>JAANMY010000395.1_pt1 | contig 62076 bp, 52 predicted proteins | sample 7279691 | NCBI WGS metagenome assembly JAANMY01 (sample SAMN14094543, study PRJNA606508) | bioreactor metagenome | isolation source: A lab-scale SPAN reactor treating ammonium-rich wastewater day 388 | place: Ireland: Galway | collected 2018-02-07 | reverse complement strand
CGGCGTGGTGAAGTACGAAGAGTTCGGCCGCGACCGGAAGCGGGTGAGCGTCTATCCGTCGGCTTGAAGCCGAAGCGATTTTCAATCAAGACCCCGCAGCGATCTCACTGCGGGGTTTTTTTTCGGCCTTTGCCTCCAATTTCGATTTTCCCATGCCAATTTCGCTCTGGGATCGCATGAGAGGTTAAGGGAATGAAATGAAGTTCATCGACGAAGTCCACATTACAGTACGCGGCGGTGGGGGCGGCGACGGCTGCGTCTCCTTCCGGCGGGAGAAGTACGTGCCGCGCGGGGGGCCCGACGGCGGCAACGGCGGGGACGGCGGGGCGGTGGTTTTTCAGGCCGACCCGGGATTGCTGACCCTGCTGGATTTCCGCTACCGCAAGATCTTCGAGGGCGAGCGCGGCGGCCACGGCCAAGGCGCCAACCGTTACGGCCGCACCGGCCGCGACGAGGTGGTGCGGGTTCCGGTCGGCACGGTGGTCAAGGACCCGGAGAGCGGCGAGATCTTGGCGGATCTCATCGAGCCCGGCCAGCGCTACCTGGCGGCGAAGGGCGGCCGCGGCGGGCGGGGCAACCTCTCTTACGTCTCCTCGGTCAACCGCGCCCCGCGCCGGTCTACGCCGGGCAAGGCGGGCGAGGAGCGGGAATTGACCCTCGAGCTCAAGCTTTTGGCCGACGTCGGCCTGATCGGCCGGCCCAACGCGGGGAAGTCGACCCTGATCTCGCGCATCTCGGCGGCCAAGCCGAAGATCGCCGACTATCCCTTCACGACCTTGACGCCGCAGCTGGGCGTGGTGAAGGCGGGCCTGAAGAGCTTCACGGTGGCCGACATCCCCGGCCTGATCGAGGGCGCCCACGAGGGCGCAGGCATGGGCGTCAAGTTCCTGCGCCACATCGAGCGGACCCGGGTTTTCCTGCACCTGATCGACTTGAGCGACCCGGAATACCCGGACCCCTGGAAGTCCTATCAAATGATCGACAAGGAGCTCTTGGCCTATTCCCCCGAGTTCAAGAAGCGCCTGCGCTGGGTGGTCTTCACAAAAATCGATTTGCTCTCCGATCCGAAGGTATTAGAAAAGGCGGAGAAGGCCTTCGCCGCGAAGAAATTGAAGACCTTTGCGCTCTCCGCGGTGACGGGGCAGGGAGTGGACAAGTTGCTCCGCGCCCTGGAAAAAGAAATTTTGTAATAATGGATATGCGGTCGGCCTTAAAAAACAAAAAACGCATCGTAGTGAAGATCGGCTCCTCGATCCTGACCGACGCCGAGGGCCGCCTCGACCCCAAGGTCTTCCAGCGCCTCGCCTCCGAGGTCGCCGAGCTGCGCGCGGCGGGCAAGAAGGTGATCCTGGTCAGCTCCGGCGCCATCGCCGCGGGCATGAAGCGCCTGGGTTTTGCGAAGAAGCCGCACCTGATCCCGCAGAAGCAGGCGATGGCCGCCGCCGGCCAGACCGCCCTGATGCACGAGTACGAAAAGGCCTTCGCCAAGCGCGAGATCAACGTCGCCCAGATCCTGCTCACGCGCGACGACCTCGCCAATCGCCGCCGCTTCCTCAACGCGCGCCATGCGATCGCCGAGCTGCTGCGCCTCGACGTGATCCCGATCATCAACGAGAACGACACCGTGGCGGTGCACGAGATCAAGATCGGCGACAACGACAACCTCTCCGCCCTGGTCACCAACGTGGCCGAGGCCGACCTGCTCGTCATTCTGACCGACATCGACGCGGTCTACGACGCGGACCCCAAGATCAAGAAGGACGCCAAGCGCCTGGGCCTCGTCGAAAGCATCGACAGGGGCCTGTGGAAGGGCGCCTCCGACACGCTGCGCGCCGGCTCCACCGGCGGGATGCGCACCAAGCTCGAGGCCGCCGAGAAGGCCGCCGACTACGGCGTGACGACGATCATCGCCAACGGACGCGAGCCCAAGATCGTCGAGCGCCTGCTCGCCGCCGAGGACTTGGGCACGGTGATCCTCCCGAAGGGCGGCACCGACCGCCTCACCGCGAAGAAGCACTGGATGGCCTATACGCTTAGGCCCGCCGGCGCGCTGTTGGTCGATGCGGGCGCCAAGGAGGCCCTGATCGGCAAGGGCAAGTCTCTGCTACCCTCCGGCGTCCGCGCCGTGGAAGGCGAGTTCTCCCAGGGCGACCCCATCGACGTGAAGGTGGAAGGGGAGGAGCCCTTCGCCCGGGGTTTGAGCAGCTACAGCGCGAAGGAGCTCGGCCTCATCAAGGGCTGCAAGACGAGCGAGATCGAGAAGCTCCTGGGCTACAAATATTTCGACGAGGTAATCCACCGCGACGACCTGGTCCTGCTCGGCGATAAACCCAAGTGAGGCGCGGCGGCGTAGGAGCCTTATGCATTTAAAAATTTCCAGCTTGGCTTTGCTGTGCCTCGCCCCCGCCTTGGCCCTGGGCCAGGCCGGCGAGACCGCCATCGTCAAGCAGGCCGTGCAGCTCCAGCAAGAGGCCCCGGCCGACACGCGCATCGCCGACTTCTTCGAGCAGATGAAGGCTAACCCCCTCGACCCCGGTGCGCACGTCAAGCTGGGCGATATCTATCATGAGCGCGCCCTTTACGAGCTGGCGATCCAGTCTTACCGCCAGGCCCTCGAATTGCAACCCAAGCTCGCGACGGCCCACCTCGGCCTGAGCCAGGTCTTTCGCAAGAAGAAAATCCCCGCCCTCGAGCTCGCCGAGATGGAGGCCGCGGTGGCCGACGCCCCCGAAGACCCCGCCCTGCGCCTGAAGCTGGGCACCCTCTACATGGAGCCGGCGCACTTCGACTACAAGAAGGCCAAGAAGCAGTTCGAGGCCTTGAAAAAAATCCAGTCCCCCCTGGCCCTCGAGTTGGGCGCCAAGATGGGATTGGACTAATCCCGCCGATTGCAGTACCTTTTTCGCTCCAATCTGCAATGACGGGAGGCTTCCGATGCGATCCATCGTTTCACTCGCTTTGGTTCTTCTATGGTTGGCGGCCCCGGCCGCCCTCAGCGCCCAGACCGGAGGGAGCAACCCCAACTCCAAGAGCGCCCTCGAGCTGGGCCAGACTCCGACGGACGTCTCCGTTGAGGTCGAAAACGTAGTCCAGAGCGGCATGACCCGCATCATCGACGGCATCAAGGAGGCCGGCGATCTGGTCAAGAAAAACCAGTGGGAGGACGGAGACGCCAAGCTGCAGGAGGTGCGCGATTTCATCCGCCAGGCCATGGACAAGATGAAGGCGGTGGAGGGGGATGAAGAGCGCGAGCTGAGCTTCGGCAAAATTTTGAATTATCTCGACGACGCCGACTACGCCATCGACCAGCGCCGCAAATCCCCGGCCCTGCAGAATCTCACCCAGGCCTACAAGATGACGGTGGCGCTCTCAAAGAGCCCCGTATTGAAGCTCGTCGCCTCGAAGGTCTCGCTCTACCTCGCCAACCAACAGATCCAGGGCAAGAACTACGCCAGCGCGGGCGCCTTTCTCGACCGGGCCATCGACAGCCTGACCGCGGTCCAGCAGGATCCCGGCCTCAACCAAAAAGAGATCAACGCTCTGAAGAATTCCATCGTCATCGCCCACCAGCAGGTCATCAACGGGCAGCGCTACGACGGCAGCTACATGAGCAAGCTCTACCAGCGCGCCACCGCGGCGACCAGCAACGCGCTCTACCAGTACTACGACATGTGGACGCGGACCCCGGTGCCCTGGGAGGCCTGGGAGTAGTGCCGGCAACGCGCTTTTATCAAAGGCCCGGCTTCTATTTCCTTCTGTTCGCGTTATTTCTCGCGGTGCTGCTGCTCTCGGAGGGAGTGCCCTTTCGCGGCGAAAAGGCTTCGTTGGGGCCGAGGGAGAACCCCCACGCGGCGGGGCCGCCGCATGAATTTCCGGCACGTTTCGCCTTGGCCGCTCAGGACCCGCTTAAGGCCGAATCCATCCAGCTGGGCGCGGAGATCTTCTATCAAACTCCGAAGTTCGCCGCGAAATACGTCGGCAACGGCCTTTCCTGCAACAGCTGCCACTTTCAGGGCGGCACCCAACAGGGGATGTTGGGCCTGGTGGGCGTCGCGCTGAAATACCCCGAGTTCGATCCGCGGGCCGGGCGGACAGTGACCTTGCAAGAGCGGCTCCAGAGCTGCTTTCTGCGCAGCCTGAACGGCAGGGCCCCGCCGGATGGCAGCGCCGTCCTGCAAAACCTCGTCGATTACGTGAGCTATCTTTCGACCGGCGTCTCGAAGGACCAGCACTTGGAGTGGCGGGCCTTGGATTGGATCCCCGCTTCGGAACGGACCCCCCTCGACAAGCTCGATCCGGCGGCGGGCCGGGCGCTCTTCGAGCAAAAGTGCGCCGCCTGCCACGGCCGAAGCGGCGGCGGCGACGGTTGGGCCCCGGCCCTCTGGGGCGACAAGACCTTCAACGACGGCTCGGGCTTGGCGCGGGTCTACACCTTGGCGGGCTTTCTCTACCGGGCGATGCCGCTCTCTTCGCCGTCGAGCCTGAGCCTCGAGCAGGCCCAGCAGGTCGCGGCCTACCTGGACGCGCTGCCCCGCCCGATATTTTCGGGCAAAGCCCAAGATTACCCCGGAGGAGACATTCCTTCGGACGCCGTGTATTACCCGCAAAAATACTTGGAAAATCCCCTCGCGGCGCGCCTGAAGCTTGAGGGTGGAGAGGTCGCAGACTAACTGATTTCGGTCAGTGAAGCGCTTGTGATTCATGGTTATAACAACTTTATCTAAACAGGAGGCATTTATGACTTCATTTCTAAAGATATTCAGCTCCGTCCTAGCCCTGGGTTTTCTGTTTGCCTTCGCGGCCCCGGCCTATTCCCAAAGCGATCCCGATCGTCAGGCGATGATCGAGCGCCATGAGAAGATGGCCAAGGCCCATCAAGAGATGGTGAAGTGCCTCAAGTCGAAGAAGAGTCTCGACGAGTGTCGCGCCAAAATGAAGGAAAGCTGTCCCATGATGCAAGGCGGCGCCTGCCCGATGATGGGCGAGGGGGCCGCCTGCGGCAAGGGCGGCGACGGCGCCTGTTGCCCCATGTGCGCGGAGGCGGGCTGCGGTTCCGGACACGGGCACCACGGGAAGGGCCGGTAAATCGGCGGGGGCCTAATCCTTTTCCGCGAAACGAGCCGGAACTTAAAAGAAGCGATGGAGGTATTTCCTTGGAAGCCCCTTATCCAGCGGCTAGACTATATCCATCTCCAAGGAATGACCATGGGATTTAAATTAATCTGCCGACGGATTGTTTCCTGCCTATTTTTAAGCGTTTTAACGATGTCGGCCTGCGGGGGAACTCCCCCCGACACGGGGCTGGGCAACAGCGGCGGCGGCGGAGACCTCGGCGCCTCGGCGCCGGATTCGGGCGACAACTTCAGCCTCGACCTGGCACTGGAATTGGCGAGGCTGGACCTGCAAGCCTATCAAATGCTGAACGACTTCGAGAACGGGCGGACCTTTACGCTACCCGCGCCCTACACCTTGGTGCAAACCTACCTGACCAGCGAGCCCTTCGCGGGCGAGAGTGCCGACGATAGCGTGCCCATCGCCTTCGTCGCCACCAAAGACCAAAACATCTACGTCGTGTTCCGCGGCACCAAGACGATCGTCGAGTGGTTGGACGACGCGCAGCTCGGCCAAGTGCCCTACTCTTTCCTCTCGAGCGGCGGCCTGACCGAACAGGGCTTCACGAGCGTCTACGCGACGATTCATTCCGAGATCGTTCAGACGGTGAAGCAACTGGCCCAGTCGGGGGATTTCACGACGCTCTACGTGACCGGACACAGCCTCGGCGCGGCGCTGGCGGTGTTGGCGGCGCCGGAATTGGCCAAGGCGACGCCTTTCGCCTCTCCCGTCATGTATAGTTTTGCCGGTCCGCGGGTGGGCAATCCCAAGTTCGGGCTCAATACCTACGATCCCAACGTCGCGACCAGTTGGCGGGTGGTCAACACCAACGACCTGGTGCCCAAGTTGCCCAACCAGGTGACGGTGATCTTCGAGGGCGGGACCTACAAGACCTATTTTTACCGACACGTCGAGACCGAGCTCGACATCACCTTCGGCAACCCCGTCTCGGGGCCCACCGACGTCACCGACATCGAATTCAACCACTCCTTGTGCAACTACTACAACACGCTCTGCGCGGAGACCGCTGACCCCCAGGCCTGCGAGCAGCAGGCGGGCGGGGCGGACGGCTGCAACACCTAGTCCCGGTGCACGGTCTGCGGGGAGAAGGCCGGCAGGCAGAGGGCGATGTATTCCGCCCCTTCCGGGTCGGGGCTGCTGTAGCGAACCCACTCGCCCTTGGCGGCGATCACCGCCTGGCCCGCGCCGACCTTCAGGCTGCCGCCCTCGAACTCCACGGTCAGAGATCCCTTCAGAACCAAGGTGTACTCGTCGAATTCCGGCCGCTGGCCCGGTTCGGTCCAACCCGCCGGACTCTGCATGTGGGCGAGGCTTAAGGCCTGGGTGTCCGTGTTCACCCTGCCGACGTATTCGCGGATGACCTTGGGTTTGTTGCCGGCGGCCGGGATGACGGTGGGATGGGGGATGAAACGGGGCATAGGGGCCTTTCTTTGGATTTCGGTTGGCGTTTTGGGGCTTCCCCGGCAAAATACCCCAAATTCCCCCGGAAGGAAAACACCCAGGATGGCTATGAAACGACTAGGCCGGGCCCTGCTGGCCGCTCTTCTTTTGCCGCTGCTCGGCGGCGCCTGCGCGAAGTTTCGCCCCCACTCCTCCCGGGACGCCGAGTTCCACCAGCGCGTCCAGACCCAGGAGCAAGGCAAGCTGAAGGTCTCCGTCGCGGCGCTGAGCGACAAGGAGAGCAAGTATTACTTCGGCGTGCCGTTGGCGAAAAAGCGGATCCAGCCGGTGTGGTTGAAGGTGGTCAACGACGACGTGAAGCCCTACTGGCTCATGCCCATCGCCATGGACCCGGATTACTACTCGCCCAACGAGGCGGCCTACCGGCACCACTTCGGTCACGCCAAGCACGACCAGGCGAAGATGGACGAGTATTTCAACGACCAGCAGATCGATTTCTACGCCCCGCCCGGGAAGACCACCGAGGGTTTCGTCTACGTCAACGCCGACCAAGGAGCCAAGGAGGTCAGCGTCGAGCTCTTGGCCGAGGACGACTTGAAGCGCTTTTCCTTCGTGGTGCCGGTGCCCGGGCTGAAGGCGGATTTCCAAACGGTCGATTTCGACAAGCTCTACAAGCCCGAGGAGATCCGCGAGGTCGATCTGGCCGCCCTGCGCAAGGAGCTGGAGGCCTATCCCTGCTGCACCTTCAATAAGAAGGGCCAGGGCGGCAAGGGAGACGCGGTCAATTTGGTCTTCGTCGGGGACGACGAGGACCTGATCACCAGCTTTATCCGGCGCGGCTGGAAGGAGACCGCGGCGCAGGACAAGGGTTCGTCCTGGAAGATGTTCAAGGCCTTTTTCTTCCACACGCCTTACGAAAACGCCCCGATGAGCAAGCTCTACCTCTTCGGGCGGGGGCAGGACATGTCCTTCCAGAAGCCTCGGCGGACCATCCACCAGCGCAATCATCTCCGGCTGTGGATGACCCCGCTGCGTTACCTGGGCAAGCCCGTTTGGATCGGCACGATCAGCCGTGACATCGGCATTCGGGGGACCCTCAAGTCGCCCTTCTTCATGACGCACAAGATCGACTCCGACGTCGACGAGGCGCGCGACTTCGTCCTGCAAGACCTGCTGTATTCGGAGGCCGTCGGCGGCTTCGGCTACGTCAAGGGCGTCGGCGAGTACACTTACGAGCATCCCAGAAAAAATTTCATGGACGACACCTGGTACACCGACGGCCTGCGCATCGTCGTGATGTTCACGGATTACCCGACCTCGGTCCTGGACGCGAAGCAGCTGAAGTGGGAGACGCCGCCTTCGGAGCATCGGGACTTCTTCCTCAACAATCCGGAGTACCTCGAGCCCGACCCGAAGTGAGGCCTATTTGGCCAAGTCGCGCAGCGGCCCCTTGCGGTTGACGAGGTCCTTGAGAGAGCCGTAGCCGATCTCGACCTCGGTGGGCCCGTAGACGTAGGCCGCGACCTCGTAGGGATTGAAATAGAAGATCAGCCCGTCCGCGCCGGCCGCGAAGTTGTCGTTGAGTTGGAATTTTCCGCCGGGGAAATCGAAGCCGGCCTCCTCGAGGCCCTGGCCCTCGGGGATCTTTCGGACCTCGCGGAATTTCTTCTCGCCCAAGGCGTTCAGCTTGTCGAGATAGCCGGGAAGCAGGAGCTCATCTAGCGTATAGGGCGCGCCGTTCTTGGGATTGAGGCTGGCCAGCGTCCGGCTCGAATTGGGGTGGGCCCCGCCGAGGAACTGCGTCTCCCGGAAGGAGAGGCTGAGGATCTTGGGGTCCTGGACCAGGACGTCGACGCCGCGCTCTAGGCTCCAAATCTGAGGCGCGTTGGGGAATTGCCGGCGATAGGCCTGGAAGTCCGCGAAGAAGTCCGCGGCAAAGCCCTCCAGGTCGCTCGCTTTCTTTTCTCCGGTCGGCGCGAGCAGGAAGTCCATGACGCGCCGGTTAATCGCCTTCAGCCCGGCGGGGTTCGGCCCCTGGCTAAAGACGGGGTAGGAGAATTTCAAATAAGTGCAGTTTTCGTTCCCCGGACTGCATTGGTTGAAGCCGCGGGAGAATGCCTCGATTTGGTGGCGGAGCGGGGCGCTCCGCTGGCAGGCGGCGAGGGGAGTCAGGCAGAGCAGGACGATCCATAAGCGAAGAAAGGAACGGCGCATGGCGGCCTCCTTGACGGATCCAGGTATAAACCGGGAGGCGGCTCCGGGTCTCGCGATTTTTTCAATGCCGGCTTTTCTTCCCGGCCAATCCGGGTAAAATCTCCCCGTTGCGATTTTCGAGTCCGCTAACCCATTTTTCGGAGGAGTCGGCGATGCGAATCTTAGCGAAAAGAGGCCTCCTGGCGGCGGCCGCCCTTTTCTTGGTCCTTCCCGCGGCCGGCCGCGCCAAAGACGAGGCCAAGGACGCGAAGGCCGGCAAGGCCAAGGGCAAGGTCCAGTGCGCGATGGCCTTCGAGCTGCGCAGTTGGGCGGTCTTCTACAAGTCCGGCAAGGGCGAGGGGACCATTACTTGCAATAACGGCCAGAAGGCCGACGTCAAGATCCGCACCCATGGCGGCGGGGTGCAGTTCGGGAAGAACAACATCGCCAACGGCTCGGGCAAGTTTTCTCCGGTCCGGAAGTTGGAAGAGCTTTACGGCAAATACGCCTCGGTCGGCGGACACGGCGGGGCGGTGAAGTCGAGGATCGGGCAGTCGCTTTCGAAGGACGACATCTCGCTCGACATCAAGGGGACCGGCACCGGCGTCAACTTCGGTTTCGACTTCGGCAGCTTCCGCATCTCGCCGATGAGCGCCGAGGACAAGGAGGATTGGGAGGAGCGCGAGCGGGAGGAGGCCGAAAGGGAAGCCAAAAAGCGGGCGGAAGAGGCGAGGAAGGCCGCCGAGAAGAAGGAGGACGCGAAATGAAGCTCTGCTACATGCCCGGCAGCTGCGCCCTGGCGCCGCACATCGCCCTGCACTGGATAGGCCGTCCATTCGAGATTTGGAAGATCGACCGCGAGCTGCTGCAGGACCCGCAGTATCTCAAGATCAACCCCCTCGGCAAAGTCCCCGCCCTGATCGAGGACGACGGCGCGACGCTCACCGAGTGCGGCGCTATATTAACCTACCTTGCGGAGAAATTCCCCGAGGCGCGGCTCGGCCCCGGCGAGGGGATCCGCGCGCGCTACGAGATGAACCGATGGATCTCGCACTTGGGCGGCAATGTCCACCCGGCCTTCTATCCCTTCTTCCTGACCGCCCGCTACCATCCGGACCCCGCCCAGCATCCGGCCGTCCAAGAGCAGGCCCAGGCGCAGATCTACAAGCAGATGGACCTGATGGAGCGGCAAATGGCGGGACGCGACTGGGTCTTGGAGGGGCGGAAGACGGTCGTCGACGCCTACCTCTTCGCGCTGTTCCGCTGGAACAAGCGCCTGCCGCGGCCGATGACGGAGTATCCCAACCTCCTGGGCTGGTACCGGAAGATGGGCGAGGACGCGGGGGTGGCGAGGGCCCTGGCGGAGCAAGGGTTGGAGCTATAGTTTCAAGGCATAAAAAAAGCCGGCCTTGCGACCGGCTTTTTTATTTTGAAGAAAGCCTAGCGTCCGGCTCGGACCCGCAAGCCCAAGATCAGGAGTCCCAAGACCCCGAGGGCCGCCGAAAAAGACGGGAGGCCGTGGGCCGCCCGCGGCACCGACAGGGCGCAGCCGCCTCCGTTGATCGCGGGGTTCAGGGCGCAGAGATTGGTGCAGAGGTCCCCATCGACCGAATTGCCGTCGTCGCATTGCTCGCCGGGGTCCTGCGTGCCGTTGCCGCAGACGGCCTCCAGGAGGCAGAGGGCGTCGCAGCCGTCGCCGGCCGCGAAGTTGCCGTCGTCGCATTCTTCCCCGGAGTCGACCGTGCCGTTGCCGCAGAGGCTGAGCGTGCAGTCGTTTTCGCAGCCGTCCCCGTTCACGTCGTTGCCGTCGTCGCATTCCTCGTTGAAGGCCGGCTGGCCGTCCCCGCAAAACCGGGAAAAGGCGATGGCGTCCAGGCCCAGGATCGTCGGGCCGACCGTCGTGACCACGCCGTCCTCAGTGTTGATCGTCACCAAAAAGGAATCGTCGTTGCCGTCGAAATCCCGGAAGGATCCGTAGAGCTGGAGCGTCACCGGATGAAAGTCCAGGGCATTGACGGCGTTGACGCCGTTGCCCGCGCTGGCCGGAATGAGGGTGGCGACCCCGGTGGCGGGGTCGATCGTGATCAGGCCGTCGGAATCGATGGGCGTGCCGTAAATCGTCCCGGTGACGGGGTGCGCCGCGAGGCCGTTGCCGCCGTCGTCGAAGCCGGAGGGATTGGCGGGCGGCGTGCCGGCGCCGGTGACGGGATCGATCGTATATAAGCCTTCCAGGGTGTCGCAGCTGTCGCTGTAGCCGAAGAGGGTGTTTCGGGTGAGGTCGTAGGTGATGTCGGGCATGCGGCCGCATTCGCCGTTGACGTTGTCGTCGATGACGTCGATCAAAGTGCCTTGTCCCGTCGCGGTGTCGATCTCGATGAGAAGGGCGGTATTGTCGACGAATTCGTTGTCCCCGTTCGCGCTGCCGACCAGCCGGCCGTCGGGGAGGAAGGCCAAACCGGTGACATTGTTGAAACCGATGGGACCGACCTCGGTGGCCGTGCCGGTTTGGGGGTCTATCGTATACAGGCTGCTGGGCCGGGGTTGTCCTCCGGATGCGGAATTGGTGGCGGCCCCGTAAAGGGTCTGCGCGGAGGCCTCGCCTCCCAATAAAAGCGTCGCCAAGACGGATAAGAGGGAGAACAGGCCTTTGCGGTGGAAGGGAAGGCGTTGGGATCGCATGGAAACCTCCTTAAGTGCGGGCACAGTAAGGAGCTCCCCGACCCAAGACAAGGAAAAAAAAGGGCCGCCGCTCGCGCGACGGCCCGTTCCCTTACCACTTCTCCTCTGTAACACTGTTGAAAAAACCCGTCGTTATTCCGGCCGGAGCAAGTCCGGCCTCCATTTACCGCCCGAAAATCCTTCGGATTTTCGGGGCCCGCCAATCCGCCTTCGGCGGCTTGGCCCGATGACCGGTGGGTTATTTTCAACAGAGACCTTTAAGTTACTTCTTGCCCCTGCGTAAGGGCGAAATCATCAGCGCCGCGGCAAAGAGGGCCCAGGGCGCCAGGTCGGTGGTGCCGCTGCCGGCGTCGCCCAGGGCGCAGCCCATGTTGCCGCTGCCTTCGAAGTACCAGGCGGGGTAATCGAAGGGGCTGCCCGCCTCGTCCACCGCGATCTCGCCGTCGGCCTCGAAGCCGTCGACCTTGGTGGCCTCGGGGATTCCGTTCAGCTCGTCCTCCGAGGGAATCCCTTCCTCCGCCGCCGGAGTCTCCTCGACTTCTTCCGTCGGCTCCTCGGTCTCATCCGAAGGTTGCTCTTCCTCTTCGCCGGGCTCTTCCGCGTCGTCGGAGGGCTGTTCCCCCTCGTCGGAGGGCTGTTCCCCCTCGTCGGAGGGCTGTTCCCCCTCGTCTGTGGGGCCTTCGCCTTCGTCGCCGGGCTCCTCCTCGTCGCCGGGGACTTCGTCCCCCGGGCAAACGCCCAAGGCATCCTCGACGCCGGGCACCTCGCCGTCCACATGCGCCATATGCGCGTGGATCAAGGCTTGGTTGGCTGTGCAGATGGTGTGGGGGTTATGGTTGATATTGTGGCAAAAGCAGACCTTCTCGGCAGGCCCTTCCTCCTCCTCGGCAGGGACGTCCTCGAGGACCTCATCGGAGACCGGAGGGATTTCGCTATAGCGTGCCTCCGCCTCGATCGATTGGAAGAAAAGGCCCATCGCCAGGGCCGCCATGAAAAGATAGTTACGCTTGTTCATCCTACACTCCCCTAAAAGAGACGGTTGTGGTTTCAGTGACGCCCCTTCCTCCATTCCGCTTGGTGGCGAAAGCAAAGCGCGTGCCAAGGTCCGTGGGAGGCGGCTGGTGCGCGGGCTCCGAAAATTTTCCAAAAAAGTTGCGTGGCCGCGGGGGTCTTTTTTGGAGAGAGAGGCGGGGGCGGCGGGACGCGGGCCAAAAACGCGCGCCGGCGGGGAGGGAAAAAACGATCGCCAAGAAAAATTTATTTTCGCGCGGGCTTCGCGGGGGCGGGAGAAAAAAATTTTTCAGTGACTCTCGCGAAGGGAGAAAAGGAATAATTCTGTGCAGAAGGCGGGGCCGCGATTGGGAATGGAGGCCACGCGCGCGTCGGACACGGGCCTAGGAGTGAGGATGGTAGTCTCCAAGCCACGTTGGATTTTGTACAAGGGCTGGCGCCGCGGGAGGCGCGATCAGCGCGCGAAGGGCCCGCCGAAGGCGCCGATGTCGTTGCGCGTCCCGTCGGGGTTGTTGAAGCTGGGGCTGGGATCGCCGGCCTGGATGGCGGGCGAGCCGGGTTGCGGGAAGAAATCGCCGCCCGTCGGGTCGAAGAACAGCGGGTCGGCCGAGAAGTTGTTGGAGATGAGGTCCGAGCCGTCCAGGTTGTTGGCCTCCGCGGCCGTCAGGTCCAGGCCGTTGAGATAGAAGTCGGAGGCGGAGTTGCCGAAGCAGATGTTGTATTGGATCTGCGCGGCGGTGACGGGGTCGGTGTCGGCGAAACCGGCGCCCTCGCCGGCGAAGCCGTTTTGGTAGAAGATGTTGTTCTCGTAAACGCCGTCGGCGCCGAAGTTGAGCCGGACCCCGTCGGAGTCTCCGAAGGCCACGACGTTGTTGTTGAAGGTGACGGTGGAGTCGTCGTTCTCGACCTGGGCCGGACCGTCGTTGCCGGTGTCGCTGCTGCTGGCGTTGCCGTAGACGATGAGGTTGTTGAGGATGAGGCCGTCGGAGTTTTTCAGGTAGATGCCGGTGCCGGCCTCGCTGGCCCGATTGCCGACGACGATCAGGTTGCTCAGGATGCCGCTGGAGTTTTCGGCGTAGATGCCGCCGCCCAAGTCGCTGTTGCCGTTGGTGATCGTCAGGTTGGAGATGACGCCGCTGTTGTAGTTGAAGAGGTTGAGGGCTTGGTCGTAGCCCTCGGCGTCGATGATGGTGTTTTCGGGGTCCTCGCCCTTCAGGCTGACGCCGTTTTTCAGAAAGATCGGGAAGTACTCGCCGTTGGTCGAGGGGGAGTAGGTACCCCGCTTGAGGAAGATGGTGTCGCCCGGCTGGGCCAGGTCGATGGCGGCCTGGATGGTGTAAATGTCGTCGTAATCGTCGCAGTAATAGTACCCGTAATAGGGGTCGTAGCACTCGTCGATGAAGAGGGTTTCGCAGGCGGTGAGGCCCGCGACGGCGGGGAAAACCGCGAGTAAATTCCAAATTTTAGATAATTTCATGACCTTGGCCTTCGTTGGGGAGCTGGAGCGCTCGACGGCCCCCCAAAGCCCTATGAGTGGGCGAACTTAAAGAAAGGTTAAGGGATCGCGGAAAAAAAGGGAAGGGCGGAGGCCGGGATCCTTTGATTTTCGGAAGCGAGGCTCTTATGCTTTCGGCTCACCCAGAGCAAGGAGTCCCTCATGCCGAATACGATCCGTTTGCACCGCGTCTTTCGGGCCCCGCCCGAGCGCGTCTACCGCGCCTTCCTGGACCCCGCCGCCCTGGCCAAGTGGCTGCCGCCCAACGGCTTCACTGCCCAAGTCCATCGCCTCGACGCCAAGGTTGGCGGCAGCTACCAGATGTCGTTCACGAATTTCTCTAACGGACAGAGCCACTCCTTCGGCGGCGAGTACCTCGAGCTGGTGCCCCACGAGCGCCTGCGCTATACCGACCGATTCGACGACCCGAATCTGCCCGGCCTGATGGAGACGATCGTCACCTTGAAGCCGGTGTCCTGCGGGACGGAGCTGCAGGTCGTGCAAGAGGGCGTGCCGGACGTCATCCCGGCCGAGGCCTGCTATGTGGGGTGGCAGGAGTGCCTGGTGCTGCTGGGGAAATTGGTCGAGGCGGAGGTGACTGAGAAATAAATAAATTACTTCCTAGAAGATCCGGCGGGACAAAGATTTATTAAGGTTAAATGTATTTGTCCCGAGGGTAATCTTGTCGGAGTATAAATTAAAACTTAATTCTTCAGAAGAAAAGACCAGTGAGACTTTCTTTAAAACCTTAAGGGTATTTCTATTAGTGCTTAAATTATTTCTACGAATGTATGTGGAAGATCTTTTATATTTCATGATGCCTATCTCCTTCACTCTTCAAAAAAAAATCTACCTGCCTCCACACTTCAGAAGAGGCAGGTAGATTAGTGTTAGCTCAACACCGTTCCAATTTTTACGAGCACCCCATCGAATTCCCGCAATTCAGGCACTTGTAGCAAGCCCCGTTGCGCACCGTGATGTGGCCGCATTGGTCGCAGAAGGGGGCGTCGCCCATCATCGTGGAGAGGTGGTCGCTTAAGGTGTTCTCGGCCTTGCCCTCGACGGGTTCGGCGCGCTCGCCCTGGATCACCGCCAGCTGCGGCGGCGAGGAGGGCTTGGCGGCCGGCGTTGCGCCGGGGGTCTTCTCGGTCTGCGACTTGACGCTGGCCAGATCCAAGAGCTGCTGCTCGTTGGGCTTCACCTGCACCAGGTCGGTGCGGCCCATGTACTCCAGGCCCAAGAGGCGGAAGATGAAGTCGATGATCGAGGTCGCGAACTTGATGTTCGGGTGGTCGACCGGCCCCTGCGGCTCGAAGCGGGTGAAGGTGAAGACGTCGACAAACTCCTTCAGCGGCACGCCGTACTGCAGGCCCAGCGAGACCGCGATCGCGAAGCAGTTCATCATGCTGCGGAAGGCGGCGCCTTCCTTGTGCATGTCGATGAAGATCTCGCCCAAGGTGCCGTCCTCGTACTCGCCGGTGCGCAGGTAGACCTTGTTGCCGCCGACCCGCGCCTCTTGCGTGACCCCGCGGCGCTTGCGCGGCATGCGGCGGCGCTGCAGGGCCGGCGCGGCGGCGACCGCCGAGGTCTCCTCCTTCGCCTCTTCCTTCTTGTCGCTCTTGGTGGAGAGCGGCTGGCTCAACTTGCAGCCGTCGCGGTACAGGGCCACCGCCTTGAGGCCGAGCTTCCAGCCCTCCATGTAGATTTCTTCGATATCCTCGACGCTCGCCTCTTCCGGCAGGTTGACCGTCTTGCTGATCGCGCCCGAGAGGAAGGGCTGGGTGGCCGCCATCATCCGGACGTGGCTCATCGGGGCCAGGAAGCGCTTGCCGTATTGGCCGCACTTGTTGGCACAGTCGAAGATCGGCAGGTGGTCGGGGTTTAAGTGCGGCGCGCCCTCGATCGTCATGCGGCCGCAGATCACGTCGTTGGCCTCCTGCACCTGCGTCGAGGTGAAGCCCAGCGCGGAGAGCAGGTTGAAGGAGGGTTCCTTGAACTTCTCCTTCTTGAAGCCCAGGCGCTGCAGGGTCTCGTCGCCGATGTTCCAGGCGCTGAAGGCCTGGGAGATGTCGAAGACGCCTTCCAGCGTCCCCTCGATCTTCTCGATCTCGCTCTCGGTGAAGCCCTTGGCGTGCAGGCTGTCGCGGTTGACGTGCGGCGCGCCGTGCAGGCTGGAGGTGCCGCGCACGTAGGTGACGATGTCGGCGATCTCGCGGGCCGAGTAGCCCAGTTTCTTGAGCGCGGCGGGCACCGACTGGTTGATGATCTTGAAGTAGCCGCCGCCGGCCAGCTTCTTGAACTTCACCAGGGCGAAGTCGGGCTCGATGCCGGTGGTGTCGCAGTCCATCAAGAGGCCGATGGTGCCGGTGGGCGCCAGGACCGTCGCCTGGGCGTTGCGGTAGCCGTGCTGCTCGCCCAGCTTGAGGGCGTCGTCCCAGTCTTCCTGGGCGGCCTTCAACAGCTCGGCGGGGCAGGCGGCGCCGTCGATCTTGTAGGCGGCGTCGCGGTGCATGCCGATGACCTCGAGCATGGGCTCGCGGTTCATCTCGAAGCCGGGGAAGGGCGCCTTGGCGGCCGCGATCTCGGCGGAGGTCGCGTAGCCGTGGCCGCAGAGGATGGCGGTGAGCGCCGCGGCGGTCTGCCGGCCCTCTTCGGAATCGTAGGGGATGCCCTGGATCATCAGGGCCGAGCCCAGGTTGGCGTAGCCCAGGCCCAGCGGGCGGAAGTCGTGGCTGTTCTGCGCGATGCGCTCGGTCGGGTAGGAGCTGAAATCGACCAGGATCTCCTGCGCCAGGATCAGGGTGCGGATCGCGTGACGGTAGCCCTCGACGTCCCAGCTGCCGTCCTCGTTCAAGTACTTGGTCAGGTTGATCGAGGAGAGGTTGCAGGCCGTGTCGTCCAAGAACATGTACTCGGAGCAGGGATTGCTGGCGTTGATGCGGCCGGTGTTCTTGCAGGTGTGCCACCGGTTGATCGTGCTGTCGTACTGCACGCCGGGGTCGGCGCAGGCCCAGGCGGCGAAGGCGATCTGCTTGAAGAGGTCGCGGGCCTGCAGCACGTCGACCACCGCGCCGGTGGTGCGCATGTAGGTCTTCCACTCCTTGTCCTCGGTCACGGCGTTCATGAACTCGTCGGTGACGCGCACCGAGTTGTTGGAATTTTGCCCGCCGACCGTGCGGTAGGCGTCGCCGTTGAAGTCGCTGGAGTAGCCGGCGGCGATCAGGGCCGCCACCTTGCGCTCTTCCCGGACCTTCCAGTTGATGAAGTCGACGATCTCGGGGTGGTCCATGTCGAGGCAGACCATCTTGGCCGCGCGCCGCGTGGTGCCGCCGCTCTTGGTGGCGCCGGCGCCGCGGTCCAACACCTCGAGGAAGCTCATCAGGCCCGAGGAGGTGCCGCCGCCGCTGAGTTTTTCTTGGTGGCCGCGGATCTTGGAGAAGTTGGAGCCCGTGCCCGAGCCGTACTTGAAGAGGCGCGCCTCGTTTTTGGCCAGGTCGAAGATGCTCATCAGGTCGTCGTCGACCGCCTGGATGAAGCAGGCCGAGCATTGCGGGTGCTCGTAGGAGTTGACGGTGGTGCCGATGCTGCCGTCCTTCGGGTTCCAGAAGTAGTTACCGCCCGAGCCCTCGATGCCGTATTCTTGGTAGAGGCCGCAGTTGAACCACACCGGCGAGTTGAAGGCCCCGCGCTGGGTGATGAGGAGATATTTCAGCTCGTCCTCGAAGGCCTGCGCGTCCTCCGGGCTCGCGAAGTAGCCGCCCAGGGTTTCGCCCGCGACGCGGATGCTGTGCGCGATGCGGTGCACGACCTGCTTGGCCGAGGTCTCGCGGCCTGTCTTGGGCACGCCCGCCTTGCGGAAGTACTTCGAGACGATGATGTCGGTGGCCAACTGGCTCCAGCCCTTGGGGATCTCCGCGTTGTCCATCTTGAAGACCACCGAGCCGTCGGGATTGGTGATGACCGAGGTGCGGTACTCGTAGGAGAGGGACTCCAGCGGGTCCTTGCCGGCCTCGGTGTGGCGGCGGTTGATCTTCAGTCCCTTGCCCTTGCCGGTGGTAGCGGCGCGGCGATTGGAGCGGACGGACGGTAGGGCCTTCACGGTCATGGGGATCCTCCTCGAGATGATGAAGTGACGCGGGGCGGCAAGACGCCATAAACCCCTAAAATTCAACAATTTTTAGTTTTTTGATTATAGAACCTGGGAAGAAAAACCACAATATCTTGTGTGTTTTCCGTCTTGTCATAACTAGATGCTGTGGTCAACGGAAAATCTCTCGGCGCCGGTAAAAAGTCGGGAAAATGAAGCCAGGCGCGGTTTTCGCGAAGGGGATTTTCTTGGGCGCCGGCCGGATTGTTTGCTTTGCGGAAGCGTTCCCGGACGTTAAGAATAGCCGGAGGAGTTTCGCATGCCGCCAGCGGCCTTGGCCTTTCCGCAAATCGACCCCTTTCTGTTCCGTCTCGGCCCCGTGGGCCTGAGCTGGTACGCCTTCATGTACCTGCTGGGCTTCACCTGCGCCTATTTTCTGCTGCGCTACCGCTACCGGCGGGGCCTGTTCCGCCTGCCGCAGGCGGGCGACGTCTCGCTGCTGGTCACTTATTGCTTCTACGGCCTCATCCTCGGGGCGCGCGTGGGCTATGTGGTGTTTTACAACCCGCAATTCTACCTCGAGCATCCCTGGGAGATCCCGGCGATCTGGCACGGAGGGATGAGCTTCCACGGCGGCCTGGCCGGGACGATCTTGGCGATGTATCTCTTCGCGCGGCGGGTGCAGCTGCCCTTCTATCACGTCGCCGACAATGTCGGGCTCTGCGCGCCGATCGGCTTGGGCTTCGGGCGCATCGGCAACTTCATCAACGGCGAGCTCTACGGCCGCGTCAGCGACGCGCCCTGGGCGATGGTCTTTCCCGGCGGGGGGCCGAGGCCGCGGCACCCTTCGCAGCTCTACGAGGCCTTTCTCGAGGGGCCGATCCTATGGCTGATCCTCTACGCGACCTCGCGCCTGCAGAAGAAGGACGGCTACGTCTCCTGCATGCTGCTGGTCGGCTACGGGGTCCTGCGCTTCATCGTCGAATTTTTCCGCGAGCCCGACCCCCAGCTGGGGACGGTCCTGGGCCCGCTCTCGATGGGGCAGCTGCTCTGCCTGGCGATGATCCTGGCCGGTTTTGTCTTGATGGTCCTACTGCCCGCGCCGCGGCCGGGAGTCCCGAACGCGGCGCGGTAAAAAACGGAGGTGCCGATGAAACTGCAAATTTCTCGCTGCCTGCTCTTGTTCGGTTTCTTATTCGTGGCCCCGCCGGGTTTCGCCGAGGAAGCCCTCCGCGCGTTTTGGGCCTTGGATTACGGCGACGGCAGCGCCAACCAATACCATTTCGAGCAGAGGTCGAAGGATGCGGCCGTGAGCTTCCGCTACGTCCCCGTCCGCCCCGAAGAGAGCTCCACGGGGATGTACAGCGGTGGTGAGCCGCGGCAGGGTCGGCTGACGGCCAAACAGGTCCGCGAGCTCAAGCGGCGCTTGGCCGAGCTGGAATCCGATGCCGCGCTGCGCGTCGAGGAACGCGGCAAGGGCACGGGGGCCTTCACCGTCCAGACCCCCGAGGGGACGCGGAGCTTTCTGATTCGGATGGGCCCCGAGATCCGCCGCTTCGACGAATTTTTGAAAAAGCTGGGGTCCTAAGCCGGGCCGGCCCCCCTCGCTCAGCCGGCGGGCGGGCGATCCAGCAGCTTGACCGCGAGGTAGAGCAAGGCGGTGACCGTGATCGCCGCCCCCACGGCCAGCCCCCATATCGCCGAGCTCAAGGGAAGCGCCAGCAGGCAGGCGTCTTGCGGGTCGTCGGGGTTGTAGCGAACCGCCGGCGGATCCGGCAATCGGTCCAGCAGGGCCTGGCGGTTTTTCCGGCTGCTCGTGACCCAACCCACGCGATAGAGGCGGTCGCAAACGTAATCGCGCCCTTTCACTTGGTAGCGGTATTTCACCAGGGCCTCGTATCGAAAGGCCGGCGCCGCGGTGCGCCCCGCGCGGCCGTCCGGGGAGCGTTCCACCTTGCGCTCCAGAAATTCGCCCCTCGTCGTCGGCCAGCCGCGCACGGTTCCGCGCTGCCAAAGGACGTAGGCGCTGTAGATCAGCGCGGCGACGCCGAAGGCCAAGTAGAGCAGGGCGTAGAGCATGGGGCCGGGATATCACGAAGCGCCCAAGTTCGCCACGAGGGCCTCGCGCGCCCGGATACGGCGTGCAAGGTCAAGAGCGCCGGCCGAGGCCGATGGCTCGGGCCGGAAATCGAGGGGCTAGGGTTTTTTGGCGGGAGGCTCGGGGCAGGGGTAGCTTTCCGAGTCGGTGAAGCAAAGCGCGCCCTTCGCGTCGTAACGCAGCGGGATGCCCTGGCGCTCCAAGGTACGGTTGGCGCCTTCCCATTCTTCCAGCTTTCGTTTTTGCAGGACCCATCGCCGGATGTTGAGGCCGAGTTTTTCGTTGGAAGCCGCCTCGGCGAGCACCGCGTAAGCTGCCTCGCGTTTGTCGCCTTGCAGCGAGGGATCGAGTTGGGTGAGGAAGACGTCGAGGTCGAGGGCCGGTTCGACGCCGGGCAGGGTGTTGGGCAGCTTGGCCGCGCCGTCGCCGCGTTTTTGGTATTCGCGGTAGAGATTGCGCGCCCCGTAGGTCTCGGACACGATCTGTCGGGCCTCGCGGGTTTTGGGAAAGAGCTTCAGCGCGTATTGCGGCATTCCGCGCTGGGTCATGTCGTGGACGTTGAAATGATGCAGCGGGGTCTTCACCAGCGCCAAGTCGCCCACGCCGATGGTGCCGACTTTGAGGCCCGTCTTTGCGCTCCACCAAAGCCCGCGACCGAACACTTGGCCGCTGCGCAGGGCCTGCCGCGCGAAACCGAGCTTGGGTTTGGTGAGGGCGGCTTTTGCCGTGGTTACGGCCGTCTCGAAGGCCTCCGTGGCCTGCGCCGCCTCGGCGCCTTCCGCCGCGGCGAGGACCGGCTTGGGACCCGGCCGTCCCCAATAGAGCTTCCGGTTGGCGAGCAGGAGGGCGAAGCTGTTCTGCAGGGTGGAAGAGGTCAGCTCGCCGCCGAACTCGCGCCAGGAGCCGGGCATGATTTTTCCGTCGAAGCCCGTGAGGCCCTTCAAGACCTTCGTCGATCCCCAATGCATGACGCCGCCGGCCAGGAGCGTCATCGGGACGCGCGCGATGCCGCGGCGCTTGGCCAGCCAGGCCACGGTGGAGAGCCGCCGGGTGAGTGCGACGCTGGGCGCGAGGGCGAGCAGGTCGATCGCGATCGAGCTCCCGCCGTGGTCGAACATGTCGCTTAAGACGTATTCGGTCGAGAGGCGCTTACCCTCGAGATAGGCGCTCAATTGCTTCGCGCGTTGTTCGGTCTTCGGATATTCGGCGGCGATCTGGGCGAGGGCCCAGGAGGTCCCGAAATGCTTGCGATCGCGGTGGAGCTCGGCCAGGCGCAGCAGTTGGTCGGCTAGCAGGCCGGGGTCGGTCTCTTGGAAGGCGGCGGCCAGCTCGGCGAGCGGGGTCTTCTGGATTTGGGCGAAGCAATCCCAGACCTTCCGCACCTCGGGGTCGAAGCCCTCTTTCGCGGCGGCGACGGCCTTGTCGAGATCGGTCCCTGCGTCCAGGATCAGGCGGGACTCGATCGCCTCGATGGCCTGCGTCAGTTTAGCGGCCTGGGCGTCGGAGAAGGAACAGGGTCCGGCGGCATCCTTCCCCAAGGCCTTGAGGACGAAGGCCAGCTGGCGTGCGTGGAAGACGGCCTCATGGTTTTGGATTTGGCCCAGGACGTCCTTGGCGAGAGGGTTGTCGGCGATGGGCTTGAGCTCGAGTTTGGCGGTGTCGAGGTGGCGGTCTTGGTAGAGACGCAGGCCGCGGGTAAGCTTCAGGCGCTTTTCATCGACCCCCATCAGCTTCAAGGGGTCGGTCGCATTCGGGTTTTGCAGGAATTTCGTGTCGGGCGGCGCCCCGGGACTTGAGGGCGGCACGGGCGACTTCGGCTCCGCGGGCTTCGCGGGCGGGACGCCGGGCTGGAGATGTTGGGCGGGTCGAGTTGCGGACGAGGCATCCCCGACCCCTGGTGGTGCCCCCATGGGTGAAAATCCTTATAAAGGCGGAATTAAGGGAGTATTTCTCCGCTCCCCAGGCAGCCCCCGACGCCCTTCGGCCTCGAGGTCCCCCTAATTTTTGGAATCGGCAAGGATCCCGCTTTGTTGCGGGTCATCGCATGACGTGCGGCGTCGTAATAGAGATCGCGAGCGGTAGGCGTCAAGCGGTCAATCTTTTCGGGGATAAAATAAAAAGCCCCCCGGCCGGCTCGGCCGAGGGGCGAGGAATAGGCTCCCCCCTATTTCCTAGGCCCGCTTGCGGCGCCAGGCGGCCAAGCCCGCCGCTGCGAAGAGGAATCCCAGGCCGCTAGCCGAGGGAAAACTTGAAGTCCCGGCGCCGAGCGAGCAACCGCCCCCGTCGGGATTGAGCGGGGAATTGGTGCTGGTGGCGCCGCCCTGCAAGACCGGCAGCGGGAAGCACTGCGAAGAGCACATGTCGTCGTCCTTCAGGTTGCCGTCATCGCACTGTTCACCGGCCTCGACGATGCCGTTGCCGCAGATCGAGCCGGGCGGGTTGGTCGAGGGATTTCCGCCCGGCCCCTCCGCTTGGCAGGAGGCGTTGCAGCCGTCGCCGTTGTTCAAGTTGCCGTCGTCGCAGGCCTCGACGCCGACGCGCAGGAAGCCGTCGCCGCAGGCCGCGTTCTGGCAGGTGCCCGAATTGCCGCTGGGGCAGGCGTCGCTGGTGTTGCTGTTGTCGTCGTCGCAGGCCTCGCCGGGGTCCAGGTTGCCGTCGCCGCAGCTGTCGAAGCTCGTGCAGTTGTTGACGCAGGCGGCGCCGCTGATCGCGGTGTCGCAGACCTCGACGCCCTGGCGGACGAAGCCGTCGCCGCAGAAGGCGAGCTGGCAGCTGCCGGAGGGTCCGCTGGGGCAGGCGTCGTTGACGGCGCTGTTGCCGTCGTCGCAGCCTTCGACGCCCTGGCGGATGAAGCCGTCACCGCAGAAGGCCGGCCGGCAGGTCCCGGCGGGTCCGCTGGGACAGGCGTCGGTCAGGTCGTTGTTGCCGTCGTCGCATTGCTCGGTGCCGCCCTGTTCGTTCCAAAGGAAGCCGTCGCCGCAGCGCGCGGGCTGGCAGGCGCAGCAGGCGTCGTTCTGGTTGGCGTTGCCGTCGTCGCAGGCCTCGGTGCCGCCGTCGGTGTCCCAGACGATCCCGTCGCCGCAGGTCGCGTCTTGGCAGGTGCCCGAAGGTCCGCTGGGACAGCTGTCGTTGAGCGCCGCGTTGCCGTCGTCGCATTGTTCGGTGCCGCCTTCCTGGTTCCACTCGAAGCCGTCGCCGCAAGTGGCGGGTTGGCAATTGCCGGTGGGGCCGCTGGGGCAGGCGTCATTAATGTTGGTGTCCGCGTCGTCGCAGTTCTCGCCGAAGTTGGTCAGGCCGTTGCCGCAGAAGGCGATGTTGTCCTCGTAGAAGGACTCGCAGTCCTGGGTCGCCTGGGCGCAGTCGGCGAGGCCCTCCTCCGCGTCGTTCCCTTGGCCCAGGGTGTAGCAGAAGACCGCCCCGCGCCCCTCGCCGGGCGGGATGCTACCCAGGTTGGCGGCGATGGTGACGGCGAAGTCCTGGTTGGGAATGCCCCCGGTCAGGTCGCCGGCTTCCCCGAGGGCTCCGTTGAAGAAGGCGATGCGCTCGGCGTCGGCGTCCTCGAGGATCTGGCAGGAGCCGAAGGCGCCGCTGCAGCTCTCCAGGCGGTGCTGGGCCAGGGCGCCGCGCATTAGACCGACGCCGACGGTGGTGTTGGTCGGGTCGAGCGGCGGGGCCTCCTGCTGGAAGACCATCGGGATTCCCGTACTGTCGTCGAAGCCGACGCGGGCGTCGGCGGATTTGAGGTCGACGTCGAAGTCGTTGGAAAGGCCGATGCGCGCCGTGACCGCGCCGGTGCTGTTGTTGACCACGCGGTATTCCACGATCACGAAGCGGTCGCCGGGGGCGTCGGAGGTGTAGGTCACCTGCTGGACGGTCAGGCCCGTGTCGCCGCCCACGAAGGAGACGGGGGTCAGGGGGGAGTCGTCCGCCAGGCCGATTTCGCCGTCGGCGCTGCTGAGCGGCAGGGCCGAGAGCTCGAAGAGTTGGATCCCGCTCCCGCCGCCGAAATCTTGCTCGGCGTAGCCGTTGTCCACGCGCTGGGCGATGCCGTCGTTGGCGTAGACAAAGAGGGTGCCGATCGCGGATTGATCGACGTCACCCAGGTTGAGGTAATACGAGAGGTCGTTGCCGCCGTTATTGACGGAGCCTCCCGCGTCGTCGGTGTAGAAGCTGTTGGTGGGATCGCCGGCGAAGGTGTGCCGGATGTCTCCGGCGCGGGCGACCGGCGCGGCGGCGCCGGCCATGGCCAGGCAGGACAAGGCAAGCCAAGTGCGTTTCATGCGAATACTCCTCTTAAAGGGACGTCGTTAAGGTACAAGACCCCCAAGCAAAGCCCTTCGCACTGGATTAGGATGCGTGGATGGAAGACTGGGAAGGATTCCTTTGTAGCAACGGCCGTTCGGATTTGTAAAGGAAAAGAGCGGGTTCCGCGCCGAAAAAAGCAAGGGCGGGTGAAGATATCATCCGCCCAATTGGGTGTTGGTGGTAAAACTTAAGGCTTGGGACGGTAGGCAGTGCCGAAGACGTAGTCCCAGATCGGCGTCGTCACCCCGAATGTCCCGTTGGGATCCTTGTAGTGGTGCAGGAGGTGGTAGCGCTTGAGGTAGCGGAAGAAGGCGTTCTTCGGCTGGTACTGGTGGGCCCCGTAATGCGCCCATTCGTATAAGACGTAACCGAGAAACACGCCCGCCACCACCAGCATGGCCAAGGCGACGCTCCAGGTGAAGGCCAGTGCCAACAGGAAGATAATCGGAGAAAATCCCAAGCTCACGAGGGGCGGCGCGATGACCAGCTCCCGGATGTCCATGTCCCGGTGGTGGGCCATGTGCAGCCCCGAGGCCATCGTGCGCCAGGGCTCCTTCACCTTGACCAGGTGGAAGACGAAGCGGTGCAGGAAGTACTCGATGAAGGTCCAATAGAGCAGCCCGGCGGCCAAGGCCAAGGCGACCGCCAAGGGCGAACGGGGCTGCCATTCCAGGGAGATCCCGACCAATAGCAGGGCGATGGGCGTGAACAGCCAAGTCGGCCCAAGCGGGTGGGAAAAGCGGAAAAATAACCGTTGCTTCCAGTCGAGAGCGGGTTTTAATGACTGTTCCATAGCGAGCTTCATGGTTACCCCCATATCTAAGTAACCAATCGGTTACCATTCTTATTTGTTGCGGAAAATTTGTCAATCGGAGATTCGGCGGTGAAGAAAAATAAAAAGGGCGAAGGCAGGGCGGGTGCGGGGAAGACGAAGGAGCCGCGCCTCAAGCGCGACCCGGTGAAGACGCGCGAAACCATCCTGGCCTGCGCGACCAAGGCCTTCGCCCGGGCGGGTTTTCTCGGCACCAGCTTGAGCGAGATCCTCGAGAAGGCCAAGGTCAACAAGCGGATGATCTATCATTACTTCGGGGCCAAGGAGGGTCTGTACCGCGCGGTGCACATCCAGCAGTGGCAGGCCTTGGAGGCCTGGTTCGCCGTGCGCTTAAGCCAGAGCTCGAGGGGCGGCGCCTTTCAATTGGAGAGCGAGGCCCTGCTCGACGAGGCCCTGACCATCTTCCACGAGTTCATCGGGCACAATCAGACCTTTGTCCGGCTGATGATGTGGGACGGCTTGGAGGGAGGCGGCGTCTCGCGCAGCATCTGGAAGGACATCCGCGGACCGATTTACCACCGTATGGAGGCCTTGGTGCAGGCGGCCCAGGCCGCGGGCCTGATGACGACCGAGCTCAAGCCCGACCACCTGATCGTCACCTTCATGGGCGCGATCTCCTTCTACTTCGCCTACGCCAACAGCCTGGAGGACATCTTCCAGCGCCCGCCGCTCAGCCCCGAGATGCTGGCCGAGCGCAAGGAGCAGGTGATGAAGATCTTCCACTTGGCCCTGCGGAAGACGTAGGGGCGAATACGAGGTTCGCCCCTACCGGGTGCGCAATCTTTCCGATACCTCCTGCAGCAGCGCCTTCCAGGATCCCTCGTCCGACTCTTGGCTCTGCAAGGAAATATAGAGCCGCAAAAAACGCTCCCACAGCTCCGGCGCCAGCGAAAAAATCCGATCCAGCAGGATGAAGGGACGGCTGTCCCCCGAGGCCTCCGCCGCCCGCAGGCGCTGCAGCGCGGCCGTCGCCTCGGGGCCCGCGATGCCCAGCTTCTCCAGCTCGACGGGGAGGCGCTGCAATAAATAGGCGTGCCATTCGGTGGCCTGCAGGAGCTTGCGGTCGAGCTCGACCTGTAGCTCCTGGCTGAGCCGCGCGTAGAGGCGCTCCGCCTCGGTCTGCGGCTCGTGGCCCTGCGGCGCCGCCGCGCCCGCGACTAAGTCGGTGGAAAGCTCCCAGACGGGCAGGATCCTGAAATGCACCTCCGCCTCCGACTGGGCCTTGAAGCTGCCCTTCGGCCCCGCGATCGCGCTGCCTAGGATGCCCGTGACTAGGACGTTGAGCTTGCTCTCGCCGCGCTGCCTAAGCGCGAGCAGGGTGTCGAGGATCAGGTGTGCCGTGCCGGGCTTGAGGTGGCCCAGCGGCTGGTCCCAGGTCTTCTTGGTGAAGGTCGTGTAGTAGCCCGCGTCCAGCCGCTCGCCGGAGGGCGAGCGCATGAAGTAGGCTCGGGTGCCCTGCGGGTAGACGGCGATCTCGACGTCGCTGTTCACCAGTTTTTCCGCGGCCTCTTGCATCGCGGCCCAGCCCTTGCCCTTCTCGCGGTTGACGAAGATCATCCCGGCGTTCTCGATGACTTTTCCAAGCCCGATCCAGGAATAGATGATCGGGTTGTCGATGAAGTGGTCCTTCGCCGCGATGAAGCGCGGCCGCAAGTGCCGGCCGTCGGATTTGTGGATCGAGCCCAGCGCGAAGAAATTGAGCGCGAAGTCGAGGTAACTCTTGTGGTTGAAGAGCAGCAGCGTCTTGCCCTCGATCGGCGCGATCCGCCGCGCCCCGTGAATCTGCAGGTGGCATTGGAAGATCTGAGCGACCCGCGAGCCCCAGAGCCGCGCCAATCCGTCGAAGGCGTCGCGGCCGTACTCGGGGCCGACGCGTTTGAAGGCCATGATCGCCATCCGCGCCAGGGTGCTGGTGGCCAGGGCGGACTCGACGATCGGCCAACGGGAAAGCGTCGGCGGTTTGCCGCTGCGGTAATCCGTGTCGCGAAAGTCGATTTCGCGCAGCCCCGAGACCGGAAAGGTCGGCGGCCAGGGGCTCAGGCTGATGTAATAGAGGCGGAAGAAATCTTCGGGGTGGGTGTTGGAACGGCAGCGCGCGATTTCGGCCAGCTTGAGTCGGATGCCGTCGCGGTAGCGGATGGTGAGGATCGCCAGCAGGTTGTAGAAGACGATCAGCGAGGAGGCGAGCAGGGTCTCCTGGCTTAAGGGGGATTCGTAGAGCCAGAGGTAGACGACGATGCCGAGCAGTACGACCGAGAGCAGGCGGTCGCGGAAGGGCCCCAGCAGGTACTCCCAACGGCCGATCTTTAATAGGACGGGGTGGAAGGAGACGGGGAAGAATTTTTTCTTCGGGGCCAGGACGGCGCGCAGGGGCCGGCTGAGCAGCCGCAGGAAGGGCGTCAGGAAAAAGAATAAGGAAATCAAGGCGACCCAGGATAAAAGGCCCATGCGTCCTCACATCTAACTTATTGATATATCAAAAGATTTTTCTAATAAAACGAATCGGGGCGAGGGGTCAAGCGGGTTTCGGCGCTGCGGCCGCGGCCGAAAAAAAGAAGGCGTCACGCTGGAGCGGACGCCTTCCTCTTCTTCTATCTTTCTAAACGCAGGGCTTGCCGCCCTTGCGAATATTCTCGGGTCTTCCCGGATAACGTTTCGCGATTTCCCCGCCCCGTCATCTTCACGCAACCTTCGATGAAAACACCCGATATTGTACACAGGTTTTGTCCTCTGTCGGGGAGGGGCCTGTTCCGTGCAAGGGCTATGAAATGGAAATCTTGGAGGCTTTCATGAATCGCATGCAGAAACTTTGGATCGCGGCCCTCTTCGGCCTCGGCCTTTCCCTCGCCATGGCCGGGTCCGCTTCGGCCGTCGTCGACAACACGACCTGCAAGGTCTTGAGCAACTCCGACAACGTCGACGACTTCAACTCGTTGCGCCGCAAGGTCGAGGAAGGCTTCAATCGCAAGCAGGACTTCCGGATGTGCACCGACCTGATCCGTTTCGAGTCCGGCGGCGAAATGACCATCGTCCTGACCAAGCCCCTGCACTTCAACAACGATCAAGATTTGGATTGCCAGGGCGACAGCCCCGCCTGCAAGGACGGCATCGCCATGATGCTCGACGGCACCCCCAACGGCGGCAAGGTGGTGATCGACACCACCGGCATGGCCGACGACAAGTGCGCCATCGAGATCACCGCGAGCCGCTTCACCGCCCGCGGCTTCACCGTCAAGACGAAGCAGAGCAAGCTGGTGACGGCCGTGAAGCAGTCCGAGAGCGCCGTCATCTGCGACAACGGCAACAACAACGACTTCAGCGGCGTCGAGATCGAGACCGTCGGCGGCGGTTCCGAGGTCTGCGGCAACGGCAACAAGGAAGGCAACGAGGAGTGCGACGACGGCAACACCGTCAGCGGCGACGGCTGTTCCTCGGCCTGCACCGCCGAGCCCGACGCGGACGGCGACGGACGGCCCGACGACGTCGACAACTGCAAAAACGACGCGAACGCGGACCAGAAGGATTGCGACAACGACGGCAAGGGCGACGTCTGCGACAACGACTGGGACAACGACGGCAAGGCCGACGGCGTGGACAATTGCGCGCCCGACCAGACCAGCTGCCAAGACGCGGCCACCCTCGCGAACCTCTCCAACCCGGATCAATCCGACAAGGACGGCGACGAGAAGGGCGACGTCTGCGACGACGACATCGACGGCGACGGCCGGCTCAACGAATCCGACAACTGCCCCTTGGTCGCCAACCCCGACCAGGAGGACAAGGACGGCGACGGCCTGGGCGCGGCCTGCGATCCCAGCGACGAGCCGACCGACAACGACACCGACGGCGACGGCGTCCCGGACAGCACCGACAATTGCCCGACCGACGACAACGGTCCGACGGAAGGCCCCAACGACCAATTGGACACCGACAGCGACGGCAACGGCGACGTCTGCGACGTCGACGACGATAACGACGGCCTCTCCGACGCCGACGAGACCGTGCAGGGTCTGGACCCGCTGGATCCCGACTTCGACGACGACGGCGTGATCGACGGCGTCGACACCTGCCCGAAGAATCCGGATCCCAGCTGCGGCACGCCCGAGCCCACCGACGATCCCGTCGACAACGACGTGGACGGGGACGGCGTGGCCAACACCAACGACAATTGCCCCAATTCCTCGAACGCCGGCCAAGAAGACGGCGACGGCGACGGCATCGGCGACGCCTGCGACCTCGACAATCCCGAGGCCGACAGCGACGGCGACGGCGTGAAGAACGGCGAGGACAACTGCCCCAGCGTCGGCAACAACGATCAAGTCGACACCGACGAGGACAAGTTGGGCGACGCCTGCGATCCCGCGCCGCAAGAGCCCGCCGGCCAAGCGGTGACCAAGTCGGGCGGCGGCTGCTTCAACTCGGTGGCCGGAGCGACCGGTCTTTACGGCGACGCCTGGCTGCTGGCCTTGGGCGCCCTCGCCGGAATCCGCGCCCTGCGCCGCAAGTAAGCGGCCCCGTCAGCGGCATCAAGCATTCGAGGCCTCCGGGCGTTCCCCGGGGGCCTTTTTTTATGCCGCAGCGCGACAAATCGGTCTCTTGTTTTTGGCCGGCGGTTTGCAAAGGACGCGAAAAAAAATTTTTGCAGAATCGGGCAGCTTTCCCGCCGGGATTTTCGATAGAATTAAGAGGGTTATCGTGTGGCTTTCGGGGACTATGCCTTTACAAGTCCCCGGACTTTTGGCACTAATCGATTAGCCCTGGGGTCCCTTGATGTTGGGAGAGTTGACTTCCAAAATTAAGCTGCATCAGCGCCCGATGTCCGTCAACGAGGCGCTGCGCAGCGCGCGGCTGGTTCGCAAGAACTTCGAAGTGCCGCTCGTGTTCCGCGGCGCCGGTCCCTTGCTGATCGGCCGCGACGAACGCCTTGTCACGCTCGTGATCAACGACGCCTTCATCTCCCGCACCCACGCCGCCATCATCCAAGAGGACGAGGACTTCTACGTCCAGGATCTCAACAGCAAAAACGGCACCTTCCTCAACGGCGAGCGCCTGCCGCCCGGCCAGCGCTCTGCGCGCCCGCTCAAGCACGGCGACCGCATCATGTTCAACACGGTCGAATTCGAGTTCATCATCCCGGAGGAGAGCGTCTAAGCGCCTTGGCCGTCAGGCGTCGGCAAGACCAGGCAAAGCCAAGTCACTAAAAACATTAGAGCCGGCGCCAAAAGAAAAGCCCAAGAAGAAAAAGCGGCCAGCGCTTCAATGTCGAGGAAGGTCGACAAGGAAACTCCGGCCGCCAGCCATAAAATCCAGCCGCCCATGAAATTCGTCCACGCGCGGCGGGAAAAATTCCGAGTTCGATGACGCAATCTATATAACGCGGTCATGCCGACGATTCCGCCGGCCAAGCTTCCCGCCAAGCCGCCCATGGCGACAAAATACCAAGGCTTCGGACCGTGCATGGCCAAGGAACCGAGAATGAGCAACGCCCATCCGCCGGCATAGCCCAGGCAAAAACAAGTCAACGCGATTACTGAAGCGACAAAGCTAAGGCTATTCTCTCGCATTTTTAATGAGGTCGAGATTCCGAATTTCGCAGATCCCATAATTTTCGAGCCTCGATCTCTTCTTGAGTCCATTTTCTGATATTGGATTTGGTGGAAATCCCGGTCGGCGTGACCGCTTGGAAGGTGCCGGTTTGAAACGTTCCGGGCGAACTCGGATTAGTCGTACCGGCTGGGACGTTCACCAAAACCGTATTGGAATACGCTCCATAGGTGACTCCGCGGGAGGCCTGCACGCGATAGCAGTAACCGGCACCCGCGGCGACATGGATGTCTTGAAATTGGATCGCGGTGCCGCTCACGCTGCCAACTTGGGAGAAAGTTTGGCATTGGTTGACGCTATTTTTTGCGGCCCTTTCAATGATGAAATTAAAATCGGTCCGTGCATGGACATAATTCCATCCGAGTTTGACTGCCTTCGAGTTCACGGTGGGGCCGGAAACCAGCGCCGACCAGAGAAAATAAGTCGGCTCCAAGGGAGCGAAGCCGTTGAAGGTGGTTTGGCTGTAGTCGACATTCGGCGCCTGGGCGCAGATCACTTGTCCTGCGTTGATTTGATTGATGCGCGCCCGGAAGTTGATATTTTTGAATTGAATGTCCCCGGAAGTGACGGTGATGGCGCAGGTCCCGTCGGGAATGGCGTTGACATCGAGATCCACGACTTCCTCGCCTCCATCCACCACCAAGCCCCAGCCGTCGTTGCATACTTCCGGCCATTCCGTCGACAGGCTGCAATCCCGATCGTTGGGATTTCCTATGGTCATGGAAGCGTTTAAAACCGCGGCTTCGACGCCTTCAAACTGGATTAGATCGGTGCATTGTTGACCGGGATCGTTGCGATTGAAGTTGTAGACTATGTGGCGAAACTCATGAAATAGCGGACCTTCCACGTGATCCTGTCCTGAGCGTACGAAGCAAGCGGAATAATCAACGTCAGCAGAAGCCATTCCGGGTATTGTCACTGTGAGCAGACATGAAAATAGTATCCATTGGCGCATAGAGATCCTTTTCTGAGGGTTTATCAATCCACCAAAGAATATTCAAAAAACGTGCCATTATTTAAAATTGCAACTATATGACTTTAATAGATAAATTTACATCCCTGAAGTGAAAGTGTCAAAATATGTAATCGGTATCTAGCTTATTAGACCATGAAAATAGACATTTAATTTCATACTCATCGGAGCAGGCGAATTCCTCCCGCTGTTCTTTGGTTTTTTGGGTCCGATGAAGCGAAAAGTGCCGAATTATTTTCGAGGATTTGAGAAAAAAACCAAATAGATTCTACGAAATAACTAATTGAAATTATTGTATTTAAACACAGGATCTTTTAAAATTTCGGTTTCGCTCTCAGGAAATTAGGCAGTCCTAGAAGATTTCTTGTATGGTGTCAGGCCATGTCGCCCCGCATCCTGGTCCTCGAAGACGAATCCTCCATCGCAGACAACATCCGGTATGGCTTAGAGTCCGAAGGCTTCCAGGTACATAGCTGCATGACTTTGGCGGAGGGCCGGGAAAGTCTCGCCGCGGGGGGCGTGGACTTGATCGTGCTGGATGTCGGCCTGCCCGACGGCAACGGCTTCGACTTCTGTCGCGAACTCCGGAAAACCAATCCCGTTCCCGTGATTTTCCTCACCGCCCGCTCCGGCGAGGTCGACCGCGTCGTCGGCCTCGAGATCGGCGCCGACGACTACATGGTCAAACCCTTTAGCCCGCGCGAGCTGGCGGCGCGCGTGAAGGCGGTGTTTCGCCGCGGCGCCGCGGCCGCGGGCGGAAAGCCCTCGCGGCCCAGCTCCGCGCTGCCCTTCACCGTCGACGCCGAGCGCCTCAAGATCTTCTACTTCGGCGAGGCGCTTCCCCTAAGCCGCTACGAATTTCGCCTGCTGCGCGTCCTGGTCGAGCGGCCCGGCCGGGTGCTCTCCCGCGACCAGCTGATGGAGCTGGCCTGGGAAGAGCCCGAGGCCAGCCTCGACCGCACCGTCGACGCCCACATCAAGAGCCTCCGCGCCAAGATGCGGAAGGTGAACCCCGCCGTCGAGCCCATCGAGACCCACCGCGGCCTGGGCTATTCCCTGAAGGAACACTGGTGAAGATCCGCACCCGCATCATCCTGAGCTTCGTCGTCGTGGTCGGGGTGGGTTTTTACTTCCTGGTGCGCCACATCCTGGGCGAGCTGAGGCCCCGTTACCTCGAGGCGGTCGAAGAGGTCCTGGTCGACGAGGCCAACGTCCTGGCCGCCTTCGTCGAGACCGAGATGCGGGACGGAAAGATTCCCGTCGAGCGGCTGCGCGAGGCCTTCGCGAAGCTGCAAGCGAGAAAATTCAGCGCCCGCATCTACAAGATGGACAAGACGCGGGTCGACGAGCGGCTCTACGTGACCGACGAGCGCGGGGTCGTGGTTTTCGATTCCGAGGGGCGCGACGCGGGCAAGGATTTCTCGCAGTGGCGGGACGTCTATCTCACCCTGCGCGGCGAGTACGGCGCCCGCACCAGCCGCGACGAGCCGGGCAACCCCGCCAGCTCGGTGCTGCACGTCGCGGCGCCGATCCGCCACGAGGGAAGGATCGCCGGCGTGCTGACCCTGCGCAAGCCGACGGCGAGCATCAATTTCTTCCTCGAGACCGCGCGCCCCTCCATCGTGATCGCGGGGGCGGTGGCGGCGCTCTCGGTGATCCTGCTGGGCGTCGTCGTCTCCGCCTGGTTCACCCGGCCCATCCGCAAGCTGACGGACTACGCCCGCGCCGTGCGGGACGGCCGCCTTCCGCCCTTTCCCAGGCTGGGCTCCAGCGAGATCGCCGAGATGGGCGCCGCCTTCGAGGGGATGCGCGAGGCCCTGGAGGGCAAGAAGTACGTCGAGGCCTACGTCCAGTCGCTCACCCACGAGCTGAAGAGCCCGATCGCGGCCATCCAGGGCGCGGCCGAGATCCTGCAGGAGGAGAAAAAACCCGAGGCGCAGGCGAAGTTCGTCGCGAACATCCGAGCCGAGTCCGCGCGGATGCACCGGATCGTCGAGCGCATGCTCGAGCTGGCCGCCCTCGAGTCCCGGCGCGGCCTGGAGGCCGCGGAGGATCTGGATCTGGCGGTCCTGGCCGAGGCCGTCCTGGCGCGGCTCAAGGAGCGCTTCGCGGCCAAGGGGATCCGCGTCGAGTCGCGGTTGCCCCGGCCGCTTCCGCTGCGCGGCGAGGCCTTCCTCCTCGAGGCGGCGCTGACCAACCTTTTGCAAAACGCCCTCGACTTCAGCCCCCGCGGGGGGACCCTCCGCGTCGAGGCCGAGGCGGCGGGGGAGGGCCTGTGCCTGCGGGTCTTCGACGAGGGCCCCGGCATCCCCGACTACGCCCTGGGCCGCGTCTTCGAGCGCTTCTATTCCCTCCCGCGACCCGAGGGCGGGAAGAAGAGCTCGGGTTTGGGCCTAAGCTTCGTCCGCGAGGTGGCCCGCCTGCACGGCGGGACGATAGAAATTCAGAACCGCCGCGAGGGCGGCGCCGTAGCTATCCTGACCTTGGCCAGGGCACCCCATGAAGAAGCCGCTTGAGAAAATCCTTCCCCTCCTCTTGATCCTTCTGCTGCTGCCGGCCGCGGCCGCCGCCAAGAAACCCAAAAAGCCTTTGGCCGAGAAGATCGTGGTCGAGAAGGCCGAGCGTCGCATGACCCTCTACCGCGAGGGCAAAGCCTGGAAGGCCTACAAGGTCTCGTTGGGCGGGGAGCCGGTGGGCCCCAAGCGCGAGCAGGGCGACCACAAGACCCCCGAGGGGCGCTACACCATCGATTACCGCAATCCCAAATCCAGCTACCACCTGTCCCTACATATCTCTTACCCCAACCGCAGCGACACCGCGGCGGCCAAGGCCCGCGGCGTCTCGCCCGGCGGCGCGATCATGATCCACGGCCTGCCCAACGGCGCGCCGGATTTCGGGTCGGCGCATCGCCTCTACGACTGGACCGACGGCTGCATCGCCGTCACCAACGAAGAGATCGAGGAGATCTGGGACCTGGTGCCCAACGGCACGCCGATCGAGATCCTCCCCTAGGCGGCGGGCGCTCTGCGCCAAGGCCGCCCGCAAGCCCCCGTCGTCCCGCGATTTCAGCAAGTAGGCCATCGCTTCATAATATAGCTCCGGATCGTAGGAGATCAGGATCAGGTCCACGCCGGCCTCCAGCGCCTGCCGCGCGGCGGGCCCGACCCCTCCCGGCCGGCCTTGGATAGGTCCCATCGTGAAGTCGTCGGTGATCACCACCCCCTCGTGCCCCCAGGAACCGCGGATCAGGTCGCGGACGATCGCGGGGGAGAGCGAGGCGGGGAGCTCGGGATCGAGTTCGGGGACGCGAACGTGGCCCAGCATCAGGAAGGCGCGGCTTGCGGCCAGGGTCGCGCGGAAGGGAAGCCAGTCGGCGGTCTCGAGCGTCTCGCGTGGGATTTCCAGCCTGCCTTCGCGCAGGTGGGTGTCGACCGCAACTTGTCCAAGACCGGGGAAGTGCTTCAGCGTGCAGCGCAGTCCCCGTCTCTCGAAGGCCAGGCAATAGGTCGTCGCGGCCTCCGCCACGGCCAACGGATCTGCCGAGATCGCGCGCTGGTCGATCCGGGTGTGGGGGTGGAAGCGGCCGTCCTGGTCCGGATGGCGCAGGTCGACGACCGGGCTGAAGTTCAGGTTGACGCCCAGCTCGGCCAAGGCCCGGGCCTGCAGGTCGGCATAGGCCTGGGCCGTGCCGCCGGCGCGCAGCCACACCGCGAGGGAGGGCTGGGCCGGCACCAGGGGAGAAAGCCTGGAGACCGGCCCGCCCTCCTGGTCGGTCGCGATATAGAGCGGCGGCAGCCCTTGCGAGGCTTGGATCTCTTGCAGCCGGCGGAGCTCCGCCCGCACTTGGGCGGCGGTCTTGCCTTGGATGTTGCGCTGGGTGACGAAGACGCCGCCCACCGCGCCGCGGGCGACGAGGGCCTCAAGCTCGGCGAAGTCCCGGTAGCCTACGAGGAAGTGTCGGCCGAGGCGCCGCAATGCCGCCAGGTCGGCGGCCAAGACCCGCTCGCGCAAGGAGTCGGCCCGGCGTTGGAGGCCCAACGGGATCAACCCCGCCAGGATCAAGGCGATCGCCCAGGCCTTCCGCCCGCGGAACTTCCAGGCGAGGGCCGCGCCCAGGATCGGCAAGATCCAGGGCAGGGTCTCGCGCCAGGCGAGGAGGAAGGGGGAGCGGGACTTCAGTCCCGCTACCCCGAGGACCATGAGCAGGAGGGATAAGGCGATTCGGGATTTTCCCATGGCCGTTTCCTCTCCCCTTAGGACGCCGCCGTCGCGTTGAGCGCCGGCGCCGCCTTGTTTTGGTCGATCTCGTACCAGTTGATCCGGCGCGTGAGGAACATCACCGCCGCGAGGATGAGGAAGAGCCCGCCCGTCCCCATCAACAGGGCGTAGTCCTCGGCGCGCAGCAGGGTGAAGAGGTAGGCGTAGAGTCCGGAGAGGACGGTGGCCATCAGGAGGGCGCGGCCCTTTCTCTGCAGGACCGTCGTCAGGTAGGCGGTGATCAGGCCCACCGTGCCGGCGGTGGCCGCGAGGTAGGCCCAACCGAAGGCGATGTGCTCGGAGAGCGAGAGCAATAGTAGATAGAAGAGGCAGAGCCCCGCGCTGACCAGGAGGTACTGGACGGGGTGGATGCGCAGCTTGCTCATCACCTCGAAGAGGAAGAAGGCGACGAAGGTCAGCAGGATGAAGAGCATGGCGTATTTCGCGGCCCGGGTGGTGAACTGGTAGATGTCCACCGGCATCATGAAATCGGCGCCGAAGGAGAAGCCCGGCAGGTAGAGCTCGGGCGGGTTGTCGCGCCAGCTCTGCGGGATGGCGCGGGCGGTCTCGGGGATCTTCCACTCCGCCTTAAAGCCCTGCGCATCGACTTGGCGGGACACGGGCAGGAAATTCCCCGTGAAGCTCGGATGGGGCCAGTTGGCGGAGAGCTTCACGTTCGTGTCCTTGCCGAGCGGGAGGAAGGCCAGATAACGGCCCCCGCCCATTTGCAGGTTCATCTGGAAATCGAAGCCCCGCGTCTCGGCGGCGATCGGCGGCAGCTTGGCGCGGATCGCCGAATCGAAGAGGGCGCCGTCTTTGGTGCCGGGCTCGAAGGGGATGGCCTGCCCGTTCCAGGAAACCTTCGGCGTCTCGCGCAGGCCGCGCAGGTCGCTTACGCCCAAGGTGAGGAAGGCGCGCTCCCAGTAGATCTTCTCGTCGGGGATGCCCCAGGCCGAGAAATCCGGCTTGGCGAAGCGGCCCTGGACCTTCATCTCGCCCTGGTAGACGGGCACGCGGAAGATGCCGCGGTGCAGGGTCTGGGAGGCGAGGGAGCTCTCGACGTCCAGCCTTTCCGGGAGGAAGTAGGCGAAATGCAGCTCGCGCTGCAGGGTTTTTTCGCCCTTCTCGTTGGTCAGCAGGTTCTCCACGAGGTAGGGCACGACGAGGACGGGGCCGCTTAAGGTTTGCTCGCCGCCCCAGCCCTTCAGCACCTCGCCGCTCGCCTCGGCGCGGCGCTGCTGGCGCTCGTCGATCAGGTTGAGGATGAAGAGGGTGGGGATGAGCATCACCAGCGTCATCACGCCGATGAAGAAGATTTTCAGCAGGACTGCGAATCGACCTTTCATGGTTTTCTCCTTTGGTTTCGACCGAGCGGCGGGCGGGATGCGCGCCGTTGGAGAGATCTTCGGCGGGGCGGATGAAGGGAGGAGGAAGCGGAGATGAAAAAACGATGAAAAATGGACGCCTAGGGTGAAGTCCTTCGAAAATAGGCCAATATCCCCTTCGCAACCCCTTCGGCATAGTCTTCAAAGAGGCTGGAGAATTCCCGTCCGGCGATATTTCTCCGGCCCGAAAAATCCCCGGCCTGGATGCGGGCGATGGTCTCGGGGTGGTTCATCACGTAGGCCTCGAGGAAGAGCGTCGGATTTTCGTAGAGGCGATTCGCCAGCAGGTTGCGCGACCAGAGGTAGGGATTGTCGCCGACCTTCCTCACCGAGCCGCCTGGGACCAGGGCGGGCGGCAGGCCCGTGCTGCGGGCCAGGGCCGCCGCGACGGCCTCGGCGAGCGGCCGCTCGACGAAGTGGCTGCCGTCGAGCATCCGGCGCAGGGCCTCGAAGCGCACGTCGTCCAGGGCCCACTCCCCCGCCTCGACGGCGCCGGGGATCAAGACGTGCAGGTGATTGCTCACCGCCAGGCGGGGCGTCTCGGGATCGCCCCAGTCGCCGGCGTTGAAATGGATGCAGACGGTCAAGTCGGGACGGAGCTTCTCGTTGACGAGCGCCGCGCGGGCGCGGATCTCGGCGACGCGGTAGAAGAGGAGCTCGCTCACGCGTCGGACCTGCTCCTCGCGGGGCCGGGCGCGGAAGGCCTCCGGCCGGGCGAGGTTCAGGTCTTGGCCCTCGTCCAGGTATTTTGCCGCCAACTCTTCGAGGTCCTTCGGTCTCAGCGCCGTGACCGGCTCGGCGGATTCGCGCGTCAGAAAGACCTCGGCGCCCCAGCCCTCGAGGCGGTCCCGCAATTTTTTCGCCACCAGGAGGGTCAGGTCGCCCTCGGCGACGGGGGCTTGGCCCTCCGGACGAAACCAGCGGTCCTCCATCCGCGCCCAGGCGCCGCCCAGGTGGCCGGGGTCGAGGGCGATGCGCAGGCCGGCGAGCGGCTTGTCCTGGGAGGGGTTGCGGAGCGGGGACCTGCGCCAATAGCGGGGCGGCTCTTTCTTTGAGGCTGCATCGCGGGCCAAGGGGAGGGAGAGGGTCGCTTCGGATTTCGCACGGGTCTTCACCTCGAGGGTCTTGTCCTCGAGCCGCAGGTACTTCGCCCAGCCGTCGTCGTAGCCATAGACCTGGAGGGTCAAGGCTTGAAATTCCTCCGCCCTCAGCGCCTCGCCGTGGGCCGCCAAGGACCGCCACTCCGGCTCCGTCCCCAGGGCGCTCAAGTTGGGCGGGGCCTTCGCGCAGGCGGCCCCCAGCAGCAGCGCCACGGATAGCAGGAATTTTGCGCGCCGCATCCCCGCCTCCTAGAAGAAATACCCGAAGGTGAAGTGCAGGCGCCCGACGCCGTCGCCCGGATGGCGGTCGAGGATGAAGCCGTAGTCGACGCGGATCGGGCCGACCGGCGTGACGTAGCGGACGCCGGGACCGGCGGAGTGCCTCAGGTTGAAGAGGTTGAAGTCGCCCATGTCGGGGATGACGATGCCGGTGTCGAGGAAGCCCACCACCTGGAAATTCCCGAAGGCGCGGATCTGCAGCTCGAAGTTGTGCACCAGCGAGAAGGTGCCGCCCGTGGGCAGCAGGGAATCCTGGTCGAAGCCCCGCACCGTGTCGTCGCCTCCCAGGTAGAGCCGCTCGTCGGCGGTGATGAAGGTGTCGCCCGGGAAGGGGAAGATCTTGGCCACGCGCAGGGCGTTCGCGATGGTGACGCGGGAGAAGGGGCTGTACCAATGGCCCAGGTTGGCCTTGGTGGTCAGGTAATTCCCGGAGAGCTGGATGAACTGGTGGGTCATGGTGACGGCGCCGTTGAGGTAGTAGCCCTTGCGCGGGTCGCCGTAGCTGTCGCGGCGGTCGTAGGTGACGCCCAAGGTGGTCTCGAAGCGCGTGTGGTCGTCGGCGCTCTCCCGAGGCTCGAGCTGGTCGATGATGGTCTTGCTCTCGTTGAAGTCGACGTACTCGAAGTCCAGTCGGCCGTAGGCGCTCAAGTAGGGCCCGAAATCCTTGAACAGGGTCGAGAAGGCGCCCGTCTCGAAGTCCTCGAAGAAAGGCCGGCGGTTGACGCCCGCAAAGGCGCCGACCAGCAGCTGGACGGAGGTGCCGCGGACCCGCGGGTCGATGTAGTTGATCTCGAAGCGCGAGACCTCCTGGCCGCCCTGCAGCTTGATGTTGCCGTTCTTGCCCGAACCCCACATGTTCAGCTTGTTGAAGACGATCTTGCCGCTGAAGCCGGTGTCGGTGTTGTAGCCGGCCTCCAGGTCGATGATCTTCGTCTTGCGCTCCTGCAGCCGGACGACGGTGTGGACGACGGGCTCCTTGTTCGCCAGGCCCAGGGTCTCGATGTTGACGCCGTCGAAGGCGCCGAGTCGCCTGAGGTTGAGCTGCGATTGCAGGATGTCCTTGGCGGAGAATTCCGAGCCCTCCTTGAAGCGCAGGTTTTTTCGGATCGTCTTTTCCTTGGTCAGGGCGTTGCCCACGAAGAGGATGCGCCCGATGGTGACGTGGGTGCCCAGGTCGACGTCCATGCGCAGGTCCCAGAGGTGATCCCGGACCTTATCGGCCCGCTTGTCGATCCGCGCGTAAGGGTAGCCGTGGTTGGAGAGGGCGAGCAGGACGAACTGCACGTCCTCGTCGAAGCGCAGCGGGCTGTAGGGCTCGCCGGGCCGGCAGGCGAGTTTTTCCCAGACCTCCAGTTTGACCTGCTCCGGCAGGCCCTCGATATGCAAGTTCTCGACGCGGGCGCGGGCCTGCTCGTCGATGTCGACGGTCAGCAGCACCCGGTCGCCGACCAGGTTGAAGTTGCGCTCCCACTTGGCAACCTTGGCATCCAGCCAGCCTTCCCGGTGGTAATAGCTCTCGATCTGTTTCAAATCCTCCTGAAAGAGCTCGGGCAGGTAGTACCCGGGCTCGCCGACGCCCGTCGCCTTGGTTTGGATCGTGTCCTTGAGCTTCGAGCTCTTCACCTCGCGGTTACCGACGAAGTCGACCTCGCCCACCCGGCGCTGCGGGCCCTCGATGATGCGGAAGGTGACGAGGTAGTTCTCGTTGTCGATCTTCTCGCGGCTCGCCTCGACCTTGACCTCTTCGTAGCCGCGCTCTTTGTAGAAGCGCACCAGCTTGGCGCGCGAGGCCTCGATCTCGAAGTCGTCGAAGTCGCCGTCTTCGTAGATCGTGATGTGCTTGCGCAGCACCTTGTCGAAATAGTGGTCGTTGCCCTCGAAGGAGACGAAGACGCGCTTGCCCTGGCGGATCGCCACCTGGATGTCGACCTTGCGGGCGTCGTAGTCGTAGCTCTCGCCCTCGAGGCGGACGCGGGCGCGGACGAAGCCCTTGTCGCGGTAGAGGCCCTTGATCTTGGCCAGATCCTTCTTGATCTGACGCGGCTTGTAGTGGCTGTAGGTGAAGATGATCGTGCTGATCCGCTTGGGGTTGAGCGCGGTGTTGCCCGTGACCTCCTTGTCGCGTAGGCGGTAGGTCTTTCCCTTCTCGATCTTGATGGTGATCGTCACCTCGCGGTGCTTTTCGTCGTAGTCCTCGATGGCCAGGACCGTGGTGTCGAAGTAGCCCTCCTGCTCGTAGAGACGGTCGAGGCGGTCGAGCTGTTCGGGGAGCTTGGCCTTGTCGTAGATCTGGCCCGGGATGAGGAAGAGGGTGCGGCGGACCTTGCCCTCGAGCAGCGGGTAGTTGCCGCGGATCGTGACGTCCTTGATCAAGTAGCCCTCGACCAGCTCGAAGGTGAGACCGACACCGCCCTCGTCGTACTCCACCAGGACCTCGACCGAGACGAAGACGCCCCACTTGCGCAGGTTGTTGATGGCGTTCTCCAGCTTCTCGCGGGTCAGGACCTCGCCGAGCTCCAGCCCGACCACGTCCCGCGCGACCTCCTCGCGGTAGACGTTGAGGCCCTGGAACCCGATTTTCAGGACCGAACCCATCACCTCGTCGGGATCGGGGGCGTAGGAAGGTGCCTCCGCCGCGGGAGTGGGTGAGGGCGAAGGCAAGGGGGCCTGCGCCGCCGCCTCGAAGGGCGCCAGCAAGGCCGCGAGCAGCGCCAGGATTTTAAGCGGACCCGGTCTCAAAAGCTTCTCCAACGCAGGGTGAAATCGAAATCGAAGGACCCGTCGCTCAGCTGCGAGGCCTTGAGCAGGGCGTTGTCGAGCAGCAGGTACTCCATCTGCACGCCCTGCACCGGGTCGTCGATGCCCAAATCGGTCTTGAATTCCAGCGACAGCCGCTCGGTCAGGCGCTTGCCGATCACCAGCGTCTGGATGCCTTGGCGGTTGTTGCGGCGGCTGATCGACTCGTCGGCGGCCTCCAGCCGGAAGATGTCGATCGAGGCCTTTTCGGCCAAGGGCCGCTGCAGGAAGCCGGCGATCTGCGAGGCGATCACCGAGCTGGCCAGGCTGGAGCTGCTGGTGCCGGTCTCGCCGGGCGGCGCGCCGGTGAAGACCATGGCGAGGATGTCGCGCTTCGGCAGGCCGGCGTCGCTGAGGAAATTCAGCTGCAAGTTGTCGAGGTAGCCGACGATGTGCGCCGTCACGTTGACCGTGCCCAGGTTGCGCAGCACTTCCTTCGATGCGGTGACGTCGACGTAGGGCTGGGTCTTGGGGCCGCGGAAATCGACGTAGCCGCGGGCGTTTTCGAAGGCGATCTTAAAATACGTGAAGTCGCCGTCGAGGATTTGGATTTCGCCCTGCACCTCCGGCTGCTTGGCGGGGCCGGCGACCTTCAGGTCGGTGGCGAGGAACATCCGCGCGATGTTGTTCTTGATCGCGAGCTCGCCCGGACTTTTGATCCGCAGGTCCAGCAGGATGCGCTCGAGCCAGGGGTTGGGCTCGGCGGGCAGCGTTTTGGGCCGGGGCTTGAGGAGGAACTGGGTGATCTGGAAGTCCCGGATATAGCGCCCCTCGGTGATGAACATGTCGCCGGAGAGTTTCATCCGGTCGGCGGGGCCCTTGAGCGCGAAGTCCCCGCTGAACACGATCTTGTAGACCTCGGGCTCGGCGACCGCCACTTCGCGGGTGTTGATCGTGAGATCGGCGTATTTAGGGACGAAGCCCTCGAGGTTGACCAGGCCGTTGATCGTAATGTCGCCTTCCGACATGGTGCCGGAGAGGTTCTCGAAGGCCAGCGATTTTCCGTTGTGCCGGATCTTGCCCGTCAGATTCTCGATGGTGCCGCGTACCGCGCGCAGCACCAGCATCGCCTCGTTGAAGGCGATTTCGCCCACGATGTCGGGCTTCTCGAGCGTCCCGCTCAGTTTCAAGTCCAGGTTGGCGAAGCCCTCCGCGTCGCGGAAGAACTGCTTCCAGTAGCCCAGGATGTCCAGGTCCGCCTTGCCCTCCAGCTTCAGCGCCATCGGCCCATCGAAGGTGTAGGAGCCGCTCAGCGTGAGCAGCCCGCCGCCGGAGCGGAAGCGGGCGCTTTCGAAGGTCATCTTGGGCGGGCGGATCGCCACCTTGAGCGGGCCTTCGTTGACGACCGAACCCTCCTCGAGGGGAATCTCGAAGCGGCTGGCGTTGATGTCGATCTCGGTGGCCGTGCCTTCGATGCCAAGCCCCATCTTGATCTTGCCGTCGGCGTAGGTCTCGATCAAAGGCAGCTCGAGAGCGGCCCAGATAGGGCGGAGGTCGACGTTCCTGGCCTCGGCGTCGATGAAGAACTTGCGCACGCCCTTGTAGGCGTAGTTGCCGGTGAAGCTTAAGCCCGGCAAGGCCTCGCCCTTGACCTTCACCCCGTTTTCGTCGAACTCGAAGACGGTCTCGGCGGGCATGGCGATCTTCTCGTAGCCCGGAGGCTGGAAGCTCAGCGGGGAGACGGTGAAGCGCTTGTTGCCCAGCTTGCCCTCCGCGGCGATGTTGCCCAGCTTGAAGCTGAAGAGGACGAAGTCCTGGATATCCGCCTTGAGATTGCCCGTGGGCGTGGCCTCGCCGATATCCTCCAGGTCGAAGGTCCCCGAGACCTTGCCGGTGATGTCGGGGTTGTCGAGCAGCTTCGAGGCGTCGAGATTTTGGAACTGCGTCTTGAGCACGGTGTGCCGCGACTTCTTGAAGATCTCTTGGCTGGTCACCTGCACGGCCGCCGTGGGACCCGAACCCGCCGGCGCCCCGCCATCGTAGCTCAGGTTGCCGTCGATGATCTTGAAGGTCCCGGCGTTTTCGCCGAATTCGAGGAAGCTGTAGGCCAGCTCGCGGCCCCTCGCCTGGAAGACGAAGTCGGGACGCTTGAAGGGGCCCTTGATCGTGCCCTCGGCGGTGGCGTAGCCGCGCAGGTCGAGGTCGGAGAGGGCCTGGATCAGCGTCGCCAGGTCGAATTCGGTGGTCTTGATCTGCACGTCCAAAAGCCGCTTGGGGAAGTCGACCTTGCCCGTGCCGTTCACCTTGCTTTTCGGCGAAGCCAGCTCGAATTCCTTCAGCTCCAAGACGCCCTGCCGCATCTTGCCGACCAGGTGCAGCTTGTTTTCCTGGCATTCCTTATTGGCGGTGTTGCCCAGGGTCTTCGCGTCCAGGGCGACCTCGCCGTTCATCTGATCCAACTTATAGCCCTGCAGCTCGGCGCGGAGGCTGAACTCGAATTTGTCGAAGGTCTCCAGCAGCTCCTTGCCGGCCTTGGGGATGGCCCGCATCGGGAGGGGCGCGATCGTCTTCAGGTCCAGCTTGTAGGTGGACTTGGCGGGGATGTAGTCGACGTCGACGCTCAGCGCGCCCTCGGGGTGGAGGAAGCGGCCGTTTTCGAGGTAGAGCGTGTCGCCGCCGATCTTGATGCCGCTGAAGAAGCTGCTGGGGGGGAGCCCGGCGAGCTCGACGTCCTGGATGGAGAGATCGCCCTCGGCCTCGCTGACGAAGAAGGTGAAATCCCGCAGGTAAGGCAGGACGATCTCGCCTTCGAAGGCGAGGGCCCCGGTCTGGATCTCCTTGCCCGCCGGTTTCAGGAGGCTGCGGTCGACGGCGAACTTCACCTTCTGGCGGGAGGCCACGGGTCGGCCGATCGCCACGTCGGCCTCGTCGAAGTGAAATTCGTCGCCGTTGCGCAGGAAGAGCCGGATGTCGCGCACCTTCATGTCTTCCGCGGAGACGCGCTTGAGGATGACGCGCAGGGCGGTGCGCCAGGAGCTGGGCCCGGTTTTTTGGATCTGGCGCTGGTCGATCCACAGGCCCTCGGCGCGCAGCCTCTGAATGCCCAAGTTGCCCTTCAGGGCGCTGCCGAAGGCGAAGTCGAGGTCCAACGAATCGAGGCCGACGATCTTGCCGCCGGCCTCGTTTTTATAGGCGAACTCCACCAGGCCGAGGTGTCCCCGGTTCAGGTCGATCGCCAGGTTCTTGTAGGCGATCTCGCCCTTGATGCTTTTGTTGAGCTGGTTGACGGCGAAGCGGAGGAAGCGGGGAGACTGGATAAATTCGTATAAAAGGAATAAGCCCAAGACCAGGATCCCGAGCAGGAGCGCCAGCAGCCTCCACCAACGCCGTTTTTTCGGGACTTGGGCCATAAGTGCTCGTAAAACTTGGATTTATCGGTGACAAAGTCAAGCGATATCCCGCCCCTCGCCACGACCGGAATCGGCAGCCTGCCGGGGGGCGACGCGCGCGCGGCGCTGGAGGCCGCCTTCGCGGTGGATATCCCTTATTTTCCAAGCCTTCCGGCCTTGGACCCCGGAGAGGGTCTCTTGGTTCAGGCCCTGGCGGGCTTTCCCGGGGTCTCGACGGCGGGGAAGGGGAGGCTGAACTTTTCCGCGGAGCGGTGGCGGGCGGAAGGCGGTACCTTTCGCGCCCGACTGAAGGGCGGCCTTCCGCCGGCGGAATTGTTTCCCTTGGGACCGGGCCTTTTGTGGGAGGATTTTCTCGCGCGGCTTAAGCGGGACCCGCGGCCTTGGGCCAAGGTCCAGCTGCTCGGGCCGGTGACCGCGCGAGTCGCCTTGGAGGCCGCGGCGGAGGGGGGATTGCCGGAAGACCCGGAGCTGGACGCGCAACTCCTCGCCTGGCTCTTCGTGAAGGCCGAGGCGATGGCGGCGGCCCTGACCGGGCTCGGGAAGCGGGTTTTGTTTTTCTGGGACGAGCCGGGCCTGGGCATCGCCAGGGCGGCTGCGGCGACGCGGGCCTTGTGCAGTTCCTTAGAGGCGCTGAAAAACCTCGGCGCGACGGTGGGGATTCACTGCTGCGGCGCCTGGGATCTGGCCGAGGCCTCGGCCTGGCCCGTCGACGCCCTGTCCCTCGACCTCGCCCTGGCCGGTCCGGCCTGGCTCGAGGATCCCGCGGCGCTCCGCGGCCTGCGCGGGCGCGGGGGGCGCCTGGCCTTGGGGATCGTGCCGACGCGGATACCTTCGGCTTGGAATTCCAGGCGGGAAGTGGAAGAATGGCGGACCCGCTTCGCCGCCGCCCTGGGCGAGGGCGAGGCGCAGGCCCTGCTCGCGGAGGCCCTGCTGACGCCGGCCTGCGGGCTGGGCCTGCGGACAGTGGAGGAAGCGGATCGAGTATTCCGCCATTTACACGAGGTGAAGTTGGAGATGTCGCGACGATGAATACCAAACCCCACACGCATCGAGCCCAGCGCCTGATCGAGGCGCTGCAAAGCCGCGTCCTCGTCCTCGACGGCGCGATGGGCACCGCCCTGCAGCAAAAAAACTTGAGCGCCGCCGACTTCGGCGGCGCCGAGTACGAGGGCTGCAACGAATTCCTGGTCGTCACCCAGCCCGAGGCCATCCTCTCGGTCCACGAGGCCTACCTCGCGGCCGGCGCCGACATCGTCGAGACCGACACCTTCGGCGGCACCCCGCTGGTGCTGGCCGAATACGGGCTGCAGGACCGCGCCTACGAGATCAACCTCAAGGCCGCCCGACTCGCCCGCGAGGCCGCGGACAAATTTTCCACGCCCGATAAGCCGCGCTTCGTCGCCGGCTCGATGGGACCCACCACCAAGGCGATCAGCGTCACCGGCGGCGTCAGCTTCGAGGAGCTCATCGAGCACTTCGCCGCTCAGGCGAAGGCCCTTTACGACGGCGGCGTGGATTACTTTCTCCTCGAGACCTGCCAGGACACGCGCAACATCAAGGCGGGCATTTTGGGGATCCAGCGCGTGCTGGAGCAGGAAAAGGAGCAGATCCCCATCGCCGTCTCGATCACCATCGAACCGATGGGCACGATGCTGGCGGGGCAAGGCGTCGAGGCCCTGGCCGCCTCGCTCGAGCACGTCGATCTCCTCTACGTCGGCCTCAACTGCGCCACCGGACCGGAGTTCATGACCGACCACGTCCGCACCCTCGCCGGCATGGCCGGGACCCGCGTCGCCTGCGTGCCCAACGCGGGCCTGCCCGACGAGGAGGGGCGCTACCTCGAGACCCCCGAGATGATCGCCGCGGTTTTAAGGCGCTTCGGCGAGGCGGGTTGGGTGAACCTTTTGGGCGGCTGCTGCGGGACCCACGCGGGGCACATCGAGGCCTTGAGCCGATTGGCCCGCGAACTCAAGCCGCGCGCCGTTCCCGAGCGCCATGTCTCGACCTTAAGCGGCATCGACTACCTCGAAATCACCGACGACAAGCGGCCCCTCCTCGTCGGCGAGCGGACCAACGTCATCGGCTCGCGCAAGTTCAAGAACCTCATCATCGAGGAGAAATTCGAGGAGGCCGCCGAGATCGGCCGGGCCCAGGTCAAGCAGCTGGCGCAGATCGTCGACGTCTGCTTGGCCAACCCCGATCGCGACGAATTCGAGGACATGCGGCGCTTTTTGGAGGAGCTGATCAAGAAGGTCCGCGTGCCCCTGATGATCGATTCGACCGACGCGCGCGTCCTCGAGATGGCGCTGACCTACAGCCAGGGCAAGGCGATCATCAATTCGATCAACCTCGAGGACGGCGAGGAGCGCTTCGAGTCGGTGGTTCCGCTCGCCAAGAAATTCGGCGCCGCCCTGGTCGTGGGCACCATCGACGAAGACAAGGTGCAGGGCATGGGGGTGAGCCGCGCGCGCAAGCTCGAGATCGCGCGCCGCTCCTACGACCTGCTGGTGGGCAAGTACGGCGTGAAGCCCGAGGATATCTATTTCGACCTGCTGGTCTTCCCGGTCGGCACCGGCGACGCGCAGTACAAGGGCTCGGCGGTCGAGACCATCGAGGGCATTCGCCTGGTGAAGGAGGCCTTTCCGCGGGTCAAGACCGTCCTGGGCGTCAGCAACGTCTCCTTCGGCCTTCCGCCCGCGGGCCGCGAGGTCTTGAACTCGGTGTACCTCTACCACTGCGTCAAGTCGGGCCTCGACTTGGCCATCGTCAACTCCGAGAAGCTGGAGCGTTACGCCTCGATCCCCGAGGAAGAAAAGAAGCTGGCCGAAGACCTGTTGTGGAACCGCGGAGCCGATCCCATCGCCGCCTTCGCCGCGCACTTCCGCGAGGCCTCTTCCCGCCTGGTGAAGCCGAAGGAGGAGCTGCCGCTGGAAGAGCGGCTGCCGCGCTACATCCTCGAGGGCAGCAAGGAAGGCCTGCGCGAGGACTTGGACGAGGCCCTGAAAAAGTACAAGCCGCTCGAGATCATCAACGGCCCGCTGATGCGCGGGATGGACGAGGTCGGACGCCTCTTCAACAACAACGAGCTGATCGTGGCCGAGGTCCTGCAAAGCGCCGAGGCGATGAAAGCGGCGGTCGGCCACCTCGAGCCTTTCATGGAAAAGGCCGACAGCGGCGGTCGCGGCAAGGTCATCCTGGCGACGGTGAAGGGCGACGTCCACGACATCGGGAAGAACCTGGTCGACATCATCCTCAGCAACAACGGCTTCCATGTCGTCAACCTGGGCATCAAGATCCCGCCCGAGCAGCTGATCGCGGCGATCCACGAGCACAAGCCCGACATCGTCGGGCTCTCGGGCCTGCTGGTGAAGTCCGCCGAGCAGATGGTGATCACCGCCGAGGACTTGAGCAAGGCCGGGATCCAGACGCCCGTCCTGGTCGGGGGCGCCGCGCTTTCCGAAAAATTCACCGACAACAAGATCGCCCGCGCCTACGAGGGCTTCGTCGCCTACGCCAACGACGCGATGAACGGCCTGGAACTCGCCAAGCGCATCCGCGATCCGCACGCCTTCAGCGAGCTCAAGCGGCAGCTCGAGGAGCGGCGGCATTCCGCCAAGCAGGAGACCTATGTCAAGGTGAGCGTCGCCCCGGCGGGCGAGACGCGATCCGCGGCGGTCCAGGTGTTGCAAGATTTCCCCCGGCCGCCCGACCTCGAGCGGCACGTCCTGAAGAACACGCCGGTCGACCAGCTTTGGGATTACGTCAATCCCCTGATGCTCTACGGCCGGCACCTCGGGCTGAAGGGCGGACTGGTCAAGATGCTCGAGGCGGGGGAGCTGAAGGCCCTGCGCGCGGCCGAGGGCGGGGAGAAGGCGCTGGAGGTACACGAGACGGTCGAGGCCTTGAAGGCGGAGTGCCGGGCCCTGCTGAAGCCGAGGGCGGTCTTCCAGTTTTTCCGCGCGGCAAGCGAGGGAAATCGGGTTTTTCTCTACGACGCCGCCGGACAAGAGCTGGCCTCGATCGACTTTCCGCGCCAGGCCAAGCCCGAGGGCCTTTGTCTGGCCGACTACGTGGCCCCGCGCGCCGCGGGACAAGCCGCCTTGGACCATCTTGCGATGTTCGTCGTGGGCGTGGGCGAGGGGGTGCGCGAGCTCGGCGAGCGGTGGAAGGCCGAGGGGAAATACCTGAAGAGCCACGCCTTCCAGGCCCTGGCCCTCGAGACGGCGGAGGGCTTCGCCGAGTTTCTCCACGCGCGGCTGCGCGCGATGTGGGGTTTTTCCGATTCCCTCGATATGACCATGATGCAGCGTTTTCAGGCCAAATACCGCGGCAAGCGCTATTCTTTCGGCTATCCGGCCTGCCCCAACCTCGAGGATCAAAAGACCTTGTTCGAGCTGCTCAAGCCCGAGGAGATCGGCGTCCAGCTGACCGAGGGCTTCATGATGGAGCCCGAGGCCTCGGTGTCCGCGCTGGTCTTCCATCATCCGCAGGCGGTCTATTTCGGCGTCGGCGACTCCGCCTAAAGAAAAGGCCGGCCCGTTTCCGGACCGGCCCTGTCTTTTGCCAGGAGGGAGGAGAAATCCGTCAGTAGACGCAGGCGATTTCGGAGGCGTCCACGATGCGGTTGCGGTTGTAATCGCAGCGCCGTTCCTTCCAGGTGTTCACGTAGCGGTGGTTCATCGCGTAGCGCTCGCGCCAGCCGATATAGCCGTTGCGGTTGAGGTCATACTTGGCCTCGATCGGCGTGTTGACGCGCTTGTCGTGATAACGATGGTAGGAGTGTTTGTGTTTGTGGTGGAACCGGGAGCAGGCCTGGGATTCGGCCGCTGTGAAGAGGGCGACGCCGCCCACGGCCAAGGCGAGGGCGAAGAGCCATTTCGATTTTTTCAGCATGATCGTCTCCTTATTTCAGGTCGTTGCGAGGAGGGAGAAATTCGGCGCCGTCTCCTTCGTGAAAATAGACTTTGGGCCCGGCTTGGAGTTAAAGAATAATTCCCGACAGGGACGGATCGGCCCCAAAGCTTCGTTCCAAACGCGTTTCTAAGTCTCTGAAATCGAAAGAGATAGGGAGTCCCCATGAAAGTCAAAGCTGCGGTCGCTTGGCAGCCGAAGGCGCCTCTCTCCCTCGAGGAAGTCGAGCTGGCCGATCCCCGGCCCGGCGAGGTCTTGGTGAAGCTGGCCGCCACCGGCGTTTGCCATACCGACGCCTATACGCTTTCGGGAGCGGACCCCGAAGGCGTCTTTCCGGCGATTTTGGGACACGAGGGAGGGGGCGTCGTCGCGGAGGTGGGGGAGGGAGTGAGCTCACTGCGCGCGGGGGACCACGTCATCCCGCTTTATACGCCCGAATGCCGGCAATGCAAATTTTGCCTCTCGGGCAAGACCAATCTTTGCCAGAAGATCCGCGCCACGCAGGGCAAGGGCCTGATGCCCGACGGCACGACGCGCTTTTCCAAGGGCGGCAAGCCCATCCATCATTACATGGGCACCTCCACCTTCGCCGAATACACCGTCGTGCCCGAGATCGCCCTGGCCAAAATCGATCCCGCCGCGCCGCTCGAAAAAGCCTGCCTGCTCGGCTGCGGGGTCACCACCGGCATCGGGGCGGTGCTGAACACCGCCAAGGTCGAGGCGGGCGCGTCGGTCGCCGTCTTCGGCGTCGGGGCCATCGGCCTGGCCGTCATCCAGGGGGCGCGCATGGCGAGGGCGGGCCGGGTGATCGCCGTCGATATCAACGACGAAAAATTCCGGCTCGCGGCCAAGTTCGGCGCCACCGATTTCCTGAACCCCAAGTCCCTCGACCGGCCGATCGAGCAGGCGGTCGTCGAGTTGACGGACGGGGGCGTGGACTATTCTTTCGAATGCGTCGGCAACGTCCAGTTGATGCGCGCGGCCTTGGAGTGCTGCCACAAGGGTTGGGGCCAGTCGATCATCATCGGCGTCGCCGGGGCCGGCGAGGAGATCCGCACCCGTCCCTTCATGCTCGTGACCGGAAGGGTATGGAAAGGCAGCGCCTTCGGCGGCGTCCGGGGGCGCAGCGAGTTGCCGGGCTTCGTCGAAAAATACCTTCGCGGCGAGATCCCGCTGGACGACTTCGTCACCCACGAGCTGCCGCTCGAGGAGATCAATCGCGCCTTCGACCTGATGCGCGAAGGCAAGAGCATCCGGACGGTGATCCGGTACTGACGGGCCGACGATGAAGACGCTCAAATCCCACCGGACCTTCGAGGGCCGGACGAAATTTCTCGAGCACGACTCCGCGGCGACCGGGACGAAGATGCGATTCGGCGTCTTCGAGCCCAAGGGCGAGCCGCGCGGCGCCTTGCTGTGGCTCTCCGGACTCACTTGCACCGAGGAGAATTTTTTGACCAAGGCCGGCGCGCAGCGCGGCGCCGCCGCCGAACGGCTGTTGCTGGTCTGCCCCGACACCTCGCCGCGGGGACTCGACTTGCCGGGAGAGCGCGACTCCTTCGATTTCGGGGTCGGCGCGGGCTTTTACGTCGACGCGACGGAGCCGGGCTATCGCGAGCATTACCGCATGCGCACCTACGTGGCGGACGAGCTCTACGATTGGGTGACGAGGGAATATTCCCTGGAGGGACGGGTCGGGATTTTCGGCCATTCGATGGGCGGCCACGGCGCCTTGACCTTGGGCCTCCGCCAACCGGAGAAATTTCGCGCGATCTCGGCCTTCGCGCCGATCGCACATCCTTCGGCCGGTCCTTGGGGACGCAAGGCCCTCTCGGGCTATTTGGGCGCGGATCCGGCCGCCTGGCGGGCTTACGACGCCTGCGAGTTGCTGCGCGCCGGCGCGCGGCATCCCCGCCCGATCCGGGTGGACCAAGGCGCCGCCGACGAATATCTCGAGACGCAGCTGCAGCCCGAGGCGCTGCGCGCGGCCTGTGCGGCGGCGGGACAGGCCCTGGACTTGCGCTACCGGGAGGGTTACGATCACAGCTATTATTTCATCGCCACTTTCATCGACGAGCACCTGGGCTTCCACGCCGCCGCCCTGCCGAGTTGAGCGCGGGGCGTTTATCCGCGCGGCCGCCCGGGTTATCCTGGAGACGTATGGCCCTCCATAAAGTACTCTTCAAAATACTCCTCCTCGGTCTTGTCCTGTGGCCCCCGCGCCTGGCCGCCCAGGGGGCGGACGCGCGATTCGCCGCCGACGCCGCGAGGGATTTCATGACCGGCTATTACCTGAAGGACGAGGCGGCCCTGCGGCGGGCGCTTCCCGAAGGCGCCGATGTCCGGGCCTTGCTCGAGCATCCGGATCTGCCGGCCGAGCGTCGAACCGCCTTTCGCGTCGAGATCGAAGAGCTCAAGCTGGGCAAGACCTATCCCTCCGCCCTCGCCGACCCGAAGCGGGCCATCGTCACCTTCAAGTTGGGCGAGACGCCCTGGCTGCTCCCGATGGTGCGGCAGGCGGAGGCCTGGAAGGTCGATCCGCGCTACGCCCTCGCGGCCCGCTCGGGCTTCACGGATCAGGACCCGCGCGGCGTCATTCGGCGCTTCGCGGCCGGTCTCTTCGCCCGCGACAAGAAGGCCCTGGCTTCGGTCGTCCTGCTGCGCACCGAGAAAGAACTCGACGCCATGCTCAAGGAGAACAAGCTGGGCTACGACGACCGCCAACGGCTCCGGGAATTGGCCGACTTGATGCCGATGGCGCCGACGGAGACCGGCGAGGAGGTGCTCTTCCCCAACGGCGAGGCGCGGACGGTCTTGAACGACGAGAGCGAGCGGACCTTCCTGGCGCTGATCGGCTTCTGCGAGCTGCCCTTCCGGGTGAAGAACATCGACGGCCTGTGGAAGGTGGTGCCGCAGCCTTACGCGGCGAGCCTCAAGGAGGCGGGGATGGCGCGATGAGCCTCACCGGCTTCCTGAAGGCCGCGCAGGATTGGCCCCTCCATCCGCTCTTCGAGATCGCCGCCTACGTGCTCGCCTACCGCTATTACCTGCGCCTGCGGGGACGAAGCCGCGACCCCTTTTCCTCGGAACAAAGGCTTTGGATCCTGGTCGGCGCGGCGGGCGGGGCCTTGATCTTCTCCAGGTTCTTGGCCGTCTTGGAAAACCCGGGCTTCTTTTCCGACCCCGGATGGCGGGCCTGGGCCCTGCTGTCGAACAAGACCATCGTCGGTGGGCTGCTGGGCGGCCTCCTCGGCGTCGAGTTGGTGAAAAAAATTTTGGGACTCAAGGCCTCTTCGGGGGACCTGATGGCCTATCCGCTGCTGTTGGGGATGATCTTAGGCCGCATCGGTTGTTTTTTTGCGGGCCTGCACGACGCCACTTACGGGGCGCCCACCGATTTGCCCTGGGGCGTCGATTGGGGAGACGGGATTCATCGCCACCCCTCCAACCTCTACGAGATCCTCTTCCTGGCCGCCTTGTGGCTGGGCCTGCGGGGCCTCGAGGGCCGGCGCGCCCTGGCGGACGGGATGCGCTTCAAGCTCTTCATGGTCGCTTATCTGGGGTTCCGCTTCGCCGCGGAGTTCCTCAAGCCGATCCATCCCCTGGCCTTCGGACTCTCCGCGATACAGCTGGCCTGCCTCGCGGGGCTGCTGTATTATGCCCCGACCTTGCTGCGGCCCGAACGATGGTTCGTCGTTCCGTCCGGGGAGGCCGGCTGATACCTATGGCGTCGCGCGATTACATTTTTTACGACTTCACCTTGAGCCTTTGCGACGTCTGCCTCGAGCGGGTCGAGGCCAAGGTGATCTTCCAGGACGAAAAGGTCTGGATGACCAAGCGCTGCTCCGCCCACGGCGCGCGGCGCGACCTGATCGCCACCGACATCGAATACTACAAGAAATGCCGCGATTTTCTGAAGCCCGGCGACCTGCCCCGGCGCTTCAACACGCCCACACTCTACGGGTGTCCCTACGATTGCGGGCTCTGTCCGGACCACGAGCAGCACTCCTGCCTCACCCTGCTCGAGGTCACCGACCGCTGCAATTTGAGCTGCCCCACCTGTTACACCGAATCGGGTCCGAGCGCGGGGCGCCATCGCGACTTGGACGAGATCGACCGCATGCTGGACGCCGTCGTGGCCAACGAGGGTCGCCCCGACATCGTGCAGATCAGCGGCGGCGAGCCGACCGTTCATCCGCGTTTCTTCGAGATCCTCGATCTGGCCAAGACGAAGCCCATCCGGCACCTGATGGTCAACACCAACGGCGTGCGGATCGCGCAGGAGAGCGACTTCGCGCGGCGGCTGGCGGGCTACGCGCCGAATTTCGAGATCTATCTTCAGTTCGACTCCTTCGAGGACGCGGCCCTGCAAAGGCTGCGCGGCGCGCCCTTGGCCGAGATCCGGCGCCGGGCCCTGGAGCGCTTGAACGAGGCGGGCCTCTCGACGACCTTGGTGGTGACCCTCGCCAAGGGGCTCAACGACGGCGAGATCGGCAAGATCCTCGATTTCGCCGTCCGGCAGCCCTGCGTCCGCGGGGTCACCTTCCAGCCCACTCAGGTCGCCGGGCGCGTCGAGGGCTTCGACCCCGCGCTCCACCGCCTGACCCTGACCGAGGTGCGGAGCGCGATCTTGGAGCAGAGCGCGCTTTTCGCCCCCGCCGACCTGATTCCGGTGCCGTGCAACCCGGACGCCCTTTGCATGGGCTATGCCTTGAAGGTGAACGGCGAGGCGATTCCCCTGACCCGTTACATCGACCCCGACGACTTGTTGAAGGGCGAGGGCAACACCATCGTCTACGAGCGGGATGCCGCGCTGAAAGAGAAGATTATCCGGCTGTTCAGCACCTCGCAGAGCGCCGAGACGGCCAGCCTCGAGCTTCAGTCCTTGCTCTGTTGCCTGCCGAAGGTAGCGGTGCCCAAGGAGATCGGTTACGAGAACGTCTTCCGCGTCATCATCATGCAGTTCCTGGACGCCCACAATTTCGACGTGCGCAGCGTGAAGCGATCCTGCGTCCACATCGTCGACGGCCGGGGGAGGCTCATCCCCTTCGACACCATGAACCTGCTCTACCGGCCGGGCCTGGAAGGGCGGCTCGAGGCCCTGCGAAAGGGGCGCGCGACGGGATGAAGCCGGTGAATAAAATCCTCTTGTTCAATTTATGCCTGAGCTTGGGCTTGGGAGTGCTTTGCTTCGCCGCGCTTCGCGCCTTGCCGAAGGTCCTGGACTTGGGGGTCTACCTGCTGGTCTTCGACCTCGGCTTCATCTTTCTTCAAATTCTGACCTGTTGGGTCCTGTCCCTGGTGTTTTTCGCCAAGGGCGACGCGGGGAAGGGCTTGGGTTTTCTCTTGAGCGGGATCGTGGTGGGCGTGGTGGGCTTCGGCACCTGCTCGGCGCTCTTGATGGGAAATGGCATCTAATCCGTGCGCCGTTCTCCGGATTGACCTTAAATTAAATCTTCGCTAGGTGGCGGCATGCTCCGGCGGCTCGGGCTCATCCTTGTCAATGCGCTCTTTTGGGGATTCTTCGTCGTCACCTCGGTAATACTGGTGGTGGGCGCCCTCTTCCTGAGGGTCCTTACCAAGCCCTTCGACCCCAATTTGCGGGCGCTGCAGCAGTACAGCTGCTTTTGGTCCAGCCTCTACCTCTGGTTCAATCCCTTCTGGTCGCTGGAGAAGCGCGGCCTCGCGGGCGTCGACCGCCGCAAGGCCTATGTGATCGTCGCCAACCACCAGTCGATGGCGGACATCCTCTGCGTCTTCAACACCTACCTCCACTTCAAGTGGGTGGCGAAGAAATCCCTCTTCAAGGTGCCCCTGCTCGGCTGGAACATGGGCTTCAACGGCTACGTCCCCATCGACCGCGGCAACCCGGAGAGCCGGGAAAAGTGCCTGCGGCGCTGCCGCGAGTGGTTGGACAAGGGCTCCTCGGTGTTTTTCTTCCCGGAGGGGAGCCGATCCCACGATGGCAAGCTCCGCCCTTTCAAGATCGGCGCCTTCCGCCTCGCCGTCGAATCCGGTTACGACGTCCTCCCCATCGTGATCCGGAATTCGCTGCACGCCATCCCCAAGCACTCGCGCCTGCTCAGCGGCAAATCCCGGATGGAGCTGGAGGTCCTGCCCCCCATCTCCGTGACGCCCTACCAAGGGCAGGGGCTCGAGGCGGGGGCCGAGGCCCTGCGCCGGGAGGCCGAAGTCCGCATCGCCGCAAGGCTGGATGAAAATTGTCCACAGGTCCCCGCCAAAACCGGTTCCGAACAGGCTGTAATTTAAAGAACTTTTTAAGTGCCTCTCTTTTGGGCTTATGCTACAAAGGCCCCACACCTCATCCAGAAAGGGAGGATTATGACCCCAGAACAAGCACAGATGCAGATGCAAATGGAACAGGTCATGGGAAGCGGCGTCGGAATCGGTATCCTCGTCGGCTACCTGGTGGCCTACATCTTTTTCGCGTTCTGTCTGGCGAAGATCGGAGAGAAGCTCGGCGTGTCCTTCGGGAAGGGATTCCTCATGTCCCTGATCCCGATCGTCAACATCGTGTTCATCCTCCAGCTCGCCCAGAAGCCCATCTGGTGGATCATCCTGCTCATCATCCCGATCGTCAATTTGGTGATCTTGGTGCTGGTGTGGATGAAGATCGCCGAACGGCGCGGCAAGCCGGGATGGTGGGGCGTCTTGATGCTGATCCCCATCGCCAATTTCATCGTCCTCTTGATTTTGGCCTTTGGGAAGGGCGGCGAGGCGACGGCCACCGCCTAGCCGGTTTCACAGGCTCTAAGCTCGGGGCGCTTCGGCGCCCCGTTTTTTTTATCCGCGGTCCGGATTTTTTTTCGAGGCCGGCTCTTGCGGGGGGGTCGAGCCCCGGTCTTCCGTTTCGGACCTAAGGTTCGCCAAGGACCGCGAAACCTCCTCCAAAAGTTTGCCGCGCGGCGCGCGCGGGATGGGGGGAGTGGTGGCCCTGCTACGCGGCGCCGCGCCCGCGGCGCCGCCGCCGGGAGAGCCGCCTCCCAGGGCATCGAAGCCCAGGGGGCCCCGCACCCATTCCAGAAGGCCGCGACTCCGCCCCATGAAATCCCTCAATTCCACCGAAAAACGGCGTTGCGCCGGGATTTCGGCTTGGCGCGCGAGCAGGCCTAAGCCCAGCGACAGGGACTCGGCGTAGACCGGCACTGAGAAGGGATCGGAGATCGGGATGCGGACCTTCAAATCTTTTCCCGAAAAATGACGCCTCAGGGGCGATTCGGGGTTGGCGAGCTGCATGCCGAGCTCGAGGGTGGAGCGCAGCTCGAAGAAGCCCTCCACGTCCAGGGCCGGCGTTCGGGCGGAATCCGCCGCCTGAAAGACCTTCAGGGCCGGCGACGCGGGCGGCTGGTGGGATTGTCCTTCCGGTCGGGGCTGGTAGAAGCCGAAGGCCAACGATTCTCCGTAGAGATTGCGCACCACGCCGCTGGCCCAGATCTTCCGCGGGACGCCGTCCAAGCCGAGAAACTCCATCCGGCCGGCTTGAAAAACCCCCGCCCTCAGCAGGGTCCAGAGGCGCGCGGGACTGACGGGGGCCGAGCCCAGGCTGAAAAAGTGCGTCAGGGGATGGGCGCCGGCCTGGCGTTCGGAGTAGCCGAAGAGCTCGGTGAATTTTGGGTTCACCGCGACGAAGCGGCCCAGGCCCTCGCCGTCCTTGATGCGCGCGGCCGCCGCGGCCATCGGCAGCGAGTCGAGAAAGGCGCGAAGCCCCAGCTCGGGATACTCGAGGCCCCTCAAGAAATAATCCACTTCCTCGAATTTGGGCTCCGGAGCGGGACGCGGCTGGGCGCTGCGGGTGACGCCGGACTCGCGGGGGCCCGGCGTCCCGGGGTTTCGCGGGCCCTTTCCGTCCTTGAGAATGGACATCTGCAGGACCTGCGCCTCGAGGATCGGGTCGCGAGGCGCCTCGGGTCGCGAGGCCTCGAAACCGGCGCTGGCAAGCGCCCAGGCAGGCTCGAGGCGGGGGATGAGGCGGCGCCGCGGAAGCAGGGAGCGGGCCAGGGTCTCGGTTTGCAGGTCCAAGGCCAGTTCCCGGGCATGGAAACCTTCGCCCAGGGTCCGCGAGGCGAGGCGACCGGCCACGTGGAATTGGGCGAGCATCGCCAGGGAATCGACGAGAGTGGTGGCGCCGGACGGCCTCGGCCTCAAGCCCGCCTCGGCCTCGAGCCAGTGGCCGAAGAGGATGCCGCCGAACATCCCTCCCTGTTGGAACAGAAGCTGTAGGGGCCCTTCGCGAAGGATCCCTCCGGTCCCCGCTGCGCCGCGATACGCCGCCCCGCCGGCCCAGCCCGCGACCTTCAATCCCCCCAACACCAAATAGCTCGACGCGAGATCCCTGCCCAGCGCGGGGCCGCTCCAATCGACCTCGCGGCCCAGGGCTTGGTGCGTCGCCCGCGATCCCAACGTGAAGGCGGGGGCCTCGAGGGCGAAGGCCGCGGTGGAGGCGGCGGCGCGGGCGAGGAAGCCGCGGCTGAAAATGCCTAAGGAAGGCGTCGCCGCCAGGCGGCCGAGCGCGGCCAGGCGCGCGACGCGGAAGGCGCCGCCGGCCAGGACCATGCCGGCGATCCCCGCAGGATCGCAGGCCTCGAGGGCGAGGCGGCGGAGCAGGAATTCGGCCCGGCGCCCGCCGTCGCCGCGGCCGAGGATCGCGTCCCGCTGCGCGCGGGCTTGTGCCGCGACGGATGCGGGGATACCCGCGACATCGTCCCTCAGGCCTTGGTACAGCTCCGCGGCGATCGCGAGGTTACCGGAGAGTTCTTGGCGGCGGGCGAAATTTAGCAGGGCTTCGGCGCGGAGCTCGGCGACGGGATCGGATAGGATGCGGCGGTATTCCGCGTAACCCGTCTCGCCCAGGGCCCGGCGCAGGGCGGCCCGGCTCGAGGGCTCGGGAGATTCTAGGTCGTGAGCGGGCGCGCGGCGCGGAGAAGCGAAACGATCGAGAAGACCGGGTAACGGCATGCGAAACTCCAAAAAAAGAAGCAGCAATTACCCGAAAGACCTTGGAAGGGCCGATTCGCAGGTTTGGGAAAAAATGTCAATGGGCGGCGGCAGAGCGAAGGCGTTCTAAACTCAAGCCTTTTCTAGGTAGGAATTGTTCTCCGTGTCCACGACGATCACGTCCCCCGGCTTGATGAAGAGGGGCACCTTGACCACGTTGCCGTTCTCGAGGGTGGCGTCCTTGGTGGCCCCGGCGAAGCCCTTGGTCGGCGGGTCGCAAGCCGTCACCTCGAAGGCGATGCGGGCGGCCAGGCTGACGCTGACCGGGCGTTCCCCGTGGCGGAACACGGTGATCTGGGCCTCCGGCTTCAGGTACCGGACCGCGTCGCCCAGCATCGTTTCGGAGAGCTCGATCTGCTCGTAGGTCTCGGGGTCCATGAAGTGGTAGGTCGAGCCGTCCTGATAGAGGAAGTTCATCTTGCGGGCGACGAGCTCGACCTCCTCGACGGTCTCGGTGGAGCGGAAACGCTGGTTGATCTTGATGCCGGTGCGCAGGTTGCGCAGCTCGGTTTGGACGACGGCGTTGCCCTTGCCGGGCGTGACGTGCTGGACCTTGAGGACGCTGAACAGCTCGTTGTCGATCTTGAGGCAGAGGCCGGAGCGGATTTGGGTCGCGTTGATCATGCGGGCTCCTTAACCCAGCCGCTTGCTTTGCGCAACCCAAGGCCTATGGCTTTATCGCTTGCGCCCCGGCGGCGGCCTGGGCATGATCCCGGCAGAAAAGGAGTTTGCCATGAGCCAGGACAACGAAGACATCAAGGCGGAATTGGAAAAGCTGCGCGCGGAGAACGCCGCGCTGAAAAAAACCTCGGCGCGGGGCCTGTCCCTCAAGGTCAGCGAGAAGGGGGCCCTCTCGGTCTACGGCCTCGGCCGCTTTCCCGTCACCCTCTACAAAGAGCAGTGGGCCAAGCTCCTCGACTTGGCCGACGACATCCGGGCCTTTCTCAAGGCTAACGATGCGGCCTTGAAGAGCAAGGAATAGCGTTCGCGACAACAGGATCGTCTTTAGGAAATGCCGCCGGAAGACGCCAAGCCGCGGAAGGCGAGGCGGACGGTCTCGCGCCACTCGCTTAGGCGGGCCTCGAAGGCCTCGCGGCGGGCGCGGAGATTTTCTTTGGCGGCGAGCAGCGACTCGCGGGAGCGGTCGGCGGTGCTGCGCTTGAACTCGTAGTAATTTTTGCGCGCCTTCGCGTAGAGCTCGGCCGCGTCGAGCAGGGTCTGGCGCAGCGCCAGCAGCCGGTCGTAGACCGGCGCCGGGGCCGGAACCCGCTTCAAATCCATCTCGAGGCGCGCCTTCAAGATCAGGTGCTGGGGCGTGCGCCTCAAACCCTTCACCAGGCGCAGCTTGGCCAGCGTCCACAGCGCCCACTTCGTCGGGTCCCAGTGATACCAGCGGATGCCGTTGCGGTAGTCGCTTTGGAAGCAGTGGTGGTAGTTGTGGTAGTTTTCGCCGCAAAGGATGGGGGCCAGCCACCAGACGTCGCGCGCCGTGCAGGCGTCGGAATAGGGCTGGGTGCCGAAGCGGTGGGCCAGCGAGTTGATCGTGAAGGTCGTGTGGTGGGTGATCGCGATGCGCAGCAGCACCCCCCAGAGGAACATGCCCATCGGCCGTCCGATGAGAAAACCGATCAGCAAGGGCAGGCCGATCGCCAGGGGCAGGGAGATCCAGACCCAATACTTGTGCTGCCACATCACCCAGCGGTCTCGGGCCAAGTCGGGCGCGTTGCGCAGCAGGTTCTGGCGGCTGGCGGGGTCTTCGGCCAGCAGCCAGCCGACGTGGGACCACCACAGGCCCTTCTTGGCGCTGTAGGGATCTTTGTCCGTGTCGACGTAGCGGTGGTGGCAGCGGTGGTCGGAGGCCCAGACCAGGGCGGACTGCTGGAGGGCGGCGCAGCCGACGATCAGGTAGAAGAGCTTCACGGCCGGATGGCACTGGAAGGCCTTGTGCGCGAAGTAGCGGTGGTAGCCGCCGGAGACGACCATGGCGACCACGAAGACGAAGGCCGCGCAGAAGATCGGCTCGACCGGATGCACGCCGTGGCGCGGGATGTAGAGCGCCAGGCCGACCAAGCCGCCGAAGAGAGTTAAAGACAGGACCGGAACGGTCAACCACTGGATCTTTTTCAAAGCCTCAATCACGAAAACCCCGAGCAAATGTGGATGCATCGCGTAACCCGGTTGCGGGTTTTCCACAAGCGGATTGTCGCACGGGTTTCGGCGGGCTTTCAATGGGCGATGCCGCGAATTTGGTCGACCATATATTGCGCCGCGTTGGTCTGGGGGTGGTCGGGGAGGTAGACCACCGAGATCGGGCCGCCATCCTGGTGGGCCTCGTAGACCGAGGTCGGGACGTGGATGGTGTGCCGGTGGGCCGTCCCGAAGGCGTCTTGGAACTCATAGATTAGAATCGGCGAGCGGCGGCCCTTGCCGACCTTGCGGTATTCCTTGGCGACGATCTTGCCGGTCGCCGGCGTTCCCTCGGCCGCCAGCTTCTTCAAGTCGAGTCCGCGCTTGACGATCGAGTAAATGGCGATTCCCACGATCAGCAGGAAGATCCCGACAAAAATAAGCAATTCGGCCATGATTCGTAAATTTTTCTCACGATTTTCAAGGATTTGGAATAGATTTCCCGACGCTCGAGGAAACAGGAGGCATTCATGAAATCCCTGCGTGGTTTCTTGGCGATCGCACTGAGCGCCTGGGCCCTGACGAACGCCCGCGCGGCCGCTGCGCCCGCGGAGTCGGTCCAGGTCGCGGATTCGGTCAACCGCTTCGGTTTTTCCCTCTTCTCCCGCCTGGCCGCTGAAAATCTCGCCGGGCCCAAGCCGGCGGAAAACCTCTTTATCTCCCCCGCCAGCGTCGCCTGGGCCTTCGACATGCTGCTGAACGGCGCGGCGGGCCCGACCCTCGAGGCGATGACGAAGACCCTGGAGGCGGGCGGCCTGAGCCTCGCCCAGCTCAACGCCGCCAACCTGGCCCTGCGGCAGTCCCTCGAGTCGGCCGACCCCAAGGTCGAGATCGCGATCGCCAACGGCCTCTTCGGCAAGGCCGGGGTGTCTTTCCTGCCGGCCTTCCTCGAGCCCGTGCGGCGGTACTACGCCGCCAAGCTCGCCGCCCTCGACAGCGCCGAGACGGTCAATGCCTGGGTGAACGAAAAGACCCGGGGCAAGAT
>JAANMY010000393.1_pt1 | contig 62174 bp, 54 predicted proteins | sample 7279691 | NCBI WGS metagenome assembly JAANMY01 (sample SAMN14094543, study PRJNA606508) | bioreactor metagenome | isolation source: A lab-scale SPAN reactor treating ammonium-rich wastewater day 388 | place: Ireland: Galway | collected 2018-02-07 | reverse complement strand
GGCATCGGGAAGCGTGTACACGCTCAACGAGGCGGACTCACCGCCTCCCCGGACCTCAATTGTATAACGTGTGCTCGGTAGAAGGTTGTTGAATTGAAACACGCCGGAGAAGACGCGGGGTTCGTTGTAGTCGACGAGGTCAAGTGGCCGGATATTGTTGAGGGGCCGAATGATTTGGGGGAACGTCAGTTGTCCGTCGAGAAACCATTGGAGAGTAGGCGTGGTAGTCCGCTCGAATAATCCGAGCCATACCTGCACGCAATTGCCCGGATGATTTGTGAGACGTGGATGAAGAACGAGCGACATGGGGTTCGAATTAATTCGCTTATGATTCGTTTGCCTGCTGCTTCAGCCAAAACCAGAATGCAATGATCATCACCCCTGCCACCATGTCAAATCCTGCTGCAGCAAGTGCCAATGGTGAGAAGATGGCATCCTGAATAGCAAGTCCAACAGCCGACGCGGTTACTACTTTCTGAATTCCCACCCACAGAACTGCGACGTGTTGCGGCTCAGCCGTGATAAGTGCATGAACCAGCAAGGCGCCAAATACAGCAGTCAGAACTCCTGTGATTCTCAGGAAATGCTCGCTCGCTACTGTTACCTCCGGCGAGAGGGCTTGCAGGAGCAGCCGCGGCACAGTACACTGAATGCTGCCGCTGACTACGGTTATAACACCGATTGCAAAGAGCGTCCACCAGAATCGATCACGCACCAATGACTTGTCACGATTCGCCGCCGCGGGGCTTCCATTCTCAATAAGGATGCAGGCCTCTTCAAAATGCTGAAAAGAACAATAACAAAAGAAACACAGATGGGTAACGTGACGTCAAATTACCCGACGCGTGAGTGAAAGTCAAGCAGTATTTTCAATGTTGCAAACACTGTCTGCTATTCAACAATCTCAACCTTGTTTACGAAATACTCACTCTCCCCGAAAATCCTGCTCGGAATGCCTATATGTTGTTCGTAGTGCAGCTTCACCCGTTTTCCAAGAGATGCATTGATCTGCGCGGCAACTTCGTCACTCGGTACGGTAAAGTGAAATATCTCAGGCAACGTTCCCGGTATCGAAACCATGGCAAGCTCACCTTCCCACGTTTTCGCTATGAATCCCTTTTTCGAGAGTTTTTGAACATAGCCCGCTCGTTCTCCCGATGAATAGCTCCAGTTAAGGACGAACCACGTATACCCGGCAAACAGCACAACAGGGACAAACAGTATCATAAAGACCCAGAGCTTCCAACGAAATCTCTTCGTCATTTTGGAGGACGGTTCCGGAATGGCTGGCGGTCGAACGCCCGGCTTGTCGTTTTCCATATATTCTTTGGATTGATTGAACCTGACGATTTGCGTGGTAATCTACTTAAGCAAGTCTGGAGAAGCAACATCGTGAGGGCGCAGAATTAATCTTCAACAGACTTGACTTTTCAGATGGAGGATAGTATATTTCAGATAAATAAGTCTGAATACCTCTTATGAGCCTTATTTTTAGCCGGCAGTGTGAATATGCAATTCAGAGTGTACTGTACCTGGCACTGAAACATCATGGAGAGATGACATCTATTCGTGAACTGGCGCAACGCCTCGATATTCCATACCACTTTCTGGGCAAGATATTGCAATCGTTGACTCGCAAAGGGCTTCTTCTGTCGCACAAAGGACCCGCAGGCGGTTTTGCGCTCGGGATGCCGCCACAGGATATTACCCTTTTTCATATAGTCGAAGCGATTGACGGAACGGATTTCACCAGGATGTGTGTGTTCGGATTCTCGGAGTGTAACGATACGAATCCCTGCTCGGTCCACGAACAATGGTCGGTATTGCGCGAAGGGGTGTACCAGATGCTCATAAGTAAGAATATTGCGGCAATGGCCAAGGATACGAAGCAGCCTGCGTTCAGAATCGCTTCAGGCATGTCAAATGCTTCTTTGTGAGTATGTTTCAGAGTATGTTATCTGATTTCAGATTATCAACCAAATCCACCGAGATGAACAAGGAAGAAGACGTTGTGCATTTCTACAATGCGCTTGCGGCAGACTACGATGCGATGACGGGCTTCGAGAAGCGGTTTGTCACCGAACGCCCCTACTTCCGCATGATCACGGAACGGTATGACATCAAGACTGCTGTTGATGCCGGCTGCGGCACCGGATTTCATTCCCTCGTACTTGCCCAACTGGGAGTGAACGTCACGGCCATAGATATTTCCGACGCTATGTTACAGAAACTCGCCGAACATTCCCGTCAGCTCAATCTTCCTGTGCAGACAGTCCGGGCTGAATTTGAGACCCTCGCACAATCTCTTGACTGCAGTTTCAATGCAGTTTTCTGTCTCGGTAACTCGCTTGCCCATTTGTTGTCGAACGAACAACTTCACGCTGCGTTGGGCAGTTTTTTCTCCGTTCTCAATCCGGGGGGATATCTTTTCCTTCAGATACTGAACTACGATCGCATTCTTGCGAATCGTGAAAGAGTGCAGAACGTGAAAGAAATCGGAGATACGACGTTCACTCGCTTTTATGACTATGAAGGCGAATTTGTCCGCTTCAACATTCTGAAATCGGAAAAGAAAGGCGACAAGACGGAGCAATCTCTCAATACCATCACACTCAATCCCATCAGGAAAGCGGAATTGGAAGAGAAGCTCACGAGTGCCGGCTTTGCAGACGTTTCCTTTTTCGGAGGCATCTCGCTCGAGCCATATATTTCTGAAACATCAAAAGATCTGGTCGTAGTTGCCAGGAAGCCATGAAGTATTGAACCGATCACACATCTGCAACGACAATGGCAGACAAGTTCCGCATACAAATCCCCGACATTGAATTCTGGAAAAACCTCGTCCCCTGCCAGATAGGCTGCCCGATTCATACGGACGCCGGACGATACGTTCAACTGATCGCGGAACAAAAATTCGAAGAAGCATACCTCACCGCCCGTTCACCCAATCCGTTCGCGAGCGTCTGCGGCCGGGTCTGCGCGGCACCGTGTGAAGACTGGTGTCGGCGCGGGAAGATTGACGCCCCTGTCAGCATTCGTGCATTAAAGCGCTTCGTGACAGAAAAATACGGAGTCGAGTCGGTGCTGCCGGATACGCAAGACGAACTGTTTGACGGCAAAGAAGAGCCGGGCAACAAGTGGCTCTGGCACCTGCCAATGCAGGTCGCCGCAAGAAAAAACGTCGTCAAGAACAAAAAAGTCGCCGTCGTCGGTTCGGGGCCCGCAGGACTTTCGTGCGCTCACGATTTGGCTTTGATGGGATATCAGGTGACGGTGTTTGAGGCAACGAATGTCGCCGGTGGCATGCTGCGGCATGGTATTCCCGAGTATCGCCTCTCACGCAGCTTGATTGACAAAGAGATTGAAAAGATTCGCTTTCTCGGCGTCGAGATCAGATACAACACTCCTCTGACGGAGAAGTTCGGACTGAAAGAACTGAAAGCACAAGGCTTCGAGTCGGTATTCATCTCCGTCGGCACGCAGAAGGGGCGTGACCTCAACATCGAAGGGAGTAACCTCGACGGAGTCGTCAAGGCAATCGACTATTTACTGAACATCAACAACGGCTACCGCGTCAATCTCGGCAGGAAAGTATTGGTGATTGGTGGAGGTTTCGTTGCCTTCGACGCGGCTCGTACGGCATTGCGCGGAGAACCGGAAAATTCGGATATTCACGCGGCAGTTGATGCAGCACGAACCGCAATGCGCGGCGGTGCGCAGGAGGTACACATCGCCAGCCTTGAGTCGTTCGAGGAAATGCCCGTTCTGCGCTCTGCGCAAGGGCACGAGGAATTTGAGGAAGCGCAGCGCGAAGGTGTTGTGTTTCACCCGCAGCGCGGACCGAAGCGTTTCATCGGCGAGAACGGAAAAGTAAAAGCGATTGAGTTTATCGGCGTGAAGCGAACGTACGATGAAAATGGCAGATTCAATCCCGAATATGACGCTGACTTTTCTGAAGTATTCGAAATCGATTCTATCATTCTCGCCATCGGGCAACAGACTGATCTTTCGTTCATCAAGCCGGAAGATGGCGTTGAGCTGAATCCCGCAAAACTTATCAAGATCGACTCTGAAACGCTTGCTACAAGCGCCAAGGGGGTTTTTGCCGGAGGAGATGTTGCGTTCGGGCCGCGGAACATTATTGACGCGGTGGCAAATGGCAAGCGGGCCGCGCTTTCGATCGACGAATTCCTTCGCGGCATCAAGCCCGAAACGTTTTACAATCTTTCCATCGAAAAGATCCCAACCCGTCGCTTCACACGGCCCGAAGACTTTGAGCAGCTTGAGCGGGAAGCTCCGCCTTCAATAGACTTGAATCGTCGTACCGGCATTTCGGAAGTCGAAGTAGGCTACACGGAAGAGCAGGCACGACAGCAGGCCGAGCGTTGCCTCGCTTGCCATGTGCAGACAATCTACGATGCTGAGAAATGCGTGATGTGTAACCGCTGCGTCGATATCTGCCCGGAATACTGCCTGAAACTCGTGCCGCTTTCAGAGTTGGATGTAGATGAGGGGACGAAAGCAAAGCTGATTGAGCAGTACAATATTGACCCATTCCAACCGGCATCGGCAATGTTGAAAGACGACGAGACATGCATACGCTGCGGCTTGTGCGCTGTCCGCTGCCCGACCGATGCAATGACGATGGAAGTGTTTTATTACGAACAAAGAGAAGCCGTTTAGGGAGCCATCATGATGAAACTATTCAGGAAATCAAAACAAGATCAGCAAGCACTAAGCGATACATCCAAAAGCGAGACACGCCGAACTTTTCTGCACAAACTCGGCCTTGGCGGCATGCTTGCGGGACTTGCGGGCTTCGGGTTTCAATCGTTCCGGTCACTCATTCCCAACGTTCTCTACGAGCCACCGATGAAGTTCAAGATCGGACACCCCTCAACTCTTGCAGATGGGATGACGTTCCTGGAGGACAAGAGACTGTACATCTTTAAGGAAGGAAAATCCTTCTACGCTATTTCGGGTTCGTGTACACATCTTGGCTGTACGGTCAAGTACACAAAACTCAACCAGCCGAAACACGTTGAGATTGACGGCCAGAAGAAAGATATCCCGTTTGAGTTTCAGTGTCCGTGTCACGGCTCAAAATTCTATTCCGACGGGACGAACTACGCAGGCCCGGCGCCGAAACCTTTGCAATGGTACAAACTCGAAGTTGCTCCGGATGACGGACAACTCGTCGTGAATATGAAGGATGAGGTTGAACAGAATTTCAGATTAACGGTTTGATGTAGAGACGTTCTATTCGACCTCCCTACAACGGAAAAGATCAGGAGACCCCAAATGCCCATCACAGAAACGTTGAAGAGAAACTACAACAAGCTGACCTGGACGTGGAAGCCGGATAGCGACAAGGAAGCCGGCGACGCAATCGTCAAGAACATGCTGCTGCACTGGTTCCCGAACAAGATTTCGAAGAGAAGTCTCTCCTGGAACTATTCGTTCTATTTAGGAACCATTTCTTTCGTCTTGTTCCTGATTCTGACGCTGACTGGCGTTGTGCTGATGTTTCTTTACGTACCATCAGTCGAACGGGCATACAGTTCAGTGAAGGATATCGAATACGTGATCTCGTTCGGATGGCTGTTGAGGGGAATGCACAGAATTGCCGCCCATCTGATGGTAGCCGTTGTCTTCCTGCATATGATCCGAGTGTTTCTTACCGGCGCATACAAGAATGGCAGCGCTGTTGGGGCCAACAGGCCTCTCAATTGGATTATCGGGCTTGTTCTGTTCGTTGCAACTCTCCTCCTGTCGTTTACAGGCTATTTGCTACCGTGGGACCAACTTGCATACTGGGCGATTACTGTAGGCACGAACATCGCAAGCGCAGCACCGGTTGTCGGTGAATGGATTCGCTTTCTGCTGCTCGGCGGGAACACGATCGATCAGGGCGCATTGATTCGGTTTTACGTGCTGCATGTTTTCTTCCTCCCCGTCCTTGTCCTGCTCCTTTTCTCGTGGCACATGTGGCGTGTACGCAAGGATGGCGGGCTTGCGATTGTTGACCACGAAGTGTTGGAGCAGAAGGCAGAGAAGGTCGCTCCCGTCAAATCCAAAACTTACTCGCTGCTCGGCATCACCAACGGAACGACAGTTCACGTTCAAAACACGATGGTGGATGAAGAGAAGAATACTGTTCCGTCAAGTCCTCATCTGATGCGACGCGTTTGGCTTGTCACGGCGGCGACGTTCGTGGTTGTTGTTCTGCTCACTCTCGTTTTCCGTGCCCCGCTGGAAACGGCGGCAAACCCCTCTGTGACGCCAAACCCGGCAAAGGCGCCCTGGTACTTCCTCTGGCTTCAGGAAATCGTCACGATCACGACTGTGCAAATCGGTTCGTTCACCATCAACGGCGCATTGATCGGCGGCGTCCTGCTGCCCGGATTGTTGCTTGTGTTAGCCGCCTGGTGGCCCTATCGCGACAAGTCAAGCATCAACGCCGTGGGCGTATGGTTTGCAGATGAACGACGGAGGCAAAACATGGTGTTCCTGGGCATCGTGTTGCTGGTTCTTCTTTTCACTGTCATCGGCACGTTCCTGCGCGGCCCGTACTGGAATTTCTACTGGCCGTGGGAATCATGGCCGGAGATGCCGATCAAGTTTTGATATGCATGACAACCACTGAATCAGGAAGTACTTCAATGGATCACAAGACAATCAAAGACAAGCTCACATTCGTGAAGAAAGATAAACTCATTATCAGCATCATCGGCATTGCCGTGTTCCTGTTGATGGGATTCATCTCCTACAGCTACATGATTCCCGAATGGAAAAGCTATCAATCCGAATTCAAAGAACTGGTAGAAGAGAAGTTCGGACCCGAACGGGCCGCGACAGTGCCCACCGGATTGCAGCAAGTCTATGTGAAGGAACTGAACAAAGCCGATCGCTGCATTACGTGCCATCAGGGTGTCGAATGGAAAGGGCTTGAGAACGCGCCTGAACCATTCCGCACGCATCCGAAAGAAATTCTGGAAAAGCATCCGGTCAACAAATTCGCCTGCACAACATGTCACGGCGGACAGGGTTTCGCCACCGATATGCACGACGCACACGGACTGATTAAAGATTGGGAGGAACCGGTTCTCGGCAGAGATCTGGGCGAGTTTTATGTTATGAGCGACAAGAAAGCCCTCATGCAAATGAACTGCAACTCCTGCCATCGGTACGACAAATCAACCAAGGGAGCCGGCTACATCAATCGCGCAAAAGAACTCGTCAACGAAAAGGGCTGTCGCGCATGCCACGTAATCAACGGGCGGGGCGGAACAGTCGGACCCGATCTGACTTACGAAGGAATGAAATCCCCCGAACAATTCAATTACGAGCGCATCAAAGGGTTCCATTCCGAATTCAGTTGGCAGATTGCCCATTTCAAGAACCCTAAAGAGTCAGTTCCTGAAACTGTGATGCCGAATTTCAATTTCAGCAGTGCAGATGCACAAGCACTCGCGATGTTGGTGATGAGCTGGAAGAAGGAACACATCCCTATCGAATATATCCCAGGCCATAACTTCCGGGATATCCCGACAGAGGAAGAGAAAGAAAAAGAGGAACGCATGTTGAAAGGCCCGGGTGCATTTTTCGTGAAGAAGAATTGTTTCGTCTGCCATTCGGTTTCCACGCTGGGCATTGACGCTGCAGCACAGATTGGACCTGATTTGGCGATGGCAGTCGAAGATGTGCAGTCACGGTTCGGCAGGACACTCGATGATTTTCTCGAGAAGCCAACCGGAACGATGGAGGTAGTTCTTTCCACTATGATCACGTTGACGCCGGAAGAACGTAAAGAAACCATCGAGAAGTTGCGTCACGCGTACGACATCTACCAACAACAAAAGAAAGACGCCCAACTGGCAAAAGGGAAATGAGGAAACGCATTCCCCGATACTCATCAACCGTGTCACATAGTTATTTATGAGGTCACAACAATGAAACACACTTCTCTAATTGGCAGAATGATCAGAATCCTCACCCTTCTTCTGTTCCTTCCGGCAATGGCTTCGTCCCATTGCGACACGATGAATGGGCCTGTTGTGAAGGATGCAAAACTCGCCCTTGCAACAGGTGACGTCACCCCCGTTCTCAAATGGATCAAGAAGGAACATGAACCGGAGATCATTGCATCGTTCGAGAAAACCCGCAACGTCCGGACGAAAGGCATTGAGGCACAAAACCTGGCCGATATGTACTTTTTCGAGACACTCGTCCGCATTCACCGCGCCGGAGAAGGAGCCCCGTACACCGGACTTAAGCCTGAAGGAACGCATGTTGATCACAGCATAGAGCAAGCCGACAAGGCCATTGAAACGCACAATATTGACAACCTCGTCCAGAAAATGACAGCGGACATTGCATCGGGGATGACGAGGCGGTTCAACAAGTTGGTCGAGGCCGAGAAACATGCACACCACTCCGTCGATGCCGGCCGTGACTATGTTGCAGCATATGTTGAGTTCATTCACTACATCGAGCGGATTCAACAGGCGTCAGCCACGACAGGACACAGCACGGATGCGTCTTCGGAACACAAACACTAACCACTCACAATTCACACAACATCATCACATCTTTAAGGTGCATCAATGAAAACAAAGCTCACTCTCCTCGCTCTGCTGACCGCGTTGACGGCAATCATCATGGGTTGCGGCGATGACAAGAAGGGACGCGGCGGAGCCGGTGCACGATCCGACGTGCAAGAAGCTGCGCTGAAAACGTACGTGGCGCCTGGCGATTTAGACAAGTACTATCTGTTCAAATCGGGCGGACATTCGGGACAGGTGTACGTGTACGGCGTGCCTTCAATGCGTCACATCTCGACTATTCCTGTGTACACTCCATATCCGGCTACAGGTTACGGGTTTGACAAGGAAAGCAAGGAAATGTTAGGCGGTTACACATGGGGCGATGCTCATCACCCGTCGATCAGTGAAACAAACGGCAACTATGACGGACGCTGGCTGTTCATCTCCGACAATGCAAACAACCGGATGGCCCGGATTGATTTGCGTGACTTCAAGACGAAACAGATTCTGGGTCCGCTTCCCAATGTGTCCGGAAATCACTGTTCATCATTCGTTACCGAGAACACGGAGTACGTTCTTGCCGGATCACGTTTCTCCATCCCGCTGCCGAAAGGAACCTACGAGAACATTCAGGATTATGCCACGAAATTCAAAGGTGTTGTCGCCGGCATTGCTGTCGATCCGAAATCCGGCGAGATGTCGCTGGGCTGGCAAGTGCTTATGCCGCCGTTCAATTATGATTTGGGAGATGCAGGAAAGGGCCCGAGCAAGGACTGGGGTTTCTGGACATGCTACAACAGCGAGCGTGCAATCGGCAAGTTGGAAGTGACATCAACACAAAAAGATCGTGACTATGTTGCTGCAGTGAATTGGGTGGCAGCTGAAAAGGCAATCAAGGACGGCAAGTTCAAAATGATCGGCGGAGTAAAAGTAATCGACCCGAAAGATGTTGAGGGAGTTGTTTATCTCTTGCCTGCGGCAAAATCACCGCACGGTGTCGATATCAGTCCGGACGGTAAATACATCGTTGCCAGTGGTAAACTGCAAAGCATCACTACAGTGTTCAATTTTGAAAAGATGCTCACGGCTATTCAGAACAAGAACTTCACCGGCAATGAAGATGGCATTCCTGTTTTGAACTACGACGCCATCAAAGATGCAGAAGTCAACGTCGGGCTCGGTCCTCTGCACACGCAGTTTGATGACAAGGGGAACGCGTACACGTCGCTGTTCGTTGAAAGCGCCGTTGCAAAATGGAAATTAGGCACGTGGGAAATTCTTGACAAGATTCCGGTCTCGTACAACATCGGACACTTGACAGCGTCTGAAGGCGATACGAAGAACCCGACCGGCGAGTTCCTTGTGGCGCTGAACAAACTGTCGCACGGTCGTCACCTGAGCGTCGGACCGTCGCAACCTGAAGCATCACAGCTTATAGATATTGGCGGCGAGAAGATGAATCTGCTGTACGATGCCTTTACCGAGCCGGAGCCGCATTATGCGCAAATGATAAAGGCTGACAAACTGAAAGCGATAGAAGTATATCCGAAAGAAGAGAACAAGCACCCGAAGGCAATTTGGGATGTGAAAGATGCAAAAGTCGTGAGAACGGGAAAACATGTTGAAGTGTACATGATTGCCGTCCGTTCAACGCTCGAACCGACAAGTTTCGAAGTGAACAAAGGCGACAAGGTGACAATCTATCTCACCAATATTGAACAAACAACGGATGAACTTCACGGCTTCGGGCTGAACGAATACAACATCAACGTAGTCGCCGATCCGGGTGAAACGAAAGTCATTGAGTTTGTCGCGGATAAAGCAGGCGTGTATCCGTACTACTGCACGAACTTCTGCTCGGCGTTGCATCAGGAGATGCAGGGTTACATGTTGGTCAAAGGAAGCGGTGGGGTCTCCGCCACAAGAACAAACGGTAACAAGCTAATGGCCGGACAATAGCTCTCAGACTTTTGTGCAGGGACGTTCTCCACAGGAGTCCTTCGGACAATTGAACGTCCCTGCCCATGCATGTCGGGATGGATCGAAAGGAAGGCTGTTTATGCAAAATCTCATCAAGAAGACGTCATCATTCTTTGAAACGCCGATTAATTTACGGGGACGTATTCTCGTCCTTGTCGGAGCATTGGTGTTGTTGCCGACATTTTTCGTCCCGTTGTGGAACATGACGCTCTACTCCAACCAATTCCCCGATGGCCTCATACTCAAAATCTATTCGTACAAGCTCGAGGGAGGAAAGACGCCCAACCGCGACGACCTGCGTGAAATCAATTCCTTGAATCATTACATCGGCATGAGGCCGTTGCAGGAGGAGGATTTCACGGAGTTCAAGTGGATTCCGTTCGTCATCGGCGGAGTGATGTTGCTGGCGTTGCGGGTTGTAGTGTTAGGCAAAATGTCGAAGCTGGTTGACCTGTTCGTGCTGTTCACCTACTTCGGATTGTTTTCATTGTGGAGTTTCTATCACAAACTGTATTTGTACGGGCATGAACTCGACCCGACAGCGGCGGTAAAAGTTCCGCCGTTTACACCGCCGATGTTCGGCCACAATACAATGGCAAACTTCGAGGTGTACAGTTTTCCGGGCGTCGGGTCGTACTTCATGGCTGTTATGCCGTTGTTGCTGCTTGCGGCAATGTGGTTCTCACGGAAGGAATGGCTGAAGGAACGGAAGCCGTGACCATCCCGAAAGCCGTCATCCTGCCGGGACAATCCGTTCTGTTCGGCATTCTCTTGTTGGGAGTTGTGCCATGGTGATGGGTCGCGTATCGCTTCTCCTAAGTTTCTGTATGCTTCTGCATACCGTTGCGCTTGCAAACACGTATCACGTCCGTTCAGGGAATGTCGAGACGCTGCAAACTGTGATTGACAGAGCCCAGCCGGGAGACACGCTTCTCATTTACCACGGAGTCTATGAAGGTAACCTCCATCTTAACAAACGAATTACGCTGACCGGAATTCAAATGCCTCTTATTCAGGGAGACGGCAGTGGCAGCGTTATCACCATTTCGGCTGATTCCTGTACAGTAAGCGGATTCAGAATTGATCGCAGCGGCTCAAGATTGGTGGAAGAGAATGCCGGCATTCTGATCAAATCTAATTCTAACGTCATTAAAGAGAATGAACTGACAGACATTCTCTTCGGCGTGTATTTATTTCATGCAGAAAACAATTTCGTCCAAGGGAACAGGATTACCGGAAGAAGGCAGCTTGAGTTTGGCGAACGGGGAAGCGGCATACATATCTGGAATTCGCAGCGCAACCGATTTCTTGATAACGTGATTGCAGATGTTCGCGACGGATTCTACATTCAGAATGCTCATCATACGTGGATTGAAAACAACGAGTCGTTCAACACACGATACGGATTACATTACATGTATGCGGACTCGAATACATTTCTGTCGAACCGGTTCTACGATAACGTCGCCGGTGCGGCAATTATGTATTCACGTGGAATCAGAATGCGACACAACGTATTCAGTCACAACCGCGGGTTTTCGTCGTTCGGCATTCTCTTCCAGGATTGCCACGGATTGGTCGCCGATTCGAACGTCATTGCCGACAATGTTGTCGGGATGTTCTTTGAAGCATCAACAAACAACATGTTCCGTCACAACATCGTCGCACAGAACGACATTGCCCTGCAGATGTTTCAGAACTCCACGAACAACACCTTCACCGAAAACAACTTCATCGCAAACCTGAATCCCCTTGCCATTGTCGGCAAGCGGACGGAGTCCCGCTGGAGTGTTGACGGGAGGGGTAACTATTGGAGTTCGTATGAGGGATACGACCTTGACGGCAACGGCATCGGAGATATTCCAATGAAAATTCAGAACGTGTTTCAATATCTCGAAGGACAGAATGCCAACGTGCGCGTATACCTCTACAGTCCGGCATCGCAAGCGCTTGCTGTTGCAGCGAAGGCGTTTCCCATCATCAACATCAATGAAGAAGCAGACGTCCGTCCGTTGATGCGACCATTTGAGTTGACAGCATTGCCTGCGGTACGGGCTATGAAGATCAATTCCCGAAATACATCCGCTTCTTCGGGCAACAGGCACGCCTGGGTTGCTTTTCCCGTCGTGAGCCTCGCGGTACTCGGCATACTCTATCGAAAACTGTCACGGAGGGCAACATGATTCAGGTCGAACATCTTATCAAAAAGTACGGCAAGTTTACCGCAGTCAATGATATCTCCTTCAGCGTCAAGGAGGGTGAAGTGTTTGCCTTCCTCGGCCCGAACGGCAGCGGCAAAACAACTACCTTGAAGTCAATCGTCGGCTTGAACATTCCGACGTCCGGTCGCATTCTGATCAACAATCTCGACGTACAACGATACGCGAAAGAAACAAGGCAGTTCACAAGCTATCTCCCCCAACGTGTTGTGTTTCCCGAGAATCAGACGGCACGGGAAGTGATGCGGTTCTATTGCAGATTGCGCAAGCTTCCCCTTGCCCGCGCTGATGAAGCGTTGGAACGGGCGCGGTTCAACGGCTTCTCGGATAAGCTTGTCGGTGAATTCTCCGGCGGGATGGTACAACGCCTCGGTCTTGCCGTCATTTCGCTTCCCGACGCGCCGATTCTGCTTCTCGATGAACCAACAGCTAATCTCGATCCGCAGGGGGTGAAGCGGTTTCGTGAGTTCATTTTGAATCAAAAGGAAAACGGCAAAACAATCATCTTTTCAACCCACCTTTTGCACGAGGCAGAGCAGCTTGCCGACCGCGTCGGGATTTTTGTCGGCGGAAAGATGGCGGCGGAAGAATCAATTGAAACGCTGCAACGAACGTATCTCGCAAGCAGAACGATTGAAGATATGTATTTACACTACGTAGGAGAAAGCACAGATGAGGATTAGTGATTGGTCATTGGGCATTGGCGGGTGGGTGTTCGCGGGCGTCATGCTCGCAGGATGTGCAACTTCGAGTATCGAACCGGTGGATATTTACCCGGAAGACAACTGCGCGCAATGCCGCATGGTTGTTTCCGACGAACGGTTTGCATCGGAGATTATCGACTATCATGGCGAAGTGTACAAGTTCGACGATCTCAATTGTCTGTTGAAGTTCCGGACAAAGCGCAGCGATGTGAAGATCGTTGCAATGTACTTGAAAGACTACGAAACGAAACAATGGATCCCGTACGAGAAGGCTTCGATTATCGAGACAAGCATTGAGACGCCGATGGGATCGGGGAAAATCGCCTTTGCCGACGCTGAAAAGGCGAAAGCGTTCAAGAGTCAGTATCCCATTGCAGCCGGGAAAGATGGCTGTTCAGCAAAGTGTTGCGACTAATCTTCTGTCTTGTGCAGAGACGTCCCCCTGAACGCCTCAATAAGGAAATTGTCATGGACTACAAAGCAATCTACTACATAGCACGTCAGGAACTTGTCATCAACATCCGCAACAAGTGGACAATCATTTTTGCTGTCGTGTTCGGCACGCTGGTGACGGCAATTTCATATTTTGGAATGATGACTGAAGGTTTCTCGGGAATGCAGAATTTCACTCGCACATCCGCCAGCCTTCTCAACCTTGTCCTGTATATCGTTCCGCTTGTCGCGTTGACGATGGGGACGCTGAGCTTCACCGGCGACAAAGGTTCAACCGAACTTCTCTTCTCCCAACCGCTTCATCGCAGTGAAGTTGTGCTCGGCAAGCTGATCGGAGTATTCTTCTCCATTGCCCTTTCAACACTTATCGGCTTCACACTCGCGGGTTCAATAGTGATTGCAGCGAACGGCATCGATGGGTTCACACGCTACGCATCCTTCGTTATGCTTTCTCTCGCTCTCTCTTTGGTGTTTCTCAGCATTGCAGTGCTCACATCGGCGTTGAGCCAGCGGAAGGCAAAAGCGTTCGGCTTTGCCCTCTTTCTGTGGTTCTTCTTCGTATTGTTTTATGATTTGCTGGCGCTGGGCGGCACATTGCTCCTGAAAGGAAAAGCCGCAAACACATTTCTTTTCCTCTCTCTCTTCGGCAACCCTGTTGACATGGTTCGTGTGGCAACACTCATCATTCTCGACAATGTCACCATCTTTGGCGCGGCAGGGGCGGCAATGCTGCGGTTCCTCGGCGGACAGACGGCAAGTCTGTTGCTGCTTGTCGGCGGACTGTTTGCATGGACGACAATCCCGCTTCTCCTCTCAAACATCCTGATGAGACGCCAGGATATTTAGGCCCAGGTGTACATGAAACACAAGCTGTTAGGTACCGCGGCAGTTATGTTTCTGACGGCGGGTATTCTCGGATACTGGATTTTCAGGAGGGATGATTTTCAAGAGCAAACGCGTTACGAAAGGGGCGAAACGGAGCTTATCATCACCAATCTCTCGTACGCTTCACTCACTTTGTACAGGGCAGGAAGAAACCTCCTTGACACAGTGAGAGTCGAGCCGTTTGATGGCAACTCCATTTGGCTTACGCCGGGAAACTACTTTCTCCGCAGTGTAGAATCGGGTCGCGTAACATTTCACCCGATAGCACTCACCGGCTATCGATGCGGGCCGGACGAAGACGGTTCGTTTCTTGTCACTATTCGTCCGATGCCGAAAGAATTTCCTCCTTGTCTCTTGGGCAACATTCCGGAGTTCATCTACATTCCGAGCGGCAATTTTTTGATGGGAGACAGGCAGAATCCGCGTGAACCGCATTATATCTGGCTCACCGGCCACTTTATCGCCCCATTCGAGGTAACCAATGCAGAATTCAGAGAATTTCTCGACGCCGAGGATGGCTACAACGATGACGCGAACTGGACAGACCAAGGAAGAAAGTGGAAGGCTACAGTCAAATCACATGTAAGTGCGTTACTTCTTCCAACGGACGATGACTACAAGCGCTTCGGTCAACCCGACCAACCTGTCACTTGGGTTACGTGGTTTGAGGCAAATGCTTTCTGCAAATGGATGTCGAGAAAATATTCGGGAGGTAAATGGCTGTTCTCACTCCCGACCGACGCCGAGTGGGAGAAAGCTGCACGTGGACCGGATAACTTTGATTACGCGCTGAGCAGATTCGTCAGCGATGCGGAGGTATCACTCTACAACTGGCGGAAAAATCCTGATGCCCTCGTCCCCGTATTCGGAATTGAGGAAACACCTGGGGCGTTTCACGCCAATCGGTATGGCTTGTACCACATGACAGGAAACGTGGCCGAGTGGACTCAGTCAACCGACACGCCGTTCAGCCGGGAGCGTCCTTTTGCTGATGATGGGAGGAATCATGACGATGCACAGGGGAAGCGTACTGCGAGGGGCGGCTCATGGTATAGCGCGGCAACATCATATCTCTATATACCCTATCGCGACAGCTTCCAGCCCGAACACAGCACACAGGATATCGGGTTCAGAATTGTTGCACGGGCATTGCCCTGACGAAGTATTCCGGGGCAGAGGTTACGCCGAAGGTCGCTGCATTTTATCGCTGACAATCGCCTGTGTTTCTTCCAGCATCATTCTGCTCGTTTTGAGGATGGAGATAACCTCGTCCGTCTTCCAGTGCACGAAATCCGAGTCTGACAAGCTGTTCAGGTTAATCCGTACATTCAACGCTGCGGCTTCGCAACCCGCATGAAGCATAAGGGCGCTCACGCCGGCGTCGCTGACGGAGTTCTTGTTGCCATTCGCTGCAACCTTTTGTGCTAAGGCCAAGCCATCGATACAATGCTTCATCACTTCAAGCGGTACCATCGTTGCTTCTTTTGTCGCTGCGGTAATTGCAGCACCACGCAGGGCTTTCTGCGCGTCATTTTCCTTCGGCAAACCGTATGCCTCCATCACTTTGTTGAAGGCATCCGTGTCCTTGTCAATAAGAGTTGTGAATTGGGCACGAAGATCTTCGGCATCCTTCAGGATCTTCGTCATATCCTCCTCCACATCCATATACTTCTTCTTTCCAATCGTGAGATTGCAGACCATTGAGGTCAGCGCGGCACCAAGCGCACCGGCAAGCGCCGCAACACTTCCGCCACCCGGAGCAGGCGAGGAAGAAGCGAGTTCGTCCAAGAATCCTGTCAGCGTTTTCTTTGTAGGCATATCGTCAATTCCGTTTACAGTTGATATTCAATGATTTTCTTTTGCGGATCGAATTTGTCAAGCTGACTGAGTCCGAGTCGTTCCTCGGCAATGGCCAGCAACTGTTTCTCATCCGTTGTTGAGGGGGAATAGAATCTTCCCGCCATCAGCATTGCTTCGAGCGGCGACAACCCGACAAGCTCGCTTCCCGTCACTTCAACGCCGAGTGTCGCCGCTTCCTTCTTCACTTCTTCAAACGCAACATGCGGCGGCGTGATATTGAAGTTGGTGAGATTGATCGAGACTTGCGCAATGTTGTGAGCTTCGAGCAGAACGCCCATCGCTTTCACAGCCTTCAGACTTCCGGGAATGCTCACTTTCTTTCCCGATGCATCAAGCACGGGATTCCCCTTCTCATCTTTCTTGATGCGTCCGCTTTCACGAATACGCAGCGCTATCTCGTTGGCGATCTTGGTGTCGTTTGTGTTGAGATTGACATTGTATGCGATGAGAAAAACCCTTGCCCCCGTCACTGTACCACCCGACCGCGCATTGAACTCTGCCGGGCCGTAATCGGGTTTCCAAGCCGGGTCCTTTAGCTTCTCAGCAAGCCCTTCGTATTCTCCTTTTCTAATCGTGGAAAGATTACGCCGTTCGGGCCGCGTCGCAGCTTCTTCATACAAGTAAATGGGAATACGAAGCTCATCTCCCGTACGCTTGCCGAATTCGTGAGCAAGCGCAACACAATCCTGCATCGTCACACCCTGCAAGGGAACGAACGGCACAACATCCGTTGCGCCGAGACGCGGATGCTCGCCTTTGTGTTGCGTCATGTCAATCAATTCGGCGGCTTTCTTCGTTGCCTGAAATGCAGCTTCGACAGCGGCAGAAGGTTCGCCGATGAATGTCACAACCGTCCGGTTGTAATCCTTGTCCGGCTCCGCACTGATGAACTTGACGTCCGGTACCTCCGTAATTGCGCCGGCGATTGCATTGATGATTTTCATGCTGCGCCCCTCGCTGAAATTCGGGACGCATTCAACCAAACGAGTCATATGTTTTCCTTTGATGAAGATGCAAAAGTCTCGCTACGAAGACACAAGACTCAAAGGCCTCACAACGTTGTTGCTTTGTAATACCCCTCTGCCCTTCGAGCCTCTGCGGCAACTTCTCTTACAGTTCAAGTATCGTTCCGTTCTTGATCGTTGCGACAATATGATTTGTGCCGAAATGATACGCAAGATATTTCCAGTCTGGCACATCTGCAATAATCAGGTCGGCGTTCTTCCCAACTTCAATGCTGCCGATTGTTGAGGCCATGTTCAGCGCTGCGGCAGCGTTGAGCGTTGAAGCAACCAACGCCTCCTCAGGCGTCATCCTCATTTGTGTGCAGGCGATGGTCATCATCATCGGCATGGAGTATGACATGCACGAACCGGGATTGAAGTCGCTGGCAATCGCCACGGCAACGCCGCTGTCGATTAATTTGCGTGCCGGAGCGTAACCGTGATTCAGGAAGAACGAAACTCCCGGCAACAATGTAGCGACTACTCCGGCTTCACGCAATGCCGTAATTCCTTGTTCTGTAACATGTTCCAGATGGTCGGCAGATGCGGCCCCAATGCGTGCAGCAAGTTCGGCGCCGCCTAACGGATTCAGTTCTTCTGCATGAACTTTCGGAGCCATCCCCCATTTCTTCCCTTCATTTAGAATCTTCTCCGAGTCTTCAATCTCAAAATATCCCTTCTCACAAAACACATCGCAGAACACCGCAAGTTTTTTCTTGCCGACATACGGAATCATCTTCTCAACAATCAACTCAACGTACGCTTGCTTCTTCTGTTTGTATTCGGGCGGATATGCGTGTGCCCCGATGAACGTCGGCACGACCGTCATCATTTCTTCGTCCTTCAACTCGTTGATGGCTTCAAGCATCTTCACTTCGGAATCGAAATCGAGGCCGTAACCGGATTTGATCTCGACGGTTGTCGTGCCGTGCTTCATCATCGCATTCAAAAAGCGGAGGGTCTGCTTCTTTAACTCCTTCTTACTCGCCGCTCTGACGTGCGTGATTGTATTGAGAATCCCGCCTCCTGCTTCTGCTATCTGTTGATACGTTGCCCCTTGAGAACGTAGCGCAAATTCGTGGGCACGATTTCCGGCGAACATCATGTGCGTGTGGGAATCAACGAAGCCCGGCAGCACAACTTTCCCACTTGCATCAATCTCAGTGAAGCCATCAGGCAGCGTTCGCTTCCAATCTTCCATCACTCCAACCCAAGTGATCTTTCCGTTCTCACACAAAACGCCGGCGTTGTTCAGAATGTCCACATTCCGCATGTCCGAGCCGACCCTCGTTCGACCTCCGCGGGCATTGACAGTGACAAGCTGGGAAATATTCCTGATGAAGAGATTCAATGACTCTTGAGATTGTAGACGAGGTTGGATTCGATTTCCAACTCAAGATATGAAAAGCACGAAGGATGTGCAAGAAATGAGATAAGCCTGCCGGGGGTTGTGAGGTTACTGTCCGATGTGCCGAGAAATTGATTTGCTGAGCTGAGGCAAGCTATTATCCCGTTCTGCAAGCTGATTGTATTTCATGTAGAAATCATTCGCGCCATTCGCAACGGTTGCCGTCAATGCAGCGCGGCCGAGTTTCTGGTCAATCGCACGGGCGATGAACATGCCGGTGATGGCGCCGTAGCTCTGCCAGTACTCGGATGTGTTGGATGTGCTGATGAGATAATGCGCGCGCTGCGGTGAGATTCTCGCGGAAAGCAACTCCCCTGTGCTTTTGTTGAATTCGGCAAACGAGGCGGCAATCTTCCGATCCCAATCCGGGGGCAGAGAGCCGCCGCTTCTCTGTTCGAACGTGAGGTAATGCGCAATGCCTTCGTTATGCGTGAGATCGAGAAGCCGGTCGAGGTAGGTCCGGTGTGTTGCATAGTATTCCTGCCATGCAGGAGAAGCATCCTTGTACACTCCGAACGCCGCATGAAACACCTCGTGCGCCACCACGCTCAGCACCCCAATGAACCGCTCATCAACAGTTCTCCCGTACTTCACACCTTTTGCGAGGTTGACAACGATGGTTAGCTCACCTTCTCCTTCGCCGACAAACTTGGGAATGCCCCCCTCCCACACAACACGCCGGACATAAGCATCAATGTTTTGATGACCGAAGGCAACGAGAAACATCGGAATCGTTGTACTGACTTTTGCGTCAGCCGGAAAGAGCTGTTCAACTGTTGCAGCAACACGCTGGCTGAAATTGCGCCGCTTGATGGCGGCAAGAAGTTCTTTGATGGCGGCAACGTTTTCTCTCGCGTCTTTCAGCCGGAACACATCGTCCGTTTCTACGTGCCCGAACTTGATGCCGTCGAGACTTGTTTCAAGCCGCCCGGAAGAAAGTCGCCGCCTCGCGATGTCGGCAGTGGTCGCAAGCGCAATTTGGCTTCCGCGTAGTGGAACAATATCACGCCCGCTTCCCGACAACCCCTCATACAATCCGATGCTGCGGTCGGCGGATTCGTAGTTGATGTTAAGGCGAACGTTGAAGTGGGGATTGGTTTGAGAGACTGCCGGGCAGGGGATGAACGGTATTGTGAGGAAGAAGAAGGCGAATCTCGCGGAATATCCTCTTCCGGTGCAATGATCAGACAGATCCACAAACCCTCCAAACTCTATAAACTCTACGAACTCACAACTTTAGACTACTTTAACTACAACCATCGTCATATCATCATGCTGCGCGACGGGCCCGGTGTGCCGCTCAATCGCAGCAGTGATGTGATCCAGAATCTGTTGCGGCGTAAGTCCGGCTGTATCCATATTCTGCACCGTGCGTTCCAGCCTTTCAGTGCCGAACTGTTCGCCAGCCGCGTTCATCGCTTCGGTGAATCCATCCGTCATGAGCAGCAGCAGATCGCCGGAATTCAAGGGTACGGTTTTCTCCTCATATTGCGTGTCGGACAGCATCCCAAGCGGGAAATTGACGCCCGCAGAATCGAGCCACTTAACAGAGCCGCTTGACTTGTACAGCGGTTTCATTTGTCCTGCATTGGAAAAAGTGACCGCTCTCCCCTTCACATCAATCATGGCAAGAAGGAAGGCAACGAAATGTCCCCGCTTACTGTGTGTGTACACTGCTTTGTTGATGTTCGTAAGGATTTCCGCGGCAGAATTTGATTGCTTCACTTCGCTTGCGAACGCTCCGCTGGTAAACACGGCACTCATCGCCGCTTGCATTCCTTTCCCCGAAACATCAAACACACTGACGCAGAATTGTTCGGAGTCTCCGTTCAAACACGAGTAATCGTAATGGTCGCCTCCGACTTCCCGGGCAGGGATGGATAGTCCGGCAATATCGAATCCTTCCACCTTTGGATGCTCTTTCGGCATCAACCCGACCTGCACGTCATGCGCAAGCTTGAGTTCGGTTTTGAGGGATTCCTTTTCGCCTCGTTCTCGCGACATGACCCAAGCAAGAAGATTGACAGCTCCGAGAATGAGTGAGCCGCAGAGAATCAGCCCCACAAGTCCCTGTCCGATGCCGAAGAAAATTGCCCCGATGCTGATTGCTATGAGTGTGTACGAAATGACGACGAGCCGCCGCATATCGAGCGGAATGTCCTGATATATCTCATCACTCCACAATAATGAGAAGATGAGCGCGTCAAGCAGCTTCGTTGTTTCGGTTGAGGCTTCCACCTTGCGGCGGTATACTTCTTTTTTCTCTGCGATAGTCCGTTTGATGCGATCCCACATCAGATAGACAATACCGGCAATCAAGCAGTCGATGCCAAGGCGGCTCCAGTTTTGCGTATTTGTTCCTTCGGCGATCGCACCAAGAAATTCAAACACAATCAGCAGCTTGATGACGACGATGAGGAATTTTTTGAACTTGACGGGATTGATGCCGGACGGCTCGTTGATGCGGCGGGGAACATCTTTGATAGACCCGTCTCTGAATGAATCTCTCACAGACGTTGCAGCCTCACGCAGGGTCGAGCCGATATCATTGGCTTCCCTACGGGCCGTTTCCAAGACGTTATCGATTTCCTGACGAACCATGCTGAGAATGCTACTTGTGTTCAGTCTGCACGTAGCCGCTGCACTTCAATACCGGCAATCGGGGATACTTAGCGAACTGTGGATCTGTACGCGAGAGACTGCAAAGATAGAACAAGCTACCTTTGCTGTTTTCGACGATTTCAACATGAGAGCAACGTGCACACAGTCCAATACGGCTAATCGAGTCGTTTGTTTCTTGCGATGTCACCTTGCAGGCGATAGCCGTTGCATGCTACGCTTTCGGGGCAGACTGCCACAACGCGAGACGGCACCCGTCGGGCGTTTCGAATACGCCATACCATCCCATCTTCTCTACTTCCGTCTTCTTCTCGACAATCTTTCCCTTCGCCTTCTTGATCTCCTTCAGCTTTGCGGCAACATCGTCAACTTCGATGTAGACGATTGTCTGGGGGCGCTTCGGCATCTTCTTGACAAGTTCAAATCCGCCGTTCGGATGTCCGCCGGTATGAAGGAGCGTGTAGTTCAGTTCGGGATGATCGGTGAAGGTCCAACCGAAAACCGCGCCGAAAAACTTCTTCGCCTTCTTGATGTTGGTGGTCGGGATTTCTACGTGACCGAAACGATGCATGGGGAGCCTCCTGGTATATGTGATCCACTAAGGGCACGAAGGACACGAAGATTGTCACTGTTTCGTGTTCCTTGTCGTTTGATACTCAATTGACGAATCTCTTCCACTCCAACTTGCCGTTGCTGCCGAAATTGATAAGCACTCCAACTCGCATTTTTGTTGCTTTGAGATAATTGATGATCTGGGCAGCCTCACGACCTGAAAGACTATCGAGTGCTTTTACCTCGATGATGATCTTTCCCATACAAACAAAATCCGCGATGTACTCTTTCTTGAGCTGCATGTCTTGTAGTAGATATACAGCGGCCTCTGTGACTCAAACTCAATCTCCCTCGAACTCAATTCTATTTCCAAGCATTCCTGATAGACAGGCTCAAGAAATCCGGGACCCAATTCCTTATGAACTTCAATAGCCGCGCCTATGATGGCGTACACTTCATCTTTGTAGAGCAGGTCATCAACAATTCTTGGCATGACAGGACTTCCGAATGAACTGTGAATTGACCCCCTGTAACTTCCAAGAAAAACCAACTATCCATATCTTAGTGACCTTCGTGTCCTTAGTGGATCACCCCATCATTGGCACTTTCACGCTAAATGTCTTCGCATTCTCTATCGCCCTCTCATACCCTGCATCCGCATGACGTACGATGCCCATGCCGGGATCGTAAGTGAGAACGCGCTGCAATCGAGCCTCGGCTTCTTTCGTTCCGTCGGCAACGACAACCATCCCCGCATGAATTGAAAGTCCCATCCCGACGCCACCGCCGTGATGTACGCTTACCCAGCTTGCGCCCCCGGTTGCATTGAGCAGCGCATTGAGTATCGGCCAGTCGGCAATTGCGTCGCTGCCATCTTTCATCTTCTCCGTTTCACGATTCGGGGAAGCAACCGAGCCGCAGTCAAGATGATCCCGGCCAATAACGATCGGAGCTTTGACTTCACCGCCCGCAACGAGGTCGTTGAAGATCTTTCCCATCTTTGCCCGTTCACCGTAACCGAGCCAGCAAATCCGGGCAGGCAAGCCCTGGAAATGAACCTGTTTCTGCGCCTTTTCAATCCAGCGGCAGAGAGGTTTGTTTTCGGGGAAAGTCTCCATCACAGCTCTGTCGGTGCGGTAGAGGTCTTCAGGATCGCCGGACAACGCCGCCCAGCGGAACGGCCCTTTGCCGTCGCAGAACAGCGGGCGAATGTACTCGGGCACAAAGCCGGGAATGTCGAACGCATTCTGCAGTCCGTTCGCAAGCGCTTCGCCGCGAATGTTGTTGCCATAGTCGAAGGTGACCGCACCGCGCTTCTGCAAGCCGAGCATGGCTTCAACGTGTTCGACAATCGATTGTTGCGCGAGTTTCACGTAGCGTTGCGGATCTGACTTCCTGAGATCGAGAGCTTCTTCGTAGCTCATGTGGGCCGGCACGTAGCCGTTGAGTGTATCGTGCGCAGACGTTTGATCCGTCAGTACATCAATTTCGATCTTCCGCTCAAACAACTCCCGCAGAACTTCTGCTGCGTTGCCGAGCAGCGCAACGGATTTTGCCCGCTTGAGCGCCTTGGCAGTTTGCAGGGTGAGCAGCGCATCATCCAACGATTCCGTCATTTCATCGACGTAGCCGGTTTTGAGGCGTTTCTCAATGCGTGATCGATCAACTTCAATGGCAAGACACGCCGCACCGTTCATTGTTGCCGCAAGCGGTTGCGCGCCGCCCATTCCACCAAGTCCGGCCGTCACAAGAAGTCTGCCCGCAAGCGAGCCTCCGAAATACTTGTCCGCACACGCGGCAAAGGTTTCGTATGTTCCCTGCAATATCCCTTGCGTGCCGATATAGATCCAGCTTCCTGCCGTCATTTGTCCGTACATTGTGAGACCGAGCCCTTCGAGACGTCGGAACTCATCCCACGTCGCCCATTTGGGAACGAGCATCGAATTCGAGATGAGAACACGCGGCGCATTCTCATGCGTCCGGAAAATGCCGACCGGCTTGCCGGATTGAATCAGCAGCGTTTCGTCGTTCTCCAGATTCTTGAGACTTCGAACGATTGCATCGAAGCATTCCCAGTTACGCGCTGCCTTTCCAACTCCACCGTACACAATAAGCTGATCGGGTTTTTCCGCAACGTCAGGATCGAGGTTGTTCATCAACATCCGTAATGCGGCCTCCTGAATCCAGCCTTTACAGGAAAGTGTGGTGCCGCGGGGCGCCCGGATTGTTCTTTTCTTTTCAGAAGGCTGCTCTACTTCTGTTATCATACTATCCTCATGGTCATCGTCATTACGGACATCTTCATCAATCCAATAATCTCTTTCCTACAACTTGTACCCGATCTTCCTCAGCAATTCTTTTCTCTTCACGATATCATCATCAGTCTCAATTCCCTTAGTTCTTACGCCGTCAATCACACCGAGGATTCCCCGGCCCTGTTCTGTCTCTGCTACAATCACTTCCGTCGGGTTGGCGGTTGCGCAGTAAATGCGGCAGACTTCGGGGACATTCTTGATTGTGTTGAGAATGTTCACAGGAAATCCTCCTTCCATCATGATGATGAAGGTATGTCCGGCCGCAAGATTCATTGCGTTCATCTGTGCAAGCTCGATCAGCTTCTGATCATTCCCTACAAAACGAACAAGCGCCGGTCCCGACGCTTCACAAAAGGCAATACCGAATTTCATCGCCGGATTTGTCTGTACGATAGCCTCGTACAGATCTTCCACGGTTTTGATAAAATGAGAATGGCCGAGGATGAAGTTCATTTCCTCCGGCTTTTCAATTGAAATTACCTTCAGTTCCATGACACGTCATATTGTATAGTTCAACATCTTGACAACATCCGGGGTCAGCAACCAACGTAATTGACCCTCTCCTGTCAACTGCAAGTGAACGCATGCAATGGCTGCTGTTTCCATCGCAATCGTGGCTCCTTGGTTGGGCGACACAAGATACGAGATGAACATACTGACATCGGGTTGATGCCCGATGAGAACGATACCTGCTTTCCCCGGCATCGACGCGACTTCTTCATACAACGATCGCGGGCTGAACCCCGGCTCAAGGTTCTGTGTTGTTGCTGCCTCGCGTTTCAGCTCACGCCCGAAAATTTCCCCGGTTTCCACTGCTCGCACGAGCGGACTTGTCAGTACTGCCTGAATGTCAATATCAAGATGCGCGAGCATTCGCGCCATCATGACAGCATCGGATCGGCCCCGATCGGTCAGCGTCCGGTCAAAATCACTGTGAATGTCGCCTCCGACCGAAACTGCGTCCGCATGGCGGACTATGTAAAGCTTCACGGCATTCCCCTGTTGAGTGATACGACGAGATTGTACGCAAAGAACGGATCAGGCCCTTTTACGCGATAAGGCCTTGCGTGCCTTGGCATAACCCGGTTTGATGACATCGTAGATAATTCTAATCCGGCGATTGTACGGAATGAATGCACTCTTCATTGAGTTGATGGTAATTTTCTCAAGTTCATCCAGCCCGAGCTTGAACACGCGGTGGGCAATACCAAGTTCCTTCGTCATCGTGGTATCGCTCATCAGCCTGTCGTCGGTGTTGAGCGTAACACGAAACTTGTAGCGGTAAAGTATGCCGAACGGATGTTCTTCAAGCGATTTGACCGCCCCCGTATCAACATTGCTCGTGAGGCAGATTTCCAACGGAATGCGCTTGTCGAGAATATATTGTGCAAGATATCCCATCTTGACGATTTTGGTGGGATCTTTCTTGTCGAGTCCGATATCTTCTATGAGCCGGGTTGCATGCCCGATCCGGTGCGCGCCGCACCATTGAATTGCCTGCCAGATGCTTTCTTTTCCGAACGCCTCGCCCGCATGTATCGTGATGTTGAAATTCTCACGCTGGATGTAGTGAAACGCGTCGACGTGTTTCTTCGGCGGAAATCCGCCCTCTTCACCGGCAAGGTCAAACGCAACGACGCCGCGTTCCCTGTAGTCGACTGCAAGCTCCGCCATTTCCTGTGAGAGATGCATGTTTCGCATCGCGCAGATGATCAGTCCATATTCCACCCCAAAGTCCCTTTTCCCCCGCTCCAAGCCCTTGAGCACTGCATTGACTACTTCGTCCCAATGCATGCCATTATCTGTGTGAAACACGGGAGCAAAACGGGTTTCGACGTAGACGACCCCGTCGTCGCGCATATCTTCCATCATTTCGTACGCAACACGCTCGAGCGCCTCTTCCGTCTGCATCACGCCGCAGGTATGTGCAAAACCTTCAAGGTACAGCGGCAAGCTGCCTCGTTGGGCGCCGCGATGAAACCATTGCGCCAAATCGCCCGCGTCCTTTGTAGGCAATTTGTTGTAGCCCGAATCATTGGCAAGCTCAATGATTGTTTGAGGACGAACACCGCCATCAAGATGATCGTGGAGAAGAACCTTGGGCAGCGTGCGGATGAATTTATCGGAGAGTTTCATGGCGTTGTGATGTCGTCAAACGGATTAGACTTTACATCAAGGTAACGAGATGAGGGCTGAAAATCAACGAAGCGAGATGCGGCGCATTGAACCAGAAAGCAAGAATAACGAACCTACTTCAACTTCTCCACACCCCACTGCTTCATTCGCTCGAGCAGAATGTTGTCGGTAAGCTCGTACTTCACCGGTGTAACGGAAACGTAATTCTCCCGAATGGCAATTTGATCCGAATCGGGCTCGGTATCAATCACATTCATATTTCCGGTCAGCCAGAAATACTCGCGGTTGGCAGGATCGCGTCGGACATCGAATCTGTCCTCCCACGTCGAGATTCCTTGTTTGGTTACTTTGACACCCTTGATTTCTTCTTCGGAAACGGCGGGCACATTGACGTTCAATAAGGTTTTCGGAGGAAGCCCCTGCTCCGCAACAAGCAGAGCGAGCCGGGCAGCTAACTTCGCCGCGTAAGAAAAATCCTGGCTTTGATAGGAGGTAAGTGAAATTGCCAGCGAGGGAATTCCCAAAATCGTCCCTTCAGTTGCAGCCGATACTGTTCCCGAATAGATGATGTTGATGGCAGTATTCGATCCGTGGTTGATTCCCGAAATCACCATATCCGGCTTCTGCTTGAGGAGAAACTTGACACCCAACTTCACGCAATCGGCGGGTGTGCCTTCAACGGCATACCCGAAGAAGTCGCTATTTTTATGAAACGGAAAAACACGAAGCGGGTAGTTCACCGTGATGGCATGACCCACGGCGCTTTGCTGCGAAGCGGGTGCTACAACCGTAACGTCGGCAATTGCTTTGAGGCTGCGAACAAGGGCAAAAATCCCTTCAGCATTAATTCCATCGTCGTTGGAAACGAGAATGTTGAGTTTTTTCATGGGAGAGATCAGTAGCTTTCATCGTTCGAAGGAAAATCATTCGATTTCACGTCATGTATGTACTGGCGGAAGGCGCCCCGCATCGTTTCTGCGAGTTCGCCGTAGCGTCGCACGAATCGCGGCTTGAACTCCTCCGTCATGCCGAGCATATCGTACACGACGAGAACCTGTCCGTCACAATGCCGTCCGGCGCCAATCCCGATCGTAGGAATCGAAATCGATTCCGTCACTTTCCGGGCAAGCTTACCGGGAATTTTTTCAAGGACGAGAGCAAAGGCGCCTGCATCGGCAAGAACCTTTGCATCGCGCAACAACTGATCGGCTTCTGTCTTCTCCGTCGCACGTACTTCATACGTTCCGTACTTGTTGATGGCCTGCGGCATCAGGCCGAGATGTCCCATCACGGGAATGCCGATCTTCACAAGATGCTGTACTGTTTCGGCAATATACTCGCCACCTTCAAGCTTGACAGCTCCTACGCCAACCTCTTTCATGATGCGGCCGGCATTTCTGACGGCTTCTTCCTTGTTGTTCTGATACGTCATGAACGGCATATCGACAACAATCAACGCATTCTTGACGGCACGCTTAACAGCGTTCGCATGATAAATCATATCGTCCAGCGTAACGGGCAGCGTTGTCACGTTTCCCTGAACAACATTCGAAAGCGAATCGCCGACGAGTATGATATCTATTCCCACCTGATCGAGCAGTCGTGCTACAAGAAAATCGTACGCCGTCAACATCGTGATTTTCTCTCCGGTTCGCTTCATGTCCATCACCGTCTTGGTGGTAACGACACGCGGTTTTGATTGCGGGATCGATTTAGACACAGGCGGACTCGATTTCTTGTAGTAGATGGTTTTGTTGAACGAATTTCATATTCCACTCACGTTCAAACCCTTGTCGCAGGCAACCTGCAAGCTCGTTTAATGCTATTTCACTGTTCCGGATTTCGGCAAGCTCAACCGTTTTCTCCCGCAACTCCCGGGCAAGGGACTCCCTCACTGTTTCATCGTCCAGGACAAGGTATTTCATAAGATCGCGGTGTGCAGGGCCAATGAGGATGGAACCATGCTGCAATACAACTTCGGCTCCCGTTTCGTGATGCCGGAAACGACGCTGAGCGCTACCGACAAGTTTTCTTCCACGCCACTCGATTTCATAACGGGCAGAAGCGGTGAAACAGGGAATTGAGGACGGACTCTTGTAGTGTTCACGGAAATCCGGCTGCGAGCGGCTGAAAGTTACATCAACTCCGAACAGATTGAGGCCGCACACCAGCGCCTTGCTGATATGATTGTAGATTTCCAGGACGCTTCTTCCTTCGGAGAACATCACGACGCTATAGGTAAGTTCTTCTGCATGAAATACAGCGCGGCCGCCCGTCGGTCGACGTACCACGCCAATATTGTCCGACGAGCAACGTTCAAGATCTATCTTCTCAATATCCTGATTGAATCCAAGCGAAATGGCCCACGGCCTCCAGCGAAAAAGTCTAACCGTCGGAACGCCGGTACCGGAGAGGAGAGAACGCGCAAGCAGTTCATCGAACTGCATATTGAAAGAACCGGTGTTCTCCCCTGTATCAATAAACTGCCAGTCGGCACTCATGCTTCGGCAATCCTCAAACAGTATTTTCCCCGTTCAATGCAGGTCACGATGGCGCGTGATGATTCCCCGCTTGCTCTGTCCGATAAAGTCAAGAACCTGTTGCACTTCAGGAAGTCTGGTCAGGCTCGCATTTTCCTTGACTTTCGCGACGGCTTGAGACACATTAAGTCCTGAATTGTAGATAATGGAGTATGTTTTGTCGAGGGCTTCAATCGCTTCACGAGAAAATCCGCGGCGACGAAGTCCGACGGAGTTGAGTCCCGCAAACACAAGCGGCTCGCCCGCAGCTCGAATAAAAGGCGGAACGTCCTTCGGCACACGCAGTCCCCCGCCAATCATCACATGCGCGCCGATATGCACGAACTGATGTACGGGCGTTATGCCGCCGATAATGGCAAAATCATCAACGTGAACATGGCCGGCAAGCATTGCTGCATTCGACATGATGATGTTGTTTCCGAGCACACAATCATGCGCAATATGTACATATCCCATCAACAAATTGTCATTCCCGATTACAGTCTTTCCCGTTTCCACAGTCCCGCGATGCAGGGTTGCATATTCGCGAATAACATTCCTGTCGCCTAACTCGCAAGTCGTGGGTTCGTCTCTGTATTTCAGGTCTTGTGGAACGTGCCCGACAATCGCGCCATGATGAATCCGGCAGTTTTTGCCGATCCTGGCGCCGCGACCTATAAGCGCATTTGCGGCAATGGACGTTCCATCACCAATGACTGCCCCCGCTTCAATAATTGCAAACGGGGCGACTGTCACGTCATTTCCGAGTTCCGCTCTCGGACTGACATCCGAGCGCGGATCAATATGAGTTGCCATACATTCCTGGATGGTTCAAGAATAGTTGGAGCAGAAAAAAGAATTCCGTTGTCAGTTCACCCTGCGTCCGGCGGGACTTGTGCTGCCTTCCTTGCTCCCGTTGTTGGAGTTGCCTTTCTCCTGCCGGTCGACAATTGATGCCATCATATCCGCCTCAGCAACAAGATTGCCGTCGACGTAGGCCCTGCCCGCCATCTGACAAATACGACTCTTGCGGCTTGTCATGGTCAACTCAAACACAAGTTGATCGCCGGGGGTGACCGGTTTTCTGAACTTCGCATTGTTGATCGCCATGAAGAACACGAGTTTATCTCCCGGGTTTTCAACGCCGTTCAGAAGAAGAATGCCTCCGCATTGTGCCATCGCTTCAATGACCAACACACCGGGCATCACCGGTTGGCCGGGGAAATGTCCTTCAAAAAACGGTTCATTGACTGTTACATTTTTCACACCGACAATCCGTTCGTCGATGGTGAAATCCACGATCTTATCAATCAACAGAAACGGATAACGATGAGGGAGAATTTTCTTGATAGCGTTGATGTCGAAAACGACGCCTTCCTTGCGTTCGTATTGAAATTTCTTCACCAGCTTCTTCTGCTGGTAGAGTTTGCGGATGATCTTCGCAAACTCGATGTTGCTCGCATGGCCGGGGCGGGCGGCAAGAATTTGCGCTTTGAACGGAACGCCGATGAGAGCCAGATCGCCCATCATATCCAGTAATTTGTGCCGTGCCGGTTCGTTCTTGAAATGCAACGGCCTGTTGTTCAATACGCCGCTTGTTCCGAGAATGACGGAGTCTTTTATGCCAAGTTTTTCAGAAATGCGTTTGATCTCGCCATCACCCAACTCACGATCTACAATAACAATCGCATTGTCGAGGTTGCCGCCTTTGATGAGACCCTGACTGTGCAGCATCTCTACTTCATGCAAGAAACAGAATGTGCGGCACGGAGCGAAATCAGTGACGAATTCTTTTTCCAGATTGAAGAGTCCGCTATGCTGACTGCCGAGTGCCGGGTTGTGATAATCGACCATCACCGTGATGCGGTAGTCGTCCGTTGGCAGAGCAACAATATCGACGCCCTTCTCTTCGTTGCGATACTCAACAGGCTGGTCAATAATGAGATAATCTTTCGGTGCATCCTGCCGTTCGAATCCGGCTTTGAGCAGCAAGTCAACATACGGCTTTGCGCTGCCGTCGCCGATCGGCGGCTCGTTGGCATCAAGTTCAATCAGGCAGTTGTCAACCTGCATCCCGACGAGGGCTGCAAGAACATGTTCGACTGTGTGTACGCGGGCCTCGCCGATGGCAATAGTTGTTCCGCGGGCAATATCAACAACATGATCAACAAGCGCAGGCACTTCGGGGGAGCCGCCCAAATCAATCCGCTTGAAGCGAATGCCGAAATTCTCAGGCGCGGGCCTGAACGTCATCGAACAGATGCTGCCGGTGTGAAGACCGACGCCGCTCATCGTTACGGGCTGCTTGATGGTTCGTTGTTGTACTAACATTGTTTCTCCGTCTTAAAGTTCTTAGCCCGGACGAGGCGGATCATTGCCGTTCTTGTTTTTGTTGCTTGAGCATGTCTTCGAGCTGTGCAACGCGCTTCTGGAGTTCGCGCACTGTATTGAGCAGATCGGGAAGTTGTACGGCGGCTCCCTGAATGCGGAATGCCTCACGTTGCGGATAGGCCGGTGATCCAAAGATGGTTGTGTTCGGCTTTTCGACCGAGCGGTGAACGCCGGATTGCGCTCCGATCTTCGTACCGTCGGCAATCGTGAGATGTCCCGTGAGACCGACCTGGCCGCCGATCATACAGTTCTTGCCGATTTTTGTGCTGCCAGAAATTCCCGCTTGCGCGGCGCTGACGGTATTCTCTCCGATCACGACATTGTGAGCCACTTGTATAAGATTGTCCAGTTTAACGCCGCATTTGATGCGTGTTTCGCCAAGTGTCGCACGGTCAACGGCGCAGTTTGCCCCGATCTCAACATCATCTTCAATCACAACAATACCGAGCTGGGGAATTTTCTCGTACGTACCATCGGGTTTCGGCGCAAATCCGAAACCGTCGCTGCCTATTGTTGTGCCTGAATGAATAATCACGCGTGCGCCAATGACGCAACCAAAGTACACGGTCACATTCGGGTAGAGCGTCGTCTTCTCTCCGATCCGGACATCGTCGCCAATCACGACGTTGTGCGAGAGGATAGCGCCATCGCCAACACGAACCCGCTCGCCAATAACAACGTGCGCCCCGATTCGTACATCGACGCCTACTGTGGCGCTTTTCGAGATAACGGCAGTCGGATGAATGCCGGGAGGCAACAGATCGTGCGGCGGATTGAAATGTTGCAGAACTTTCAGAAACGAGACATACGGGTCCTTGACGCGCACAAGGGCCGGCTTTGTGCCCGCCCCTGCTTGCAGTTCTTGTGCTACAATCACTGCCGACGCCTGCGTCGTTTCAACGTACTTCTGGTACTTCGGATTGGTCAGGAAGGTAATATCTCCTTCACCGGCCTCTTCAATTTTTGCTACCCGCCGGATGTCAATGTCGTCATTGCCATTAATCTCCGCGTTCAACATCACTGCAATATCACGGAGCTTCATTCTCGTCCTTGTGCTCTTACTTGCCGAAGGATTGCATTCGCCGCAACACAGTCTCCGTCAGATCGTACTTGCTGGTCGCATACAGCAACAGGATATCGCCGCTCTTGTCGAAGATGTAGTCGAAGTTGTCATCTTTCGCAATATCTTCAAGAACTTTGAAGATCTTGTTCTGGATCGGCTTCATCACATCATTCTGCTTCTGGAACAATTCGCCATTCTGACCGAACTTTCTGTTCCGGTAGTCGGAAATCGACTGATCGAGTTCACGAAGTTCACGCTCTTCCTTAGCGCGTGATTGCTCCGTGAGGATGAGCTTGCGCTTATCGTACTCATCGTATTTCTTTTTCCAATCGGCCTGCATCTTCTGCAATTCGGCCTCCCAGCTTGCCACCAGTGCATCCAACGTTCTCTGGGCATCGACGGCTTCCGGCAGATTCTGCATGATTGCTTCGGAGTTGATGTGGCCGATCTTCATTTGCGCAAAACCCGCACTTGTCGCACACAAGAGGACGAACGCCGCAACGAGGTGTTTCATCATCACATCTCCATTCAATTCGGAAAGATTACTTGCCTGTCTTCAATCTGTCGATCACTTTGAACGTCAGGTCGGAGGCAGGTTCGCCGTACAACAAGACACGCACATTGTCCGTCTGATCAAACACGAACGAGTACTTCAAATCCTTGGCAACTCGCTCGATGGCCTTGAGGATTTTCTCCTTGACGGGATTGAGGATTTTTTCCTGTTGCTTTGCCAGTTCGCCGTCGTTGCCGAGCTTGTCCAGTTTGTACTCGCGGAGTTGCTGATCCAGGTCGTAGATTTCCTGCTGAGCAGTTCTCTTTGCGGCATCGTTCATGACAGCTTCTTTCTTTTTGTATTCATCAAGCTTGTCCTGAATAACCTTTTCCCGCTTCTCGATTTCATCCTGAATCGGCTTGGCTGCCGCTTCAAGCTTACGCTGGGCTTCCTTCGCTTCAGGAATTTCCTGGAAAATCTTAGTCGAGTTCACAAAGCCGATTTTCTGCTGGGCAAATGCTGACGAACCGAGAGCCAACGCGAGCGCCACACATAATGAGAGAAAGAATTTGTTCACGATTACCTCTGACTGATTATGGATGTGATGAGAATATACACGATGGTGAATGCTTCTTAGAATCCCCGTCCGAATACAAAGTGGAATTTCCAACCGTCCGGCTGGCCATCCAACGGCAACACATCATCGAAACCGAAGCCGTAGTCGAAACCGATCAACCCGATAGGATTGATTTGCAACCGGGCACCAAAACCGGCTGACCGTTTCAGGTTGGCAAAATCCGCCTTCTGCCATCTCTCCCACACATTACCACCTTCGACGAATCCGAGAATGTAAATCGGAATCGGATTGATGGCGAGCGCGAGACGAAGTTCGGCAGTCTGCCTCGTCATGGCGCGGCCGCCGAAGATGCGTCCCAATTGGTCGCGAGGCCCGATAGATTGATCTTCGTACCCGCGTAACGCTGTGGTAGAAATGTATCCGAGGCCGGTACCTCCCATGTAGAATCGATCGTTGAACGGAAGTCCGGCAGACTTGCCGAACTCACCAACATAGCCGAATTCGGAACTCAGATACAGCGCCACGCGACTGCTGTTGAACAGCGGCACGTACCACTCAGAATTCAGAATCCACTTGTGGAAATCCACGTTGCCCGGAAGCAGCGGCCCTCCGGACATTTGAATGGAGAGCGAGAAGTTCGATCCGTACGTCGGAAAGACGGGATTATCGATGCTGTTCCGCGAGATGATTTGCGTAATGCTCACCTGCGTGTATTTGCTCAGGCCCACGTCGATGAGCGGATAATCTTCAGCAACACGCTGACCCGTCAAAATCCAGTCGCCGCGGAAGTAATCGTCCGGCCAGCGGAAACGGCGGCCGATACGCAACGATCCGCCTGTGCGTTCCGAGTTGTAGGTGTATCTGATTTTGGTGCTATACAGGCTGACGCCAAACGTGGTAGGTGAGTCAAACAACCACGGCTCGGTGAACCCGATAGTGAATGTTCTGTATTGTGACTCCGTGCCGAACTGCCATTCGAAATTCAGAATCTGCCCGGCTCCTCCCGAAAGCGGCTCGGCAATCGAAAAGTTGTTGATGGTAAATCCGAGGGCACCCGTTACGCCGAATGCGCCACTGTACCCGATCGAGGCATTGATGTTATCACTCGATTTCTCTTCAACGGAATACGTCAAATCGACAATATTATCTTCCGGATGAATGTACGTGTCGGGATTGATCTTCTCCGGGTTGAAGTAATTCAGAACCGACAACTGCCGGATGCTTCGTATGATGGCGGCACGATTGAAGAAATCGCCGGGGCGCGAGTAGAGTTCACGCCGGATGACCTTATCGTGTGTTTTTGTGTTGCCTTTTATGTCAACCCGCCCGATGACGAATTTGCTTCGTTCGTACACTTTGATGCGGATATCCACGCTATCTTCCGCCACGCGGGTTTCTTCCGGTTCGAGATTGAAAGCGAGATAGCCGTTGTTCAGATAGAGGGATGCAACGTCGGTTTGCGATTCGTTGCCGCGCAGGTTCTGTTCGAATTTTTCCTGGTTGTACACATCACCCGGCTTCATACCGAGTTGCTCGTTAAGAATTTCGTCAGAATAGACTGTGTTACCTTCCCATGCGATGTTCCGGATTTTGTATTGCGCTCCTTCATGAACGTCAATGCGGATGTTCATGTTCTTTTTATCTTCGCTATACCAAATCGAATCACCAATAACCGATGCATCGCGGTAGCCGTTCTTCTGGTAGAATTTTACGATCAGCTTCTTGTCGTCCTCATACTTCTTCCGGTCGAACTTGTGTGACGAGAATATCTTCCACCAGCGGGCTTCGGCTGTTTCCTTCATTGCCCCCTTCAAGTCGCCGCTATCGAACGCTTCGTTTCCGGAAAAATAGATGTTGCGGACTTTTACGTACGGTCCCTCATCGATATCCACCAACAGGTTGACGCGATTCTTGCTGGTATCCAACTGTTGTGTTGAAACCTTCACATCGGCAAGCATGTGCCCTTCTTCTTCATACATTTTCAGAATATCCTTCTGAATCCTTGTAAGATCGTGAGGGGCAATTACTTGACCGCGAATCAGCGCCATTTTCTTTTCGAGTTTGTCGGTGCTGATTTCGTCGTTTCCGGTAATGATGGTTTCTTCAAAGCGGGGAAGCTCGGTGACGCGAATGGAGAGAAAGACGCCTTCTCCCACTCTTCGTTCAATAGAGATCTGCACGTCGGAGAAAATTTTCAACTGCCACAGTTTTCTGACGGCCTGACCGATTTTATCGCCGGGAAGCGTAAACTCATCGCCTACTCGCAAACCTGAGTTGGCAATAATCGCGGATGGCTCTGCGAGGGAATTGCCTTCAACCGAAATGCCGAGAATCTTCAGTACTTCCTGGGTTTGGGGTAATCGTTGTGCGAAAAGGTGGGTAGAAGAAAAGACCATGACAATCCCCGCTGCCACCAACGCCAACACTCTCTGCTTCATGCTTTACGGTCCTGTTACACTCTTGATAAGTCTGTTGAAGTAGCCATCCCTGTTCAATTGCTCACTGACCATGCCGAAGCGCCGTTCACGTTTTTGATAGCTGCGGATTGCTTCGTACAATTCCTCACGGCGAAAACCCGGCCACAGCTTGGCGGTAATGAACATCTCGGAATAGGCAAGCTGCCACAACAGGAAATTACTTATGCGAAACTCTCCGCTCGTTCTAATCAACAAATCGGGGTCGGGAACGTTCCCAGTGGAGAGATACGATCCTATCAGCTCCTCGGAAATCTGCCCTTCGGCGAGCTTGCCCGACTTCACGTCGGCAACAATTCGCTTTACGGCCTCTGTAATATCCCACCGGCCGCTATAACTCAGGGCGAGAATCAGTGTAAGGCCTGTGTTGTTCTTTGTTTTTGCTATGTCGTCAATCAGCTCGTTCTGAACCTCCGTCGGTAGCTTTGCAATATCGCCGATTGCCTGGATGCGGACGTTGTTTGTGTGAAGCCGGTCGGTTTCGTCTTTCAACGCCCGTAAAAGAAGCCGCATCAACAGCGACACTTCTTCTTCCGGCCGCTTCCAGTTTTCTGTGGAGAAGGCGTACAGCGTCAGGTATTTGACTCCCAACTGACCGCAGGCCTCAACGGTATCGCGGACGGATTCGACACCTTCGTTGTGGCCGGCAATGCGCGGCATGCCGCGTTTCTTAGCCCATCGGCCATTTCCATCCATGATTATTGCAATATGCCCCGGAATTTCGCCAGAACGTTTCAGCGCTTCCTGCATCTTCAAATCTTCGCCGGTCGCCTGCTGAGGTCCTTGAGACAAAGGTTGGAATCTCCCGTTGGAATAAAAATGAATAGCCGATTTCTGCAAATCGGCACAAAAATCTAACCTTATTCTGAAAGAAAGTCAAGGTATCGAAAATGGCCAATCGTTGCGAAAATGGGAAATTCCCGAACCGATCGGCCACTTTGTCCGATTCAATTACGCTGATGGGCGGAACTTACTTTTCTTTTTCCGTTGCAACATTTCCCCGAAGCTGCGTTTATCCCAAATGCGCTTTTTTTCCGTGGATGGCTTCTGCGATTGGAAGTTTGGCCGCTTGTATTTACGCTGCGGGTACATCTGCCTTGACGTGTTGGTTACATTCACCTGACTAAACGTATCATCTTGGGATTCGACAGTCTGACGCTCAAGCTTTCGTCCTGAGGCAGGCACACCCGACTCCTCACGATCTTTGGAGCGATATGCGTGATTCCTTTGAGAAGAGAATTCCGACGCCCGTACGCGCCGCGGTTTGCCACTTGATGCAGTGTAGGTATTCCTGCTCGTTGACCGACTCGCGGCCTGCCGCTCCGCTTTTTCGTGCAACGGCACATCTTCCATCTTCACCTTCACATACCCGATATCGTTGGCACCTTTGAGTACAATACTCCCCTTGTAGGTGAACAGTACCCGCTGGAAGAAGCCACGTTCCTCGCCTGTAGCAACAAGCGAAATGGCCTCCCCTTTTTCTCCGGCACGCGCCGTCCGCCCGATGCGGTGTGTGTACGTTTCAACATCGCGGGGGATTTCATAATTGTACACGTGGGTTACATCGTCGATGTGCAGGCCACGTGCCGCAACATCGGTTGCGACAAGAACATTGAATTTCTTCTGGCGGAATTCGGCCGTCACGCGCTCGCGTTGGCCCTGCGTCATGTCGCCGTTCAGGCATCGTGCGTGAACTCCTTCACGCGAAAGCTGTTTTGCAATCTTTGCCGTAATGTGTTTCCGGTTGCAGAAAACAAGCGCCAAATCACGTTCGAATTTGAGGAGATGAATGAGGAGATGAAGCTTCTGATCGGGAGTCGTTTGATAATACGTTTGCCGCAAAAATTCCGGCTTCACGGATGAAGCCATTTGTACATGCTTCGGATCTTTGAGATATTTTCTGCTCAGCGTGACAATTTCCTTCGCCAGAGTTGCGCTGAACATCAGCGTTTGGCGCTCTTTCGAAACCTTGTGCATGATGGTTTCGATATCCTTGATGAAGCCCATGTCGAGCATTCTATCCGCTTCATCGAGCACAAGCGTGGTAATCTTATCGAGTTGCAGCATTCCCCGGTTCAGCAGGTCGATCAGGCGGCCCGGGGTTCCGACAATGATATTGGTTCGGCTAAGTTTCCGGGCTTGTTCTCTGATGGACATTCCGCCGTAGATGGGCGTTATGCCGAGATGTTTGCCATGCGAAAATTTCACAAATTCCTGCGCTATCTGAACAGCAAGCTCACGCGTCGGACACACGACGAGCGTATGCAATCCATCCCGCCGGTTCGTCCGTTCGATAATAGGAATGGCAAAACTTAATGTCTTGCCCGAACCCGTTTCGGATTGAGCAATCACATCCCTCCCTTCAAAAATGGCGGGGATGATTTCTTTTTGAATCGGTGTCGGCTCGGTGATGCCGCGTTGATTCAACAACGCAACCATCTCTTTGCTCAACTTGAGTGATTCTGATTTCATAGAGTACTTTCTTGAAAATTGCCACGTAGACACAAAGACATTCAGTTGTAGGCTGATCCGCCGGTGGGCGGAAAAGGAGTGCGCAAAAGAGAAGCTTGGTTAAGGATGGATGACCTTACGATAGAACCTTGATGTCCCGGTGCCTTTGTGGCGAGCTTTCCTGCGCGGTCAAAAAGAAAATCCCGATCTGCGGTTAAACAGATCGGGACTTCTGTTCAGCGAGTGTGGACTTGCTGTTAGATTTTGCTGACGTTTGATGCCTGAAGGCCTTTCGGCCCCTTCTCGACATCGAACTCAACCTGGTCACCTTCATTCAGGTTCTTGTAGCCGTCGCCGGCAATTGCCTTGTAGTGAACAAACACATCTTCACCACCGCTACGCTGAATGAAACCGAAGCCTTTTGCTCCGTTGAACCATTTTACTGTCCCTTTTTCCATTGGAAAAGGTCCCTTCAATTGTGTTAAACAAATCCGCTGTCAGCGGACACGATACGATACAGCCAGCTTTGTGTGCCTTTAAACAGAAAATCGCAAGCCGCCATTACATCACGGTTGCGATTGCTGCTTTGCTACGGGTTTGTTTAGAACAACTCTTAGCGAAACCTGCTCCTTGTGAGAACAGTAAAAGCATCAACAACGATGCACTGTTTTTGACAGGACTATGATAACGCTAATGTGAACCAATAGCAACAACTATTTTGTGAATTGTGATTAACAATACGAGAACGAAGAACCCTAATCGCCTTTTCGGCAATTCTATCCCAATATCGCCAGCAAAATTCCCGCTGCAATCGCAGTCCCGACAACGCCTGCAACGTTCGGGCCCATTGCGTGCATCAGCAAATAGTTCTGCGGATTGTATTCCTGTCCGACATTGTGTGACACTCGTGCCGCCATAGGCACCGCGGAAACGCCGGCGGAGCCGATCAGTGGATTCACTTTCCCGCCCGTCACTTTGTACATCAGCTTGCCAACCAGTAGTCCGCCGATTGTTGAGAAGCTGAACGCAACCACCCCGAGCGAGAGAATCTTCAGTGTTTCCCACCGAAGAAACACATCCGCCGCCATTGTCATGCCGACGCATGTTCCGAGAAAGAACGTGACAATGTTGATAAGCTCATTTTGCGCCATGTTCGTAAGACGTTCGACAACGCCGCTTTCTTTCAACAGATTTCCTCCCATCAACATGGCAAGCAGCGGCGCGGCGGGCGGCACGATGAATACTCCAACAACAGTTACCGCGAGCGGAAAGATGATCTTGATTTTTTTGGAGACGGGCTTGGGCGTCTCCATCACGACAAGTCTTTCCTTCTCATTCGTGATCCATCGCATGAGAGGAGGCTGAATCAGCGGAACAAGCGCCATGTAGGAATATGCAGAAACGGCAATCGGCCCGAGTAAATGTGGCGCAAGTTTGAGTGAAAGATAGATTGCCGTCGGTCCGTCGGCACCGCCGATGATACCAATTGCGGCAGCTTCTTTGAGACTGAACCCCAACGCAACCGCGGTAAGCAACGCTGTGAAAACGCCAAACTGCGCGGCAGCGCCAAGAAGAAATGTCTTCGGATTCGCCAGCAGCGGACCGAAATCCGTCATCGCGCCAATGCCGAGAAAAATGAGCGGCGGAAAGATCTCGAGCTCGATTCCCTTCGAGATGTAATAGTAGAGCCCGCCAATCGTTTCTCCGTCCGGCGGTGTAAGCAATCCGCTTCCGGGCAGATTGGCAAGAAATGCGCCGAAGCCAATCGGGAGTAGCAACAACGGCTCGAACCCGCGACGGATTGCGAGATAGATCAGCAGACCCGCAATCGCAAGCATCGTCACCTGGCCGCCGGTCAGTTGCCAGAAGCCCATTCCCTGAACAAATTTTTCAAGATGATCCAGCATTCTCTGCTTTCCCGATCCTACTCAAACGTGAGCAACACGCGGCCCGCCTCAATCGTGTCGTTCACCTTTACTTTGATAGACTTGACTTTCCCTGTTTGCGGCGAAGCGATGTTGGTTTTCATTTTCATCGCTTCAAGAACAAAAAGAACATCGTTCACTTTTACACTTTGCCCTTCCTTCACAGGTATCTCAAGCACAACGCCGTTGATCGGTGACGTAAGGGATTTCTTGTCGGCTACGCTTGGTTTTAATTTTGCGGGGAGTGGCGTGGTCACGGGAGTCACGTAGCTGTCCATCGTGCGCACAGGCGGGCGAAACGGCGGCTGAGCTTGAATCACCTCGTCGTCCTGCACAACTTCCACATCAACTTCATAACGCTTGCCGTTCACAGTAATCAGGAGTTTCTTCATGACTTATGATTTCCTTTTTGAAATTGCATGCGATGCCATCACATTCAACCTGCCGGTTACGGCCCATGAGCCGCCGGCTGTCTTCTGACTCAGAAATTGGACCTTCTTCACGACAACGGATTTGCGCAACGCAGTTGCAGCAGCGGCGGAAAGTACGGCAATCAATTCATCATTGATCTCGTCTTCAGCCGGTTCGGCTTCAACTTTCTCAGCGTATTTCTTGATCCTCCAGGCATTCAACCCTTCATCAGCCCACCGGAAAAACCAGATCATTCCAGCCAGAAGTACAAGCGAAGTGAAAACGCCAGTCATTCCGACAAGCATGACGAGAAGGCTTTCGAGTATTCTTTCCATTCCGCGTTGAGTTACAAAGGAATCAATCCGTGTTTCTTTTGCGGACGCAAATCACGCTTGCTGCGCAGCGATTCAAGCGCAACAGCAAGATATGCCCGCGTCTTCTTTGGCTCGATCACTGCATCGACAAGTCCTTTACCGGCAGCCATATACGGCGTTGAGAATTCTTCCTGATACTTGTCAATTAACTCGCGACGCTTCGCCTTCGGGTCGGGGGCGTTCTTGATTTCGTTTCTGAACAGAACACTCACGGCACCCTCTGCTCCCATCACCGCAATCTCCGCCGTCGGCCATGCCGCAACGCGATCAGCACCGAGACTCTTGGCACACATGGCGAGGTATGCGCCTCCGTAGGCTTTGCGGACGACAATCGAGATTTTGGGAACCGTAGCGGCGGAGAACGAGAACAGCATCTTCGCCCCGTGCCGGATGATGCCGCCGAACTCCTGCTCGACTCCCGGCAAGAATCCGGGAACATCCACCACACTCACAAGAGGAATGTTGAAGGCATTGCAGAAACGGATGAATCGCGAGGCTTTGTCCGAAGCATCAATATCAATAGCGCCGAACTTTTCGATGGGTTGATTCGCCACTATCCCGACAACCCGGCCGTTCATTCGGGCGAACGCCACGATGATGTTCTTCGCATAGTGACTATGTACTTCGAAAATCGTGTTCGGGTCGAATACACGATGCAGAATGTCGAACATATTGTAAGGATCGCGCGGATCGTCGGGGACAATCCGGTTCAGCTCTTCGTCCTCTATCATCAGCAGGTCGCCGCTGCTATGTGAGGGGGGATCTTCTGTATTGTTGGCGGGAAGATAGCTCAGCAACGTTTGCGCGATTTCGATGGCGTCCGCGTCGTCGCGGGCAATGAAATGCACGTTGCCGCTCGTTGCTGCCTGCACCAGCGCTCCGCCGAGCTCTTCGGCAGTAATCTCTTCTCCCGTCGCCTGCTTGATAACTTCAGGCCCGGCGATAAACATTTGTCCGGTATCCTTCACCATAATGATGAAATCCATCAGCGCGGGCGAATACGCTGCGCCCCCTGCACATGGCCCGGCAATAATGGAAATTTGCGGCACTACACCGGAGAGAAGCGTATTGTAGTAGAAGATGCGTCCGTATCCGCGCAGCGAGTCGACGCCTTCCTGGATCCGCGCCCCGCCGCTGTCGTTGATGGCGATGTACGGCGCGCCTGCTTTCAGCGCCATGTCCATAATTTCACAGATCTTCTTTGCATGTACGCCGCCGACACTTCCCCCCATTACTGTAAAATCCTGCGACGAGGCGTACACAAGTCTGCCGCCGATTGCGCCGAGCCCGGTTACGACGCCATCAGCGGGCAGATCTTTTCCCGCCATCCCGAACGAAGTTGCATTGTGTTGTGCGAAACGGAACAACTCGTCGTAGAACCCGTTGTCGTACAACAAATGCATCCGTTCGTGCGCCGTCATCTTGTTCAGCTTGTGCTGCGCCTCGATTTTGTCGAGCCCGCCGCCAAGATTGACGTGAGCGTTTTTCTTTTTGAGGAGTTCGAGTTTTTCTGCTACAGTCAGCATATCAGTTCCGGTTCATGGTTTTTCGCACAACTCTGTCAGCACGCCGCCGGTGGATTTCGGATGGAGGAACGCAATGTGCAGTCCCTCCGCTCCTTTGCGCGGTTGCTTGTCGATAAGCTGAACCCCCTTGGATTCAACTTCCTTCAGCACCTGTTGAAGTCCGCTTACCGCAAACGCCACATGATGAATTCCTTCCCCTTTCTTCTCGATGAACTTGCCGATCGGCCCTTCGGGGTCGGTTGTTTCCAGCAATTCGATTTTTGTTTCACCGACCATGAAGAATGCCGTCTTCACTTTTTGATCCTTCACTTCTTCGATTGCGTAGCATTTCAAGCCGAGGACTTCCTCATAGTATTTGATGGCGGCATCCAGATTTTTTACCGCAATGCCGATATGTTCGATGTGAGTCGGTTTCATTTGCACGCCTTTCGCGTCAAACAAAGCAGGATTTTCATTTTGTTTGGAGATAGTGTTGAAAAGCTCATCGGCTTCCACAGGCCTACTCCCCCCGTGAATCTCAACAATCATACCAACGCCTGTTCCCCTCGATTCGGGATGATGCTACAAGATAGCATTCTCAGGGATGAGAAAGAAGCAAAGGAAATGAGAAAGCGCAACCCGGTCGGCGTTAAAACCGTTGTGTGAACGTAACCGCGCCGACGTATTCGTTGAACTTCAGGTTGGAAAGCGAACCGCCGTTGAAGTTCGTCATGCCGAAGCTGAGCCCGACCACCGATGATTGCGTCAACTGGTAGTTGGATGCAAGTGTGTTGCGCAATGACGTGCTTGATTTCACGAACGATGCGCTGGAGGCAAGAGTTGTAATGAGCTTGTTTTCGACGGCGCGGTTCTGGAGAGAAAGTCCGTACGTTTGCGTTGTCTGACTGCCGAACGAACCAAGATTGTAATGCACAACGCCCGCCGTCGGGGAAAGAGTGAACGAGGTGCCGAAAGGAATGACCGTGCCGAGCGTTGCTGAATGCGTCGTTGATTTCATTCCCGCGCGCAACGGCGAATCATCGCCCGATTGTTGGTAGATGTAGGCCAATGTCACAGCCTGCACAAAGGAACCTGGCGTAAACACGAAAATCTGGTTCGTGCCGAGTGTCAGACTCGAAAAGGCAACGCGCGTCGTGTCGTTTGGCGAGCGGTTATCCATGTTCAGATAGTTGGCAAGAATGTTCGACGTCCAGAGTTGCGCCGGACGGAATGTAATGTTGGATGTGTAGATGTTTCTGACTGTTGTAAATGTTTTCTGGTTCAGAAGATTGTCGTTCTGCCGCGTATAACTCAACGCTACCGACCAATCGTTGATTCTGAATGACGGCGCCAGCAAAAATTCCTGCTGGTCATTCAGCAGATAGGCCGTGCCGAGCGAGTTGTATCCCGACCCGATGTATTTGTATCCCCCTTTCACATTCACATTCCCGACATCGACAATCATTTCGGATGTTACAGCAACGTCGACGTTTGACGTAACGTTCGCCCTGTAGAGCTTGTTGATCGGGCTCGGAATTTTCAGCGTTGTATCGGCAGCAACACGCATATCCCGCGTGAACAATCCAACCGTTGCGTCAGTCTTCCACTGAATGGTATTCTCGAAGAGTTTCAGATTTGCCAGAATGCCGGCGACGAGATTTTCCTGTGGTGTCACCTCAAATCTTCGTGGTGGAGTCAACGAAGGATTCGTCGAATCAATCACAACTTGTTGACTACTCGGTGGAAGCGACGAAATCTCATCACGCACGCGAAGAAACAAGAGATCAACGTATCCGCCTGTTTCGGTTCCGATTCCGACTTTTCCCCCATACAGGTAGCGGTCGAACGCACCGTTATCAGCCCCGCCACCAACGGCGCGCTTTGTAAAACCGCCAATTGCCGAGAGACGGAAGATTCCCGGATTGATGTTGAATGCGCCACCGCGAATCATGATGCCGTTCAGCGTGTAGTCGGAGTAGGTTTCGGTGAAGTCACCGACATGGGCATTTCCCCATTTCCAAGTGGGATGAAGTCCGAGTTGGTTGATGTTCTGTCGGGCAGCCGTTCCTTCGGTTGAAAGAAGAATATCAAAGTTGAGAGAAAGGGCATCAAAGAACGTCAACGTAGGGCGGATGAACAAGCGTCCCGTTGTTGACGGGCGGCGGCGATCCTGTCCGTTGATGCTGTACCATTCGCCGTATGTGCCGATTTCACCCCCCAATTTCACGGCTCGCTCGAGGAATGTTGATGTGTCCGGCGGCGACTGCGCGTAAAGAGTCGATGCGATCAATGCAAGCACGAGTGTGACTGCAATTCCCCCCGCTGTTCGATGTTGAGCCATGATGTTCTTTCCTGGCGGTGGAATTTATCGTGTGCTGTACACCGATACCTGGGCGCGTTCGCTGATGCGTGACTGCGCGCCGTTGTCGGCAACGACCTGAACACCGTAAATGTACGCGCCATCGCCGAGAAGCTCGGTGTCCGTAAATGTCTGTTGTCCCGACGGGATAGCTTTGAACTGATTGAAAGGAGAGCCCTTTGCCGACCGATAGATCAGAAAATGGAACTTCTCTTCTTTCCGGGTGGAGTACGACCAGGTAAGCACAATCTTGTTTTGTAACGGATCAAACTGCGCGTTAAGGCCCGAAACAGGCGGTCGTACGCCCGTATCGTACGGCCGGCCCTGAACGGACAGCAGCGCCATCGCTCGAAGCCCGCTGCTGTCAACCGCCTCTATCTGATATTCGTACATCACGCTTTGCTTCACGGCTTTATCTACATACTCCGAAGCCGTACGGGAGAGTACGGCAAGTCTTGACCAACTCGCCGAGTCGGCGGGACGACGGTAGAGTACATGTGAATGCATGTCCTCGCTTGTGCTGGCAGCCCACTTCAGCATCACAGCCGAATCACTGACTTGAACATCTGTGAACACCGGCGCATCCGGCGGAACACGATCGGGACGGCGCAAGGCAAGAATCGGTGACAACTCGGAATGATTGTACCGATTGTTGACTGCGGCAATTCTGTAGTAGATGTACAGCGTGAGTGTGTTCACTTCAACAGTATCGGTGAATGTCGTATCGCGCCACACATCGCCCGTAAGCTGGGCGAATTCATGGTCGGCGGCATTTGCGCGAAGCACACGATAGCCGAAGATGTTGCGTTCAAGATTCTTGTTCCACCGCAAGTGAACAACGCCATTCGTGTCGATCATCCCTGAAAGTCCTCGCGGAACTGCCGGCGGCGTCGAATCAATCACAAATCCCATAACCGGAAATGCCGCAGCCGTATTACCCGCTGTATCAATTGATGATACAAGATAGTAGGGCTCGGCATCATCGGGCCGCTCGTCAATGAACGTTCGGGCCGTTTTCGGAAGCGGCCTCGGGGTAATCGGCCGGAAGTTGCTGTCGGACAATGCACTGCGGGAGACAATGAATCCTGCAAGATCGGCATCGACTTGAATGACATCCCACGTCAGGCGAATTCTGTTTCGCTCGATCTGTTCCGGATTCTTGACGATGGGCGGAGCAGGCGGCGTCAGATCGCGCCCCATCGCCTCGACTTCCGCGTGCGGACCCAACTCACCGAACGCATTTATCCCCCGGACGCGATACTTGTACGGCCTGTAGTTGACAATTGTACTGTCCGTGTATACGCCTATGCCGCGCTGAACGGTATCCGTGCGCGTGACCATCACAATCGGCGTAGAGTTGAGCTTGTTGAATATTCTTCCGCCGTCTTCCGAGCGGTAGATGTTGTATCCTGTATGATGATCCCGCATCAATTCATCCCAGCGGATTTCGATTCTGCCATCCAATCCGAGGGCGGTAAGATTTGCGGGAGGTGGATTCGGTTCCGGAGGACGTGCGACAACAGTCACCTCGCCTGCATCAATTCTATAGGGCCGCGGCTCGTTCAGCCGGATGCGGTAGGTGTACGTTTCGCCTGCTCGCACAGTTCTGTCAACGTAGCGGAGACCCAGCGCCGACGCCACATTGGGATCGTTATCAGCCGCAAAGAGGGCATAGCTGTAGAGATTCATACTCAATTCAGCCATTGCGCCAACCGTATCGCCTCCGGTCGGAACCAAATCCAGCAACACCGAATCTCCCCACACAGCCTGTAACGCGAGCGGAAAAAGCGCATTCTCCCTGTCAGCATTGATTGCGTCCAAGAACTGCTCCGGCATCCACGGATGAAGCGTGTCGGGAGTCATTCGTGTGAACTGTCCGGCGCCCGACCGACGTTCGACAACATAGCCCGTCCGGTTTGCGACGTACCAACCGTGTGGTGTATTCGGCGCCCAGCGGAGTACGACAGAATCGTTGCTCGTTCTCGCCAACACTTTGATTTGTGCAAACCCCGGGTCACGAGGAACCGATTGCGGCGGGTCTGCCGGTTGTTGTGAGAATGCTGCCCCGCTCACGACAAACAACAATGTAACCCCCGCATGGAAAAAGGTTCGTCTTCTCATATTCTACACTCCGTTCCTTTGCTAAACTGGAATGTGCAATGCCCCTTCACAAGTCCGCCAAGGATATTGTAGTTGCCCTTAATCGTACCCTTCACCCACAACGGATTCGGGCCGCCAGCTTCAAGCAACGCTGCTGCACTAACGCCCAGGATTTCGAAGTTGCCCTTGTACCCGACATAGCTGGCCTTGCACCACTTGCACACGTAGCAGTACCACGGTCCGCACGGTTTGTACGTCCAGAATCCGACATCAACATACAATCCGATGGAAGCATTCACCCAGGCATAGAGTTGGCCCTGAGCCTGCCAGCCGTTGATACCCGTACAGCGAACTTGCTTCAGAATGGCAATATCGAAGCCGCCGCCGGCACTTACTTGTCCGTAGAAGATGGAAAACGTTTGCCGGCCTGTATCAAACGACAGTGATGCGCCGAATGCAAAACCGTTGCCTGCCGCGATTCGTGTGTCGCGGTTCGCCGACGGCCCGCCGATCACATTACGAACCTGCGGCGGAGGCGGGGGTGGAGGAGGCAAGCCCTTCCCCATCATCAGATACGCCTGTGCACTGGGCATCCAGGGGGCAAGCGTGAGACTGATTCTGCTGCTCGGCTCACCAATCTTCACATACCACGTCGATTGTTCGACATGTATCACCATAGTGCCGTTGCCCTTCACCGGCGTAGCATTGATGTTCACGTTGAAGACGCCGTGCAGGGTTTTCGTCGGGAAGTTGTAGGTGATGTCGCAGAACATCGTCACTTTTGCATTCTGGCGTGCAGTCACTTCCGCCATCATGTAGCCATTTCCTTGCAGCGAAATGCGTCCCATCGAAACAGTACCGGCAGCAGCATTGCGTTGCAATTCAATTTCGAGAATCACGTCGCAATTGAACGCAACAGACGAAGGATAGGTGCCGAGAACAACAAGCGCCTTGAAGCCGAACGTGCCGTTGTTCGGAACAAACCGGAACCCCGACGCTGTAGCGCCCGGTGTCGGGCCCGCTACGCCCGATGAAGTCGGCACAGGCGGATTGGCCGGACCTTCACGCCGCATGTTGTACCAGAAACCGCCGCCTAGTCCGTAGAACCCGACTCCGGTTGTGCCGAAAGCAATCCCCGGATTGAAAATCCCTTTCGCATCGACGTAGAAATACCGGAAGCCGCTCACTTGCCCGAACTGTACTGTCGAGGTAACGGTTATGCGCTGAATAATATCCGCCTTGATGGCCCCTCTGAACCCGGAGCCGTACACGGGATCGTCACGGTAGAGCTTGATATAGCCGAGAATTTTTACCGGCCCTAAATCGGCATTCACGCCGACGGAATCGAGTTCAATACTGTGGAACGCAAACTTCTGTCCCGGCCCCGTCAAATTCAGTTCACCCCACAGCTTTAGAGTTGTTCCACCGCTGATAGCGTTCGAGCCGGGAGCAACGTTCACGCTGATAGTGAATTTGATTCCGGAAAGATCTTTGCCCTGGCGGGTCGTGTTCTCCATATCGATATTGGAGATGGAGACAGGGAATCCGGCCAGCCCTTTTTGCGGACTCGCGAAGCTGAACGTTCCCTTCGTGAAGTAGGGCTTCACGGATTGCAACTTCATATTCTGGAACCCGACGCCCGGAAGTTTGACGTCGGGAATTCCGCCGATGTTGCCGGCTATCGACACGCTGCCGTTAAGAACGGCAGAGGCGATCATCTTCCTCTGCGGATTATTGTTGGTGATGATGATGTTCGATGTCGGCTGCAACTTAATACTGGCTTTCCAAATATCCGCCTGGAATGAATCGCCCGGCGTAATCACAAACGCATAGGTGAGAGTTTTTGCCGTATCGGATGTTCCCGGCCGAGATAACGTGGCGGAGTACAGCATCGGGCTTTCCGAGATCGGCATCTTGATCTTCCCCTTCATCCATCCCGAACGCAGCGAACTGCTTACGACTTCAACGGCAAGCGTATCAAGACTTCCACCCCAATCTCCGAAATTCCCGTTGGGATACATGAAGACGTTCTCCGCGCGGAAACTACCCGTGATTCCCACCTTCGTGATCAACAAATTCTGAACGGCAAGTTGCGGCGGTTGCGTTGCGTTGAATGTTCTCAACTGCGGCGGCAATGAAATACTCGCCCGCTTGATATAAAAGCCCGTCCAGGTATTGTCGGTAATGCCGACGTACCCTGCCGGGAAGACGATGCCGGGGGGATTTTCCTCCACCGACTTGTCGAACACCATTTCCTGAACTTCCAGCACAAAGCCGGGGGCGCTGGTAATTTCGCATCTATCGAGATTTGCTGATGCGATGAAGTTACCGCCGCGGGAAATGTGTGTGAGGAATTTCCCCTTCACTTTCGAGACGCCGTCATCCGTCGGGAAGGGACGCAGCCACGAACGAGGGAAATCGACATGCACCGCAAGGCGTAAATCTTTGAAGCCCTTGCAGTCGAGCGTCACAACGCAACCCGAATCGGCGGCGGAGGATGCGAGAAACCTGAATCCCCACGAATCGCCCGACGTGTAGCCGAGGTCGTTAGGGAGATACAGTTGGATGTTACCATCACCGCCAATGCCTGTCGGAGAGAAGCAGATGTTGCGTGCACCGAGACTAAGCGCAATATCCGTTCCCCAATCGGGCATAGGGTACGACATCGCCATGTTCAAGTACGCGGCAGTCGGCTTGAACACCATACCGATAATGCCTACAACATAGCGCTGACCGGCAATTTCCTTGTCTAATCCAATCGGCAGAGTCAACGGAGTAGCGCCTGCCAGTGAACTGACGAGCCGCGTTGCATCGCTGGCAATTGCATGAATCGTTGAGATTTTCTGCGGCGTGAGACCCAACGCGGAACCGAGTCCGTTTGCTTCGGCTTCCGTGAGCGGAGAGTTTTCCGTCTGTTCGGCCGTTACTTCGCCGTCGAACACTTCTTTCAGACTATTCACCTTGAGTCCGGTGAATTTCACCTTCAAATTTGCCTTGAACATCGGAATCTTTATCTCTCCCTTACCCGAGAGATTTGCGGCTCCGCCGGAGACTTGTGTGAGAATCAGGTTGAACTTCCCGATTTTCACAGTATCTCCCTGCACAAACGGCAACGAAGATGGCGTCGTATTCGTCGGTGCAGGGGCGCTGCACACATCGCGGCACTCGCCGCCTCCTGCAACGGAACTCGGAGCGTACTTGAACTTATACGCCGGCGTCGATGACGTATCAACGGTACACTGCACGCCGTCTTTGCGGACGAGATTTCTGTCATACTTCAGATCAAATCTCCAGACGTACCACGAATTTGCTTCGGGCGTGAAGGAGAATTGCGGGTCGCTTCCGCTCATCTTTACTTCAAGACGCGAGTTCATTGAATCTATTTCCATCGAACCCAGCGTCGTTGCCGACACATTGAAGCCGAGCAGAAACGTCGGTGTGCGTCCCATTGCCGTAGTCATCGCCTCGCTCGAATCATTCATCTTCCACACACGCAGCCGTCCTTGCTGCAATCGCTGAAAGTTGAGCGCCGGACTCGCGTTCACGACGAACTTCGGCTTATCGCTGCTCGTCAACACCACGCCCGCCTCGGGTGTGTGCACAACCATGCGAATGCATTCGTTCGGTGGAATCGGCGGCGGTGGCGGCGGAATCAACGTTCCCTTGTACACGAATGTGAAGATCTGGCTTCTGCCGTTGTTTGTAGTTGCCGGATAGTCGTTCTGGTCAAGAACTTGTATCTGCCACGCGTAGCGTTTCCCCTGCACCAATACCTGTGCCGAAATCGGATACACAAGACTCGTTATTGCAAGGTTCAGATCTTCGTGGTGCGGATTGTTGGAGGCAAGCGCTTGCGCGGGCACTTGTCCCTGCAGAACCTCTACAACTCTGAATTGGTATCGAAGCGTGAACGTCGGCGGAACGGTGACGGGAGTCCAGGAGAAGATCGGGTACTGCGGCGCAACAGAATCCTGATTCGCGGGCGAGATCAGTTGCGGCGGATCGGGATAGACGATGGTGAACACCTGCGAGCAAACATTCTGTACAACTATTCCTCCGCTCGCGTTCTTGATATCGACACAAGCGATATATTCGCCTTCCGGCAGCCTGCCGCTGCGAATTGCCTGCTGACGGATGGATGGATCGTAGGTAACGTTCTGAAGCGAAAGAAACTGAGTATTGTTGAGTATTGAAGACGGCCCCGGCATGAGTGTCTGCGGACTGCTGGAGCCGCTGACTATCGGAGGCCCGCCTGCGCGACGCGTGATTCGCAGATCGATGGTCACCGGTTGGCCGCCGAGACCCTGAATCGTCAGAAATCCGATTGAGGGATTGGTCTGCCATTCGCCGGGGTAGGGAGACGGGAACGGTTGGACAAAGAGTGTTGCGGTCGGGCCTTGTGCCTGAGTTGCAAGCGGCGTGAAGAGCAGGCATGCGACTGCAAGTGTCGTGAGAAGAATCCTCCAATGGATCCTCATACGCAACCTCCCTATTAGTACTAGTATAAAGAACGAAATACTTGTTGCCTTGCCGGCTACGATGCCAACTTCATGAACGGAATTGTGAAGAGTGAATCATGTGCAGCCGGTTATTTTCCAACAACACAACGACGTGAGGGGAGAAGGTAAGAATTTTCAATGCTCTGCTAAGACCCGGCCTGATGAGGAAGGGATGGCCGGCTTGACCTGTACAACTGCGACACAATAACAAATACGAACCACTTAAGCAAGTATCTTTCGGAAAAGTACTTGCAGCGATGCCGGTTGCCTGCAGGCGCGGTTTATGCTTCTTTCCGTGCCTTTTTCGCCTTGAAGCCCTTGTGGTTCTCCTTCAGGAGCGCGGCAAGAACTTTGAGGTCAACATCGGCAAGCCGCTTGAAGCGCACGCAGCTTCGCCCGATGCTCGCCTTCGGCAGTTTAGATTTGTACGATTCGGCAATGTAGCCGTTGTTGTTCGTCATGCAAGCATAGAGCGAGATGTAGTTCTTCCGGCTTGCCAGGGCAACCGAAACCCAATCGCCTTCACGGCCTGACACGTATTTGTAGTGAAACTTCCCGTACCCGATCATGCCGTAGAAGATCATCGGCTTGAGGCCGGTGGTTTTCTGAATCAGCTTGTTCAACTCGGCGAGCTCGCTTCTTCTCGGCGCGGGCAATCCGTTGACGTACTCGCGGGGAGTTCGGGCTTTGGTGTTTCCTTTCATACACGTCTCCTTTGGGGATGGATGAGTTTGGTGAACATTTTTTATCGGGCGATGAAAGAACCGCGGCAGATATGCCCCGGGACCGCTTCGGATATTATTCGGGGAAAAGATAATCAGAAAAAAGCGAATGGCAAGCAAGGAATACAAGAAGTTTAGACGAGAGTTATGAGACAAATGCAGAAACTTGTATCTTATACGGTTCAGCATGCATAATAATTCAAAGATTCATCCTACAAATATGAGAATCGCATACCTCGATACCATCGCGGGCATTGCCGGCGACATGACACTTGCGGCACTCGTTAACGCGGGAATGCCGCTCGACGAACTCTCGTCCGAGCTGAAAAAACTCCCGCTCGCAGGTTTTGAACTGATCGGCAAGCATGTGATGCGCAATTCCATCAGCGCCGTGCAAATTGATGTTGTCATCTCTCACACACCGAATTATCACCGCCACCTTAAAGACATTAATGCCATCATTGATAACAGCACGCTATCGCAGCGAGTGAAGGAAGATGCAAAAGCAATCTTCCGTGTTATCGGAGAGGCGGAGGCAAAGGTCCACAACACGACGTTGGAGAAGGTCCATTTCCATGAAGTTGGCGCGCTGGATTCGATTGTCGATATCGTTGGCGTTACGATTTGCCTCGAAAAATTCGGCATTGAGAGAGTCTATACATCACCTGTCCGGCTCGGCAGCGGCGGGTTGGTCAAGACTCAGCACGGCGTTATGCCGACTCCGGCTCCGGCCACGATTGAAATTCTGAGAAATTATCCGACGGTGTTAACCGACATCCCCGAAGAGTTGACTACACCGACCGGCGCAGGCATCGTGAAGGCGCTTTCGGCGGGAGTGTTGGATGATGAGGTGATTCACATTGAGACAATCGGCTACGGGTCGGGCACTAAGGAATTCGCTCAAGTTCCCAACCTGCTGCGCGTTGTCATCGGAAAACTCGAATCGAAATCGGAGCATGAGCAGATTGTTACCGTCGAAACCAACATCGACGATATGAACCCGCAAGTTTATCCTTACCTTATCGACAAGCTTATCGAAGCTGGTGCGCATGACGCGTATCTCGTTCCCGTCATTATGAAGAAAGGAAGGCCCGGCATTCTGCTTTCGGTTATGACAGGAAAGTCGCGTCTCGAAACAATCACACAAATCATCTACAAGGAAACCTCCACTATCGGCCTGCGGATTCAGGAGATCGGGAGGAGGAAATTGCCGAGAGAACACATCGAAGTTCAGACGCAATTCGGACCGGTGAAGGCAAAAGCCGTCACGCGTGACGGAGCCATCATCCTCTCGCCGGAGTTTGAGGAATGCCGGCGGATAGCCGCCGAACGGGGACTTCCCCTTCTCCGAGTTCAGGAGGAACTCATGAGGGAATTTTCTTCACGAAAATCCTGACAAGTGCTTGCCTCTGGCTTTCCCTGCGCGTATCTTTGTAAGGCAAAGCCCGTAGCGTTGCTGCGTGAAGGTGGTCGGCAGTGCCGGATAGACTCCCGCCGAAGCATCAAAACCTGCGTTCGAAATCCAACACACTTCCATCTAATTACGTAAGGAGACACCATGAACACGGTCAAACAATTCATGCGGAGGATTGCAGCCGTCGCGATAGCGGGAGCTCTGGTCGTTGCAACGACGCTTTCTCTGACGGTGGAGAACATTTCGCTCGAACGCATGACGCAGGAATCGCATACCGTTGTGTACGGTACAGTTCTTTCGTCCCGAACACAGTGGGAAGGGAACAACATCTACACATACACAACTCTGCGGGTGAAGGAATCGTTGAAGGGAGAAAAGGGCTCGACCCTTACTGTAAAGCAACTCGGCGGAACAGTCGGGGAGATTTCGCAGGAAATCAGCGGCTCGCCGACTCTCGGAAGGAACGAAGACGTCGTGCTGTTTCTCGTCCGGTGGCAGAATGAGTATTGGATTCATTCGATTGTGCTGGGCAAGTTCAGTGTTGTCAGCGAGGAGAACAGGCTCGTCGCCTTCAACGATCTGAACAACATCGGCCTTATTGATCCCGTCAAAAGACAAGAGATTACCCGCCCAAACGAAAAGGCAAACCACTTCCCGCTGCACAGCTTTCTTGCGGAAGTCCGTTCATTCATCTCAAAACAATCACGCTGAGGAGAATGAACATGAGACTCATCAAAGCAAAGCTCCGTCGATTTGCAACAGCGTCATTCCTGACCAGCGTGATTATGGTGCTGGCAGGTTTCTGCATCATCACTAACACAGCAGGCAATCATCGCATCTATATCAACAGCTCGATTCCGCTGACGATCCGGTTGAACTCCTCAACACCGGCTAACTATCTGGCTCCCATCGAAGCCGCAGCCCAGACATGGAAAAACGTGCAGGGGTCGTTCTTCGAATTCAACTTCGGCCCGACAACAACAACATCGGGGCCGGGACAGGACGGCATCAATCTGTTGTTCTTTGATTTGCAGGGAGTGAATTTTCCGCCGCCGACAAGCGTGATCGCATTCTCGCAAACATTCACAACAACATCAGGCGGATACCGGGCCATCGAGTCGGATCTTGTGTGGAATGCCCGCGACTTCCCGCCCAGCCCGACCGGCGCGCCGGGAGCGCAGGATTTGCAAAGCGTCGTGACGCATGAATTCGGCCACCACCTCGGCCTCGATCATACAGGATTGCCCGGCGGTGCAAGCTCGGGTTGCGGCCCGCAAGTACAGGCGGCCGCCATGTGGTGGTCATCTTCGAGCGGCGATACATCGAAACGCAGACTTCATGTTGAAGATATTCTGGGCGTGAGCGTGTTGTATCCGTCATGGCGGTTGCAGGGAACCGTCACTCTCGGCCCGACGCCGGTGAACGGATACCCGTTGTGGTTCCGCGGAACAAAAGCATCGTGGGTAGGGCCGGTTGAAAATCCGATCGGCTCACGGTTCAACAGAAGCGGATATGTGGTTGATACCCTGTACACTGACATTTCGGGACAGTACGCGAGCTACATCATCGATCAGTCGTTCGATCTGATAGCAGACGGATTTGGATACGAGAGGGATTCCACGCGCATTCAGTTCAACCCGCCGGGCGGGATCGGCGTTACACAGACGATCGTCCGTAACGTTCAACTTCAACAAACACCCATCGCGGCATTCTCGGGAACAGTCCGGGATGCCGCAACACAAGCACCCGTTCAGGCATGGGTTCGCTTCTACGGTGTAGGCGACCCGAACGGGTTAACAGCTTCGTTTCTCACTCCGGCCAGCGGAAGTTTTTCGGCAAATCTGCCGTCTAAGGAATTCTACCGTGTTGTCGTTTCCCCCGTGGCTCCGTATGTTGATAATGTTGAGATTCAGAATTTCTATCTCGATCCGGCAGGAAGTTCGTTGAATGTTGATGTGCAGAAAGCCGAAGTTCTGATTGTTGATGACGATGCTGGAGCCTCGTATCAGACCACGTACAAAGCCACGATGGAACGATTGGGAATGCCGAGCCGGACATTCAGCATTGCCGACAGCGGCGCGACACCGGCGGCAGTGTTGGCGGCGTTTCCGCAGAGGCCCCTTTTGATTTGGTTCACCGGTAACGACACGCAGAATTCCCTGACGCCGGCTGAGCGCCTCGTGATTGTTGACCATTTGGTCGGCGGCGGGAGAGCCATCATCACCGGACAGAATATTGCGGAATATTCGCAAGCGGGTGACACGCTGCTTGCCCGCTATCTGGGCATTCAATTCAACGGAAACTCGACCGCCCTGTTCCTGCGCGGGTTTGCGGGTGACGTCATCGGCAACGGAGTCAACTACCTGATGACGGGCGGCCCCGGGCCGCAGAATTCAAAGGACATCATCTCCATTGTTCCGGGAAGCATCGGTACGCCCACTCCCACACTATACTATTCGGTTGGCAGCGATAGTTCACTCTATGCCGGCGTGCGTGTCGTCGGGCCGAACAATGCCTGGGGCGCAACATATTTTTCGTTCGGACTTGAAGGAATGAGCCCGGCACGACAGGATACGTTCATTCTCCGCAGCATCCGCTATTTCAATGATTTTGTGACGGGTGTGCAGACTTCTCCGAACCCGACCATTCCGAACGAATTTGTTCTCGGGCAGAATTATCCCAACCCCTTCAATCCGACCACACAAATCACGTACGGATTGCCTGAGCGGAGTTCCGTGCGTATCACCATCTACAATTCACTCGGACAGCAAATCGCGAGACTTGTCGATGATACTAAACCTGCTGGCTATCACACAGTTGTGTGGAATGGAAGGAACACAGTCGGCGCGAGTGTATCGAGCGGGGTGTATCTCTACACGATGGAAATAGAGGAAGGATCCCGATTCGTACAGACCAGAAAGCTCGTTCTCATCCGCTAGAATATCAGGCGGTAGAACGTCAGTCGAACGAGTACATAGGTCGAGGCAGGGGTTCATCACAGCCCCTGCCTTTTTCATTCCCACTTCTTGCACCTTACGAAAAGAAGCCTTAATCTAAAGATAATTGTTTCTCCCCCCTTTAAGGATTTCGAGATTATCCGACAAATTCATTCAAGAAAGGCTACCATGAAGCACATTTCCACCGCAGTACTGTTTCTGATCCTTCCGATTCTGGCATTCGGTCAGATAGCGCAAGGCCCGGCAGCGGGCTCCGTTTCTTCCGGCGTTATTGTCAGCACAGACAATTTTGAGAATATCGACAATCCGTTTGATGGCGGACAAACGACGCACGTCCACCCCGAATTCATTTTGCATCCGCCGAGAACACCGATGCCTGCGCCGACAGGACCCGAGGGCTCCAATCTCGTCAACGATCCTTCGGTGCTGCCCAACTCGCGGATACTCGGCCCGCCGCCGATCACGCTGTCGAGTTTCATGGGCAACAACCAGTTCGGCGGCTTTCCGCCTGACCCGATCATCGCCGCAGGCCCGAATCACCTCATGCATCTCGTGAACAGCTCGTTCCGCATCAGCGACAAGGCCGGAAACACACTCAAAACCATCAGCGCAGATGCCTGGTATTCCAGTGTTCTGCCCAATCCCGGCGCGTTCGATCCGAAAGTATTTTACGATTTCCATGCAAACCGCTGGGTGATGGTGTGGGATAATCAGAACAGCACGACGCAAACATCCTTCTTTCTTGTTTCCGTTTCCGATGATGACAATCCGCTGGGCGTCTGGTTCAATTGGGCAATTCCTTCCAACGTGTACGGTTCTTCCAACAGCGGCACATGGCAGGATTATCAGTCTGCAGGCTTCGACAAGGACGCATACTACATTACCGGGAGGCATTTCGGTTTCATCAGCGGATACTTCGGCAATGCGGTTCGCGTTCTGCCGAAGGCGCAATTTCTCGGAGCAAATCCGGGACCGGTAACGTGGTATGATTTCTGGGCCTTGAGGGATTTGTTTGGCAATGATGTTGACGGCATCCGTCCGACATTCGTGTATTCCTCACCCAATGAATACTACCTCGGCGGGCCACCCAGCGTCACGAACGGAACCTACATGGTCGTGTATAGAATTACAAACCCGTTGGGCGTGCCTGCTATTTCCGCAACACATGTTCCGGTTGTGGCGTGGTCGAATGCCCCCAATGCCGGACAACTAGGCGGCGGAACTGCAATCGAGGCGGGCGGCTCACGCGTACGTCATGAACTGATTTATCGCGACAGCTCGCTTTGGATGGCGCATTCCATTGCCGCCAACGGCGGGTATTCGGCCGTGCGCTATGTCCGCATCAACATTCCTACAAACACAGCGGTTGAAGACGGGGCGCTCGGCGCGCCGGGCTTCTGGCATTTCTATCCGGCTCTTGCCGTTGATAAAGATGACAACATCGGCATTACCTTTTCACGCTCGGGCAACAACGAATATGCAGGCGCATTCTACACGTGGAGATTCGGCAGCGATCCCGCGAATGTTCTGCGACCGACGGAACTCATCAGACCCGGTGTTGCAAATTACCAGCGTCTCGGCAGCGGGCGCAACCGCTGGGGTGATTACATGGGCGCAGCCCTTGATCCGGCGGACAAGAACAGCATCTGGTTCTTTACCGAATACGTTTCATCGGCGAACAACTACAATTGCTGGGTGCATGGAATTCGTCTTGCTCCCTATTCGAATGCCACAATCACATCAAATGTAACGACGAAGGATTTCGGACGGATCGAGGCGACATTCCGGAGCGACACGCTCGAAGTATTGCTGAACAACATCGGCACACCGAATCTCGTCATCTCCGGCATCACGAAAAGCAATCCGGCTTACAATCTTCTCAATCTTCCCTCATTCCCTGCAAACCTCGTAACGTACGACTCGCTGAAATTCAGAGCCTACTTCCAGCCGTCGGCGCACGGAGTTGTCAACGACACAATCAGCATTGCAAGCAACGATCCGGCAGTTCCCGTTCTAAAGATTGCGCTGACAGGCAAAGGCGTTGTAATCGGCAGGGCGATGGCGGGAGTGATGTACGGAGCCTCCGGCCCTCCGGCAACAAGTTCGCTTCACACGATCAATCTGACAACCGGGGCCGCAACCACGATCGGTGAAACGGGTTTATTTGATGTGCAGGGGCTCGCCATTCATCCGACAACGAGCGAGATTTACGCGGCCGTCACGGTTCCGACATCTACACAACTGTACCGGATAAGCGCGCAATACGGCGACGCTATTCCGGCAAAGTCGCTGCTCGTTGGCAACGCCCGCGCCATTATTTTCGACAGTGACGGCTCCCTTTACGCCGGGACGAATGCAGGCATTCTGTATCGCGTGAATATTGCCACCGGCGACACGACGCGCATCGGAAGCACAAGCGGCGTTGTGTATTCGGGGCTCGCCCGGAATCCTGTTAACGGAACATTGTGGGGATCGGTGAGACCCCCGATTGTCGGGCGTGACAACATTTACAGGATTAACACGACAACCGGAATTGCCACGTTGGTGGGCGCAACAGGAGGCGGCAACATTACGCCTGATATCGCATTCGATCCGATAGGAAGACTGTTCGGGATCAAGGGCACATCAACCCAAATCGATACGTTGATTCAGATCGATACAACGACGGCATTTGGAACGCGACTCGGCTCGATGGGTATTGCGGGAATTCAAACAATGGCAATGCGCATTGACTCCACAACGGATGTCCGTGAAATCCCGTCAACAAAGCCGGAGCGGTTTGTACTTGAACAAAACCATCCGAACCCGTTCAACCCGACGACGACAATTCGGTTCAGCATTCCGGCTTCGATGAAGGATGTCGTTTCGCTGCGTGTGTATGATTTGCTGGGACGTGAAGTCGCGACACTTGTGGAGCGTACGCTGAGTGCAGGAACGTACGAGGCAACGTTCAACGCAACCCGTGTTGCCAGCGGCGTGTACCTGTACAAGTTGCAGGCAGGCTCGTTTGCAGAGACGAAGAAGATGTTGCTGATGAAATAAGGACAATCTACACTGATGTTGAAAAGGCGAGTCGGTAACGCTCGCCTTTTTTTTGTATCCTGAAATCCGAATTTCTAAACACGAAATCCTCAACAACATCGAAACACGAATGTGCCAACCCCGGTCTCCGGTCGTCCGTCTTACTTCCAATCTCCACCTCCGCCTTCCCTCCGTAATCCGTAATCCCCAATCTCTTCTGTCCCCTCGCCTGTTTGCCTCTTTGCTTGATTCCCGCTACCTTGCCAAAGCGCCGGGGGAAGATGCAGCTCGCCATATTGACAGAATATGCGCAATGCGTTTGTCATGCCAGTTTGGGTGGGATATACGCAATGCGTGGTTACGCCAAACGTTATACGTCATGTGCGGCCTCACCATGTGGCAATTTCGGCACAGAGAAAGGATGCTGTCGAAATCCTACTTGACTTTCTCATGGAATAGTATTAGCATTACCCAGCACGTTCTCTGACATCTCACATGTGAGGGGCGGCTAACCCTTCTGGCAATTCCCTCTCTTCATCCAATCCTTGTAACCTCAAGAGTTCACTTCCCCGATATTGCTGGGCAAAATCTGAGGTCTCTAATGTATAGATCGCTTTGTCTCATTTACATATGGGCAGTGTTTTCATGCACGCTGTGCATGGCCCAAGACAGTCTCCGCCTGATCGCCAAGATGCATGGCGAACGATTTGGAGATGGTTTTGGCGTCGTCGCGGCCGCTGGCGATGTGAATGGAGACGGATTTGACGACATTCTCGTTGGTGCTAAAGGCATCGACTCGGGGAATTACGCAAAACTGTACTTGGGCGGAGTGCCCTTCGACACTGTTGCTGCAAGGACGTTTCGGTGCGAGCAGATTGCTTCACACTTTGGGTTTGCACTTGCCGGCAACGGTGATTTGAATGGTGATGGCTACCCTGACATCGTCATCGGCGCGCCGCGGTGGTGGCGTGGCGGAAAACCATTTGGCGAGACCGATGTGGGACGAGTCTATGTCTATTTTGGAGGGCCCACCATGGACACCATTCCTGACTTGCTGTTGGCGCCGGAAACATGGTACGCGTATTTTGGCTCCTCGGTTGCGATTGTGGGCGATGTCAATGGCGACGGGTACGATGATTTTGTGGTCGGTGCGCCATTGGCCGCGTGGGGAAGTCCCGCGGGGCAAACCGGCCGGGCTTATCTTTACCTTGGAGGAAACCCGATGGATACGCTGCCAGTCGCGATGCTATCAGGATATAATGCCGGGGATTTTTTTGGAGAATCCGTCTCAGTGACAGGTGACGTCAACGGAGATGGCTACGCAGATTTTCTTATCGGCGCGGGCCAACGAGGTGCAGGCTATGCAATGCTCTACTTCGGTGGGCAGAATGTAACCAACCTCTCATCACTGACGCTCCGAGGAGATTCGTCGGCGCATGCGCAATTCGGAAAAATTGTTTCCGGACTTGGCGATCTTAATAGTGACGGGTTCACCGATTTCGGCGTGTTTGCCGAGAACCGCATCAGTATCTTTCTGGGCGGAGCGTTCGTCGATACGATCGCTGCTCTGCAATTGAATCGAGCGCGTGTTGAAGGTGACTTATCAGCATTAGGAGATATAAATGGCGACGGCTATGACGATTTCGCAACTGTCGACACAGTAGTCAGAGTCTTTCTTGGCGGCGTGATTTTGGATACGATACCGGTTATCACCCCGAACTGGGCGAGTGGTTTTGTGAGAGGAATCGGTGACGTACACGGTGACGGTAGGTCAGAAATTTCGCATGCTCCAGCAGCGGGATATACTCCATACGCGGTGTTTCGCTCTACTCTCTTAGTCGCACAGACGCAGTTGAAGATGACGCTCGAGAAGACCATGGTGAGCCCTTTTTTCTATCTCAGAATCACCCGAATCCATTTAACGGGCAGACAACAATAGAATTCAGGATTGACAGAGCGAGCCCTGCCTATTTGGAACTTTTCAGCGTCATAGGCCAAAGGGTTGCAGAGTTGTATTCCGGTTGGATTGAATCAGGAATGCATCGCGTTGTATTCGACGCAAGTAGCATTTCGAGTGGATTGTATTTCTACCGCCTCACATCGGTGGGAGGCACCCTGACGAAGAAGATGTTGATAGTTAGATAGGTTCAAATGACCACTGGTGACAAAAGTAGACAGGTTTTTTGAGGCATATTCCACAGGAATGGAGGTCGAAAGCGGAGTCCCAAGTGGTTGGGA
>JAANMY010000392.1_pt1 | contig 62266 bp, 39 predicted proteins | sample 7279691 | NCBI WGS metagenome assembly JAANMY01 (sample SAMN14094543, study PRJNA606508) | bioreactor metagenome | isolation source: A lab-scale SPAN reactor treating ammonium-rich wastewater day 388 | place: Ireland: Galway | collected 2018-02-07 | reverse complement strand
CCGCGCGCCCGGGTCGAACCGCGACCGGCTCACGGGCTGCGGCGGTTCATTTACGTCGCGCTGGGCCTGTTCTTCGTCGGGCTCGCCGTCCTGGGCGTCCTCCTGCCGGTCCTTCCGACGACCCCCTTCCTGTTGCTGGCGAGCTTTTTCTTCGTCCGGTCCTCGTCCTGGCTCAACGCCTGGCTGCTGCGCTCCCGGCTGTTCGGCGGACTGCTGCGCGACTGGCAGGCACACCGGGCGGTCCGGCCGCGCGTCAAGGTGACGGCGGTCACCTGCATTCCGGTAGTGGTCGCCTCGAGCGTGGTGCTCGGCGACCTGGCGCTGCCGCTGGTACTGCTGCTGTGCGGGCTGGGCCTGATCGGACTGATTGTGGTTCTGCGTCTGCCGGTGGTACGCGACCCGCCCCCCGACCCGCAGGGCGCCGCCCACCACGAGCGCGTCTCCGTTCTGTCCGAGCCCGAAGGCTGACGCTTCCGGCTCGTCGGGTTTGGTCCGCCCGTTCTGAGCAGGACGGGACGACGGGATCGAGGAGCGGGGGGCAGGCGCGGCCCCCCCGCTCCTTTTCCGTCCCCCTGCGCGAAGGCCGCCCCGCCAATCCGACCGCGCCTTTTTCGCACGCCCCGGTTAGTATGACAGAAATGATCGTGGGACGGACAGGCGGAGGGACCGGGGTCATGTCGCAATCGGTCGAGGGCTTTTGTAACCTGCTGGCGCGGAACCGACTGCTCGAGCCGGAGGTGATCCGCGATCTGCGTCAGCGCTGGCGGACCGAGGCCCGGGAGGGGGCGGACGATCCGGCTCGGTTCAGCCGGTGGGTCATCACCAGCGGCTACCTGACCGACTTCCAGTACGGCCTGCTCGTGCGCGGCTTCGCCGACATGCTGTTCCTGGGCGAGTACAAACTACTCGACCGGATCGGCCAGGGACGCATGGCCGGCGTGTACAAGGCGACCCACCGCCTCGGCCAGGTCGTCGCCATCAAGGTTCTGCCGCCGTCCCGGGCCGGCAAGCCCGAACTCCTGGCGCGCTTCCAGCGCGAGGCCCGGCTGGCGATGCGCCTGAAGCATCCGAGCATCGTCCGCACGTTCCAGACCGGCCGGACGCGCGGCGACCTGCACTACCTGGTGATGGAGTATCTCGACGGCGAGACGCTCGAGGACGTGCTGGAGCGGCGCGGCCGGCTGCCGATCGGCGAGGCCGTCCCCATCCTCCTGCAGGCGCTGCGCGGGCTGCAGCACATCGACGAGGAGGGGATGGTCCACCGCGACCTCAAGCCGGGCAACCTGATGCTGGTCCCGGCATCAGGCAAGACAGCAGAGGACACGACCGCCGGCGCGACCGTCAAGATCCTCGACATCGGGCTGGGGCGCGCGCTGTTCGACGAGGGAATGCCCGGAGCGCTGGAGGCGGCCGATCTGACCGACGAGGGGTCGCTGCTGGGGACGCCTAACTACATGGCCCCGGAGCAGGCGCGGAACGCCCACGCGGCCGACATCCGGTCCGACCTGTACAGTCTCGGGTGCGTGTTCTACCACCTGCTGACCGGCCAGCCGCCGTTCTCCGACACGAGCCTGGTGCGGCAGATGCTGCGGCACCTGCAAGAGCCGCCCCGGCCGCTGCGTCAGCTGAACGCGGACATTCCGCCGCAGTTTCAGCCGGTCATGGATCGGTTCCTCGACAAGGATCCAGCCCAGCGTTATCCGACCGCGCTTCAGGCGGCCCGAGCCGTGCAGGCACTGCTTCCGCACGGGCACGTCGCACCGCCGCCCCCGGAGCCTGGCCCCCAGATGCGGTCGTTCCTGACCTGGCTGGAAACCAACCACGACGAGGATGAGGCGGCCGCCCAGCCCACGTACGCCCCGGCGCCCGCGCCCCCGACGGCTGTGAAGGCGAAAGCCGCCGTCGTGCCGGCGCCCGCGGGCAGGCCACTCGGCCCGACGCCAGCGGTGGTGCCCGTGGGCCAGCCGTTCGCGCCTCCGCCCACCGCCCGCCCGGGCGGTGCCGGGGCGCCGGTCACGATCCCGGTGTCCGTCGTCGGCGCGGAGCCGGCGCCGTGGCGCGCCCTGCTGCGCCCGGGCGCCCGCGACCTGCTGTTCGCCGCCGCCGGCGCCGGGGCGCTGTTGCTGCTCGAAGTGCTCCTCTGGCTGATCCTGGCCCTCGTCTACTGAAGTGGATCGTCCGAGCCCAAAAAATAAGACGAGCCGGAAGCAGCAGCGACGGTCCCTGTGTGTCCGTCGCTGCTGCTTCCGGCTCGTCAGGGGATTGATCCGGTAGCTCTTACCGCTTAACGTCGTTGGCCCGCTCGAGCGCGCGGATCGCCTGGTGCTGGAGCAAGTAAGCGCGTCGGCCGTCGGCGAACGCCCTCAGGTTGTACCGCGACGCCCGCCCGTCCGCTGCCGGCGTGTCGGCCAGCGCGGCCACGAATTCGGTCAGCGCGTACAGCTTGCGCGTGTCGCGCTCGACCTCACCTTCGATCAGCGCCCGATAGCGGGCCACGACCGGCCCCAGCGTCTTCCAGTCCAGCGAACGCTCGGCAATCGTGCGGACGTGTTCGAGATAGCGCTTGCGCAGGCTCGGCACGGCCAGCAGGCGGCTGCGCAGCGGTTTGCGGGCGTCGTCCAGCCCGACCAGCGGGTCGAGCGCGTACCCGCCGCCCTTGCCGCCCGCCCCGAACCCCGGCCCGCCCTTGCCGAACCCAAATCCCATCGTCGGCGCGAACGTCTCGTTCGTGTCGTGCGGGATGACGTGGAACTTCCCCTTCGGGTCGCGGTACAGGTTGTAGTCGCTCGCCCGGATCCAGTAGCCGTCCTGGTTGATCGTCACGTTGTCCAGCGCCAGGAACTTCAGCACGCCGTCGATGTCGAGGATCGGTGTCAGCGCTGCTTCCAGCTGGTCCAGCGGCGTCCTGTCCAGGACGCGGCACAGTTCGATCAGCGCCTTCCAGTCCTTGGCAGTGTCCTTCGACTTGATCGTGTAGCGGCGCTTGTAGTCCTGGACGTTCTCGCCGAGATAGTCGAGGCCGCCGGCACCGCCCGGGCTCCCCTTCACCTTCCACCGGGCGCCCCTGGTGGTGTTGAAGTTCTCCTTGATGAAGTCCTTGTTAAACTGCTGAGCGTTGACGTACACGCCCCAGCTCTCGCCGTTGATGACGACCTTGACGAAGTTCGCCTTCGGCGCCGGGATGTACTGGCGGGCGACATGCGCGAACAGGACGGTGTGCAGGAACGTCGGGTCGTCCGCGGCGTTGAGCAGGTTCAGCGTCTTGTGCCCGAGCAACCGCTGTTTCCGGTCCGCCAGATCGACCGACAGGTTCAGCGACCGTTTGCTCCCCGCCGGCACCATCATGTACGACGACATGCCGCGGAAGTGGACGCCGACGTTGGGATACTTCTTGCCATCGACGGTGAGCGTCGCCGGGACTTCCACGTCGGTGTTGCGGAAGTCGGCGAGTTCGGCCTCCCAGTCGGCGTTCTCGAAGTCGAGGAAGATCGTGCGCAGGACGGCCGGGTCGTAAAGGCCCGCGTCGGGATATGCTCGGACGTCGGCCGGCGCGACGCGCGGCCCCGGCTTGCCCGGTTCGCGCCTCCCCTTGCCGCCGAACCCGCCCGGCGGCCCGAACCCGCCCGTCGGCAGGAGCAGGCCGACGCCCGCCGCAAGTTCGTCCTCGTCGAGCTTGCCGTCCTTGTTTCGATCGGCCTCGACGAACAGCGCGGCCGCAGCCGATACGAGGTCATCGGCCGTCATCTGGCCGGTCTTTTTCGCGTCGGCGCGCTTGACGACGGACGCTGCGATGGGGGTTCCCAGGCCGAACGGACCGAACCCGCCCGGCCGTTTCTTCCCGCCGGGGCCGCCCGGACCGCCGGGGAACCCCTTCGGGCGCGGGATGATGCGGTTGAGTCCATCCGCGATGGCCGCCTCGTCGAGCGTGCCTTTTTTGGCCTTGTCGGCGTCGGCGAAGAACGTCTTCACGCCGGCCGCCAGTTCGGCCTTCGTCACCTTGCCGTCCTTGTCGGTATCGAGCGCTTCCATGAGCGGCCCGGCCAGGAACGACCCCGGCCCGAACCGGCCCGGCCCCTTCCCGAACCCCTTCTTGCCGCCGAACCCGCCCGGCCCGCCCTGCTTGCGGGCCGCCGCGCGGGCCTCCTTGCGCTCGTCCGCGTTCAGCCAGCCGTCGCCGTTCCTGTCGAACTGCTTGACCAGTTCGCGCTTCTGGCCGAACGGGCCGCCGAAGCCGCCGGGACCGCCCGGGAACTCTTTCTTGCCGAACTTCTTCGGTGGTCCTTGCCCGTTGTCCGGCGGCGGTTGCGTCGCCCAGAGCGGCACCGCCAGCAGGACGGGCAGGCCGAGCAGCACGCACGGCATCCACTTACGCATGGTCATGAGTCGTTTCGCTCCTGAGTTAATGCAGGGACAGGCGACCGGGCGCACCATCCTCCTTGAACTGGCACCAGGAGCTACCAGACCAAACTCCGTAGCGGTATCTCCCTGGCTCTTGCACCAGGTCTTATAGCTTGAACCCCTGACATGACAGAAAGTCGCGGCCCGACAACGGAGGGGGCGGCCAGGCGGCCGGGCCTACCCCCGAGTCCGCGCGTGTGCCGCACCCCTGTGCCCGTCGCCGGTGCTCCGCGTTGGTCTGACGGGGACGGCAACGCGACAACCACTTGACAGCTACCTGTTACTTGCGGCGGGCGCCCACCGAGAAGGTGCGCTCGATGCGCGTCCGGTTCCCCTGGCGGTCGCGCACCGCGACGGTGATCGTGCCGCGCTCCAGCGCCGCCAGCGGCCGCGCCAGCCGTAGTTCCCAGATACCCTGGCCCGCCGAACGGAAGCGGTCCGCCAGGTTCGTCCCGGCGGCCGCGCCGTCCAGCACGAAGTCGGCCTTCACCTCGAAGGTCTTTGGATCCACTCCCGAGTAGTAGTCGTGCATGCCGACCAGAATGCGCGTCAGTTGGTCGTTGACACCGTCGCGCGGGTACGTCAGCGTCAGGATCGGGCGGTTGTCGTCGAGCATCCAACCGTACCCGCGCCGGACCGGGTCGGCCGGGTCGTGGTCGAGGTCGATCGGGCAGCCCAGGTCGATCCAGCGCACCAGTGTGCGCCGGTCCTCGTCGGTCAGCGCCGCGACCTTGACCTTCTTGCCGTCCGGCCCGATGTGGGTGCCGGCGACCGCCTCCGGCGGCGGGCACGCCGGCCCGTGGTAGTCGAGGTCCGCGAGATTGCGGTTGGCGGGCGTGTTCGGGATCGGCTTACCCTTCAGCTGGAGCGTGTTCGCGTCGCCCGGGACCGTCTCGGTCGGGAAGTCGTCGTTGGTCCACCCGTCGAGGCGCCGGCCGTACACCTTCCAGACGAGGAGGCTGCGCCGCGACTGGAACTTGCGGACGTAGCGTGAGGCGTTGGCCTGGCGCCACTGGCCGTTGGAGATGACCGGCCGGTGGCCGAACTTCGCCGCCTGGTCGAGCGCCAGCCGGTAGTAGGTGCCGGGGAACGTGCCGACGTTCGGCCGCTGCACCGGCGCGTCATCGTCGAGCACCAGCTTCGCGGGCGGGTCGGGCACTCTGTTCGTGTGGCAGGCGGCGCAACTCCGGTCCAGGATCGGCTTGATGTCGCGGTGATACTCGACATTAAGGACCGTCTTCGCGAAGCGCAGGCCGGTCTCGGCCTTCACATCCCACTGCCGCTTCGACTCGTCGCGCGCCTTCGCGGTCAGCAGGGGCGTCGTGGTGGTCAGGTCGAAGACCTTGTAGTCAGGCCGCGCCGCCGCGGTCTGCTCGAACGGGGTGGGCTTCTGGCTGTGGGCATGGCAGCCGCCGCAGTTGTTGCGCACCTCACCGGGCCGGACCTGGTGCCACGTCTGCGCCATGTTCAGCACCATGCCGTGCCGGTCGAGCATCTGGAACGTGAAGGCGGTGTCGGCGGGAATCTTGGCGAGGAAACTGGTGTCGGGGTTGCCGTCCGGGTCGAGGGGTTGCTTGCCGGCGACGAAGTGCCGCACCGGGATCTCGCCCAGGACGCGCAGCCGCTCCTGGGCGTGACTGTAGAAGCGGCGCCCTGCCTTCGCGCCGCGATGGCGGTCGGTCGTCGGCTCCATCGCGAGGAGGCGCACCGCGTGGATGTCGTCGTTCGCATAGCGGCCGGCGTCGGCGCCCTGGTTGACCCAGTTCAGGGAGGCACCGTTCTCGGATGTGTTGAACGGGTCCAGGCCGAGGTAGCCGCCCGGCTTACCCTTGCCGGCGTAGGTCGCCGTCACGCTCCCCGGCGGCACCGCCCCGCCCGGGTAGCTCTCACGCTTGTAGAAACTCGACGTGCCGACCAGGCCGAACGGCGTCCCTTCCGGCAGGTGCGGCGACCGCTTGCCGTCATTGCTCAGCGCCGCGAGTTGCTTTGGCTCGGGGACGCCGTGGATGCGCTGGTACGGGACGAGGGCGCGCGGCCATTGTTCGTTGTAATCCGGATCGTTCTTGATCAGGCGCATCTGGGCCGGCGCGTCGATGGCCTTGCCGTCCTTGATCAGGTAGAGGCCGCCGTCGGGCATCGGGTAGTGGGGGTACTGGTGGTTGACCGGCCCGGGCGAGTAGCAGGTGAGCAGGTGGTTGTCGGGTGCGCCGGACGGGTGGGTGAACTTGCCGACGGCGGGCGTGTCCTTCTTGCCGGCCACCGATGGGTCGGCTGGCCCCTCGCCGAAGTTGGCGAAGCGCGTCAGCGACTCGATGCCGCGCGGGCTGAACATGAGCCGGGTGTACTTGCCGCGGCCGTTGTAGTGGCGCCCCCGGCGCAGCGGCGGGTTGCGCGGGTCGCCGGAATAGGCCGGGCCGAACGCGGGGTAACCGGCGGGCGCCTGCGGCGGCAGCTTGTAGTAGCCGCCGAACCCGCTGTTGTTCTGGTTGTAGTACTCCTCGGCGACGATCGAGCCGTCGGCGAGTTGCGTCTGGAAGTGGAAGGCGTTTGGGGCGCCCTCGCCGGGGAGGAAGGCGCTGATGACCGGACCCCAGTTGGTGCCGTCCGGGTGGATGCTCCACAGCCCCCAGAGGATGGTGCTGCGCAGCCCCTGCGACTCCAGCGAACTGAAGATCACGCGCCCATCCTTCAGGACGACCGGGTGCAGGGCCATGCCGATGTTGAGGTGGCCGATCAGCTCGACGTTCTTGCCGTCCTCGTCCATCACGAACAGCTGCAGGCACGGCGAGGGGTGGCGCGGCGGTTTGAAGGCGTTGCGGTTGCTGGTGAAGATCAGCCGGCCGCCGGGCAGCGGGTACGGTCCCAGGTTGAGGACGCCGTAGTTCAGCCACGTCTTGCCCTTCTCCGGCTTGCGGAAGTCGGTCGCCCAGTCGGCGGCGCCGAGGTTCGGCGTCCACTCCTGGTGGGTCAGGCGGACGAGCCTGCCCGACTTGACGTGGATCTTGTAGATGTCGGCGCCGCCGAACGGCGGCTGGCCGTGCTGGCTGGTGCCCTTGAGTCCCTTGAGATGGGAGTAGTAGACCCACTGGCCGTCGAGCGAGACGACCGGGTCGGTGACGGAGCCGTCGTCGCCGCCGCGAACCAGCACCTCCTGGGTGCCGTCGGGGCGCAGCAGCATCAGGTCGCCGCCGGCGTCCATCAGGGCCGGGTGGGCGATCTCGGTCCACAGGCTGCGGGCTCGATCGCCCTTGCGGGGCGTGCGGACGTAGACGATGTCGTAGTCGTACTTGACCGCCCTGTCGGTGGTGAGGTGCGGTATGGTGACGTCGATCGGCGTGAGGAACAGCTGTTCCTTCTGGCTCTGGCCTGCCGCGGGGACGGCCGCCAGCACGGCGATGCCGGACAGGAGGACGGCGAACAGGAGGCGGGATCGCATGGCGGGATCTCCCAGAGGTGGCGCCGCGGGTGGGACTGGGGTGGCGCCTGAGGGTACATGCTATCCCGGCGGGAGTGCGGATGACAGCAGAAATCGGCGCGTCCCTGGTCGGCAAACAGTATGCCCGAGCCGCATCCGTCCGGCAGACAGACGTGGCTCGGGTGTTCAGGATGTGCCCGGTTCCAGGTTTCTTGACCCTGCACCAGCCCTATCAGCGCGTTATCCGTTGGCCTGGACGGCCCGGTTCCACATCTCGTCGGACGACAGCATCAGGACGGGAACCTGGGCCGCCGGCATCCCGCCGCGCAGCTGCTCCAGCCACCACTGCCGTTCACCGTCGCCCAGGCTGTGGCCGAGGTACATGCCGGAGGCGGTGTCGAGCATGCGCCCGCGCGCCTCGTCGCTGTTCAGCAGCGCCCGGGTCATTACCTCGCGGCCCTGGCTGGCCAGGATCGGCTGCCAGAATTCCTGAGCCCCGGTGTCCGCGGGCCGGCCGAGAACACTCCGGTACAGGGCATCGACGAACCCGGCCGGGTCGGTGTGGCGGCCGGAAAATTCCGACGACAGGACGATGCCGGTCGCCACGTCGGTTTCGGTCGCCCCGCTCTGGAACACACCCGTCCAGTACGCGATGCCGTCCGCAGGCGCGTCGCGGCCGAGCAGGTTCCGGTACAGCGACTGGACCTGCATCGCCCGGTGCGCGTCGCTGGTCCAGAAAGTCTGGACAATATCCTGATGCGACATGCCCGCTCGTACCTGCCGCACCCAGTAGATCAGCCCGGCCGGATCCGACTCTCGCCCGAGCAGAGTCCGGTACAGCGTCTCGACCCAGGTGATCTGCGTCCGCAGCGCCGGGTCGATGTTGCTGACGCCGCTGTCGCTGATCAGGCTCGATTTGCTGAGCACGGAGATCGTCGGCGGCAGGTTGGCCGGCTGCGGGGCGAAGACCTCCTGGGCGTTCGCGATCGGGCCGGGCGGCTGCGGCGCGACCACATGTACCGATACCGTGCTGCGGTTGTTGTTCGGATTCGTGTCGGGCGTGTTGCTCTCGACCGTACTGACGTTGTCGATTGTTCCCGGGCTGTTCGGCGCGGTGATGCCGACCGCGATGACGGACGTCGCGCCGACCGCCAGCCCGTCGCGCGTGGCGGTGATGATCCCCTGCGCCTGGCTGACAGCCCACCCGTCGCCGGAGGCGCTGAGGAACTGCACCCCCGCCGGCAGGGTGTCGCGGACCGTCACCCCGACGGCGTTGTCCGGGCCGAGGTTGCTGATGGTGAGCGTGTACGTCACCGGGCTGCCGACCGGCACAACCGAGGCACTGGCGGCCTTGACGATCGCCAGGTCCGTTTGCGGCGGCGCGCCGGGCGGCGGGGGCGGGGGCGACACCACCGGCGTCAGCTCGCCGAAGTTGTTCTCGACACCGTGGACTCCCGCACCCAGCGCGATGGCGGTCAGCACGTCGTTGCCCGCCTGGCCGCCCTGACTGCCGATGGTGTCCCGGCCGTCGAGGTAGTTCGACGGCTGCGTCTCGGTGAGCGTGTAGTTCCCTGGCCGGAGATTGAGGAACTGATAGTACCCGTTGCCGTCCGTGGTCGTCGTCTGGTTGACGGCCCCCAGGTTGTCGGTCCCGGTGAGGGTGATCGTCGTGCCGGGGATGCTGGCCTCGCCCGGTTCCCGGATGCCGTTGTCCAGCCCCCCAGGGCTGGTGTCCACGTAGACGTACCCGGACAGGCTCGCCGGCAACAGCTCGCCGAAGTCGTTGTGCGGCAGATCCCGATCGACGAGTGTCACCGGGATGACGCTGGTGCCCTCGGGGTTGTTCAGGACGGTTCCGTTGCGTGACTCCTGGCTGTCGAGGTAGCCGGGTGGCTGCTGCGTCTGGATGATGGTGTAGTTTCCGCCGCGGAGGCAGTTGCTGGGGATGTAGCGGTAGATCACCTGAACCGTCCCGCTGGCCCGACTGTTGACGGCGACAACGAGGTTGCCGCCGCCGCTGGCGTTCGACGTGGCAAGCGCCTGCTCGCGCAGGGTGACGTCGCCGGTGCCGACGAACGGTTCCATGTCGGCCCCGGTCAGCTCCGCCGAGCGGGTGCTGGAGGCGGTCTTTGCCCCGAAGGATCTGCCGCTGGGGCCGCCGAAGTCGAGATCGCCGTCGAACACGTCGGCGCGGAACGTGCCGGCGTTGCGTGACGGGGCGTTGATTAGATCGATGTTCGGCCCGGTCAGGTGGATCGTCCCCGAGATGTTGCCGGTGATGACGGTGGACGAGACGTCGCTGGTGTTTTCGGCGCGCAGGTCGGTGGTGATGTTGCCGGTGTGGACGATCTTGACCGACAGGAGCTGGCCGAGGCTCGGGTCGAACTGCTTGACGGTCCGCTGCAGGTCGAAGTTGGTCATCGTGCTGGGGAATTCGGCGGTGTACGTCAAATCCTTCGGCGTGGTGTCGATGGTGCTGTCGGTCTCGAACTCGTAGTACCCATTGGCGTCGGCGACAGCGGTGGCGACGACGACGTTCGCATCGTTGCGCAGCTCGATGGGGCTGTTGGCGATGGGCGTCTCGGCGCCGATGTCATAGAGCCCGTTATTGTTGGCGTCGTGGTAGACGTAGCCGCTGATAACGTTGCAGCTGGGCACGGAGCGATCCTCGAGCGCCTCGACCTGAAGTTGGGCTCTGGCGGCCGTCCCGGCGGGGGCGGGCCTGCGGTCCGGGCGGGCGGCGGGACGTCGGGACCGACGGAACGGGAAGAAGTTCATGGATCGCTACTCCCACGGGCTCATCCCGGGGGCGCAGGCGCGCAGAGGAGCGGCACCCGGCTTCCCCCCCGGAAGATGGATAAACAGCCTGGATAAGTCGTGAAGACGGGCGGCCGCCGCGGGGGCGTGCGCCCTCGACGAGTTGGCGGCTTCTACCCTAGTGATCGGTTGTGCCGGAAATGCGCTTGAAGGAAAGTCGGCCTGCTGTGCGGGAAGAACCAGGGCCCGCTGCGCGGACCCTGGTTCTTTCAAAAGGTTACGCGCGTGCGGGCACCACGAAGCCCTGGCGGTACGCGCGGGTCAGGTGGCGGTTCGCCTCCTCGTCGTTGACGAACTGCTCGGTGCTTGGGTTGATCGTCAGCCGGCGGCCGAGGCGGCAATTACCGCGCGTCACGTCCACGTTGTTCGTTCGCAGGTGCTCGACCATCGAGGCGTAGGTCTCGTTGGCGTCACGGTCGTTGCCGAATACCTCGGTGCGGCCGTTGAACGGCTGCTCGCGGCCGAGGCGGTAGCTGATGTTGCCCAGGTGGCACAGGGCGCTGGACAGGTGGCCCTCCAGGATGTCGGCGTTGAGGTCCGCCTGGCGCCGGCTGCGCACGGCACGGACGAAGTTGCCGTAGTGATCCTCGCCGCCGGTGAAGCGCCGGATTACGTTGCCGCTGTTATCGTAGGCGACGGCGGTGTTGTAGTTCGGCATGACGAGGATGCCGTCGGCGCAGTGGAAGATGTTGCCGACGCCGACGCCGCGTTGCTGCGGCGTTCGCAGGCCGCGCACCTCGAAGATCAGCTTGGCGTTGTCGTAGTCGAAGACGCAGATCTGCGTGTTGGCCGTCTCGCCGTCATCGACGTACCCGAACCGGCCGCCGACGCTGAGGACCGCCTGGGCCAACTGGTTCTTACCCAGACCCCAGCGGGCGACGTCCATCTGGTGGATGCCCTGGTTGCCGAGATCGCCGTTGCCGTAGTCCCACGTCCAGTGCCAGTCATAATGCAGCCGCTGCCGGCGGAGGGGGTTCTGGGGGGCGGGGCCGCACCAGAGGTTGTAATCGACGGTCGCGGGCACCTGCTGCGGCCCCTCGGTGCGGCCGATGCTGTTGCGCGTCTTGTAGCACAGGCCGCGGGCGACCCGGACCTGGCCGAGGCGGCCGGCGCGGAGGAACTCGATCGCCTGGCGGATGCCGGGGGCACTGCGGATCTGCGTGCCGGTCTGGCAAATCCGGTTCGTCCGGCGGGCGACCTCGACGCAGCGCCGGCCCTCGCTGACGTTGTGGCTGACCGGCTTCTCGACGTAAACGTCCTTGCCCGCCTGCATCGCCCAGATGGCCGCCAGGCTGTGCCAGTGGTTCGGGGTGGCGATGCTGATGATGTGGATATCGCGGTTTTCCATCAGCCGGCGCAGGTCGCGCTCAAACGTCGGCCGCTGCCCGTTCTGGCCGCGGGCGACCGCGTCGATGGCGCGCTGGGCAGTGGAGGTATCGACATCGCAAACGTGCGTCACGACGCAGTTGTTCCGGCCGGCAAAGCCGCGAATGTGGTCGGCGCCGCGGCCGCGGATGCCGACGACGGCCACGTTCAGGCGGTCCCCACCAGCGGCGGGCTGGGCCTGGACGGCCTCGGTTGCGGGGGCGAGCAGATCCGTGCTGGCCGCCGCGGCGGCGAGGAGGGCGGTTCCTTTGAGGAACTCACGCCGACTGAGTGAAAACATCGATACTCTCCTGACGGAAGGTGGATAAGGGTAGGAGCGAGTCGCACCTCTCACCAATTTAGTCGGGCGGCGGGGGATAGGTCAATCAGCTGCGCTGGAAATTCGGCGGGCGAGGTTGGAAAAAAAAGAGGGGCGCGATCCCGGTCGGGATCGCGCCCCTCACAGATTTCGGGGGTCGCTTTTAGCGCTGCCGGACCAAACGCCATGACGCTTCCGGCGCGTCAGGCTTTGTCCGCCAGTCTGTTAGCGCTGCGGCGGGAAATGAACCTGAACCTGGGCCGTTCGCCGCTGCTCGGTGATGACGGCCTGGTACATCTCGCGCGAGTAGACTTCCTTCACCTGCTCCTTCATCTTCTCATAGTCCGACGGCTGGCCGTTATCGCGGTTCGTCACCTTGATCAGGTGCAGCCCGAACTCGGTCGCGACGAGGTCGCTCACGTCCCCGACCTTCATGCTGAAGGCAGCGCGGGCGAACGGCTCGGCCACCGCGAACTTGAACGGGAACGGTCCGATGTCGCCGCCGTTCGTCTTGCTCGGGCAGTCCGAGTGCTGCTTCGCGGCCTCGGCGAAGTCGAGCTTGCTCGCCACGATCTCCTGGCGGATGGCCTGCAGCTTCTGCTGGGCCGCCTGCTTTTCCTGCGGGGTCGCGTTCGGCGAGACGCGCACGAGGATGTGGCTGGCGCGGACGAGTGTCTTGTCGAAGAACAGCTTGTTCTGGTCGTAGTAGGCCTTCATGACCGGGTCCGTCAGACGCGGGGTGATGATTGCCTTCCACTGAATGCGGGCCGCGATGTCGGCCCGGAGCTGGTCGAGCGTCTGGCTGGAATCCTTGAGGAATTCTTCCAGAGTGTGCTTGGCCTTGGTCAACTCGGCCCGCAGCTCGGCCACCTCCTTCTCGACCTCGGCGGGCGGGGCCGGCGGGGCGTTCTTGCGGAGGAACTGCCGCATCAGCAGATCCTCGATGAGCATCTGCACGGCGGAGGTTTGCAGCTCGCGCTTCTGCGCCTCGGTCAGCGGCTGCGGGGGCGGCGGCTGCTGGTTGAGAACCGCCAGCACCTCGCTCATCGGGATGCTCTCGCCGTTAACAACGGCCGCGACCTGCGGTCCGCTGGACTTCGGCGCCTGGATCGGCTGGGCCGGCGGTTGGGCCTGCGGCGCCGCCTGCGCGGGCGCCTGAGCCGGAACACGGCCTGCCAGCACGGCCAGCGCCACCACACCCGCCAGACCCCGCCAAATTCCCTTGCTTCCTGTCATCCGCACTCCCTCCTTTATGGAAGAATCCGTTGCATACGGCAGCACAGGCGGGCGATCTTATACCGACACGCCCGGCCCCTGGGGAGAGCAAAAATCGGCGCCGGCGGCGCCGCCCCAGAACGGGAGAGGTTGTGTAAGATAACAAGGGTCGGGGGGCGGCGAAGAGCACCTTACCCACGGGACGCAGCCCGTGAGCTTTGCAGATAAGTCAGAAAGCCATGACCATGCAGCCATCGCTGGCGCAGCGGCTCCGGCTCCTGGAGAGCAAGCCGCCGGGCCGGCTGTTGATCCACGAGGTTTACCGCAGTATCCAGGGCGAGTCCACCTTTGCCGGGTTGCCGTGCGTCTTCGTGCGCCTGACGGTTTGCAACTCGCGGTGCGTGTGGTGCGACTCCCCGCATGCGTTCGCGCAGGGCGAGCCCCGCACGCCGGAGGAGATCGTGCAACAGGTGCTGGCGTATGGCTGCCCGCTGGTCGAAATCACCGGCGGCGAACCGCTGCTGCAGCCGGAGGTTTTCCCGCTGCTGACGCGCCTCGCCGACCTGGGGCTGACCGTCCTGCTCGAAACGAGCGGAGCGGTGGACATCGCCCCCGTGGACCAGCGCGTTCACGTTATCATGGACCTGAAATGTCCCGATAGTGGTGAGTGCATGGGGAACCGCTGGGAGAACCTGGACCACCTCAAGCCGGCCGACGAGATCAAGTTCGTGATCGCCTCGCGGCGCGATTTCGACTGGGCCGCCGAAACGATCCGCGCCCGCGCGCTCGACCGGCGCTTCACCGTCCTGCTCAGTCCGGCGTTCGGTGCCGTCGCGCCGATACAGCTGGCGCAGTGGCTGCTGGAGTCCGGTCTGCAGCTGCGCATGCAGCTGCAGCTGCACAAGTACATCTGGGATCCGAAGGCTCGCGGCGTGTAGCCATGACAGGGCGGCAAGATGACAGAAGAAAGGGCGCACATGGGAGAATGGCCCTCTCTTTCCCTCTTTGCGCAGTCGGCTGACCATGCTGCGACCCCTTCAATTTGTTACCCTGTCCCCCTGTCATCCTGTCACCCTGTCATCTTTTCCTTTGCCCTGGCGGAACGACCTTTCTAGGATCATAAGCGCGTCTTCCCGACACCCGTTTTGAGCGAGGAGTTACACATGAACAGAGGCAACATGTCGCGGCGCGGGTTCCTGGCGCAGGGCCTGGCGGGGCTCACCCTTGGCGCCGGGCTGCCGGCCTGGTACGCCCAGGAACTGCTGGCAGCCCAGCAGGAGGGGGCGGCACGGCAGGGGCAGCCTGGCGCGAACGGCCGGATCGTCATGGGCGCCATCGGCACCGGCACCAACCACACGCGCCGCCAGCGCGGCCAGCCGATCCGCGGCGAGCGCGGTCTCCACATCATGCAGCAGGCGATGCGGCAGAACGGGGTACGCATGATCGCCGTCTGTGACGTGGACCGGACCAGCCGAGAGTTCGCGGCGAACGCTGTCGGCCAGGGCTGCCGGCAGCACGAGGATTTCCGGGAGCTGCTGCAGAACCGGGAGATCAACGCGGTGACGATCGGCACGCCGGACCACTGGCACGCCCTCATCGCCATCGCCGCCATGCGCGCCGGCAAGGACGTCTACTGCGAGAAGCCGCTCACCCTGACCGTCGAGGAAGGGCGAGCGCTGGTCCGCGTCGCCCGGGCGACGAATCGCATCCTCCAGACCGGCAGCCAGCAGCGGTCCGAGTTCAACGGCCGGTTCCGGCTGGCGTGCGAGCTGATCCGCAACGGCCGCCTCGGCCGCGTCCAGCGCATCGAGACGCGCATCGGCGACAACCCGCGCGGCGGGCCGTTCATGACGACCCAGCCGCCCGAGGGGCTGAACTGGGACTTCTGGCAGGGGCAGACGCCGCGCGTCGATTACGTCCCGGAGCGGAGCCATTATCAGTTCCGGTGGTGGTACGAGTACTCGGGCGGGAAGATGACCGACTGGGGCGCCCATCACAACGACATCGCCCAGTGGGCACTCGGGATGGACGAAAGCGGACCGAACCAGGTTGAGGTGGTGCGGGCCGAGCAGCCCGACCGCCGGCCGAACACGTACAACTGCCACCCGACGTTCGAGGTGCGCTACACCTACCCCAACGGGACGCAGCTGGTCTGCAAGAGCCAGGGGGAGAACGGCGTTCGGTTCGAGGGTGAGGACGGCAAGTGGATCTTCGTCAGCCGCGGGGCGATCCGCGCCGGCCGCGGGACGACGGAAGACCGCCGGCTGCTTGAGGAACCGCTGCCGCAGAACGCGACGCGGCTGGAGAACGTGACGAACGGCCACATGGGCAACTTCATCGCGTGCGTCCGCAGCCGTCGCCAGCCGATCTGCAACCCGACCGTCGGCCATCGGTCGGTCACCGTCTGTCACATCGGCAACATCGCGATCCGCACCGGGCTGCGCCTGCGCTGGGATCCGGCCCAGGAACGCTTCACCGGCGAGAACGCCGATCGCGGCAACGCGATGCTCAGCCGGCCGATGCGGGCTCCGTGGGACCGCGTCTGGCGCGACCTGGTCAATGCTTGAGGGCACAAGCAGGCCGGGGTGAGAGAAGTAGGTGGTTAAAGCCCACGGGCTGCGGCCCGTGGGCCGCAGCCCGTGGGCTTTCCCCTTACCTCAGACCATGCGTGCCGTCTGGACCAACCTGAGTGACGCCCAGCTGCTCGCGCAGTGCGAGGTGGACACGTACCGCGCCAGCGGGCCGGGCGGCCAGAAACGGAACAAAACCAGTTCGGCGGTGCGCGTGCGCCATCCGCCGAGCGGGCTGATGGTCATTGCCGAGGAGAGCCGCTCGCAGCACGAGAATCGCGCCCGCGCCCTACGCCGGTTGCGTGAGGCGCTGTATCTCAAACTGCGCGATCCGCTGCGGTTGGACGAGCTGGAACCGGCCACGCTGGCGGCGCGGGCCGAGTATCGCGAGGCGCAGGGGGACGGTGGGCGCCTGGAGGTGCGGGCGAAGGATCCGCGTTTCCTGCCGGCGGCGGGGCTCGTCCTCGACGTGCTCCAGGCGCTGGAAGGGCGCGTCAGCGAGACGGCCGCAGCGCTCGGTATCACGACCGGCAACCTGATCGGCTTCCTGCAAACGTCGCCGAAGGTGTGGGAACAGGCGAACGTGCTGCGCGCGCGCTTCGGACACAAGCCCCTCCGCGGGTCGTAGTCCTTGGCCGCGGGACGCGGGATGGCGGGGCGGCGAAGGGCCGCGAGGACATGGCACAACCGTCGGGCTTCAGCTGGATCGAGAAACCCCACCTGGCGGCGATGGCGCGTCCGGAGGACGTGGAAGACCTCCTCTGGCTGCGCGCCCAGGGCATCGAGGTGCTGCTGTCGCTGACGGAGGATCCGCCCCGGCGCGACTGGATCAACGAGGCGGGCCTGTTCCTCGTTCACGTCCCCATCGTGGACATGGAGGCGCCGACCCAGGACCAGCTGGATCACTGCGTCGCGACGATTGCAAAGGCGAACGCGCGCGGCATGGGGGTCGCCGTCCACTGCGGCGCCGGACTCGGCCGCACCGGCGTCATCCTGGCGTGCTACTTCGTGATGCAGGATCTGAGCAGCAAGAACGCCATCGCCCGCGTGCGCCGCCTGCGCCCGGGATCGATCGAGACCGCCGAGCAGGCCGCGGCCGTCGCCGCGTTCGCCCGGCGCCAGAGCAGGCAGTGACAGGCACTTCCAAAGCTCACGGGTGGCACCCCGTGGGCGAAGTACCAGGCCTTGGACCCACGGGGCGCCACCTGTGAGCTTTGAATCTCCTCTCACTCCGGCGGCAGCAGCGTGCACGCCGGCACCACCTCCCGGGCAGGCCGGCGTATCCCTTCCAGGTGTTCGCGCAGGATGCGCTTCACCTCCAGTACTGCCTGCGGATGGTGGTGAACGCTCCGGTGGTTCGCCGGGATGACGATCTCCGACTCCGCCCCGTCGATGTGGGCGCTCGCGTAGGACACCACCCCGTCCGTCCCGTTTTTCCCCTCCCCGCGGCTCACCCCGATCACCGAATGGTAATGCACCCCCGGCGGCGCCGTTCGGCTCGCCAGCAGCTCCAGCGCGGGCGCGCCGGGCGTCAGCAGATCGAGGCTCGTCGGCAAGGTGATGCGTCCCGGATCGCTGCTGCGGTTCGGCCACAATCCGGGGTTCTTGCGGGCCACGTCCTCGGCCGCATTCTTGAGGCGCTCCGGCAGACGCACGAACCGGGCCAGCAGACGGGCCGGCGGCGACGGGCTCAACTTCGAGCCGTGGTGCGGCGTCCCGAGGAAGATCACCCGCTTCACCTCCGACTCGCGGTCGAAGTAAAAGATGCGCTGCAGCACCCGGCGCGTCCGTGGCTCGGCCTTGACCTCGGCGAACGGCTCCTGGCTGACCAGCCGCCAGAAGTCGTCGCCACTGTCCTGCGTCAGCAGCTTCGACACCAGCCCGCCCATGCTGTGGCCGACGAACACCATCTGGCCGAGCGCCTGGTCCCGCCGCTGCGGGTCGAGGTCGTTCCGCAGTCGGTGGAGGGCGCGCCGCAGTTCGGCCGCCGTCAGCGGGTAGGGGTTCCCGGTCGGGTAGAGGTAGAACCAGAATTGATAGTGCTTGCGCAGCTCCGGATCGGCACGCAGCTCGTTGAACAGCGGCGTCCACGTCAGCGGCGAGGACAGCAGTCCATGAACCATCAGCACGGGAATCTTTCCGGGCTGGTACGGCTCGAACATGTAGATACCGGCGCGGTCGCGCAGCTGGTCCGCCCGGAGGAAGCCGGTGTATTCGAGTCCGCCCAGGTCGGTCTTGCTCAGGAAGTACGCCAGCGGCGTGGTCAGGTCCGTCTCCAGCGGAACGGTGCGGCCGCCGGCGCGGACGCGGTTGATCGTCAGTGGGTTGTACAGCTGCAGCCGGCCGATACGGCGTGCTCCCAGGTCGGCGATGGTCCCCTCGAACCGGAAGAACGCCGTCACCGGAAAGCTGACCTCGCGCGGGTAGAACGCGCCCGCCGGGCCGGCCGGCGCGCTGGCGTCGCGGATGCCGATCAGCGGCACCCCCAGGCCGTAGGTGCGGAAGTGGTTGTCGAGGCCGAACACCTCGTAGTCGGCACAGAACCGCAGCGGACCGAACTCGTCCGGGCGCCAGAGGAACCCGTGGTGGTCCACCGTCAGCAGGAACCCGCGACCATCCCGGGTCGGCACGTGCAGCTGGTAGCGCGGATCGAAGCGGCCGACGCGCTGGGCGGCCCGGATGCACTTGGCCAGCCCGTTGTTGTAAAGGTCGCACGCCACCCGGAAGCGCGGATCGAACGCGGCCGGAGGCAGCGACGGCGGACACCGCGCGAGCAGATCCTTGTGGAGCGGCACAGGGCGGCCGTCGGCGCCGAGGGCGGCCGCCGCCTCGCGGACGGCGGACCTCGGACACCCCGCCGCTTTCTCCGCGAAGAGGTAGTGGTAGGCGTAGCCCGCGCAGCAGTAGTAGTGGGCGACCGCCTCGCAGTCGCCGGCCTTCTCGTCCTGCTGGCCGAGGTGGTAGCAGATCTCGGCCAGGGCGAAGAGCAGGTCCGGGCGCGGCTCCTGCACGGCGAGGGCGTGCAGGTGGAAGTAGGCGTCGTGCGGGTTGCGGTTGTAGACAGGCAGCAGGTCGAGCTGGCGCAGCGTCTGCTGCGTCCGCGGCGACAGGTCGTTCTCCTCGGCGAGGCTGGCGCGCCAGGCTGCCAGCAGCGGCGATTTGGTGGCCGACCGGACGCCGATGCCGTACGAACACCCGACCGCCGACGCCATCAGGGCGCAGGCCGCGCACGCGAGCCACAACGACAACGAACGGTTGGCGCACACCGCACCGCGAACCTCCGGGGGCAATGGCATCAGGACACGGCCCGGAGGATACGGTCGGCGAACGGGCGGTCAAGGCCGGTCTATTTCCCTTCGGCGCGGCGGGGGTATAACAAGACGGCGCAACCACGGCGGGCCGGGCGAACGGGCCGGCCCGCGCGGGGCCAACCGCAGGAGGGACATCGATGAACCGATTGATGCTGGGGGCGGCCGTGCTGTTCGCGGTCGCGGGGCTGGGCGACCAGGAACGCCGGGCGGACGCGGGAGACAGGAAAGGTGACGGCGGCTGGGTGCAGCTGTTCAACGGCAAGGATCTGACCGGGTGGAAGACGCACCCGAAAAATCCCGGGAAGTGGCGCGTCGAGAACGGCATGATCGTCAGCGGCGGCGACAAGGTCAGCCACCTGTTCAGCGACCGCGCCGACTACGAGAACTTCCACTACCGCATCGAGGCGAAGATCAACGACAAGGGCAACAGCGGACAGTACTTCCGGACCAAGTTCGCGCCGAACTACCCGCCGGGATACGAGGCCCAGATCAACAGCACGTTCCCCGACCCGCAGAAGACCGGGGGCCTTTACAATCACGTCCGCATCACCGAGATGCTGGTCCCGCCGGACACATGGTTCACGCAGGAGGTGATCGCGAAGGGTAACCACATCGTCATCCTGGTCAACGGCAAGAAGGTCGTGGACTACACGGACAAGAAGAACTCCTTCCAGCGCGGCCACTTCGCGCTGCAGCATCACAGCCCGTTCAAGGACAAGACGGGCAAGGTGTACGACTGCGTGCTCCGGGTGAAGAAGATCGAGGTCAAGGAGTTGCCGAAGTAGTCCTCGGAACCCCAGGAGCAGGCGGATACCTCCCTGCGTCCGAAGCTCACGGGTTGCAACCCGTGGACTTTAAACAGGCCGCGAGCGCCAGCGCACGGTCGCCTCGCTGGCGCTCGCGGCTGGTGGACACGTCAGCTGCAAGCAAATAGGCATTGGTCCCTGCCGCTGAACTCACGGCCTGGCCGCGACCCATTCGAGGTCGGCGATCACCGGCCGGTGTTCCGACCCGACCTCCGGGCCGACCCAGCAGTCGCGGCACCGCCAGCCCGGGCCGGCGAGGATGTGATCGATCCGCAGCGACGTGCGGCTGGTGTAGTACGTGTAGCCCCAGCCGAGTCCGGCCTCGGAGAAGGCGTTGGTGTACTTCGCCCAGACGGCGCCGTAAATCGTGCTATCGGTCGGGGTGTTGAAGTCGCCGACGATCACCAGCGGGCCGGCCTCCTTGCGGATCCAGGCATCAATGGCCACGGATTGCGTGCGCCGGGCGTTACTGTTGCTCTGCAGGACATGGCCGCCGTTCCACCCGCGCTGCCGCACCGCCACGAGTCCCTCGCGCGGGCTGGCCAGGTGGAGGTTGTAGAGGCGGACCGGCCCGACGGGCGTCTCCAGGATGGCGCGGACGACCGTGTTCTTTGGCGCGGCCGGCGGCTCCAACTCGATGAACTCGCGGATCGGGTAGCGGCTGGCCACGACGAACTGTCCGCGCGCCTGGACGTGCCACTCCCCCTCCCCGAAATCGTGCGGAGCGAAGTCTCCCGAGCAGTCCTGCAGGGCGACGACGTCTGGCCGGGCGTCGCGGATGGCCGGCTTCACGCCGAACGGGTTGCGGTGGACGTTGCAGGTGAACACCCGGCACCGGAACCCATTCTTCTCCTCCTGCGCGGACAGCCGGTCCCACGGGATGCACAGCCCCATCAGCGGCCAGGCCACGACCACCCCGCCAAGGAGCAGCAGGCCGAGCATGCGCGGGCGGAACAGCACTGCTGCCAGGCCGAGGACGACCAGCGGCACGCCCCACGCCCACCGAGGCAGGAACATGATCAGCGTCGCCGGCCACCACTGGTCGCCCTCAGTCGCCAGCAGTGCCCACACGGCGAACAGCAGCAGCACGTAGAACCACGACAACCACGCGACGTCGCGACTGGCGCGGCCGTGTCGGGGGGGGGATGGTGTCTCGGGGAGGCTCATGGCGTCTGTTGCGCTGCGTTGGTGGCTGGTGAGGACGTGCCGTCCGACGACCGCCGCTGCGTGAGTCGCGGGGTCGGGCGGAAGGCGCGACCCCGGTTATCAGACCACGGCGGGCGACCCGGTGCAACCCGAAACTGCCCCGGTCGCCGGCCCCGGAAAATCCGGTGACGGCCGCCCGCGGCCGGGTGTACAATCGACCGCAGGTGCTGCATTCGTCCCCCCAACCGCTCAACGGGGTAGTTCTGTCCGCCTCCGCGACAAGGGGCCTTCCCTCATGACAACCACCGGCTCGTTCGCGCCTTGCCCGGGAGCAATGGATCGGCGGACCTGGCTCCGCCTCGGCGGCCTGAGCCTGGGCGCGCTCGTCAGCGGGGTCGAGCCGAGCCTGGCGCGGCTGTTCGCGGAGGAGGCGGCCCGGCCGCGAGGCTCGATCAGCCGCGACTTCTCCGTCATCCTGTTCTGGGCCAACGGCGGGCCAAGCCACCTGGACACGTTCGATCTCAAGCCGGACGCACCCAGCGAAATTCGCGGACCGTTCCGGCCGATCCGGACCAACGTGCCCGGCATCCACCTCACCGAGTTGCTGCCGCGCCTCGCCCGCATGGCCGACAGGTTCGCTCTCGTCCGCAGCCTGCGCCACAACCGGGCCGAGCACTCCGGCGGAACCCACCGCTTCCTGACCGGGTACGCGTCGGTGGCTGCCAATCTGGCGAATGCGGAGTACCCCGATATCGGGTCGATTGTCGCGAAGGAGCTGGAAGGGCAGGCCGGCGAGGTGCCGGTGTACGTCGGCAACACCAGGTTTTACGGCGGCGGGCCGGGCTACCTCGGCCCCGGATACGCCCCGTTCATGCCCAGTCCGAACCCGCTCACGGCCAGCGGCAACAACACCTACGATCCGGTTCCGCTCTACCTGACGGCAGAAAACCGGGCGAACTTCGCCCTGACGCCGGACGGCGCGCTGACCTTGCGCCGCCGCCAGGCGCTGCTCCAGACGCTCGATTCGCTGCCGCACGCCCTGGAGCGGTCCGAGCGGGTGGCCGCCTTTGACTCGTTCCAGCGGCGGGCGGTCGAGTTGCTGGCCGGCCGCCGGACGCGCGAGGCGTTCGACCTGTCGCGCGAGGATCCGCGCGTGCGCGCCCGGTACGGCAACACCGACTGGGGCAAGAGCCTGCTGACGGCCCGGCGCCTCGTGGAGGCTGGCGTCCGGTTCGTCCAGTGCCAGGCGAACAACCGCCTGCGACCGCAGACCGGCCGGACGACGACCTGGGACGATCACTCCGTCAACACCCACATCTTCGAGGCGTATGCCGAGCGGATGCCGCTGCTCGACCAGGCCGTCTCGGCGCTGGTCGAGGATCTGTACCAGCGCGGGCTGGACGGGCATGTGCTGTTCATCTTCTGCGGGGAGTTCGGCCGGACGCCGCGGATCGCCTACCAGGACGCGAGCCGCCGGCCGGGGCGCGACCACTGGCCACGAGCAATGAGCGTCTTTCTGGCGGGCGGGGGGCTGCGGATGGGGCAGGTGGTTGGGGCGACGAACCCGCGCGGTGAGGAGCCGGCCAGGCGGGCGATGGACAGCAACTGCCTGCTCGCCACGATCTACCACCGCTTCGGCATCGACACCAACCGCGTCTACCACGACCGCGCGGGCCGACCGATCCCGATCCTGCAGCACGGCGAGCCAATCGCCGAACTGCTGTGACGGCGCCGGGTGTGTGCCCGGCGCCGGCGCCTATGCCCGAGAAAACGCAAACGCTCACAACGCTTTCGCCATGTTCGACAGAGAGGAATAGGTGTTTGGATGGGTGCGTGGGGATCGGCTCCCTGGGCTAATGACCTGGCTGCCGACTGGTTCGACGAACTTTTTGGAACCACCAGGTTGGCCCAGCGTGTTGAGAAGGCTTTGAACTATCGCGACCTCGAGGAGTATGCTCCCGAAATTCGGGCGGCTGCCTACATCCTCGTTGCCCTGGGGAGGAACTACATCTGGCCGGTCGATGACCTTGACCGCCATCTGAAGCTGGCTATTTCCAAGTTGGAAGCCATTCGGGAACTTCCGGACTACGAAGGCATGCCTGAGATCGACGAGGAGATTGCAATTCTCCGGTCCAGACTGAACGAGCCGAATGCCTTGGATGCTGCTGCTGAAGCTGCAAGAGCGAGGGAGGCGGCGGAAAAAGCCAGCCGAGAGAAACAGCCGAAAAAGGCCGGCAAGAAACCGAAAGGTGGAGCAGGGAAATCGAAAAAGGGTCCATCGTAACGATTCGCGCCGCACCTGGCGCTCATGGATTGTCGTGGTGTGTCGATCCCCATACAGCGATCATGAACCGGCCGAACGATCTGCTGCACCTGACCGGGGCCGCCCTCCGGTTTCTCCGCGGGATGAAGTGCTGGGAGACGGCCCCGGCGGGTGAGCTTTTATGTTATCCACCGCAAAGGATCCATCAACTACCCGGCTTCCGCTCACCAACATTCAGAAAGGAGGTTCAACGTGTGTCTCTCCCACACACATCTTTTGAACCGCACAGCCCTCGGTATGCTCGCCCTGATCGGGGTGACGTGGCTGTTCGAGGCGTCCCCCGTCGCGGCCCAGCCGCCGGGCGGGTCGCGCCGGATCGGTCCCGACACCCGGGCCTTCCAGGCCACGATGGCGCGTCAGCAGCAGCGGCGCCAGCAGGCGGCCGCACCCCAGCCGGCCTCGCTGCCGGCGCCTGTGCCGCGTGCGCCGACGCCGGCCGGGCTCGACGTGGTCGTCACCGCCCCGGCCGCCGCCGCACCGGCCTACATCACGCTGCGCGGCCCCGACGGAGAAGTCCGGCGCTTCGCCCTCCAGGGCGGGGCGACAGCGTTCCAGACGCGGCAGATCGTCGTGCGCCCCGGTCAGTCCGTGACCGTGACCGTCCTCACTCCTTCACCCGCCAAGTAGGAGCGCTCTCCTGAGACGCCCTGCGAGGCGATCGATCAAAAAGTGGCCCCGTGAGGAGCCCCATCCTGGGGCGTCCTCGCGGGGCTTCGGTTTCTCAGCGGGTGCGGAACTGAATCGTCAGGACAGTCCGCTGGTCCGCTGCGAGTTCCACACCAATCACGATCGCGCCGGCGGGGACGTCGCGGTAGCGACACGGCCGGCCGTTGAGGAGCACTCTCGTCTCGTCGGTAATTTGCAACTCATCGTTCGGACCCGGTACTACCAGCACCGGCGCCTCCGCGGCGACGGCCGGTCGCGGTTCGCCGAAGAGATTGCTGTGCAGCGGGCGCGTGTGCCGGGGCGCCGTCCTGCTGGCTGACGCGGACGGTACGAGACAACAAAGCGCAGCAACGGCCAGAGCCATGCGGACCATCCAGGAGTCCTCCGCGTGTGACGCCGTGGGGAGAGTAATCCACCCTTCGAGCGTCCGGAGTTTGCAACTGGAGTGCCGCGGACCGGCAGAATGCGCCAGCGCATCCCAAGGCACAAGCGAATGAGCGGTTACGGCGATGTCGCCGCGGACCTGGCGGGTGGCGCGTCCCTGCGCCTTGCCTGCGAATTCGTCAGGAAATGCCGCAAGATGCAGCGAATGGCTGGTCCCCCGGACCAGCCCGGAGCGCCAGCGGCGGGGCGCCTATTTCTTCGCGGCTTCCCCTGAGGCTACCGGACCAAACGCGACGAGCCGGAAGCGGCAGCGACGGCTTTGTCAAAACGGGTGGTGCCCCGTGGCCAGATCTTCAGCGCTTCCCCCCACGGAACGCCACCCGCGGCTTGACAAATCGGTACTCAGCACCCGCGCCGCCCCTTCCTCCGGCCTCGTCACGCGCTCCGGCGCAGCGGCGGGCCGACGCGACCGAGAACGGGCCGCTCCTCGGGACGGCGACGGCGGGCCGGGCGGGCGATTTCCGCCTCGATCGCTTCCAGCCGCGGTACGAGCCCGCGCCCGTTGGCGATCTGGATGGCGAGCCCCGGCCGGGCGTTCGCCTCCAGCAGCAGTGGTCCCTCCTCCGCGTCGATCACGATGTCCACGCCGATGTAACCCAGGCCGACCGCCTCCGCCACCTGGCGCGCCAGGCGCAGCACGGCGTCCCACCCGGGCACGTACAGGCCGACCAGCGGCACCCCGGTATCGGGGTGGAACTCGACGAAGCGGTTGTGCAGGACCGCGTGGTTGGTGACTCCGGTATCCAGGTCGATGCCGGCCCCGATACCGCCCTGGTGCAGGTTGGCCCGCCCGCCCGACGCCCGCGTCGGCAGGCGCAGCATCGCCATCGCCGGCCGGTTGCGGTAAAGCACCACGCGCACGTCCGGGATGCCCCGGTAGCAGTGGGCGGCGAACGCCGGGTGCAGGCACACGCGCTGTTGCAGGATCGCCTGGTCCGGCCGCCCGCCGAGCGAGTACATGCCGGACAGGATGTCGGACAGGTGCTGGCGCACCTCCTCCAGCGTCACCCGCTCGCCGTTGTGCCGCAGGTAGCCGTCACCGTCGCGGCCGACCACGACGAGGATACCGCGACCGGCCGACCCGTTGTTCGGTTTGATGACGAAATCGGCGTGCGGCCCGATCAGTTCCGAGAAGCGGCACAGCATCGAGTGGTACGACACCGTGGCGTAGACCCGGGGCGAGGGAACGCCGATGCGCTCGCACAGGGCGCGCATGCGGAGTTTGTCGTCCACCACCGGGTAGAGGGCACGCGGGTTGTGGTCGAGGATGCAGGCGGCGTTGCGCCGGTTCATGCCCAGGATGCCGAGTTCTTTCAGCCGGCGCGCGGCGCGGAACAGCCAGAACATATTGTCCCTCTCTTCTATCTGAAAAACCCGCGAGATGCAGTCCGTGGCCGTGGGAAAGACGGGTCACTTGGCGGAGCAGGCCGCCACCTCGTCCGCGGGCAGCACCACCGTCAGCGGCTCGTGCGTCGCCGTCGCCGCCTCGATCCGCACCGACGGCTGGGCGGCGAGGTCGCGGAACCGGAACAACTCGCTGACGCGATACCCGGTGTAGCGGCCGATCAGCAGCTGCGCCGCCATGAGCAACCCCAGCGCCTCGGGATACCGGCCGAGGAAGGCGACCACCGCGTGCAGGCTCGCCAGCAGGCTGATGGAGGCGGCAATCAGCATCGTGCCGAACAGGGTGCGGAACGACGAGGACGTACCGTCCTCCGTCTCCAGCGTCCAGAAGCGCTCGATCATCGCTACCAGGATCACCATTGGGAACAGGGAGAAGTAGCGCGTCACCATCAGGTTGAAGACGTTCGCCACCATGATGGCGGTCAGCAGCAGCAGGACGACCAGGGTGAGCAGGACGGCGGTTCGCGGCACCTGCAGAAGGTGGTAGCGGTCGAGCATCCGCCGCATGCCCCAGCCGATCAGCACGATCGAGACGAACACGACCAGCCCGGGCAGGCTGCGCAGGTCGCGGAACGCCAGGCCGATCAGGGCCGGAGCGAAGGTGCCGAAGCTGCTAATGCCGATCAGGTTGCGGTACAGGCAGATGACGAGGGCGGCCAGCGGCAGGAGCAGCAGGAACTCGGCCAGGCCACGCTCGGACGGCGGCAGCGCGGCGAGCGCGAATCCCTGGAACAGGTTATGCAGGGCCGACCGGGCGGGCGTCTCCTGGCCGGGCAGCGGCCGTGGCTCGACCAGGCAGGCGTAGTCGAGGTTGCGCACGTTCTGGCCGCGGACCAGCGTCATGTCACCGAATCCGAAGACGAGATACCCGGACGGGACACGCCCGCAGTAGTGGTGGAACGGGCACATTGGCATCCAGTGCTCGTTGACCCACGCCTCGACCCAGGTGTGCGCCTTCTGCTCGTTCCGCTTGCCGAGGGTCAGGCCGGTCACCAGCCGCGCCGGGATGGCGCGGCTGCGGCACAGGGCGACCAGCAGACGGCTCTGCCCGGCGGCATCGCCGCGCCCACTTTGCAGGCACTCCAGGGCCGTCTGCCCCTTGCCGCCAGCGGCCGGCTCGTTGGCGATCTCCTGGTCCACGAACCGGAACAGCGCCCGCGCCTGGTCGATGGGGCGGTCGAGCCCGGCCGTCAGGTCGAGGGCGAGGGTACAGAGGTCGGGGTCGTTGGGGCTGATCCCGGGCGACGCGGCGACGTACTTGCCGGGGCCAGGCTTGAGGTAGAGGTGATCGCCGAGCCGGGTCATCGGCGAACTCGGCCGGTGGACGTCCATCCGGCAGTAAAACTCGTACCGGGCCTGGAACGGTCCGCGGGCGGCGCCGAGGCGCCGCACCCACTGGATCTGGCGGCGCTCGCCGTCCCGGCCCTCGGTCGGGCGCGGGGCAAGTTTGGCGCTGTCGTACTCCTCGTTGGAGATGTGCTGCCGCCGGAAGTCGAGCGGGCAGGCGGTGACCAGGCGGGCGTCGCCGTTGGACTTGCCGCGGACGACCATCGTGACCTTGTACGTTCCCGGCCCGGCCGGCGCGTGGACCTCGTCGCCCAGCACGCAGTAGCGCGCCACCATCACACCCAGGGACAGCACCGCCAGCAAGGCAGCCGTCAGCACGCAGAGGGTCGTCCGTGACATCCTTCGTCCTTGGCCCTTGGAGGTTAGGGATTCGGGGGCAGGGGCTCGGAGGGAGGGGCAGGAGCGCGGGTCTGAGCACTCAGTACGCAGTACTCGGCCGCCCCGAATCCCCGCCCCCTACTTCCAGGCCACCCGGAACTTCAACTCTCCCGCGTCGGTCCGGCGCGGCGCCAGGAGGAGATATCCGCGGCGGGCGCGTGCGTCCCAGCGGAACACCCACCGCGATCCCGGCAGTCGCGACCGCAGCGCCGGCTCCTTGCCGGCCGGGGCGTCCGGCAGATGGACCTCCGCGAACACCAGCGGCACGAGTTGCTGAACGTCGTTGTCCCCGCGCACCTGGAGCCCGGCGAGCCGCGCGTTCGGGCGCACCTGGGCTTCGTACGGGCCGGAGGCGACCTTGCTGTGCCGATCGTCCGGCAGGGACACGACAATCGTGTTACCGCGGACCGCGTGGCCGACCGGGCGGCGCGCATCCTTCGGCGGGACAGGCCGCGGGAGCTTGACGGTCGGGTCGCCCCAGAGGGTGAAGGCCCACGCCGCACGCAGGTTGGCGCCGCCGAGCTTCGCCTCCGCCCCGAGACGCTTCTCCTTGAGGCGGGTGAAGGCGAGCAGGAAGTTCTTCGCCTGCCGCAGTGCCCCGCCGAGCGATTCCCCCTCGTACAGGAAGGCGTTGCAGAATGCCAGGGCAAACGCCCCGCCGGACGCGGAGTAGGTGCGCGTCGAGGAGCCAATCACGCCGACTGCCCCGCGCTCCAGGAACGGATGGGCCTCCGCCTCCTGCAGCGCCAGGCAACTCTGCAGGAACACGAGCGACGGCCGCAGCGGTTCCGGCCACTGGTGGACCCGGTAGTCGCGCACCAGGGTGCTGTGGTGGCCCTCCCACAGGAAGACCGTCTGCTCCGGCAGTTGCCGCCGCACGATGTCGCGCCGCGCCTGGCGGCCGAAGAGGGGCGTCGTGTCGTAGCCGACGTTGCGAAACTCGGCCGCGGTGGTGCGCGACAGCGTCTCCAGGAGAGGGAGCCCGCCGCCGGTGTTGCTGACGAGCAGCGCCTTCGGCCGCTCCCCCGGGGCGCGGCGCAGCAGCCGCGGCCGCGCCAGCATCAGGGCCACAACGTTCGGGTCCGGGTGGAACAGGCGGCCGGTCGCGAGCGTCGCCGGCTCGCCGTCGCGCGGCGTCAGCGGCTCCATCTCGATGAACGGGTCGCGGCCGCCGGGGACGGGGTTGGGGCGGCGTTCGGTCGGAATCGCCTGCAGGCTCGCGACGATGAGCAGGGCGTCGGCCTCGCGGAGAGCCGGCGCGTCGAGGGCGGCGCGGACGACCGCCTCGGCGTCCGTGCCCGCGTCGTTGGTGAGCAGCAGGGCGGCGCGGCGCTGCAGCGCCACCCACGGCGCCAGCGCCGACATTCCGCCCTTGCCTGGGTGCAAATCGGCCGGGTTGGCCAGCACCAGCGCCCGAATCGGCCCGCTCTGCGCCTGCTCGCGCAGGTAGGCCGCGGTCACCGCCTTCTCGTTCACCAGGTGTACGGCCCGCACGCCGGGCAGGTCGTGACAGAGCTTGACTGTCTTCCCCACCGCGACCGCCTCGACCGTGCCCCAGCCGTCCAGCCACGCCCTCAGCCGCTCGGCCTCACCGGGTCCGCCGCGGCTGACGAACAGCGGCGCGCGCAGGGCGCCGGCCAGGCAGGCCGACTGAAGCAGCAGCCGGCGCGGCGCGGCAGGCGCGACGACGACGCGCGGCGCCTGCGGGAACAGCGCGCGCTGGAGTTCGGCCGGCGGGCCTCCCTCCCAGGGGAACGACCGGGCGGCCCTGCGGTCGTAGCGCAGTTCCAGATCCCCGACGCCCTCGGGGAAGCGGCCCACCGCGATGACCTGAGCGGGCTGGAACGACTTGAAAAAGTGGTGCGTCCAGCGCGCCGAGTCCGGGGAGTCGAACAGGACGACGCCTGGATGCCCGCTCGCCTGGATCGCCGTCGTCAGGGCGACCGTCTGCACGTCGGTAAGCCGCCCGCCGAGGAAGACGGTGCCCTCGGCGCGTGGGCGGTCGGCCCCGAGAAAGCGCAGGGGCTCGACGGTGGCCGGCGTCCCGAGCGCGGGCTGGAGGACGAGCCCCAGCGGGGCGACGACCAGGGCGAGGAGGGACAATGTCAGGGCCGCTGTGCGGGACACTGGCAATCCTCTGGCGTTGGGGGTGCGGGACGGGGTTCCGAGGCCCGGCCGGGGGAAACAGACGGGTGGCGCCGAACGGCACCGCTCAGGTGCGGGCGTATTATTGCGCCAAACGCCGGAAAGTTACCAGAGGAGTCCCGCTGTCAAAACCCGGTCGAACGGCCGCGTGTGCCGCTACCGCACACCGCGACTGTGCGGTAGCGGCACGCAGGGCGGGGCACGATCATGGGCCGGTCTGGCGGCCGACTCGCCGCAGATCTCCCGAATCCTCGTTCTGAGTGGCACTTGGGACAATTCGAGGCCGATGTGCAGACGATGGCACGAGTCTTGCAAAGGATGTAGGCGGTCTGCAGGGGAAGACGAGCCTCGATGGCTCGGAGAACCCTCGAAAGCGCGACCGACTGAAGCCGGAGCTGTACCTTTTTCCTCCCTTGGTGGTACGGCTCCGGCTGTTTTCTTGCGCCCGTCCTGTCCCCACACCTCACCGGCGCACCCAGAACGACCAGGCGTGCGACTGATGCCAGCGCTCCCCGCGCTGACGCTGCGGGCTGGTGCGAACGCCGCGCAACGCGCCCTGAAACGAGGCCGCCCCGCCACAGTCCTGTGGCGGGGCGGGGGCACCCACGCTGCGATCGCGTCACTGAGGGGAAAACCGCGCCGCGCTTTCTTCGTGCCGCTCGTGACCTGGCGAGTTGCAGCCCGCCAGGCCGCAAGCGGCAGCACAACCAGCCACGACGATGCCGGCTTAGTCGCAGCAGGCGTGGCCACGCGAACGACGGCTGAACAGCCCGCTCTTCACCTTGCCGGTGCCGCAGCACGCCACGGCGCAGCAGTCCGAGCCGAGGTCGCACGGGATCTGACGGGCCACCACGCGGGTGACCATTCGGCACAGAGTCACGACCTCCTCATGGGCCGTGCAGACCGGGACGCACCGGACCGCCTCGTACGGAACCATGCGGGGCACCAGGACCGTGCAGCGAACCACGCGCTGGACCGGCACGCACTGCCAGTGGGCGACGTTCACCGTCACTTCACGGACTTCCTGCCGGCAGGTATTGACGCGGACCACCGTCGGCCGCATCTCGCACACGCGGCGGCAGGTCGTCACCGGAACGCACTCCGTCACCGGACACGCCACCCAGCACTTGACGGTCTTCGTCGGCGCCGGGCACGGGTTGCAGCAGTCGTCGTAGCGGCCGCACAGCCGGCCGATCCGGTTCCGCATGGCGCGGCGGTGCGAGTAGACCTCGCGGCACTCCCAGTGCCCGCGGTCCACGGTCCGGCTCACCATCGTGGTGACGGTCTGGGAGGTGTAGTGCGGCCGCATGACGACGCGCTCCTCGACCGCCGGCACGCTCACGCACACGCGGCGAACCTCCGGGCGCATCTCGCACACCCGGTTGTACGTCGTGACGGTCTGCTCGCGGACCTCGGGCACCATCTGGCATCGGAACGCCTGGTAGCGCTCGTGCCGGTAGGTGGTGCGATGAACGGTTCGCTTCGCCTGATAGTACTCGGGAACGCACTCCGTCACATGGACGGTGCGCGTCGCGGGGGCGCACGCCGAGTCGGCGGAGCCACAGGGCGAACAACAATGATCTGCCCGCGCGGGGGAAACGACCGCGACCAGAGCGGCGGCCGCCAGCGCGGCCTTACGAACGGTGAACCGGACCATGCCTTCTCCTTTGTTGCGTTACCTGCCGATTCGCCCTGTTCCGGTAACCCTCCGGCGGGTCGAATCGAGAAAGGTCAGGATGTGACTGCACCCAACTATGCGCAATTTCGGGGCTCTGGATAAGAGAAGTTGGCGGCGGTGAGCAGAAAAAATGCCGAGGAGAATCGGGGTGTGTGCGTCACGCCGAAGAGAACGGGCGCGCGGCGGAGAGGGTTGAGTGCGGCAGTAGAGGTGGGGGCGTCGGCGCGGCCGGTCGTCTCGTGCCCCGCGGACCTGGAGCAGGCGGACCAAACGCCCTGCGTCTGAAGCCTACGGGTTGCAACCTGTGGATTTTAAACAGATTCCAGCAACAGACCAGGAGTTTTGTCCGCCCGCACCTGGAAGGGCGTGCGCTGCGGCAGGGGGAACCCCACGACAAGAACGGCTGCGGAGGATACATTTATCCCCCGGGCGAACCTGCTGCCGCAGCGCGGGCGGCGACCGTGGCCGAATGGGAGGGGGACCATGCAGCTGTGCAAGGTGCAGACCGAGGACGGCAAGACCCGGGTGGGCGTCGTCGCCGAGGGGCACGTCCGCTTCCTGGACCTGGAGGACTACGTCGGCCTGCGGAGCCTGAGCGACGTCCTCCACTCCGACAACCCGGCAGGCGTCGCCCGCGACCTGATCGACGACGCGGCGCCGAACGTGCCGCTGGGGAACCTGACCGTCCTGCCACCCCTCGACCGGCAGGAGGTGTGGGCGGCCGGCGTCACATACCGGCGCAGCCGCCAGGCGCGCGAGCGTGAGTCGGCCGAGGCGGGCGGGGCGAGCTTCTACGACAAGGTCTACCACGCGGCCCGGCCCGAGCTATTTCTCAAGGCAACCCCGCATCGGGTCGTCGGTTCAGGCGACCGGGTGCGCGTCCGCCGCGACAGCAAGTGGAGCGTGCCCGAGCCGGAGCTGGCGCTGGTCCTGTCGCCGCGGCTGCGGCTGGTCGGATACACGATCGGCAACGACATGAGCGCCCGCGACATCGAGGGCGAGAACCCGCTGTACCTGCCGCAGGCGAAAGTTCACGATCGGTGCTGCGCCCTGGGGCCGGCGATCACGCTGGCCGAGGCGATGCCGCCGCCGGAGCAGATCGCGATTCACCTCGCGATCGAGCGCCGCGGCCAGAAGGTGTTCGAGGGCTCGACGCGCATCTCGGAGATGGCGCGGTCGTTCGCGGATCTGATCGAGTGGCTCGGGCGCGAGAACAGCTTCCCCGCCGGCGTGATCCTGCTGACCGGAACCGGGGTCGTCCCGCCGGACGATTTCACCCTCGTCGCCGACGACGTCGTCAGTATCGAGATCACCGGCATCGGCCGCCTGACGAACGTGGTCGAGCAGGGAGGCTGAGCACTTCGCGCGGGGCCGACCACCGGCGCGAACCTTGACGCCCGGTGGCCGGTAATCTGTACCGGATATACCGGCCGCACCCCGCCCCCTCCGGCGCGAAAGGCAACCTTCCCTCCATGACCCTGCACCGCCGCCCGCCCGCCGGCCGAAAGGTGAGAGTGAAGGCAGGCGGCGCGAGTGCGCGGCCCGGGCGCGCCGCGCCTGCCGGTGGAGGGTGCAGCCATGCGCGGGATGTGGAAGAGTGGGCTCGTGGCCCTGGTGCTGACGTGGCAGCCAGCTGCCGCGCCCGGCCAGCAGTCCCAGGGGTGGCGCACCGGCGCGCCGACCGAGTTCGCCACCCACGGCCAGGCGCAGCAGCCGACGCGCCTGCGCAGACCGGTCCCGCTCGACCAGGCCAGTTCCGCGCCGGTCGAGGCGGCCGCCCAGTCCGTGCAGCCCGTCGCGTACCCGCCGGAGACAGACAGTCCCGTGCGGCGCTTTGTGCGGGCGCAGAGCCCCGACTTCCCCGTCGGCACCGGCCCGGGCCAGATCCCCCCGCCGCCCCCGCCCCCGCCGCCCCCGCCCCAGGGGTTGCCCCCCCGCACGCCCGGCGAGGCGTACTTCTGCGGCCAGGCCACCAGCACGAGCAAGGCCGGCCCCTTCGCCACCGCCGTCGAGGGCATCGGCGGGTTTCTCGCTCCGGGCGGGGAGCGCGGATGCTTCCAGAGCGATCATGCGTTCGACCAGATGATTTCCCCCGTGACCGCCCCGTTCCTGTCGCAGGATCCGCGGTCGCTGACCGAAATCCGGCCGATGTTCATCTGGAACAACACGCGCGGCTCGACCGCGTTCTTCAACGGCGGGGACGTCTTCTTCTTCGGCGCGCAGGGCCGGCTGGCGATCACGGAGCGGCTGTCGCTGGTGATCAGCAAGCTCGGCTGGGTCCGGACCGACGTCAATCAGCCGAACGATGAGTTCCAGAGCGGGTCCGGGTTCGCGGAGTTGTGGCTCGGGCCGCAGTTCGCCTTCATCCGCTGCCCGGAGACGAGCACGATCCTCTCCGGCGGGCTCATGTTCCAGATCGCGTCCGGGAGCAGCCGCGTCTTCCAGGACACCGGCGACCTGACCCTCGCCCCTTACCTCAGCTTCGGCCAGAGTTTCTTCAAGACGGAGAGCGGGAGTCTCAACTTCCTGAACACGACCGGCTACGCATTCTCGACCGACAACCAGCGGAGCGACTACTTCTACAGCACGTTCCACCTCGACTACGGTATCTGCAATCGCTACTACCCGCTGATCGAGCTGAACTGGGTGCAGTACACGCAGAACGGCGGAGCCCGCAACCTGAGCTACGAGGGGCGCGACATGATCAACTTCGGGTCGCGCGGCATCGCCGGTCGGACCGATCTGTCGCTGGCGGTCGGGGCGCGAATCAAGATCTGCGAGGGCATCCAGTTCGGCGGCGCGGTCGAGTTCCCGCTGATGAATGAGGCCAGCATGGACAACTACCGCCTCGTGTTCGACATGATCTTCCGGTATTGATGCAGGCAGCAAGGAACCTGATGTACAACGGTGTTGGGTAAAGTCTACGGGTGGCGTCCCGTGGACTTTACCCATGCCATTGCACACTCCCTCCTTGACCCTGCGCGGCGGTCACGCGGCAGCTGTTCCTGGACGATGTCACCAACGCCGCCGGCACGACGTTTCTCGCCCTGCCGCTCAGCTGCTGCCGCTGCCACGACCACAAGTTTGACCCGCCGACCACCGGACGGCGCCTCGCGTTCGCGCGCTGGATAGCGAGTGCCGACAACCCGCTGACGGCGCGGGTCATGGTCAACCGCATCTGGCAGGGCCACTTCGGCACCGGACTGGTCGCGACCAGCAACAACTTCGGCAAGATGGGCAAGCGACCGACGCACCCCGAGTTGCTCGACTGGCTGGCGCGCCGGTTCGTCGAGGGCGGCTGGAGCGTCAAGGCGCTGCACCGGCTGATCGTGCATTCCGCGACCTACCGCCAGAGCGGCGCGCGCCCCGACATGGCTGCCGTGCGCCGTATCGACCCGCAGAACCACCTGCTCGCGTACTTCCCGCCGCGCCGCCTCACCGCCGAGGAGGTGCGCGACAGCGTGCTGGCGGTCGCGGGCGAGCTAAGTCAGACGGCTGGCGGGCCGCAGGTGTTCCCGGAGATCAACCGCGCCGTGGCGCTGCAGCCGCGGCAGATCATGGGCGCGCTGGCGCCGATCTACGAGCCTTCGCCGCGGCGCGCGCAGCGCAACCGTCGCACGATCTACACGGCCCACCTCCGCACCCTCGCGAATCCGCTGCTGGAGGTGTTCAACGCTGCCGGCACCGAGGCATCCTGCGAGCGCCGCGACGAGAGCACCGTCGCCCCGCAGGCGCTCGCGCTGTTCAACGGCCAGTTCACGCACGACATGGCACTGGCAATGGCCCGGCGGCTGGAGCGGCTGGGCGGCGGCCGTCCCGGACAGATCGAGCAGGCATTCCGCCTCGTCTACGGCCGCCCGCCGTCGGCGCGCGAGCGAGAACTCTGCCTGGCGCACCTGGAGAAGATGCTCGCCCACCACCGCCGGGTGCAGCCGGTACGCGAGGAACTGCCGCGGCAGATCGCGCGCGAGCGGATCGCCGAGTTCAGCGGGGCAACGGTCCGCATCGTCGAGGACTGGGATCCGGCCGGCTACGAGCCGAACCTGAAGCCGTGGGACGTGCCGGCCGAGACGCGCGCCCTCGCCGAGGTGTGTCTGGTGCTGCTGAACAGCAACGAGTTCCTGTACGTCCACTAACCCGGGCCTGCCCTCATTGAAACCGCAAGCGGCCAGCGCTTTCGCCGCCGGGAGGAGATCATGGAGCACAAGCCAGCACCCGCCGCCAGGGACCGCCGCGAGTTCCTGTTCTACCTCGGCGCCGGACTCGGAAGCGTCGCGCTGACGGCGCTGCTGGCGGACGACGCGGCGCGGGCCGGGCCGCTCACCGCCCGCCGCCCGCACCACCCGGCCCGCGCCCGCGCCTGCATCTTCCTGTGCATGGAAGGCGGCCCGAGCCACATCGACACGTTCGACCCCAAGCCGGTCCTGCGCCGCCTGCCCCTTGACGACCGCCGGTCACGGCCCACAATCGTAGCCTGGCGGGCTCAGGCGAGGGAGCCGGCAAGCAACTGTGAGGATCCCATGACGCCGTTCGCGCATCACATCGAAGTCGAGCTATTCGACATCGTCCGCATCTGCCCGGAAACGCCAATGGAACACGCCGCTGCGTTCGCCGTCACCGCGGCCCTCCTGGGGCTGGTGGTCTACGGAACCTACGCGGCGATCCGCGACTTCCGCGGCTGGCTGCGCCGCGGCAAGGAGCGGCCGACCGTTGCCTGACACCTCAAGCAGGGACAGGCGACCCGGGGTGTCACAGGTTTCTGGAAAGTCCACGGGTGGCGCCCCGTGGAGCCAGGTGCCAGGGATCTGGCTCCACGGGGCGCCACCCGTGGGCTTGGCAAACTCCCATTGCCCTGAAAGCCCTGGTAGGCCCGCGAGCCGCGCGGGCGTGTGCCGCCGCTCCGGCGACCACCGGGCCGAACCTGCTACAATAGCGTTCGCCCCACCCCCTGGAGAGCGCCTCGGCCATGCCCCGCAACCTGATCCTCGGCACTGCCGGCCACATCGACCACGGCAAGACGTCGCTCGTCAAGGCTCTGACCGGCATCGACTGCGACCGCCTGCCCGAAGAGAAGGCCCGCGGCATCACCATCGATATCGGCTTCGCCACCCTCGACCTGGGCGACTTCCGGCTGGGCATCGTTGACGTGCCCGGCCACGAGCGCTTCATCAAGAACATGCTCGCCGGCGCCACCGGCATCGATCTCGCCGTCCTCGTCATCGCCGCCGACGACTCGATCATGCCGCAGACACGCGAGCACCTGGAAATCCTCCGCCTGCTCGGCCTGCGCCGCGGCCTCGTCGCGCTGACCAAGTGCGATCTTGTCGATGAGACGACGCGCGAGGTGGTCGAGCTGGAGGTTCGCGACCTCGTCAAGGGCACGTTCCTGGAGAGCGCGCCGATCATTCGCACATCGGCGTACACCGGCGAGGGCATCCCCGAGCTGAAGGCCGCGCTCACCGAAATCTGCCGGGCCGTCGAGGAGCGCACGGGCCAGGAGTGGTTCCGCATGGCGATCGATCGCTCGTTCATCGTGCAGGGCCACGGGACCGTGGTGACCGGCTCGGTGACCGCCGGCAGCCTGCGCGTCGGGGACGAGGTCGAGTGGCTGCCGCGCGGCGAGCGGGTGCGCGTGCGCTCCCTGCAGAACCACGATGCGTCCGTCGAGGAGGTCCACCGCGGGCAGCGGGCGGCGATCAATCTGGCCGGCGTCCACCACGAGGACGTCCACCGCGGGCAGGAGGTCGCGACGCCCGGCTACCTCATCCCGTCGCGCGTCCTGACGGTCCGGCTGCACTGCCTGCGCGACGCTCGGCGGGCGATCAAGCACCGCGCCCCGGTGCGCTTCCACGTCGGCACGGCGGAGGTCATGGGCGCGGTGTCGCTGCTGGACTGCGACACCGTGCAGCCGGGCGAGTGGGGTCTGGCGCAGGTGTTCCTCGACGAGCCGGTGACGGCGACCTGGGGCCAGCCGTTCGTCGTCCGCGGGCCGTCGGCGACGCACACGCTCGGTGGCGGCCAGGTGCTGCAGCCGGTCGCGAAGAAGGTACGGCGGCGCCACCTGGAGATCCTCGAACGGATCGAGAAGCTGTGGACCGGCGACGCGGAGCAGCGGGCGCTGACGGTCGCCTGGTTCGGCGGGTTTTCCGGGTTCAGCGCCGCGGATCTGGTGCGCGGCGCCAACGTCGGACCGAACCAGGCGCAGGCGCTGATTGCGAGGTTGCGCGAGCGCGGCGACCTGGCCGAGGTCGTCATCAGCCCGGCCCGGCGCGTGCTGCTGCACCGCGACATGATCGGGGAGCTGGACGAGCGCATCCTCACCGCGCTCGGCCGGCTCCACGAGGAATTTCCGCTGATGACGGCTCACGACCGGCAGAAGGTGCAGTCACACCTGGATTACGTCGGCGACGATGCCCTCGTCCACGCGGCGGTGGACCGACTTATCAAGCAGCGCAAGGTGGTCGGCGACCTGCGCCGGGTGGCGCGGGCGGACTTCAAGCCGAAGCTGAGCGCCAGTCTGCGCAAGCTGAAGGACAGGGTGGTGGCGGCTTACCAGGAGGCGGCGTTCACCCCGCCCGAGCCGGCGAGCTTCGCGGGCGCCGCGGGTGGCAACGCCGCGAACCTGAAGGATCTGTTCGACGTGTGCGTCGCCGAGGGCTATCTGGTGCCGGTCGGCGGGGACGTCTACCTGCACGCCGAGGCGGAGGCCGAGATGCGGCGGCGCCTCGCGGAGCGACTGGCCGGCAACGCCACCGGCCTGACGGTGGCGGAGATCCGCGATCTGCTCGGGACGACGCGCAAGTACGCGGTGCCGCTGTGCGAGTACCTCGACCGGGTCGGCGTCACGCGCCGCGAGGGCGACCTGCGTCTCCTCGCCACGCTGCCGCCCGTCTGACGGAAGCGTGCCAGGAGGTCGAAGCCCCGGGGCGCCGTGGGCGCCCCCTCCGGCACTTCGCCCCCGGCCCTCCAACTTCTGGTCGTCCTGCCCTTGACACGAAGCCGCGCTCGCGTTATCCCTCCCCCTCCCCAATTGCGTGATCATGACCTGACGCTCCGAGGGAAGACCCAATGAGTGGGACGGCCAACGTCACCGACAAGGTTCCTTCGCCAGCGTGGTATCGGCTCCTCGTCCTGGCGGGGCTGGTTGCCGCCGCGGGCCTGCTGGCGAGCACGGCCTGGGCGCAGGCGCCGCAGGAACCCGTTCTGGTCGGCGACGTCGTCGTCCACGGGCTGCGGACGATCTCCCAGGATCAGGTCAAGGCGCACCTCAAGACCATCCCCGGGCGCGAGTACAACCAGGCCGTCCTGGAGGACGACATCCGGCGCCTGGCCGAGACGCGCTGGTTCCAGCGCATTCACCCGGTCCGGTTCGAGACGCTGACTGATGGCCGGCTCAACGTCCACATCGTTGTTGAGGAACCGCCGACCGTCGTCCGCGAGGTGATCTACAAGAACGCCCACCACGCCAAGCCGGCGGACCTCGACGAGGTGTCCCGCGTCAAGCGCGGCGCCCCGCTCAACCCGTCGCTGAACGTGCGGGCGTGCTACGAGATCCAGGAGTTCTACCGCAAGAAGGGCCGGTTGCTGGCCAACTGCACCCTGGAGGAGGGCCGCAACCCCGGCGACCAGCGGGTGGTGTTCAACATCAGCGAGGGGCCGGTGCTGAAGATCCGCGCCATCCGGTTCACCGGCAACCACACCCTCGCGACCGCCGGCCGCCTCAAGACCCAGATCGACAGCCGCAAGGCCTGGACGCCGCTGCGGCTATTCACCGGCGACTACCACCCGCCGGTGGTGGAGAACGACGCGCTGAAGCTCGAGGAGTACTACAAGGCCAACGGCTACCTGGACGCGCGCGTCACCCGCGAGGTCATCCTCAACGAGGACATGCGCAGCGTGGACGTCGTCTTCCACATCCACGAGGGGATGCGCTACCGCGTCCAGGACGTGACGGTCGAAGGCCCCAAGCAGCTGAACCGAGATCTCGTGCAGAGCATCCTCCGGGTCAAGAAGGACGACCTGTACAGCGAACCGGCCGTCGAGAACGACCTGCGCAACATCCAGGATCTCTACGGCTACCGCGGCTACCAGGTGCTCGCCGACAAGAAGCTGTTCGTCCCCGACCCGGAGAAGGAACCGGGCGTGGTGCGCGTCCACTACGACGTGGTGGAGCGTGGGCCGGCGAAGGTCGGAACGATCGAGGTCCACGGCAACACGGTGACGAAGGACCGGGTCATCCGCCGCGTCCTCCAGCTCTACCCCGGCCAGACGCTCAGCTTCCCGGCGGTCCGGCAGGCCGAGAAGGATCTGATGCGCCTCGGCATCTTCGAGACGAACCCGGAGAAGGGAACCCGGCCGACAATCGTGGTGAGCGAGCCGGAGAGCCCGGACAACCCGTACCGCAACGTGGACGTGTTCGTGACCGAGCAGCCGACCGGCAGCCTGATGTTCGGCCTGGGCGTCAACTCGGACGCCGGCCTCGTCGGCAGCATCGTGCTCAACGAGAAAAACTTCGACATCCTGCGTCCGCCGACCAGCATCGAGGACATCTTCAACGGCCGGGCGTGGCGCGGCGGCGGGCAGGAGTTCCGGGCGGAGGCGGTCCCCGGCACCCAGCTGCAGCGGTACACCATCGCCCTGCGCGAGCCGTACCTGTTCGACCTGCCGCTGAGCCTGAGCCTCAGCGGGTACTATTACGACCGACTGTACAACGAGTACACGGAGCGGCGCGTCGGCACGCGGGCCACCCTCGGCTATCAGCTGAATCGGTACTGGAGCATCACGGGCGGGGCGCGGCTGGAGAACGTCAGCGTCCGCGACGTGTCGCCGTTCGCCCCGCCGGACCTGCTGGACGCCCGGGGGGACAGCCTGCTGTTCGCGCCGCGCGTCAGCGTCGTCCGCGACGACCGCGACTCGTTCCTGCGGCCCACGGAGGGCGGGCAGATCGAGGGGTCGTTCGAGCAGGTGCTGGGCGATTACACGTTCCCGGTCGTGAGCCTGGAGGCGAGCCGGTACTTCACGACGTTCCAGCGGCCGGACGGCAGCGGCCGGCATGTGGTGGCGCTGCGCAGCCAGGTCGCGTGGGCGGGCGACGATGCCCCGGTGTTCGAGCGATTCTACGCTGGCGGATTTCGCAGCCTGCGCGGGTTTCAGTTCCGCGGGGTCGGGCCGAACGTGAACGGGTTCATGGTCGGCGGCAACTTCATGTTCCTGAACAGCGTCGAGTACCAGGTGCCGATCAAGGCGAACGACCAGCTGTACCTGGTGGCGTTCGTGGACTCGGGCACGGTCGAGCAGGACGTGGAACTGACGAACTATCGCGTGTCGGCGGGCTTCGGCGTGCGGGTCACGGTGCCGATGATGGGTCCGGTGCCGATCGCGCTGGACTTCGGCTTTCCGATCGTCAAGGCGGAGGGCGACCGCGAGCAGATCTTCGCGTTCTACGTCGGCCTGTTCCGGTGAGAGCGGTCAGTGGCAAGCCCACGGGACGTTACCCGTGGGCCTTGGCCTGCGCAGCGAAACGCCGGGGTTCGCTGCAAGTTCCAGGAGCAGTTCGCGATTTCATCTGAGATCGTTTGTATGCTCCTGCGGTCGGGCAGCGGACCCCGGCGATGGTAATTCTACCTGCAACGACCTGCGCCGACCAGCCCGGAGGCGCCAGCGCCCGGCGCTGACGCCTCCGGGCTGGCAGGTCGTATGACGCCCCTCACTCCCCTTCCAGGTCCGTGTCGCGCAGGTCCGTCACGAACATGTGGCCCGGCTTGTGCGTCAGGAGCAGCGGCGGCCGCGCCTCCATCGCCACCGCCTGCGGCGTCACCCCGCACGCCCAGAAGACCGGCACCTCGCCCGACCGCACCTCGACGGCATCGCCGAAGTCGGGCCGGGCCAGGTCGCGAATCCCGAGAGCGTCCGGGTCGCCGAAATGGATCGGCGCTCCGTGCGCCCGCGGGAAGCGCGAACACACCTGCACCGCCCGCACCGCCTGGGCCGGCGTCAGCGGCCGCATCGACACGACCATCGGCCCGCGAAAGACGCCCGCCGGCCGGCACGGGACGTTCGTGCGGTACATCGGCACGTTGCACCCGGCCTCGACGTGGCGCAGCGGCAGTCCCGCCTGGAGCAGCGCGTTCTCGAACGTGAACGAACACCCCAGCAGGAAGCCGACCAGGTCGTCGCGCCACAGGCCGAGCAGGTCGTGCGGCTCATCGACCGGCTCGCCGTGGCGGTAGACGCGGTAGCGCGGTACGTCGGTGCGCACGTCGGCGCCGGGGGCGACGAGGCGCGGCTCGGGACTGCCCGGCTCGGTCACGTCGAGGAGCGGACACGGCTTCGGATTGCGCTGGCAGAACAGCAGGAAGTCGAACGCCAGCTCGCGCGGCACGACGACAAGGTTCGCCTGCACGTAGCCTGGCGCCAGGCCGGAGGTGTGCGACGTCAGCTCACCGGCGCGGGCCAGCCGGCGCGCCGTGGCGCCGTCGGCGATGCGCGAAGGGTTGTTCATATGCTCATGCCCTCATGATCTCGCCAAGCCGGCGCAGCGGCGCGGCGTACTGCTCGAACGACAGCCCATCGACCGTTGGCGTGAACTCGCCGGTCACGCCATCGACCAGCGGCCCTTCCTTCACCATCGTCCCGAGAATGCTGAGTTCGCGATCCGGATCGAACCAGTCGGCCGGCGGAGTGATCCCCTTGACGGCAGCAACGCCGCAGGCCAGCGCGTACGCCCCCCAGTTGCTCACGCCCGCGACGATCAGGTAATCGGTCGCGATGCGGCACGCGATGACGGCGCCGTTGGGGATGTTCGCACGGATGACCGACCAGGGAACCTTGCCCATGCCGATCTCGTTACCGCCGTCGCCGACACCGAGGGTGACGACGTGCGCCGCGTCCCGCTTCGCCTGCTCGAACAGAAGGTGGGCGGGGCTCGTGTGGCCGGTGATGTCCACGCCGCGCATCGTGTGGCAGCGATCCCGGTGCTCACGCGGCACCTCGTGGGCGAAGTCCCGCAAGCTCGGACTCGGCAGGCTGTCTGCTCCTGCCCCGGTCTGAACGGACGCCGTCGTGTGGCTCGGTCCGACACGCTCCAGCGCGAGCAGGTGCGTCAACCCGATGGTCGTACGCGCGAACGTTGGCCAATCGACCTGAAGAAAGGCATCCCACGGATGACCCGGCGGCGGGACCGTCATCAGCCGCACGTCGCCGCCCGCGCCGCACGCCGTCAATCCGGCGGCCAGTGCCGGGCGGCAGAAGCCGTCTGTTACGAGCGCTACCCGCACGCCCAGCGCCGGCAACGTCCGCGCGAGGTAGACGGCGCCGAGCGGGCCGTCCGTCTCGCCGTACCCGGCCGCCGGGATGAAGAAGCCGGTAACGACGCCGAGCACCGGAGCCGGATGGACGGCGAGCGACCGGCACGCGGCGGCGAAGTCGTCCGGACAGGCGTTAATCAGGTTCGCATGCGGGTCGCGTGCCAACCCGCGGTCTCCCACGTCCTGCTGGATTGCGTCGCGGATCGCACGAAGTTTCTCGTCAACATTCATGAGCGGGCCGGGGGAGGAAGGAGGTAGGCGAAGCGCCCGCGCCAGTTGCGGGGCACGTCGGCGGTCAGGGTGACCGGCTCGTAGCGCACCGGGTGCAGGAACGTCAGTGCGCGGGCGTGCAGGGCGATGGCGCCGCCCATCGTGCGAACGGACCCGTACTTCGCGTCGCCGTAAATCGGGTGGCCGTGGTGGGCGAGCTGGACGCGCAGCTGGTGCGTGCGGCCGGTCTGCGGCCGCACCTCCAACCAGGTCAGCCCGCCATACGACCCCTTGTGCTGAAAGTGCAGCAGCGCCTGCCGCGCCCCGTGTGTACGCGGCTCCACCACCTCGACACGCCCGGCGTTCGTATCCTTCAGCAGCCAGTCTTCCAGCGTGCCGGCCGACGGACCCACGTCGCCCTCGACGACGGCCCAGTAGATCTTCTCGACGGTGCCCTCGCGGAACTGCTCGGCCAGACGGGCCGCCGCCTTGCTCGTGCGAGCGAACAGGAGCACGCCGGAGACGGGTTTATCGAGCCGATGCACAATGCCCAGGTAAACGTTGCCGGGCTTCTGGTAGCGCTCCTTCAGGTACGCCTTGACGGCCCGGTCCATCGTCTCCTCGCGCCCCTGAAAGTGCGTGGCGGGCACGCCGCTTGGCTTGGCGACCGCGAGGCAATGATTGTCCTCGTACAGGATGTCGAGCGGCGGCAGTTCCATGCGGTGCCCCGTGAGGTGCCGGCCCGGCCAGGTCGTGTCAGGAACAACGAGCATGCTCGTCCTATTCTAGCTATAACCCTCGTCCCGGGCGTCCCAATTGGTAATTGCCGGCGACGCCGGCTTGGGCTACGCTGCCGGAAACCACCACCCCCTGACGGGAGGAGCCCGATGAAGCACATCCTGACCTGGTCCCTCCTGCTGTTCGCCGTCCCCGCCGCCGCCGCTCAGGGGGACAGGAGCAGCAAGAAGGATACCCCTCCCGACGGCCTCAAGGCGCTCCGGCACGCCGACCCGAACGTGCGCTACAACGCCGCCGACCTGCTCGTGCGGCTCGGCCCGGTCGGAAAGTTCGCGGCGCCGGCCCTGCGCGAACTGCTCCAGGACAAAGAAACGCGCGTGCGCGTCAAGGCGGCCGAGGCGCTGTGGGCCGTCGAGCGCCCGACAGTCCGCACCCTGCTGCCGGTGCTGCTGGCGGGGCTGAAGGAGAAGGAACCGCTCGTGCGCATCAATGCCCTGGTGGTGCTGGGGCGGATGGGCTCGGCGGCGAAAGTCGCGGTGCCGGCGATCGGCCAGGCGCTGACGGACAGGGACACCGCCGTGCGCCTGGAGGCGATCCTGACGCTCGGTGAGATCGGGCCGGCGGCGAAGGCGATGGTGCCGGCCCTGCTGAAGTCGCTCGACGACGACAAGCTGCGTCTGTTCGAGCCGATGGTCGCGGTGACTCTGAGCAACATCGGCGCTTCCGCTGTTCCGGAGCTGACGAAGGCGCTGGGCGACAGAGACGATCGGCGGCGCCGGACCGCCGCCTACGCCCTGGCGTTGCTCGGGCCGAAGGCGGTGGAGGCCGTCCCCGCCTTGACAAAAGCCCTCGGTGACGACGAACCGGACGTGCGTGCCTGGGCGGTGCGGGCGCTGGGCAAGGTCGGGGAGGGTGCGAAGAGTGCGCTGCCGAAACTGCGGGCGGCGCTGCAGGACCGGGACGCCCTGGTGCGCCTCAACGCGGCCCTCGCCGTCAGTCAGGTGGGCGGCGGGGCGGAAGGGTTGTCGGTGCTCACCAAAGCGCTGAAGAGCGACTCGGCCTACCAGCGGGAGCAGGCCTGCGTGGCGTTGAGCGAGTTCGGGGCGAAGGCAGCGTCGGCGGTCCCCATCCTGATAGTCACCCTGGAGGATAAGGAACCGAAGGTGCGAGCCTTCGCGGCCGCGGCGCTTGGGAAGCTGCCGGCGAACAAGGCCGGGGCGGCGCGGCTGGAAAAATTGCTCGCGGATCCTGACGAGGGCGTTCGCCTCAACGCGGCCCGGGCGCTCTGGAGGCAGGCAGATCCACAGCAGCGCGAGAAGTTGCTCGATCTCATGGCCGCGGGACTGGGGAACGAGCGCCCGTCGATCCGCAAGCAGGCGGCGGTGGTGATTGGCGACCTCGGGGAGAGTGCGAAGGCTGCGGTGCCGGGGCTGCTCGGGGTGCTGCGCGACCCGGACTTCTCGGTACGCCGGGCCGCGGCCGCCGCCTTGCGCCGCATCGACCCGGCCGCGGCAGAGCGGGCGGGCGTGCGGTGAGGTTTCGCGCTGGGCTGACGTGAGCGGCGTCCGTCACTGGCGCTCTGGGTTGGTCCGACGGGTCACCCTTGTGCGGACGCAGCGGCTGGTATTGCCGCGCCCTCCTCGACCGCGACCCCGACAGCGCCGACGCACGGCACCAGCAGACACCGGCACTCCGGGCAGGCGACCGCGTTCCGGGCGGCCCGCTGCTGCGTTGCCTGGGACGCGCGCCACTCGCTCGCGGGCGGCACGCGCGGCAGGAACTCGCGGAAGTACCAGGGAAGCCAGCCACGGAGGCGCTCCGCAACTCCGGTCGGGTCGTCCTCGAACCGAAAGCGGTGCCGGCCGACCGTGAGGACGAACCCGCCCTCGCGCTGCTGCACCTCGATGCGCCGCGGTTCCTCGGCAAAGAAGACCCCCGCCAGGCAGACGCCGCGGGCGGTGACGCACGGTCCCTCCCCACCGGGCGGCGCCAGCAGCAGGTCGGGGAACTCGGCCAGCAACGCTTCCCCCTCGCCCGGCCGGTCCGCCAACTCGAACACGCTCGCTGCCTCTCCCGCCGCTCCCCGGGGGCGCGCGTCGCCGAGCGACCAGAGGGCCAGCAGTCGGGCCAGTGCGGCGGGATCAGTGGACGGCAGGAGTGCCCCCAGCACGTCGCAGCCGCGCCCGGCCTCGGCCAGGTCGAGCGGCCCCAGCCCCGCCTCGAAGGCGCGGGCGCACAGCAGCACGCTCAGCCGGCGGCGCTGGCCCGGTGTCCAGACGGTCGCCTCGGCCGTGCCGAGCAGGGCCGCCGCGTACCCCAGCGGGAGTTCTCCGGCCACGCACCGTACCAGCCGGTCGGCCAGTTCGGGCACCGGATCCTCGCCGCGCCGTCCGCACTCCTCGGCGGCGAACCGGGCCAGGATACCGGCGCAGAGTGACAGCGCGCTGTCACTGCATGCAGTCTCATCCGCTGCCGCACAGGCGGCGTGGAGCGGGGCGCCCCGCGCCACCGGGTTGCCGCGGTCCCGGCTCGCCTCGGCCAGACCGGCCGCCAGCGCCAGACCCTCGGGGGTGAAGCCGCCACGATGAAGGCGCGGAACCAGGACTGCCCAGGCGTGGTTCACCGCGCGCGGGCGCGGGTCGGACGGCGGCCGCCACAGGAGCGGGACCACCAGGGCGAGGAGCAGCCCCAGTCCGCCCGCCGCAGCCGCTGGCGTCCAGGGCGGCAGCTCCCATGCCGGATCCAGGAGGGCCGGTTGCAAGTACGCCAGCACGCCAGCCGCGACGAACCACGGCATCGCCAGGAGCAGCCACGCTCCCTTGCGCGTCCATCGGCGCCCCGGCTCGCGCCCACGGTAAATCCAGCCAGTCGGTCCCTTGACGTCCAGCCGGTAGCGCAGCCCGCCGTCGCGCACCTCGACCCGGTAGCCGCCGGACGAGAGGCCGCGCTTGCCGACGTACACGGCGGCGGGCGGCTCGAACCCGCGCGGCGGGACCGGGCCGTAGCAGCGCGGACAGAGCGACGCCCCCTGCCGCCGCGCCTCGACCTCCAGTGCCTTCCGCGCGTCGGCGTCGTCCACCCCCTGTCGCAGGAGGAGGCGTTGCAACTCCAGCGGGCCGCGCTTCGGATCGAGACGCAGCGCCAGCTCGCGGCAGCGGTGGAGGACGTCGGCATCCTTCTCCAGTTTGTAATCCTCGATCCAGTCGCCGAGCACGCGCCACGGCTCCCGAACGCGCCGGCCGTCCAGCATCAGCCGGTGCTCGCGCCAGACGTGTTCGGCCATCTCCGGCCGCACCAGCTCGACGCGGCAGCGCGGGCAGGACATGCGGATCTGATCCTCCAGCTCCGCACACAGGTCGTCGATGGCCTCCGCCTGGCCGACACGCCCCTCCAGCCGGTGCAGCCGCTCGATCGCGACCGTCTTGGCCACCCCGGCGATGTACACCTGCAGCACGCCCCGAGCGGCCGGCCCAGTCTTGCCGGCGGTGCGCAGCAGGGCGGCCGTCGCCGCGTCGCGCGTCTCGCGGGGCAGGCGTCGGTCGGCCAGCAACGGCTTGACTGCCTCGACGGCCTGACCCGGCAAAGGCGGGGCTGCCCGCGCGACGACTTCCAGGGCGAGCAGGATGGCGGATACCTGCAGCGCCTGCGTGCCTCCCGTGGCGGCCAGTGCCGGGACGAGCCGGGACGCGCTACCGTCGCGGGCGATCGCCTCCGCCATCGCCCCGGCGACCTGCCCCCGCTCCGTCGCGGCCGTCCCGCTCACCTTCTGGACGAGCCAGGCGGCCAGCAGCGCGTCCGCCCGGTCGCCGTGTTCGTCCCGCGTCGCGCGTTCCAGGGCCGCCCACGCCTCGTAGTCCGGGCTGGCGCTCGCGAGGGCGTCGAGCAGGACGGCCACGGTCTCTTCCAGGGACCGGCGCACCCCGCGGAACTCGTGGATGCGGTGGACGCCGCGCAGGTGGGCGTCGTGGTCCGCCTGCGGCACCGCCTGGCCGCACTCGGAGCAGACCACGGGTCGCTGGGCCTGCAACTCCCGGACACACCCCTCGACCGCCGCGGCCGCGATCCCGAGCGGTCCCAGTTCCTGGCAAAGCAGGATCTTCTCGTCGATCCCGGCGCCGGGGCAGAGCCCCTCCAGCTGGCGGCGCAGGTCGGCGACCGACACCTTCTCGCCCGCCAGGCGGTCGCCCAGTTCGGGCAGCAGCAGCTGGCGGCCGACCTGGCGTGTCTTCGGGTCGGCGCTGCGCAGCAGTTCGGGAAGCAGCGCCCGCACCTCCCGGTTGCGGCGCAGGCACCCGGCCAGCCGCGACACGCATTCCGCCTGCTGGACGAGCAGCGCGTCGGCCCGGCGACCGATCTCGGCCTCGAGCGCGGCTGCGTAGCCCGGCCCGCTGTTCGCGCGCAGCAGTCCCCACAGCTGATCGTGGGCGGTCCGGTCGCCGCTCGCGAACACGCGCTCCCACAGACGGGCGAGCCCCTCCGGGCGCGGCACCACCTCGCCGGCCACCTCGAGATAGCCGTGCCGGCCGACCAGGTGGGCGGGAAGGTCGCGGTCGGGGATCTCGACCACGCAGACCGGGCAGGCGATCGGCACATCCTGACCGACGGCCGCCAGCGCGAGCCGCAGCACCTCCTCGCGAAACCCGGCCTGCCTCAGCAGTCGCGCGGCGGGGGCACAGTCCTCCGGATGGGATGCCGCCAGCATCGAGAACACGCGGCGGACGAGCGCCTCGGTCGGGTCGGCGGATCCCGTGAGAAGTCCACAAACCGCCTCCAGGCGCAGCGCCTGCACGGGATCCTGCAGGGAGCGCAGCAGCAGCGTGTCGAGGGACGCCGAGGCGCCCGGCTGGCGGCGCGCGGACGCCAGCCGGCGCAGCGCCCACACGCGGACCTGCGGTAGCGCGGACCCCAGCAGTGTCTCGGCCGTGCGGGCCGCGTCCAGCGCCTGGAACAGCAGCGCGACGCGCGCCGGTTCCGGTTCGTCGAGCCCGCCGACTGCTGCTCCGCCCTCGGCCAGGCGGCGGATGTTCACCGGGAACGGCTCCAGCAGGTAAGCGGGCGTCCCGGTGGAGCAAATCGTTGCCGTGCCGTGGCGCCGGCGAGCGAAGCACGCATACCGGGCCGAATCGCCGGCGGGGTTGAGCAGATCGTCGGCAACGCCGGTGGGGCACGGGGCGCGCGGGCAGGTGTCCTCCGCCCAGTGCCCGGGAGCCACCTCCGCGACGGCCGCGCCCTCGTCGGCGGTCGCGGGCGCCTGGCCGGTGCCGCGCCGCACCACCACGTCGGCGACCCCGTCGGGAGCGGCGCAGAACAGGCGGACCGAATCGCTCCGGGGCAGGCGCAGAGCCAGCGCGGCGGTGGGCGGCGGCGGCGGCGGGGCCAGCAGCCAGGCGCGCAGGTCGTCCGCCGTCCCGGGCCGTCGGTACGGTTCCGGGCTGAGACTCAGCCGCAGCACCGCGACGAGGTTCGCTGGCCACTCGGCGAGGAACGCCGCCTCCGCGACGCCCAGTTGCTCGGCCCAGTGCCGGACGTGGGTGGTCGGGATGGCGTGCAGGGCCTGCGTCAGCCGCTCCAATTGCGGCTCGCCGAAGTGCGCCCACGGCCGGCCCTGTTCGAGCGCCAGTTGCACCGGACGGTCGCCGGTGAACAGCTGGTATGCCAGTGCGGCCCACGCATACAGGTCGGCGCGGCGGTCGCACACGGCGCCGGGGACAAAGCACTCCGGCGCCGAGTAGCCGCGCGGGTAGCGCTCGGGCGGAAAGAATGGCCGCCAGGCGGGCGTGCCGGGAGCGAGGTGGAACGGGACCGCGGCGTCGGTCCCGAGGTAGTGCGTCCGGCCGGCTCGATCGACGAGCACCGCCGAGGGGCTGAGGCCGTTGAGCAACAGTCCGTCCGCATGGGCGGCGCGAACGAAGTCGAGCAACTCCGCGGCGACGGACAGGACGGCGCCCGCGGACGGGTCGGTGTGCAGCCACCGGGCGAGCGGCTCGCCGTGCGGCCGGGCGAGGACGACCACGGGCTCGCGCGCCAGCGGGTCGGCCGACCCCAGGACGGTGCGCCGCGCCCTGGCGTCCTGGCCGAACGCGAACGGGTCGCGTGTGTTGGCCAGTTCGAGCAGGTCGAGCGGCTCCGGCCACAGGTTACTGGTCCGGTCGGTGAGGACCGTCGTGCCCTCGGCCCGGGCGAGGGCACGACGGCCGGTAACGTACTCCGGGCTGTCGAGGCGCGGGTAGTTGACGGTCCGCAGCAGGACGTCGAGCCACTCCTTCTCCTCCGTTTCGCGCGGTCGCTTGGCGGTGAAGTCAAAGTTGTAACAGATCTTGCGCGCGCCGTAGAGGCCGTACCAGGCGGTCTCGCTGATCACCTCGGTGACCAGGTAGCCGCCGGGCTGGTTCGGCGGGCCGGAGGCAGGGAGTCGTTCGCCGGGCAGGAGTTTCATGGGATCGGGGCGAGGCCACGAAGGTTATCGAACACGCCCAGGGAGCGAGCGTGTCCCTTGCATGTTATACCACCGCGAGCGGAGCCGCGTGCGAATCGGATGAGTAACGACAGGGTGATGACACCTCCCGATCAGCCCTCTTTTTCTTGCACAGACCCTCACGGCGCCCGCAGCAGCTTCTCGATGTCGCGGATCAGGGTTTCCGCGTCGGGGTAGCGTTCCTCTGGCTCCGGCGCGAGGCAGCGCTCGATCATCTGCCCCGTCTCCGGGCGACACAGTCCGTCGAGCAGCCCGGTGTCGAGGCGCACCGCTCGCGCCTGGGTCGGCGCGGCGCCGGACGGCAGGAACTCCACCGGACTGCGGCCGGTCAGCAGGTGGAACAGGGTCGCGCCGACGGTGTACACGTCCGCCGCCGGGGTCAGCACGGCGTACGGCAGCTCCGATTCCGGCGGGCAGTACCCGGCGGTGCAGGCGCCGGGCAGAAGTTTCTGGCCGGTGTCGAGGTTGATCAGCTGACACCCGCCCAGGTCGATCACCGTTACCCGGTCGAGAGCGGCCACGAGCAGATTAGCCGGCTTGAGATCCTGGTAGATGAGGCGCCACGTCATGCCCGGCTTCATCGCCAGCGGGAAGTGCAGGGTCCGCAGCACGTCGGCTGCCTGCTGGGCGATGCGCAGGCTGCGGACCTCCGACAGCCGCCCGCCCGGTTGCTCGCGCAGCACGTCCTCCAGCGACCGCCCGTTGACCATCTCCATCACCAGGTACGGCTCGGCGTCGAGCATCTCTCGGTCGTCGTAAGTCCACCGGCCGCCACCCTCGGTCGGATACGGGCCGGCCAGGATCGGGTTGGTGTCGAAGACGAAGTCGTTGGGGTGCGGGATGGCGTTGCAGCCGGCGTTGCGCAGCAGGACGAGGATACGCCGCTCCATCTCGAGAGTCTTGCGCGGTAGACGGAGCTGGCTGGTGAACCCTTCGCGGTCGCGCACCCGGGCGTAGGGGGCGATGTCGTAGCGGAGCGTCGATTTGAGCAGGACGCGCGCCCCGGTGCGCCGGTCCTTGCCCTCCAGGAGCAGCCCCATTCCGCCGGACGCGAAGAAACGCAGGATCTCGTAGCGACCGGCGAGCGGCTGGGCGACGGTGAACGCCATGCCGCGGTTGGGGCCGCGCGGCACCTCGGCGCGCAGGAACGAGCGCCCCTCGGATTCAAAGGGCTGTCCTTTCAGCTCGTCCGGCATCGGGGGTGCGGTGGCCATCGCGCGGTCGCTGGGGTTACATGACCTCGAGCTTGAGCCGGATCACCCCGCCGAGGATCAGGCGAGTGCCGGGGGCGAGCGGGACGTCCTGGCCGCCGGTGACGAGCTGCGCGTTCACCTGCGTGCCGGTGTTGCCCGGGAGCGGGCGCAGGCTGAACCCGCCGCCGGACCGGGAGCGGATCACCAGGGCGTGTTTGCGCGACACCTTGCGGGCCGTCGCCTCATCGGCGAATTCGCCGACGTCGATGTCGGGGAAGGTTCCGCTGACCGGGTCGAGGCGGCCGATGAGGGTGGCGTCCTTGCTGAGCGCGAAGTAGTGCCGCGGTTGTTTGTCCGCGCCGTAGAGAACCAGGCAGGTCGTGCCCGCCGGGGGCCGCTGCGGGGCGGCGGCCGAAGCCGTACCGGACGCCGCGGTCGGGGCGGGCGCCGGCGGGGGCGGCGCGGCCGCAGGAGCTAACTCGCAGCCGCAGTCGCAGAACGTGTCGTGGTACTCAGCCCCGTACATCTTCCCGCACGACGGGCAGGCCCACGCGGGTCGCGCCGGCGTCGGGGGCGGGGCGAGGGCCGGGGGCGACGGGGCAACGGGCGCCGGCTCGGGTACGGGAGCAAAGGCCATCGTCGGCTCGGGCACCGACCACGGCGGCGCCTCGACGTCCATGCCCGGCACGACGGCGGTGACATCCATCGCAGGGGGCGGTGGCGGCGGCGCGCCCTGCGGCGGCAGGCTCCCGCCGTCCAGGTCGAAGGTGAAGTCGAAATCCTCCGGCGGCGCGGCCGGCGGTTTTTGGGCCGGGACCGGCGCCCACGGCGGCAGCGACATGTTGCCGGCGTCGAGGGGCGGGGACCAGACCGGCGCCGTCGGGACCGGCTCGGGGATCGGGACCGGAACCGGAACCGGCGGGGCCGGGAAGGTCGAGGCATCGACCGGGAGCATCCAGTCATCCTGCATGAGCGAGGTATCCGTTCCGGGGGCCGGCGCGGCCGGCGGGTAGGAGGACACACTCGTGGCGTCCTCCGTCGATAGCGTCCAGTCGTCGGCGGCGTCGTCGAGGCGGAGGATGGTCTTGCTGCAGAACGGACACAGGCGGTCCTCGGCGGAGATCGTCCCGCCACACACGGGGCAAGTGGGCATGATTGGCCTCGGTGAAAGTTTCAGAAGTCGATGTCCTGGGCGACGGCCGCGACCTCGGCGCGGGAGGAGGCGGCGAGCGAGCGGTTGAGCAACTCCTGCGAGATCGTCCCGCGGCGCATGAACTCGGCCTGTAGCTGCCGGTACTGGTTGACCGCCGCCTGCTCGCCGAACTCCTCGAACTTCGCGATCAGCGCCTTGAGCAGAGTCGCAACCATCGCCCGATCCCGGTCGGTGGCGGTGTTGCGGCGAATCGAATCGATTTTCCCCTGCAGGAACAGCACCTGCCGCTGCACCTCGGCGCGGGCCAGCACGCGCCGCACGTCGCCGCTGCGCTCCTGGGTCCGCTGCGGGTCGGCCGTGTACTCCACCACGATGTTCGCCTCGACCGTCTCGCGCTGGCGGCCGAGTCCGGGCAGATCGTAGACGAGGCTCGCCTTGGCGATGCGGAAGCGCTGGCTCGCCTGGCGCTGCGGCAGCGTACAGCGGAACAGGAACTCGTATGCCTTGCCGCGCTCCATCTGCTCCAGGCGCAGCTCGACCTGGTTGTCGGCTCCAGGCATCGGGTCGCCGACGTAGAGGATCTCCGGCTGCGTGCGGTACAGCTCGCGCAGCTGCAGCTCCGGCGACACCCACAGCCGCAGCGCCGCGTTCGTCGCCTGCACGTTCTTCTGGCCAGCCACTACCTGCTGGAAGAACTGGTCGGCGTCCGCCTCGTGGTGGATGTGGTTGAACCCGCCGGCCAGGGTGGTCTTGGCGAGCTGTGTCAGGAACGCGACCTTGCACTCGCCGGTCCCAAGCGCGACGATCGGAACGCTGTACTCGCGGCCGAGGATGTCGGCCTCCTGGAGGGCCTGTGTCGGGTTCTGGTCCTCGCCGTCGGTGAGTAGAACGAGCTTGCGCGTCCGCCCGCCGTCCGGCGCCCGGCCGAGCTGAGCGCGGACGGCCGCCAGCCCGACGCCCATCGCCGTGCCGCCGCCGCCGACCCGCGCGAGCTGGTACACCGCTGCCTTGACCTGATCCTCCGCCAGCGGGGAGATACTGCCGGCCAGGACGTGTGCGTTGTCGTCGAACGCCACCACCGTCAGCAGATCGTCATGACCGAGACGGGACGCGAGCTTCTCGACGACGCTGCACGCCACCTCGCGCCGGCTCGGCACGTCAGACTGCACGCTCTGGGCGGATTGCCCTTCGGTCACCACCTCGCCGACGTTCTTCGCGTTGGGGTCGTGCCGCATCAGGTAGTCCATCGACCCGCTGACGTCCGCGACGACGATCAGGTGGGCCGGCAGAGCAGCCTGATCGGGCGACCCGAGGACAGTCGGGTTGGGCTCGATGGTAACGAGGGCATGCACGTCCTCGACCTTGTCGGCCGGGACGCAAGGCTGGTCGAGCTTCCAGCGCAGAGTGAAGGCGTTGGGCATGGAAACTGTTGGATGCTGGTGGTTAGTGGGGACGGCAAAGCCCACGGGCCACGTCCCGTGGGTGAAGCACCGGCTACCTGGCCCACGGGGCGCAGCCCGTGGGCTTTGGGTGCTCACTGTCCACCAACCACTAACCACTAACCACTTTGATCACGACACAGCTAATGTTGTCCCCAAACCCCTCCGGCTCGGCGGCCGACGGAGGGCGCTGCAGCGAATCGGCGGCGTCGGCGAGCTTGACGGCCAGGTCGGCGGCCGGCAGATCCCGATGGCGCCGCACCAGATCCGCCAGGATGGGCGGATTCAGGAAGAGGCCCTCCTCGACGAGGCCGTCCGTACAGAGTACCACGAAGTCGCCCGGCAGCAAGCGCCAGGTCAAGATCGCGGGGATGCAAAATTGCTCCTCGATGCGTGGCTCGCCGGTCGGGCCGCGGCCGCACCCGCCGATGCAATCGCGCAGCGCCTTGGCCATCGTGCCCGCCTCGCGCACATCCTCCGGCGGCACCCCGGCCGCGAGCAGGGCCGAGCCGACGTCTCCGTCCACGGTCAGCTGTTCGGCCCCGTCCGCCCCGACGAGGTAGGCGCGACTGTCGCCCAGGTTCGCGAGCACCAGCCGATTCCCCTCCAGCCACCCCGCCGTCAGGGTCGTACCCATGAGATCCTTGCCGGCGACCAGCGCCTCCCGGTGGCCGTGCTGCAGCGCCCAGTCGAGCAGCCCCTGCGCCGCCTGCCGACACACGGCGGTGATGCCGGTCGCGAACTGGTCCAGGGTCGCGCGTGGGCCGAAGGCGGTTTCGAGGCGCTGACAGGTCAGCTGGCTGGCGAGACGGCCGGTGCCCACGTCGCAGCTGGAGATGCCGTCCGCGACGGCGACGAGAATCCGGTCCGGCGCGGCGTAGCGGCACTGCAGCGCGCAATCCTCGTTCGCCCGGCCGAGCGTCCCCTTCGCTCGACCGGCGCGGGTGTGGATACCCACGTCCCAGCGCACGGGCGTCGTCGCCGCGGCGCGGCGTTCGGCCCGCTCGACCGCCGTGTGGAACGCCGCCCGGAAGGCCGCCGGGGTGGGGAACCGGCGGGCCGGCTCGATCGCCAGCGCCCGGGCCAGGACCGGCACCACGCCCGCCGGCAGCTGCGGGGCGAAGGTGCGCAGGGGGGGCAGGGCGAACCCGAACGCCTCCAGGCCAGCGCCGAGGAAGCCGTTCGGGAGCAGCCGGGCGAGCCAGCAGTAGGCGAAGACGGCCAGGTGAAACACGTCGGTGGCGGAGCCCAGGTCGGCGGCCCGGAAGCGCGCCACCTCCGGGGCGGCGAACTTGGGGTTGAAGACCAGCTGCTCGGGGCTGCGGCCCGCCTGATAGACGCCCAGGTCGAGATTCGTGAACCGGGCGCGCCACCCCTTGCCCGCGTCAGGGACCAGCTCGATCTCCTTCGGGTCGAAGGTGAGCCAGACCAGGCCAGCAGCGTGGAGTTCCTCCAGGGCGTCCGCGAGGATGCCGAGGAACACGTCGAGGTGGCGGAGTTCCTGCAGCGCGTCGCGCGCCGGCGGGGCCGCCCACGGGAGGGCCTGCGGGGCGGCCGCCTCCGCGACGACCCAGGCGCCCTGTGCCTCCGGGACGACGCGGCAGGGCGGCAGCGGAGGGACGCGCCGACGCACGCGATCCTCGACGGTGGCGCGGTGGTGGGGCCAGGCGGGTTGCGGCAGCCAGTGGAGGCGCCAGCCGCGGGGTCCGGTGCGCAGGGTGACGCTGGCTTCGGGGCGCGCGAGGCTGGCGGACTGGTCGGGGGAGAGGAGGAGCGTGCCCTCGGGGCCGAGATTGCAAACGGGCGGGGCGTCGCGGACAGCGGGAGGCATCAGGTCCGCGTTGCAGTGGTCGCAGAACTCGCGATCGTGGGACGTGCCGCCGCACGCCGGACAGATGACCATGACGTCACTCCGCGCCTGGCTCGCCGCAGGTGGCTTTCATGATAAACGAAGCGCGGACGGGTCGCAATCGGCAACGCGCCTGGTGCCCCGCCGTGGGTACGCGGACGCGCGCGGTCAGATCCGCGCGCGCGGCTGATTAACACTTCAGACGCAAGCGCCGCCCGGCTACTCCTTCTTCGCGTCCTTGGCGGCGCCCGCCTCCACGAACGTGCCGGTGTACGGCGTGTCGCCCACCTTGCCGCCGATCTCGCCCTCGACGCCCTTCTGGCCGACGAGTTGCTTGTCGCCGCCGGTGAACCGGGACGCCTGTCCCTTCGGGTCGCCCTCCTGCGGGTCGGCCTTCAGCGTCACCGCCAGCGGCGGCTTCAGGCTCGTGATCGTCAACGTCAGCGTGGCGCCCTCCGCCTTGACGGGCGCCGGCTTCTTCGCGCTGCCGTCGAGGACGTAGACGGCGACCTGCCCCCTGGCCCGGTCCAGGGTGAACTCGACGTGGTACTTCTCCTCGCCCCACTCGGCGAGCGCCCCGCCGTGCGGTCCCCTGGTCGGATGGTCGTGTTTGGGGGCGACCTTACCCTTGTCCGTGGCTGCCTGTCCGTCCTTGCCCTTGCCGTCCTCCGGCCGCGACGTGCAGCCGGCCGCCAGTGCCAGCGTCGCCGCCAGCGCGGCGCAGCCGATCAGCCTTTCGATGGAACGCATGCGTCATCCTTTCCTGAAAAGAAGGTCGTCGTGCCCAGTCCACGGGACGTAATCCGTGGGCTCTGGAGCCTCAGTTCTACCCAACCTCGCCCTCCGCGGCGTCGGTCCGGGCGATCCGGACGGCGTCGCGGCCGCTGAAGTTCCAGAACAGCCCGGGGTGCAGCAGGAACTCGGACAGCGTCGAGGTGATCAGCCCGCCGAGGATCACCGTCGCCACCGGATAGAGGATCTCCCGCCCCGGCTGGTGCCCGCCGACCACCAGCGGAACCAGGCCGATCCCGGCCGTCAGCGCCGTCATCAGCACCGGCGCCAGCCGTTCCAGGCTGCCGCGCAGCACCATCTGTCGGGTGAACCCCTCCTTCTCGTGCCGCATCAGGTGGAAGTAGTGCGTCACCAGCAAGATGCCGTTGCGGGCCGCGATGCCGCCGAGGGAGATGAACCCGACCATCGCCGCGACCGTCAGCGTCTGCCCGGTCAGGGCCAGCGCCGCCACCCCGCCGATGAACGCCGTCGGCAGGGCGTTGAGGATCTGCAGGACGATCCGGGCCGACGGGTACAGCGTGTACAGCACCGCGAACATGCCGGCCAGCGCGACGCCCGCGAGGGCCAGGATCAGCCACGTCGCCCGCCGCTGGCTCTCGAACTGGCCGCCGTACTCGATGAAGTACCCCGGCGGGAGCCCCGGCCGGACCTGCTCGTCGATGCGCTTCTCGATGTCCTCGACGACGGACGCCAGGTCGCGGTCCCGGGCGTTGACTCGAACGACGATGCGCCGCCGCGCGTTCTCCCGGCTGATCTGGTTGGCGCCGCCGCCGCCGCCGATGTCGGCCAGCTCGCTCAGCGGCACCCGGCCGCGCCCCCCGGGCAGGTCCACCGACAGCCGACCGAGGGATGCGTAATCGGTTTGGTACGGCTTGTCCAGCCGCACCAGCAGGTCGAACCGCCGCTGCCCCTCGACCACCTGCGACACCACCTCGCCCTTGAGGGCGGTGCTCACGAACTCGGCGACGTGCGCCCGGTCCACGCCGTGGAACGCGAGCTGGCCCGGGCGCAGCCGGATGTGCAGCTCCTCGACCTCCTGCTGCGCCTCGACCACCGGCGGCGCGATCCCTGCCACCCCGCCGATGGCCGCCTTGACCTGCCCGGCGAGGCGGCGCAGCGTCTCCAGATCGTCACCGTGGATCTTGATCGCGACCTGCGCCGTCACTCCCGAGAGCATGTGGCTGATCAGATGCGACAGCGGCTGCTCGACCTCGACGTCCACGCCCGCGACCTCCTCCTTGACCGCCGCCTCGATCCGCTCGAGCGCATTCTCCCGGCCGACCCCGGCGTCCGGGTTGACCGTCACGATGTACTCGGTTCGGCTGACCGGCTCGGCGTGCTCGTCCAGCTCCGCCCGGCCGGTGCGCCGCGAGAACTGGAGGACGAGGCCGCCCGGGTTGGCCGCCGACTTCTGCATCCGCCGCAACCGGGCGTCCACCACCGCCGCCACCTCGTTGGATGCCTCCAGGGACGAGCCGGCCGGCAGCGTCAGGTTGACCTGCGCGCTGCCCTCGTCGAAACGCGGCAGGAAGTCGGCCCCGAGCCGCGTCAGCACCACCACCCCGAGCCCGACCAGGAGCCAGGTCGCCAGCAGGATCCATCCGGTCCGGGCCATGCTCAGCCGGATCAGCCCGCCGGCCGCCCACTTCAGCGCGCGGAGCAGTGGGCTGTCGTGAGTGCGGTGCGTCGCCCGGGCCTGCGGCAAGAGGTAGTACGACAGGACCGGCGTGACGGTCAGCGACACCAGCAGCGACGCCAGGATGCTGACGATGTACGCGACCCCGAGCGGCGCGAACAGCCGGCCCTCGACGCCCGACAGCGCGAACAGCGGAACGAACACGAGAATGACGAGCACCGTGCCGTACACGATGGCGGACCGAACCTCCACGCTCGCCTCGTAGATCACGGCCAGGACGGGCCGCCGATAGTGCCCCCTCACCCCCCCGCCCTCCTCTCCCGCGAGGGGAGAGGGGGGCAGCGCATTGTTCTCCTTGAGCCGGCGGAAGATGTTCTCGACGTCCACGATCGCGTCGTCCACCAGCTCGCCCATCGCCACCGCGATTCCGCCGAGCGTCATCACGTTGATCGACAGCACTGTCCCGGTCAGCCACCCGACGGCCTGGAACACCAGGGCCGTGACAGCCAGGGATAGCGGGATCGCGGTCAGCGAGATGAACGTTGTCCGGAGGTTCAGCAGAAACAGGAAGAGGACGATCAGGACCAGGCCCGCGCCGATCACCAACGCCTCGCCGACGTTGAACAGGCCGCGGTCGATGAACTCGCGCAGCTGGTACAGCTCCGGGTTGACGACCACGTCGGCCGGCAGCGCGGCCTCGACCTCCCGCAGCGCCGCGACGACGCGGTCGGTCAGAACGCGCGTATCGACGTGCGGCTGCTTCGTGATCACCAGGACGACAGCCGGCAGGCCGTTGACGGATGCGTCCCCGCGCTTCACCTGGGCGCCCTCGACGACGCGGGCGACCTGGGCGAGGAGAACGGTCCGCTCGGCCGTCGGCTTGACCGGCACCTGGCGGAGCTGGTCCAGGACGCGCTCGGTGTCCGGCCCGAGGCGGCCGAGGACGCGCACTGGCCGCTCGCGGTCCGCCTGGACGGCGAACCCGCCGCTCGCGTTGACGTTGTTCCGGCGGACGGCCTCCTCGACCTGTGCGAGCGAGACGTCGTAGGCGAGCAGGGCCGTCGGGTCCACCAGTACCTGGTACTGCTTGCGGCCGCCGCCCATGACCATGACCTGGGCGATCCCGCGTACCTTCAGCAGGCGCGGCCGCACGACCCAGTCGGCCGTCGTCCGCAGCTTCAGCTTCCGCTGGGCGGCCGGCGGGAACACGGCCGTTGGCGTCGCGCCACCGACGGCCACCGTCACGCGCCGCTCGCGATCCGCCGGCCTCCCGGGAGCGGTCCGGTCCTTGTCGGCGACGCGCAGCCGCGGGTCGGTCGCGGTGAACGCCCCCGGGGAGCCGGGAACGGGGCGGAGCACCAGACGCTCCACCCTGTCGGCCGCCACGGCCTCCGCCCACGGTCCCACGGGCGGCAGCTCCCAGGTCAACGAGGCGGAAGCGGCGTCCGTCCGGATCGGGCGCCAGGCGTTCGGTCGGCCGCGATCGTGCGGCTCCCACAGGTACACCGTCGCCCGCCCCTCGGCCGGGTCGTGGACCAGTTCAGCCAGGTGGCCGGTCGTGCCGAGCGGGGCCAACTCGCCGCCGCGCGGTCCGGGCCGGCGGTAGATGCCGACCAGCATGATTTGGCCCATGATGGAGCTGATCGGCGCCATCTGCGGCCGAACGCCGGACGGCAGGTCGGGCTGGGCGGTCGCCAGTCGCTCCTGGACGACCTGGCGAGCCGCCCGGATGTCCGTCCCCCACCCGAACTCGACGTACACGACCGACAGGCCGACGGCCGACTGGCTGCGCACGTCCTCGACGCCGGTCGCGCCGAGCAGGGCCGCCTCCAGCGGAAACGTGACGAGCGTCTCGACCTCCTCCGGCGCCAGCCCGGGCGCCTCGGTCATCACGACGACGCGCGGCCGGTCGAGGTCCGGGAAGACGTCGATCGGCAGCGTCGTCGCGGCGTACCCGCCGTACAGTAGCGCGGCCAGGCTGAGGAACACGATCAGGACGCGGTTGCGCAGCGCGAAGCGAATGACGGCGTTCAGCATGGCGCCTCCTTCAATCCCTCTGGTGCAAGTGCCCTGGCCCTCGCCGCGGCCCTTGTCGGCGCCGCGAGCGTCTGCTAATCTGCTACTTACGTTTCGGCGGGCAGGTTCTCGGGGCAGGTCGCCCCGTCCCCCAGGCCACCGCCTCCGCTTTCCCCCACCCGGGGAAACGCCTCCCGAGAAGAGCGGCGGCGGCTCCCCCCTCCGCACAACCCGTGGACGGTCCGCGAGGCCCCCATGATCCACGTAAGCGACCTGACCAAATTCTATGGCGACTACGCGGCCATCGACGGCGTCTCATTCGACGTGCCGGCTGGCGAGATCGTCGGCTTCCTCGGGCCGAACGGAGCCGGCAAGTCCACGACGATGCGCATCCTTGCCGGCTACCTGACCGCCACGTCCGGTCGGGCCGAGATCGACGGCCTGGACGTCTTCTGGCGCCCGGTCGAGGTGCGGCGGCGTATCGGGTACATGCCGGAGAACTGCCCGCTCTACCCCGAGATGCGCGTCGTCGAGTACCTCCACTTCCGCGCCGGCATCAAGGGGCTGCACGGCCGCGAGCGCCGCACGCGCCTGGACTACGTCCTCGGCCGGTGCTGGCTCGGGGGCGTGCGGCGGCAGCTGATCGGCACCCTGTCCAAGGGGTTCCGCCAGCGCGTCGGCCTGGCCGACGCGCTGCTCGCCCAGCCGCCGGTGCTGATCCTCGACGAACCAACGGCCGGCCTGGATCCGGTGCAGATCCGCGAGACGCGCTCCCTGATCCGCGAACTCGGCCACGACCACACCGTCCTGCTCTCGACCCACATTTTGACCGAGGTCGAGATGACATGCGACTCGGCCATCATCATCCACCGCGGGCGCGTGGCGGCGTCCGGAACGCTGGCCGCGCTGGGGCGCCGGGCCGGCGAGGAGGTGTACCTCGTTGCCCGTCTCGGCGGCGCGGTGGACGCCGAGGCGGTCAGCACCCTGCCCGGCGCCACCGACGTCTCCGCGTCCGCCGACGGCGAAACCACCCGCCTCCGCGTCCGCACCGACGACGCGGACGCCCTCGCTCCGCGGCTGTGCGCGCTGGCCGGCGAGCGCGGCTGGCCGGTCCACGAACTGCGGCCGGAGCGCCGCACCCTGGAAGACCTGTTTGTACAGATCACCAGTGACAGGGGACAAGGGAGAGAGCAGCATAACAAGGCCCACGGATTGCGTCCCGTGGGTAAAGTCTCCGGCGCTTGACCCACGGGACGCCCCCCGTGGACTTTACTGATTGACCCCTGACCCCTGGCCCCTCCACCATGCTAGCGACCCTCAGCCTGATCCGCCGCGAGTTCGCCGCCTACTTCCTTTCGCCGATCGCGTATGTGGTGATGACGCTGTTCCTGCTCGTCACCGGGTACATGTTCTGGCGCACCCTCGCCAAGCTGACCGCGTTCGGCCCGCAGGGGGTCGAGTTCCCGATGCAGACGATGCTCGGGCTCGGCGACCTGGGCGCGCTGGCCGGCGTGTTCGCGTTCCAGGCGTTCTGGCTCGTCTTCCTGATCATCCCGCCGCTGCTCACCATGCGCCTGTTCGCCGAGGAGCGCGCCAGCGGCACTCTGGAGATGCTGCTGACGGCCCCGCTACGCGACTGGCAGATCGTGCTGAGTAAATTCCTGGCCTGCTACGGCTTCTACGTCGTCATGTGGCTGCCGACGCTCGTCTAC
>JAANMY010000391.1_pt1 | contig 62306 bp, 58 predicted proteins | sample 7279691 | NCBI WGS metagenome assembly JAANMY01 (sample SAMN14094543, study PRJNA606508) | bioreactor metagenome | isolation source: A lab-scale SPAN reactor treating ammonium-rich wastewater day 388 | place: Ireland: Galway | collected 2018-02-07 | reverse complement strand
GGCCGGATCACCCTGGGCGGCGCCGATCTGCGGCGAATTCCGGGCGCCATGTTGCCTGCACGGTTCTCGGCCGTGCTGCAACGGGCATGGCTGACCGATGCGACCATCCGCGAGAATATCCGCGCGGGCCGGCCCTCGGCCTCGGATGCCGAGGTGGATGAGGCGGCCCGGCGCGCGCAGGTCACGGGATTTGCCAGGGTGCTGCCCCAGGGCCTCGACAGCCGGTCGGCGAGGGCGGGCGCAACCTTTCGGGCGGCGAGCGCCAGCGGGTCGCCATCGCCCGTGCCATGCTGCGCGATGCGCCCGCGCTGCTTCTGGACGAGGCGACCGCCGCCCTCGATCCCGAGAACGGGGCCGAGGTTTTGGCGGTGCTCGATGTGCTGAAACGGGGCCGCACCGTGGTCGTGGTGGCGCATCGGCTGCACACCATCCGGCACGCCGACCGGATCGCGGTGATCGAGGCTGGCCGCCTCATCGACAGCGGCCGCCATGAGGAGCTTATCGCTCGCTGTGCGCTCTACATGCGCCTTGGCGTCTCGGTCGCCCGTGCCATCCACGACATGTCGGCGTGGATTTCGGCAGCGATCTCATCGGCACGGTGCTCGCTGGGGATCCGGATCAGCTTTGCGCCTTCACGGAATACCTCAAGCCTCTCGCGGTCTTTCCGGGCGAGGTGCTGGAGGCCGGAGATGGCCTCTGATCGCGCTGCCAGACAGGCGGCGCGGCGCTGGAGGCGTTGCCTCGCGGACCAGGGGATATCAATGTCATCCAGACGGTCCAGGCAGCCTGTTTCATCGACCGTCCATCCGCCCTCATCGGCGGGTCGATCCCGTCGCGCCTGGCACGCAGGCGCTGGTAGTGCCGCCGCAAGCGCGACTGGATCTCGGCCTGGGACCGGCCTTCTGGAGGAAACCGCAGTTCGGCGAAGGGAATGCAGGTCATGGGCAAGGCTGTATCGACAGGCATGACGGCGCACCTTCAAAGACAAGCCGATCCCGTTCGGGAGAGCGGCGCTTTCCCGGCGGAGAGGGGCGGAACTGGTGGGGCCCGGAGCGAGTGGCGGTCTTCTGCATCTGCATTGCCGCCAGCCCCGGCGGGCATGCCGCGACCATCTTCGGCAGGGGCTGCTTCGTCAACGGGAGGAGTTGAAGGGCTGGTCGCCAGGCAGAGCAATGAGCGACCCGAACTGCCGGTTTCGATAAGATCAGATAACATATTGTAATAAAATAAAATAAAATAATTTATCGAGCCGATCGGATGGGCGCTAATGACCTGGGAAATGGACGGCGAAATCCCAAAAAATGGGCCTTGATCGCCTGCCGATTCAGCCCGCGCCAAGGCGGAGCGCGGCAAAAAATCCTTTCTGCGTTGCGGCGAATTGACTGGGCATGATTATTACGTTATCGCTTCACCAGTCGTAATATTGTTGCGAGGGCAGATCGTGGCCGAGAAAGACAAACCCTGGCTTTTCCGCACCTATGCGGGCCATTCGACCGCCGAGAAATCCAACGCACTCTATCGGGGCAACCTCGCCAAGGGGCAGACCGGCCTGTCGGTGGCCTTCGACCTGCCGACCCAGACCGGCTACGACAGCGACCACGTCCTGGCGCGCGGCGAGGTCGGCAAGGTCGGCGTGCCCGTCTGCCACCTGGGCGACATGCGCATGCTCTTCGACCAGATCCCGCTGGAACAGATGAACACCTCGATGACGATCAACGCGACGGCGCCCTGGCTCTTGTCGCTCTATATCGCCGTGGCCGAGGAACAGGGCGCCGACATCGCCAGGCTGCAAGGCACGGTGCAAAACGACATCATCAAGGAATACCTGTCGCGCGGCACCTATATCTGCCCGCCCCGGCCCTCGCTCAGGATGATCACCGACGTCGCGGCCTATACGGCGAAGCACCTGCCGAAATGGAACCCGATGAACGTCTGCTCGTATCACCTGCAGGAGGCGGGGGCGACGCCCGAGCAGGAGCTGGCCTATGCGCTCGCGACCGGCATCGCCGTGCTGGACGACCTGAAGACCAAGGTCGAGCCGCAGGATTTCCCCGCCATGGTCGGGCGGATCTCGTTCTTCGTGAACGCCGGCATCCGCTTCGTGACCGAGCTGTGCAAGATGCGCGCCTTCACCGAGCTCTGGGACGAGATCTGCCGCGACCGCTATGGCATCGAGGAAGAGAAATACCGCCGCTTCCGCTATGGCGTGCAGGTGAACAGCCTGGGCCTGACCGAGCAGCAGCCGGAGAACAACGTCTATCGCATCCTCCTGGAGATGCTGGCCGTCACGCTGTCGAAGAACGCCCGCGCCCGCGCCGTGCAGCTGCCGGCCTGGAACGAGGCGCTTGGCCTGCCGCGGCCCTGGGACCAGCAATGGTCGCTGCGCATGCAACAGATCGTCGCCTACGAGACGGACCTGCTGGAGTACGGCGACCTTTTCGACGGCAATCCGGTGATCGCCGCCAAGGTCGAGGAGCTGAAATCCGGCGCCCGCGCGGAACTCGCGACGCTGGACGAGATGGGAGGCGCCATTGCCGCCATCGAATACATGAAGTCGCGGCTGGTCGAATCCAATGCCGAGCGGTTGAATCGCATCGAGGCGAACGAGACGGTAGTCGTCGGCGTGAACCGCTGGCAGCAGGGCGAGCCCTCGCCGCTGACCGCGGGCGATGGCGGCATCATGGTGGTGGACCCGGCGGTCGAGCAGGACCAGATCGCCCGGCTGCGCGCCTGGCGCGAAGCGCGCGACGAGACGGCCGTCGAGGCCGCCCTCGCCGCGCTGCGCGATGCCGCGCAGAGGGGGCAGAATGTGATGCCGTTTTCCATCGCCGCCGCCAAGGCAGGCGCCACGACCGGCGAATGGGCGGCGGTGATGCGCCAGGTGCATGGCGAATATCGCGGCCCGACGGGGGTCTCGGCCAGCCCCTCGAACCGCACCGAGGGGCTGGAGCCGATTCGCGAGGCCGTGGATGCGGTCAGCCGCCGCCTTGGCCGGCGGCTGAAGTTCCTGGTCGGCAAGCCCGGCCTCGACGGCCATTCCAACGGCGCCGAGCAGATCGCCTTCCGCGCCCGCGATTGCGGCATGGACATCACCTATGAAGGCATCCGCCTGACCCCCGAGCAGATCGTGACCCGCGCCGCCGAGGACAATGCCCATGTCGTCGGCCTGTCGATCCTGTCGGGCAGCCACCTGCCGCTGATCGAGGATCTGATGGAGCGGATGCGCGCCGCCGGCCTGGCGCATGTCCCGGTCGTGGTCGGCGGCATCATTCCCGACGAGGACGCGGCCAGGCTGCTGAAGATGGGCGTGGCGCGGGTCTATACGCCCAAGGATTTCGAGCTCAACCGGATCATGATGGACATTGTGGCCCTGGTCGAGCCCGAGGAGGCCGCCGCCTGAGCCGGTGGCACGGCCGCATGGGTATTTGAGCAACGAAGAAGTCCGGCGCCGCGCCCTCGGCTTCTTCGTTGTCCAAATACCCATATTGCAACCACGCTGTCAGTCCTTCAGCAGCAGAAGCAGCGCGGCGACGGTCGCCAGCACCCCGGGCAGCACGGCGAGCGGCGGCAGGCCGCGGGTCAATGCGGCCTCGAGCCCGATGACCCAGATCGGCGTCAGGTAGGTATAGGCCATCACCTTGGACGAGGGCAGCCGCATGGTGGCGAATTGCACCAGCGCCGTGGTCAGCGCGCTGGCGAAGATCGCGACATAGAGCAGCGTCACCCAGACGATGGCCGGCAGATGCGCCCAATCCGTGTCGAGGATCGCCCGGCCGCCCCAGACAAGCAGGATCAGCCCGCCGGCGCAGAGCGTGGCGAAGGTCGAGACGATCGGCGTCTCGCCCCGGTTCAGCCGGCGCACCATCGGGGTATAGAGCGCATGGGCCGCGCAGCCGACCAGGTAGATCGCCTCGCCGCGGCCGAATTCCAGCCTGATCAGCGCTGCCGCGTCGCCGCCGAAGATCACCCAGAGCGAGCCCGCCGCCCCCAGCGCCAGCGCCAATGCGATGCGCCCGGTCATGCGCTGCCGCATCAAAAGCCAGCCGAAGCCCGCCGACATCAGCGGCGTCAGCGTGAACACCGCCGCCGCCGAGACCGGCAACGCGGTTTTCAGCCCCTCGAACATCAGCACGAAATAGGCGGCGAAGAGCCCGCCCAGCACCAGGTAGCGCCAGGGCGCGCGGAAGGTTTCCCGCGGGATGCCCGGCCTGGCCATGGCCACGCCGCCGACCACCCCCGCGACGATGGCGAAGCGCGCGGCCGAGATCGCCGCCGGGTCGATCAGGTTCGCCGCCCGTGCGCCCAGCGAGAAGGAGCCCGCGATCGCGGCCGAGAACAGCAGCATCGCCGCATGGCCCTGCAACGCCTCGCGCCGAATCTGCGGCACCGCCGAAAGCTCGGCCATCAGCCGCGCCCGAGCATGTAGAATTCGTCGTTCGGCCGGATGTCGCCCGCGTTCACCAGCCGGTTCGACATGCCGAAGAAGGCGGCGATGGCGCCGATGTCCCAGATCTCGTCCTGGTCGAAGCCGGCCTCGCGCAGCGCGACATGATCCGCCTCGTCGATCCCTTGGGCGTTCAGCGCCACCTTTTCGGCATAGGCCAGCATGGCGCGTTCGCGTGGCGTGAGGTCGGCCTTGCGCCAGTTCACCGCCACCTGGTCGGCGATGAAGGCGTTCTTTGCCCGGATGCGCAGGATGGCGCCATGCGCGACCACGCAATACTGGCACTGGTTCAGCCCCGAGGTCGCGACCACGATCAATTCGCGCTCGGCCTTGGTGAGGCCGCCCTCGCGTTCCATCAGCGCGTCGTGGTAGGCGAAGAAGGCGCGGAACTCGTCCGGGCGATGCGCCAGCGCCAGGAAGACGTTCGGGACGAAGCCCGATTTCTCGGCCACCTTGCGGATGCGCAGGGCGATGTCTTCGGGCATCTCGTCCAGCGAGGGCACGGGAAAGCGGCTGATGGGATGGGTCATGGCTCGGTCCTCCGGGGCGCGAGGTTTTCACCAAAGCCGGGGCAGGGTCCTCCGGGGCGCGCTTGACTTTGGCGGGCATTGGCCCTATCCACGCCGGGATTCCCGGAAGGTCTGTCCTTCCGGTCCCCGCGCCTTGTCCGGGGATCGCCCCCCGTCAGCGCGTTGCGCCCACGGGGGCGCACCTGTTTATTCGCGCCCGTGTTCCCCGGGCAAACGGCAACCATTGGAGGGCCGCCGATGTTTGAAAACCTGTCCGACCGCCTTGGCGGCGTATTCGACCGGCTGACCAAGCAGGGCGCGCTGTCCGAGGATGACGTGGCCGCCGCCATGCGCGAGGTGCGCGTCGCGCTGCTGGAGGCCGATGTCTCGCTGCCCGTGGCGCGCGGCTTCGTCAAGGCGGTGACGCAGAAGGCCACCGGCGCGGCCGTCACCAAGTCGATCACCCCCGGCCAGCAGGTCGTCAAGATTGTCCATGACGAGCTGATCAAGGTCTTGCAGGGCGAGGGCGCGCCCGACGCGCTGCGCATCGACAATCCCCCGGCGCCGATCCTGATGGTCGGCCTGCAGGGCTCGGGCAAGACCACCACCACGGCCAAGCTGGCCAAGCGCCTGAAGGACCGCGAGAAGAAGCGGGTGCTGATGGCCTCGCTGGACACCAACCGTCCGGCCGCCATGGAGCAGCTGGCGATCCTGGGCCAGCAGATCGGCGTCGATACCCTGCCCATCGTGCCGGGCGAGAACGCCGTGCAGATCGCCAGGCGCGCCAAGCAGCAGGCGACGCTGGGCGGCTATGACGTCTACATGCTCGACACCGCCGGCCGGCTGCATATCGACGAAGTGCTGATGGACGAGGTGCAGGCCGTCCGCGACGTGGCCAGCCCGCGCGAGACGCTGCTGGTCGTCGACGGGTTGACCGGCCAGGACGCGGTGAACGTCGCCAGCGAATTCGACGGCAAGGTCGGCATCTCGGGCGTCGTGCTGACCCGGATGGACGGCGACGGCCGCGGCGGCGCCGCGCTGTCGATGCGCGCCGTGACCGGCAAGCCGATCCGCTTCGTCGGCCTGGGCGAAAAGATGGATGCGCTGGAGGTCTTTGACGCGCAGCGCATCGCCGGCCGCATCCTCGGCATGGGCGACATCGTCGCCCTGGTCGAGAAGGCGCAGGAGGTGCTGGAGGTCGAGCAGGCCGAGCGCATGATGAAGCGCTTCCAGAAGGGCATGTTCAACATGAACGACCTGCGCAACCAGCTTGAGCAGATGCTCAAGATGGGCGGGATGCAGTCGATCATGGGCATGATGCCCGGCATGGGCAAGATGGCCAAGCAGGCCGAGGCGGCTGGTTTCGACGACAAGGCGATCAAGCGCCAGATCGCGCTGATCAACTCGATGACGAAAAAGGAACGCGCCAATCCCGACCTGCTGCAGGCCAGCCGCAAGAAACGCATCGCCGCCGGCGCGGGCATGGAAGTGTCGGAACTCAACAAGCTTCTGAAGATGCAGAAGCAGATGGCCGACACGATGAAGAAGCTGGGCAAGATGGGCAAGGGCGGCATGCTCAAGCAGGCCATGCGCGCCATGACCGGCAAGGGCGGCGGGCTGCCCGACATGGCCAATGTCGATCCCGAGAAGATGGCCGAGGCCACGCGGATGCTGCAAGACCCCAAGGGGCTGGGCGGCCAGTTGGGCGGCATGGGCCTGCCGGGCGGGCTTTCCGGCCTGTTCGGGAAGAAGTGAACACATGATCCGGCTTGCCGACACGCCCGTGCTGACGACCGAGCGGCTGGTCCTGCGCGCCCCGCAGGCCGGCGACTGGCCGGCATGGCGCGACTTCTTCGAAAGCGACCGCGCCGGCTTCGTCGGCGGGCCGATGGTGCAGCCCGGCCAGTCCTGGCGCGCCTTTGGCCATTTCATCGGCCATTGGGTGCTGCGCGGCTATGGCATGTTCGTGCTGACCGAGCGTGGATCGGACCGGGCGCTGGGGGCGGTCGGGCCGTGGTTTCCCGACGGCTGGCCCGAGCATGAGATCGGCTGGACGCTGTGGTCCGCCGGGCTGGAGGGCCGGGGCTATGCGCAGGAAGCGGCCCTGGCGGCGCGCGACTTCGCGCTCCGCACGCTCGGCTGGTCGCGGCCGGTCAGCTATATCGACCCGGCCAATGCGCGCTCGATCTCGCTTGCCCAGCGGCTGGGCGCCCTGCGCGATCCCAAGGCCGAGGCGCCGCATTTCGGCGATGACCGCGCCCCGCCGCATGTCTTTCGCCATCCCGCCGGAGCCGCGGCATGAATGGCGCGTCCCGTGTAGATGCGGTGCTGCGCATTTCAATCCCTGGAGACCCGAATGAGTGATCCGACCGCCCGCGCCGCGACCCTGCTCAAGGAGCATCGTGCCAGCATCGACCGGCTGGACGCGATTCTGGTCTATACGCTGGCCGAGCGGTTCAAGCACACCCAATCCGTCGGCCGCCTGAAGGCCGAACACGATCTTCCTCCGTCCGATCCCGTCCGCGAGGCGAGACAGATCGAGCGGCTGGAACGCCTCGCGCGCGAGGCCGACCTGGACCCGGAATTCGCGCGCAAATTCCTGAACTTCGTGATCGCCGAAGTGATCCGGCATCACGAGAAACTCCTCCCCTGAGGCGGGGTTTTCCCCCGCCGACCCCGCCATTCCAAAGGAGAAAACGCAATGGCAATGAAAATCCGCCTGGCCCGTGGTGGCTCGAAGAAACGCCCCCATTACGCCATCGTCGCGTCCGATTCGCGCATGCCGCGCGACGGCCGCTTCCTCGAGAAGCTGGGCACCTACAACCCGCTCTTGCCGAAGGATTCGGAAGAGCGCATCAAGATGAACCTCGAGCGCGTGCAATACTGGCTCTCGCAGGGTGCGCAGCCGACCGACCGCGTCGCACGCTTCCTGGAAGCCGCCGGCGTCAAGGAAAAGACCGAGCGCAAGAACCTGAAGAAGGGCGAGCCCGGCAAGGCCGCCAAGGAACGCGCCGAAAAGCGCGCCGCGCGTGAAGCCGCCGCCAACGCCCCGGCCGAAGAAGCCGCTTCGGAATAATGACCGAGCGGGTCTGCGTCGGTGCGATCGCGGGCGCCTTTGGCGTCCGGGGCGAGGTGAGGCTGAAGAGCTTTACCTCGCAACCGAACGATATTGCCGCATATGCCCCGCTTTATACCGAAGACGGCAGCCGCTCGTTCACCGTCCGCCTGACGCGGCCGGTGACGGGCGGGCTTGGCGCCCGGCTGTCGGGCGTCGAGACGCGCGAACAGGCCGAGGCGCTGAAGGGCGTGACGCTCTGGGCCGACCGCGACAAGCTTCCGGCCCTGCCGGACGACGAATTCTATCATGCCGACCTGATCGGCCTGTCGGTCCATGACACCGGCGGGGCGCTGATCGGCAAGGTCCGCGCGATCTACGACCACGGCGCGGGCGACATCCTGGAGATCCACGGACCCGGCCGCCGGCAGGTGCTGCTTCTGCCCTTTACCCGTGCCTTCGTGCCCACGGTGGACCTGGCCGCGGGCCGCATCGTCGCCGACCCGCCGGACGAGCAGGAATGACCGGCGGGGCGATGAAATCCCACGGCCGGCTGTCGATCCGCGCCAGCCTGCGGCCGCGCGACGTGATGGCCGAGCCGCAGGTCAGGGGCGCCTGGACCGCGCAGGTCGTCACGCTTTTCCCCGAGGCTTTTCCAGGGGTTCTGGGGCTTTCCCTGACCGGCAGGGGGCTGACCGAGGGGCTGTGGAACCTGCGCAGCATCGACTTGCGCCCCTTTGGCATCGGCAAGCACCGCAACGTGGACGACACGCCCGCCGGCGGCGGCGCCGGCATGGTGATCCGCGCCGACGTGATGGATGCGGCGCTGCGCGAGGCGGGGGCCGACCTGCCGGTGATCTATCTGTCGCCGCGCGGCAGGCCCTTTACCCAGGCCCGCGCCCGCGAACTGGCGCAGGGGCCCGGCATGACCCTGATCTGCGGCCGGTTCGAGGGCGTGGACCAGCGCGTGCTGGACGCCCATGGCGTCGAAGAGATCAGCATCGGCGACTATGTCCTGACCGGCGGGGAACTGGCGGCTCAGGTCTTGATCGACGCGACGGTTCGCCTTATACCGCGCGTGCTGGGGAATCAGGACTCTCTGGCCGAGGAATCCTTTTCCCCGGACCATGGCGGCCTGCTGGAACATCCGCAGTACACGAAGCCCGCCCTTTGGGAAGGCCGCGCGATCCCGGACGTGCTTTTGTCCGGCAATCACGCGGCTATTGCCAATTGGCGTCACGACATGGCCGAAAGGCTGACCAAGGAACGCCGCCCCGACCTGTGGCGGGCATATGAGCAGGCTCATGTGGACCCGGCAAAGGACCGACAGCTCTCGGGCGCATCAGACCAATCGCGGGACTACCGCGAGCAACCGAAGGAACCAAAGCGATGAACCTGATCGCCCAACTGGAAGCCGAGCAGATCGCCGCGCTCGGCAAGGACATCCCCGATTTCAAGGCCGGCGACACCGTTCGCGTCGGCTACAAGGTGACCGAGGGCACCCGCACCCGCGTGCAGATGTACGAAGGCGTGGTCATCTCGCGCAAGGGCGGCGGCATCGGCGCCTCGTTCACCGTGCGCAAGATCTCGTTCGGCGAGGGTGTCGAGCGCGTCTTCCCGCTCTACTCGACCAACATCGACTCGATCACCGTCGTGCGCCGTGGCCGCGTCCGCCGCGCCAAGCTGTATTACCTGCGCGATCGCCGCGGCAAGTCCGCCCGCATCGCCGAGGTCAGCAACTACAAGCCCAAAGCCGAAGCCAAGGCCTGAGGAGACGCGCCATGAAAGCAGACATCCATCCCGACTACCACCTGATCGAGGTCAAGATGACCGACGGCACCACCTATCAGGTGCGCTCGACCTGGGGCAAGGAAGGCGACACCATGTCGCTGGACATCGACCCGAACTCGCACCCGGCCTGGACCGGCGGCTCGGCCAAGCTGATGGACACCGGCGGCCGCGTGTCGAAGTTCAAGAACAAATACGCCGGCCTGGGCTTCTGATCCCGCTGCCGACCGGACTTGCAAACGCCGCCCCGAAAGGGGCGGCGTTTTTCGTTCGTGGGCGGTGGGCGGCCCAGGGGAGGGGACGCGGCCGGGCCAGGCAGGCCGCGCCGGATCGGCGGCTCAATAGGCCAGGCCGAAGATCGGCATCCAGGCGGGCATGCTGGGCGTGCGGTTCAGCGCCAGGCCGGTCAATTCGCCCCGGCCGGTGTCGATCACCACGCGGCCGTCGCGATATTCGCGCAGCACCGGGCCTTGCGCGCTTTGATAGGGCGACAGCGCGATGGTGGCATAGCCGCGGTTCGGCTTGGAGAAAACGGCGTGGATCATTGGATCGCTCCTTTCCGGTCGAGGCGATGGATGGCGGTGTCCCAGCGCGCCGGATCGCGGTCGCGCATCAGGTCGCGCGCGGTCTCGAAGGGGTCGCAGGTGATCAGCCGCAGCGGAATGTCGGAAATGCGATGCGGCTTGCCCGTGCGCCGGTCGATCAGGCTGACGGCATAGCGAGGCGAGACAGGCATGGCGGCCTGCAGCGCGCGATCGGCAAAGGCCGACAGATGGTTCAGCATGGTCATCTTTGGCTCCTTCCCTTGACTGACCCGGCCGGAGATCCCGGCATGGCTATATAACGACATAGCTGATCGTGTTTTGCAAGATAAATATCGACCGGCTTTGTCGTGATGAAAGAATGAAGCTGGAACAGATGGTTGAACGGCCGGCGGGGCAGGGCTGTCCCGCAGCGAAAAGCGCGCGCCGGGCCGCGATTCGGCCGGTCTCGGCGCTTTTCATCGTGCCGGGCGCGGCCTATTGTCCGGCGCGACGCGGGCCGGCATCGCAGGGGGATTCGTGGCGCATATCATCGTGGTCGGGAACGAAAAGGGCGGTTCGGGCAAGTCCACGACCTCGATGCATGTGGCGACCGCGCTGGCCCGCATGGGCCACCGGGTCGGCGCGCTGGACCTGGACGTGCGCCAGCGCAGCTTCGGCCGCTACCTGGAGAATCGTGCCGCCTTCGCCCAACGCGAGGGGCTGGACCTGCCCACCCCCCTGCTCGGGCGCCTTGAGCCCGAGATCCAGGGCGGCCCGGACCCTTTGTCGCAGGCGGTGGCCGCGCTCGAGGCGGAATGCGACTTCATCCTGCTGGACTGCCCCGGCTCGCACACGCGGCTCAGCCAGATGGCGCATACGCTGGCCGATACGCTGATCACGCCGATGAACGACAGTTTCGTCGATTTCGACCTGCTGGCGCGGATGTCGCCCGAGGGCAGGATCCTCGGCCCCTCGATCTATGCCGAGATGGTCTGGTCCGCCCGCCAGCTGCGCGGCGAGGCGGGGGCCGGGCCGATCGACTGGCTGGTGCTGCGCAACCGGCTGGGCACGCAGGCCATGCACAACAAGCGCAAGGTCGGCGGCGCGCTCGCCACCCTGTCCAGGCGCATCGGCTTTCGCGTGGCGCCGGGCTTTTCCGAGCGGGTGATCTTCCGCGAGCTGTTTCCGCGCGGATTGACGCTGCTGGATCTCAAGGACATCGGCACGGAACAGCTCAGCATGTCCAACATCGCCGCCCGGCAGGAACTGCGCGACCTGATCGGCGAGTTGAACCTACCCGGCGTCAGCGTTTCGTTCTGAAACCCGGCCGGCATTGTTGCCGATGGCCGGCGCCATTATGTTGCGCCGCAGATTGGTTTGGAGGGGACGATGACGGCAACCTGCCGGATCACCGGGATCGCGATGCTGGCGCTTGCCCTGTCCCTGGGACCGGCCGCGCCGGTCATGGCCGAGACGGCGGGCGCGGTCGAGCAGTCCGAATTGCCCGTGGTCACGCTGGCCACGGCCCAGCAGGACTGGATCGAGGCGCGGGTGCCGGTCTCGGGCTCGCTGGTCGCCCGGCAGGAGGTGCAGGTCCATGCCCTCGTCTCGGGGCACGAGATCACCAGCATCGAGGCCGAGGTCGGCGACCGCGTCGAGGCGGGGCAGGTGCTGGCGCGGCTGTCCGAGGATGTGCTGTCGGCGCAGCTGGCGCAGGCCGAGGCCGAATATCAGCGCGCCGAGGCCGGTGTCAGCCAGGCCGAAAGCCAGATCGCCAGCACCCAGGCCAGCCTGACCCAGGCGGTCTCGGCGCTGGAGCGCACCCGTAGCCTGCGGCAAAGCGGCAATGCCAGCCAGGCGGTGCTGGACCAGGCCGTCGCCACCGAGGCTTCGGCGCGCGCGGCGGCCGCCTCGGCCTCGGACGGGCTGGGTGTGGCGCGGGCGGCCGTGGCGCAGGCGGATGCGGCGCGGCGCATCGCGCGGCTGAACCTGGACCATGCCCGCATCACCGCCCCGGTCGGTGGGCTGGTGGTGGCGCGGACCGCCCGGCTGGGCGCCATTCCCGGCGGCGGCGGCGAGCCGCTGTTCACCCTGATCGCCGGCGGCGAGGTCGAGCTTGAGGCGGATGTGATCGAAACCGCGCTGAGCCAGCTCAAGCCCGGCGATGCCGCCGAGATCGAGGTCGCGGGCCTTGGCCACGTCGAGGGCAAGCTGCGGCTGGCGCCGGCGGCGGTCGATCCGGTGACGCGGCTGGGGCCGGCGCGCATCGCGCTGGACCCCGATCCGCGGCTGCGCACCGGGCTGTTCGCCAGCGGCTGGATCATCACCGACCGGCGGCAGGCGGTGACGGTGCCCGCATCGGCCGTGCTGGCCGATGCCACGGGCGAGCGGGTGCAGGTGGTCAAGGACGGCCGGATCGAGACGCGCGAGGTCCGCAGCGGGCTGATCTGGCAGGGCCGGCGCGAGATCCTGGAGGGCGTCGCATCGGGCGAGACGGTGGTGGCCCGCGCCGGCGCCTTCTTCCGCAGCGGCGACCAGGTGCGGGCGGCGCCATGAACTTCTCGGCCTGGTCCATACGCCATCCGGTGCCGCCTATCGCGATCTTCCTCGTGCTAGTGATGATGGGGTTCTACAGCTTCAGCCGGCTGGCGGTGACGGCCATGCCGAACATCGACCTGCCGCTGGTCAGCGTGGTGGTCAACCAACCGGGCGCGGCGCCCAGCGAGCTGACCCGGCAGGTGATCCAGCCGATCGAGGATTCCATCGCCTCGATCACCGGGGTGCGGCATATCACCTCGGCCGCGACCGACAGTTCGGCGCGGATCTATGTCGAGTTCGAGCTGGAGACCGACACCGACCGCGCCGTGAACGACGTCAAGGACGCGGTGGCCAATGTCCGCGCCGACCTGCCCGAATCCATCGTCGAGCCGCTGGTCCATCGCGTCGATGTCAGCGGCATGGCGATCCTGACCTATGCCGTCAGCAATCCCGGCATGAGCATCGAGGAACTGTCGGATTTCGTCGACGACGTGGTGTCGCGCGACCTGTCCACGGTGCCGGGCGTGGCCAGCATTACCCGCATCGGTGGTGCCGACCGCCAGATCAACGTGGACCTGGACCCGGACCGCATCATGGCCTTCGGGCTGACGGCGGCCGAGATCTCGGAGCAGCTGCGCGCCAAGAACATCGACATGGGCGGCGGGCGCGGCGACCTGGCCGGCACGGAATATTCCATTCGCGCGCTGGGATCGGCGGGCGACGTGGCCCGGCTGGCGGCGACGCCGATCCTGATCGGCTCGGGCGAGGGGGGCGGGCGCACGGTGCGGCTCGACCAGCTGGGCAGCGTCACCGACGGCGCCAGCGAGGAACGCAAGTTCGCCCTGCTCGACGGCCAGCCCGTCGTGGCCTTCGGCGTCTTCCGCGCCTCGGGCGAATCCGACCTGGAGGCGGGCGACGGCACCAAGGCCCGCATCGCCGAGATCGAGGCGCGCAACCCCGGCACCCGGATCACCCTGATCGACGATGCGACCACCTATACCTCGGGCAGCTATCACTCGACCATGGAGACGCTCTACGAGGGCGCGGCGCTGGCGGTGGTGGTGGTGTTCCTGTTCCTGCGCAACTGGCGCGCGACGCTGATCGCCGCGGTGGCGCTGCCCCTGTCGATCATCCCGACCTTCTTCGTCATGCATTGGCTGGGCTTCACGCTGAACGGCATCAGCCTTTTGGCGATCACCCTGGTCACCGGCATCCTGGTCGACGACGCCATCGTCGAGATCGAGAATATCGTGCGGCACATCAACATGGGCGTTCCCGCCTATGAGGCCAGCATGGAGGCTGCGAACGAGATCGGCCTGACCGTCATCGCCATCAGCTTCTCGATCGTCGCGGTCTTTGCCCCGGTCAGCTTCATGGGCGGGATTCCGGGGCAGTATTTCAAGCAGTTCGGGCTGACCGTCGCGGTCTCGGTGCTGTTCTCGCTTCTGGTGGCGCGGCTGATCACGCCGATGCTGGCGGCCTATTTCCTGCGCGACAACACCCGCCTGGCCGAGGAACGCGACGGGCCGGTGCTGCGGGGCCTGATGGCGGTGCTGGCCTGGACGCTGCGCCATCGCGGGCTGACGCTGCTGATGGGGCTGGGGGTCTTCGCCGGCTCGATCTATTCCGCCACGCTGTTGCCGACCGAGTTCATCCCGGCCTCGGATGTCGGCCGCAGCCAGATCAGCATCGAGCTGCCGCCCGGCGCCACGGTGTCGGAAACCGAAGCCGCGGCGCGGATGATCTCGCAGCGCATCGAGGCGGTGCCCGAAGTGCGCTCGGTCTTCGTCAACGGCGGCGAGGACGACGTGGCCAAGGCCAAGCTGATGGTCAATTACGGCCCCAAGGAAGAGCGCGAGCGGTCGAGCTTCGTGATCGAGGACGAATTGAAGCGCGACCTGTCGCAGATCCCCGACCTGCGGATCAATTTCCAGAACGAAGAGGGCAATGCCGACCTGTCGATCTCGGTCCTGGGCGACAGCGAGGCGGGCGCGGCCCAGGCGGCCGAACGGCTGATGGCGGCGATGAAGACCCTGCCGGTGCTGGAGGGGGTGACATCCTCGGCCAGCCTGCAGCGGCCCGAGATCCAGGTCCATCCCCGCCCCGAGGTCGCGGCCCAGCTGGGCGTGACCGCCAGCGCGCTGGCGACGACGCTGCGGGTGGCGACGCTGGGCGACACGGAATCGAACCTTGCCAAGTTCAACACCGGCGACAAGCAGATCCCGATCATGGTGCGGCTGGACCAGGAGGCGCGGCGCGACCTGATGACAGTGCGCAACCTGCGGGTGCCCAGCTCGGCCGGGCAGGTGCCGCTGGAGGTGGTGGCGGATGTCTCGATCTCGGCCGGGGCGACCGAGATCGGCCGCTACGACCGGCGCTATCGCACCACGGTATCGGCGAACCTGGCGGGCGGCGCGCTGCTGGGGCCGGTGAACGCGCAGGTCACGGCCTTGCAGCAGCAGGTCGAGCTGCCGGCCGGGACCGAGATCCAGCCCTCGGGCGATGCCGAGATCATGGGCGAGGTGTTCCAGGCCTTCACCGTGGCGATGGTTTCGGGCGTGGTGCTGACCTATGTCGTGCTGGTGCTGCTGTTTCATAATTTCGTCACCCCGGTCTCGATCCTGATGTCGCTGCCCCTGGCCATCGGCGGCGCGATCCTGGCGCTGTTTCTGACCGGCAATTCCATCAGCATGGCGGTGGTGATCGGCTTCCTGATGCTGATGGGGATCGTGACCAAGAACGCCATCATGCTGGTGGAGTTCGCGGTCAGCGCCATAGACCGCGGGGTCGAGAAGCGCGAGGCGATCCTGGACGCGGTCCACAAGCGCGCCCGGCCGATCGTGATGACCACCATCGCCATGACGGCGGGCATGGTGCCCTCGGCCATCGGCACCGGCGAGGGGGCCGAGTTCAGCGCGCCCATGGCCATCGCGGTGATCGGGGGCTTGCTGCTGTCGACGCTGCTGTCGCTGCTGTTCGTGCCCTCACTGTTTTCCGTCGTGCATGGCGGGCAGGTGCGCATCGGCGGCTGGCTGCGGCGGTGGATCGGGCTGAACGCGGCACCCGAGGCGGCCGGGGAGTGAGGCCGGACCGGGGGCTTCGCGCCCCCGGACCCCCGCGGGATATTTGGACACGAAAGAAAAAGGGGGCCGGCGAGGGCCCCCTTTCCTTCGTTCCTGGCTGTCGGGTTCAGGCCAGCATGCCCATCGGGTTTTCCAGGTGCCCGACGATGGCTTCCAGCAGCTGGGCGCCGAGCGCGCCGTCGATCACCCGGTGGTCGACCGAAAGCGTCATCGACATGACGTTGCGGATCACCACCTCGCCATTCTCGACCACCGGGGTCTGGATGCCGGCGCCGACGGCGAGGATCGCGCCATGCGGCGGGTTGATCACCGCGTCGAAATTCTCGATCCCGAACATGCCGAGGTTCGAGATGGCGAAGCTGCCGCCCTGGTATTCGTGGGGCGCGAGCTTCTTGGTCTTGGCGCGGTTGGCCAGGTCCTTCATCTCGGCCGAGAGCGCCGAGAGCGTCTTTTGCTGCGCGTCCTTGAGGACCGGGGTGAAGAGCCCGCCCTCGACGGCGACGGCGACGGCCACGTCGGACGGCTTCAGCTTGAGGATGCGGTCGCCGGCCCAGACGGCATTGGCATCCGGCACCTCTTGCAGCGCCAGGGCGCAGGCCTTGATGATGAAGTCGTTGACTGACAGTTTCACGCCGCGCGAGTCCAGCTGCTTGTTCAGCATGGCGCGGAACTTCATCAGCTCGTCGAGCTTGGCGGACCGGCGCAGGTAGAAATGCGGGATGGTCTGCTTGGCCTCGGAAAGCCGCGCGGCGATGGTGCGGCGCATGCCGTCGAGCGCCACTTCCTCGGTCTCGCGGTCGGCGTAGATCTTGAGGATGGTTTCGGCCGAGGGGCCGGCCGGGGCTGCGGCCGGGGCTGCGGCCGCGGCGGGTGCCGGGGCGGCTTTCGGCGCCTCGGCCGCGGCCGGCTTGGCCGCGCCGGGCTTCGCGCCCTCGACATCCGCCTTGACGATGCGGCCATGCGGGCCGGAGCCCGTCACGCCGGCAAGGTCGATGCCCTTTTCCGCCGCGATGCGCCGGGCGAGCGGCGAGGCGAAGATGCGCCCGCCATCGGCCGATTTCGGCGCGGCCGGGGCAGGGGCGGCGGTGGCCGTCGCTGCCGGGGCGGCTTCGGCTTTCGCCGTCTCGGGCTGGGCTTCCGCCTTGGGCGCCGGGGCGGCGGCGATGTCATCGGCGGATTCGCCCTCTTCCAGCAGCACGGCGATGGGGGTGTTCACCTTGACCCCCGCCGTGCCCTCGGCCACCAGGATCTTGCCCATCCGGCCCTCGTCGACGGCCTCGAACTCCATCGTGGCCTTGTCGGTTTCGATCTCGGCGATGATGTCGCCGGATTTGACCTCGTCGCCCTCTTTCACCAGCCATTTGGCCAGCGTGCCTTCCTCCATGGTCGGCGACAGGGCGGGCATCAGGATTTCAGTCGGCATCTTCTGCCCTCCCCTTAGCGATAGGTGACTTTTTTCACCGCCTCGACGACCTCGGCGGCGGTGATCAGCGCGTGTTTTTCAAGGTTCGCGGCATAGGGCATGGGCACGTCCTTGCCGGTGCAGTTGATCACCGGCGCGTCGAGCCAGTCGAAGGCGTTTTCCATGATATGGGCCGAGAGGTGGTTGCCGATCGAGGCGACCGGGAAGCCCTCTTCCACCGTCACGCAGCGGTTGGTGCGCTTGACCGATTCGATTACCGTGGCGTAGTCGAGCGGGCGCAGGGTGCGCAGGTCGATCACCTCGGCCTCGATGCCGTCGGCGGCCAGCTTCTCGGCCGCCTCCAGCGCATGGACCATGCCGATGCCGAAGCTGACCAGAGTCACGTCGCGGCCGGGGCGCACGATCTTGGCCTTGCCAAAGGGGATGGTGAAATCCTGCAGGTCCGGCACCTCGAAGCTGCGGCCGTAGAGGATCTCGTTTTCCAGGAAGATCACCGGGTTCGGGTCGCGGATCGCGGTCTTGAGCAGGCCCTTGGCGTCGGCGGCCGAATAGGGCATCACCACCTTGAGGCCGGGGATTTGCGCATACCAGGCGGCATAGTCCTGGCTGTGCTGGGCCGCCACGCGGGCGGCAGCGCCGTTCGGGCCGCGGAAGACGATCGGGCAGCCCATCTGGCCGCCGGACATGTAAAGCGTCTTGGCGGCCGAGTTGATGATATGGTCGATCGCCTGCATGGCGAAGTTGAAGGTCATGAACTCGACGATGGGACGCAGCCCGGCCAGCGCCGCGCCGGTGCCGATGCCGGCGAAGCCGATTTCCGAGATCGGCGTATCGACCACGCGGCGGGGTCCGAACTTGTCCAGCAGGCCCTGGCTGATCTTGTAGGCGCCCTGGTATTCGCCGACTTCCTCGCCCATCAGGAAGACGGTCTCGTCGCTGGACATTTCCTCTTCCATGGCCTCGCGCAGGGCTTCGCGCACGGTCATGGTCTTCATCGGCGTGCCTTCCGGCCAGTCGGGCGACTGGTCCGCGACCGGGGCCGGCGCGGGGGCCGCGGCCTGCGCGGGCGCGGCCGGAGCCTCGGCGGGCGCGGGCTCGGCCTTGGGTGCGGGTGCGGCATCGACGGATTCGCCTTCCTCGACCAGGACGGCGATGGGGGTGTTCACCTTGACCCCCTGGGTGCCCTCGGCGATCAGCAGCTTGCCGAGGATGCCTTCGTCGACCGCCTCGAATTCCATCGTGGCCTTGTCGGTCTCGATCTCGGCGATGATGTCGCCGGATTTCACGCTATCGCCTTCCTTGACCAGCCATTTGGCCAGCGTGCCTTCCTCCATGGTCGGCGACAGGGCGGGCATCAGGATTTCGGTTGCCATGGTTCCCTCCCCTCAGGCGTTCTGTTCCGCGCCGCCCTGCGGCACGTCCTGGGCGTAGATGTCGGTCCAGAGCTCCTCCAGCGGCGGCTCGGGGCTTTCCTTGGCGAACTCGGCGGAATCGTTCACGATGTCCTTGATCTCCTTGTCGATGGCCTTGAGGTCGTCCTCGGAGGCATGCTGGCCTTGCAGCAGCAGTTCGCGCACATGTTCGATGGCGTCGCGTTCGTCGCGCATCTTCTGCACTTCCTCGCGGGTGCGGTATTTCGCCGGGTCGGACATCGAATGGCCGCGATAGCGATAGGTCATGACTTCCAGGATGTAGGGGCCCTTGCCGGCGCGGCAATGCGCCACCGCCTTTTCGCCCGCGGCCCGGACCGCCAGCACGTCCATGCCGTCCACCTGCTCGCCCTTGATGCCGAAGGCTTCGCCGCGGCCGTAGAGCGTGGTCGACTTGGTCGAGCGCTTCATCGAGGTGCCCATGGCATATTGGTTGTTCTCGATGACGAAGACGACGGGCAGGCTCCACAGCTCGGCCATGTTGTAGGTCTCGTAGACCTGGCCCTGGTTCGAGGCGCCGTCGCCGAAATAGACGAAGGTGACGTTGTCGTTGCCCAGATACTTGTCGGCGAAGGCCAGGCCCGCGCCCAGCGGCACCTGTGCCGCGACGATGCCATGGCCGCCGTAGAAATGCTTTTCGCGGCTGAACATGTGCATCGAGCCGCCCTTGCCCTTGGAATAGCCGCCGATGCGGCCGGTCAGCTCGGCCATCACGCCGCGGGCTTCCATGCCGCAGGCCAGCATGTGGCCGTGGTCGCGGTAGGAGGTGATGCGCTTGTCGCCTTCCTTCGCCGCGGCCTCGAGGCCGACGACGACGGCTTCCTGGCCGATGTAGAGGTGGCAGAAGCCGCCGATCAGGCCCATGCCGTAAAGCTGGCCGGCCTTTTCCTCGAATCGCCGGATCAGCAGCATGTCGCGGTAGTATTTGAGCAGCTCATCCTTGGACACGTTGGGCGTGCTTTGCTTGGCTGCGGGCTTTCTGACCATGGGCCTCCTCCTCGGGGCGGGGATAGTTCAGCGTTAAACTAATTCTAGGCGAAGCTTTCGGGGGAAGTAAACCGGCGTTGTGCATCCGTCCAGAGGGCAGATGCGGAAAGCCGCTTGCCCCAGCCGTCGCCGGTCGCGCCGGCGGCGCGGCCGCAGGGGTATCTGGACAACGGAGAAACCGGAGGCCGGGGGCCCTGGGGGCCGTCAGCGGATGATGATCTCGTCGGCGCGCACCAGGCCCAGCACGTCGCGGGCGCGTTCGTCCAGCAGGTCGATGTCGAGGTATTCGTCCGACAGTCGCCGCGCCAGGTTGCGCATCCGGTCCACCTCGGCCTGCAGCTTGTCGCGCTGCTGGACCAGTTCCTGCGTCTCGGCCTGCAGCTGCACCCGGCGCAGGATGCCCGAGGGGCCCTGCACCGCCGCATAGGCGAAATAGACGCCCAGGAGGATCATCACGACGAAGAAGATGATGGCGCTGATCGACAGGCGCTGGGTCATGCTTGGGCCATGGGGCTGCTCGTTGGGCTGCTCGTTCTTTTGGCCGGATCATGCCACAGGCGGCCCGTCGGGGGAATCCCCTAAGCGCCGCGCAGGATGTCGTCCAGCACCAGCGCCATGACGCGGGCGGAATCCTGCATGTCCTGCACGCCCACCCATTCGTCGGGCTGATGCGCCAGGTCCAGCACGCCCGGCCCGTAGGCGATGCAATTCTGCAGCTTGCCGATGCGGTCGATATGCTTCTGGTCGTAGGTGCCGGGGCTGACGACATAGCCCGCCTCGCGGCCCAGCACCCGCCGGATGGCGGCGGCGGTCGAGCGCACCACCGGCACCTCGCGGTCGGTCATGCTGGGGACCACCTCGAAGAGGTCGCGGATCTCGTAGGTGAAACCGGGGCGCGCCGCCTTGACCTTTTCCAGCAGCGCCGTGACCTCGCGCTTGACCTCGGACAGTTCCTCTTCGATCAGGAAGCGGCGGTCGATGGTGATGCGGCAGCGGTCGGCGACGCAGGGCGCGGGCAGGCCGGTGAAATCCGGGCCGAGATCCGGCTCGCCGCCATGGATCGAGTTGATGTTCAGCGTCGAGTTCCGCGCCCCTTCGGGGATCACCGGCATCTCGGTGCGCTTGGTCATCAGCAGCGGGAACAGCGTGCGCTCCATTTCCTCCAGCACCGCGCCCATGTGGCGGATGGCGCTGTCGCCCAGGAAGGGCATGGAGCCGTGGGCGATGCGGCCATGCGTCTCGATCTCGGCCCACCAGACGCCGCGATGGCCCAGGCAGATGCGGTCCTTGTGCAGCGGCTCGGGGATGATGACATGGCCGACATGGGCGAAGGCGCCCTGTTCGGCCAGGTAGGCCACGCCGCCGAAGCCGCCCGATTCCTCGTCCGCGGTGGCGCTGATCTCGATCTGGCCGGGATGGCCGGGGTAGAGCGCCACGAAGGCCTCCGCGGCGATGATGCTGGAGGCCAAGCCCCCCTTCATGTCGCAGGCGCCGCGGCCATAGATGCGGCCGCCGTCCAGTTCCGCGGCGAAGGGATCGCGGCTCCAGCCGTGGCCGACCTCGACCACGTCGTGATGGCTGTTGAAATGCACGCATTCGCCGGGCGGGCCGCCGCGGTGGCGGGCGACCAGGTTCCAGCGCGGAAAGGCCTCGCTGTCGCCGGGCGCGCCATGGGCGCGGACCAGTTCGCAGGCCCAGCCCTGCGGCGCCAGCCGCGCCTGCAGGTATTCGCAGATCTCGCGATAGTTGCGGCCCGGCGGGTTCAGCGTCGGGATGCGGATCAGATCCTGAGTCAGGCGGATCAGGTCGTCGCGGCGGTTTTCGATCTCGAGGGCAAGGGCGTCCATGGCGCAAGGCTAGGCCGGGCGCGGCGGCGCGGCAATGGGGTCATTGACAGTCGCGGCGCGCCGGCCTTCCATGGGGCTGGCTTTTCGCAACCAGGGTCTGCCCGATGATCGCCTTTCTTCGCCTGATCGGCATGGTCCTGCTCGTCGAGCTGGTCTTCTACCTGCTCATCGGAACCTATATCCGCAGCCTGCGCCGCGAGGAGCTTGAAAAGGAATGGGATCGCCGCCATCCCGAGCGCGCGGGCCCGTCCCCGGAACGCGCCGAGTTCGTGCGGCGTTCGATGGTGGGTTTCAGCAAGACCCTGCGGGGGCGGCTTGCCCTGCTGGTGCTGGTCCTGCCGGTGGTCGCGATCATCGTGATCATCGTGATCGTGAACTACTATTGAGGGGGCGCCGATGCGCTGGTTCCTGACCGTCCTTGGGGTGATCTTCGGGATCGTGGTCTTTCTGTTTCTGGACTACACGCTGCCCTCGAAGCAGACGGTCCGCATCACCAACACCTACAACCGGCTGACCGACATCGGCGCCAATGCGTTCTTCTATGCCTCGCCCGATACCGGCACGGTGCAGAACGCCCAAGGCCAGCGTGACGTGCGCTTCATCGACACGGTGCGCCCGAACGGCAAGCCCCATGTCTATCGCAACGAGGATACCGGCTGGATCTGGCCGCCCTATTTCAAATACGACAGCTCGAACCTGCATGCGCAGGCGACCGACCTGCGCTCGACCGCGGCGAGCCCGGAATGGGTCAGCGTGACCTCATACGGCTGGCGCATCGCCTGGCTCTCGGTCTATCCGAACGCCATCTCGATCAAGCCGGTGGCGGGGCCCGAGGTGAAGCCCTTCAACTGGGCGGCGCAGATCATCCTGCTGATCCTGGGGGCGCTGCTGTTCCTGCTTTGGCGGATGTGGAACCAGTTCCGCGAGCGCACCATCGACCCGGCCGTGCGTTCGGCTGACGAGGCATGGGACCGGCTCGACGCCCGCGCCGACGCGGCGCGCGACCGGGCGCGCGGGCGGATGCGGCGCTGGTGGGACGGGCTGCGGGGGCGCTGAGCGATGGAGCGCAAGAACCCCGGCACCGATTTCCGCCTCGACTGGTTCGAGAACATCCAGGTCAACACCCCGGCGGCCGAGCGCCGTGCCGCGAGCCTGACCGCGCGCCGCAGCCTGAAAAAGGAATGGCAGGCGGCCTGGCTTCTGAACGCGGTGCGCTGCATCGACCTGACCACGCTGGCGGGCGACGATACGCCCGACCGCGTGGCGCGGCTTTGCGCCAAGGCGCGCCAGCCGGTCGATGCCGGCCAGTTGGCGGCGCTGGGGGTCGATCACCTGACCACCGGCGCGGTCTGCGTCTATCCGACCATGGTGGCGGCGGCGAAACGGGCGCTGCGGGGCAGCGCGATCCCCGTCGCCTCGGTCGCGACCGGTTTTCCTGCCGGGCTGATGCCGCTCGACCTGCGGCTGGCCGAGATCCGCTATGCGCTGGACCAGGGCGCGGACGAGATCGACATCGTGATTTCCCGCGCGCTGGTGCTGCGCGGCGAATGGGCGGCGCTTTACGACGAGATCTGCGAGATGCGCGAGGCTTGCGGCGCGGCCCGGATGAAGGCGATCCTGGCGACGGGCGAGCTGAAGACCCTGACCAATGTCGCCAGGGCCAGCCATGTCGCCATGCAGGCCGGCGCCGATTTCATCAAGACCTCGACCGGGAAGGAGCCGGTGAACGCCACGCTGCCGGTGTCGCTGGTCATGCTGCGGGCGATCCGCGACTATCGCGACCGGACCGGCTTCGCCGTCGGCTTCAAGCCGGCGGGCGGGCTGAAGACGGCCAAGGACGCGCTGAACTGGCAGGTGCTGATGGCCGAGGAGCTGGGCCGCGACTGGCTGGACCCGAGCCTTTTCCGCATCGGTGCCAGCTCGCTGCTCTCCGACATCGAGCGGCAGGTTTCCCATCACGTCACCGGGCGCTATGCAGCCGCCCATCGTCTGGCCGCGGGGTGATGATGCCGAAGGTAAGCGAGATCATGGAAAGCATGGAATACGGTCCCGCGCCCGAGGACGCCTCGGCCGTCCGCGACTGGCTGCGCGAACGCGGCAGCTTCGGCCATTTCATCGCCGGGCGTTTCACCAGGCCGGGCGAGACCTTCGCCAGCCGCGATCCCTCGAGTGGCGAGGAACTGGCGCAGGTCACGCAGGGCACCGCCCGCGATGTGCAAAAGGCGGTGCGCGCCGCCCGCCGGGCGCAGCGCAGCTGGGGCGCCATGCCGGGGCACGACCGGGCGCGCTTTCTCTATGCCATCGCCCGCACCATCCAGAAGCGCGAGCGTTTCCTTGCGGTGCTGGAGAGCCTGGACAACGGCAAGCCGATCCGCGAAAGCCGCGACATCGACGTGCCGCTGGTGGTGCGGCATTTCTACCACCATGCCGGCTGGGCCGAACTGGCCGAGACCGAGTTTCCCGGCCATGCCGCCTTGGGCGTCTGCGGCCAGATCATCCCCTGGAACTTTCCGCTGCTGATGCTGGCCTGGAAGGTGGCGCCGGCCCTGGCCGCCGGCAATTGCGTGGTGCTGAAGCCTGCCGAATACACGCCGCTGACCGCGCTGGCATTCGCCGAGATCTGCGCCCATGTCGGCCTGCCCGCCGGGGTGGTGAACATCGTCACCGGCGATGGCGAGACCGGCGCGGCGCTGGTTCAGGCCCCGGTGGACAAGATCGCCTTCACCGGCTCGACCGAGGTCGGGCGCGGCATCGCCCGCGCCACCGCCGGCTCGGGCAAGCGGCTGACGCTGGAACTGGGCGGCAAATCGCCTTTCGTGGTCATGGAGGACGCCGACCTGGACGCCGCGGTCGAGGGCGTGGTCGAAGGGGTCTGGTTCAACCAGGGCGAGGTCTGCTGCGCCGGCTCGCGCATCCTGGTCGCCGAATCGGTCGCCGCGCGGTTCGAGGCGCTGTTGCGGGCGCGGATGGGCAAGCTGCGGCTGGGCGCGCCGCTCGACAAGTCCACCGATGTCGGCGCCATCGTCGATCCGGTGCAAAAGGACCGCATCCTGCGCATCCTGGACCGCGCGACCGCCGCCGGGGCGGAACTGGTCGGCGGCGCCGCGGCGCCGGGCTGCTTCATCGCGCCGGGCTATCTGCGCAACATCGCCCCCGCCAATCCCGGCATGGTCGAGGAGATCTTCGGCCCCATCGCCACGCTCTCGACCTTCCGTACCCCGGACGAGGCGGCGGACCTGGCCAACAATACCCGCTATGGGCTGGCGGCCTCGGTCTGGTCGGAAAGCGCGACTGTGGCCACCGACATGGCGGCGCGGATCAAGGCGGGCGTGGTCTGGGTGAATTGCGCCAACCTCTTCGACGCCGCCGCGCCCTTTGGCGGCCTGCGCGATTCGGGCTATGGCCGCGAGGGCGGGCGCGAGGGGATGCTGGACTATCTCGCCGCCCCGGTCGCCGCGCAACGCGACCCGGCGCCGTCGGAAATCGCCCCGGCCGAGGCGCCCGAGATCGACCGCACGGTCAAGCTTTACATCGGCGGCGCGCAGAAGCGCCCGGACGGCGGCGCCAGCTATGCGGCGCAGGACGAACTGGTGCCCCTGGGCAACCGCAAGGACATCCGCAACGCGGTCGAAGCGGCGCAGGGGGCCTTGGCGAAATGGCAGGGCCTGGGCGGCCACGGCCGCGCGCAGGTGCTGTATTTCCTGGCCGAGAACCTGGCGCAGCGCCGCGCCGAGTTCGCCGGCTACGCCAGCCCGGCCGAGGTCGATGCGGCGATCCGCCGCTGCTTCTTCTATGCCGGTTTCGCCGACAAATACGACGGCGCCACGGTTTCGGCCAAGCCCGGCCACCTGTGCCACGTCCAGCCCGAGCCGCATGGCGTCATGGGGCTGGTCGCGCCCACGGCCGCGCCGCTGGCGGGCTTCATGGCGCTGGTGCTGCCGGCCATCGCCATGGGCAATGCGGTGGTGGCGATCCCGTCGCAGGACCGGCCGATGGCGGCGCTGACGCTGGCGCAGGTGCTGGCCTGTTCGGACGTGCCGGGCGGCGTGGTCAATATCGTCACCGGCCCGCGTGACGAACTGGCGCGGGCGCTGGCCGGCCATGACGGCGTCTCGGCGATCTGGCATGCCGGCCAGGGCGAGGGGCTGGCCGAGGTGCAGCGCGCCGCGGCCGAGACCCTGATCCCGGTCTGGACCCCGGCGCCGCGCGACTGGAGCGATCCGCAGGCGCAGGGCCGCGAGTTCCTGCGCGCCGCCAGCCGGACCAAGACCGTCTGGCTGCCCTATGGCGCGCTTCCCGCCGGCACCGGCAGCGCGGCCTATTAGCAGGCTGCTGAAAAAGGATTTTGAGAGGGCGGCGAAGCGGAAATCGTTCTGGATCCAGCTAATATCGGCCCGAAAATGGGGTGTTTTCGGCAAATTTGAGGCGGATTTCCCGGCTCCCCGCCCGCGCTGTCCTGTCGCAAGGACTTTTTCAGCAGCCTGTTAGTTCATCGACTGCGGTGGGCGGATGGCGTTGTCATCCGCGCGCCCAGCGGACAAACTCGGGCGGTCCCAGCATCGGAATCGCCCATGTATATCCCGCCGCATTTCCACGAGATCGACCCGCAGGAGATCGCCGCGCTCATCGAGGCGGCGCCCCTGGCCTGCATCGTGGCGCAGACCGCCGAGGGGCTGGTCGCCAACCACGTCCCGCTGCTGGCCGGCCCCGACGGCACGCTCATCGGCCATGTGGCGCTGGCCAACGACATGCACCGGCTGATCGCCGAGGGCCAGGAGGTGCTGGCGATCTTTCGCGGCGAGGACGGTTATGTCTCGCCCAATTTCTACCCGACCAAGCCCGAGCATCACCGCCACGTCCCGACCTGGAACTACCAGGTGGTCCATGTCCATGGCGGCATTGCCTTCCAGCATGACGAGCGCGCCAAGCGCGCGGCGGTTGGCCTGCTGACCCGCAGCCACGAGCGGCGGCTGAACGGCGCCGATGCTTGGCGCATGGCCGATGCGCCGGCCGATTACATGCAGCAGATGCTGGCCGGCATCGTCGCCTTTCGCATCGAGATCCGCCGGACGCTGGCAAAGTCCAAGCTGAGCCAGAACCGCGAGGCGCGCGATTACCAGGGCGCCATCGCAGGGCTGAGGGCCAGCGGGCACGCGGCGATGGCCGAAACGATGGCAAGGCGGCGGCCGGGGGATGCCTAGCCGCTGAGCCTCGATAACGGCGGCCGGGACAGGCGCGACAAGCGGCTGGACGGCGCGATTCGAACGGCGCGGCACGCCGGTCAGCGCCTGCGCCATTGCCGGAGAACGAAGGCTTCGATCCGGCGGCGGGTCGATCGGTTGCGTTGCAACGGCTATCCCCGGCCTTCCGTGGCATCCTGCGCCGGCGAAGCGCAAAGATCACGGCATTCGCCGACGAACACCACGCGCTTTGCGGCGGCGTTCTTTCCCTGCCACGGGCCGCCCTCATGGTCATGACCCCGGCGCCGAAACCTCGGCTCGCCGCAGGGCTGCGACTCCGGTTCGGAGGCGGCGTGCTGCGGATCGGTTCCACCGAACCTGCCTTTGGTTCGAGGGCTGGCAAACCTTGCGAGGGGATCGCAAAGGATATTCGCCCGCCGACCGGAAAATCCCACCATGGGATCGCGGAGGCCATTTGTTCGCAGGCCGGCAAGCCTTGCCGGGGGTGGCAAAGGACATTCATCCGAAGGCCGACAAGCCCCGCCATGGGATCGCAAGGAACAGTCGCCAGCAGGCTGACAAATCTCATGAGGGGAACGCAAAGGACAGCGCCCCGCCGCGGCAAGCCCGGCTTCTGTCGCGGTGCCGGGCGGTTTGGCCGTGCCCCAGGGCTGCAAGCCCGCGATCCGCCGACGCATCGTCCGGGTCGAGGGGACGCGGTCCGTGCGGCGCACGCGGCCGAAAGCCGCAGGCAGAGGCGCCCCGCCGCCCGGTCAGGCGAGGCGCAGCCAGCGCAGCTTGGCCTCAGTCGCGGTGCCGGGTGGATTGGCCCGTGCCGAGGGCTGCAAGCCCGCGATCCGCCGAACGCCTGCCGTCCAGACCAAGGGGGCGCGGTCCGGGCGGGTCGCACGCGGTCGAAAACCGCGGGCAGAGGCGCTCCGCCGCCCGATCGGGCCAGGCGCAGCCAGTGTAGCTTGGCCTCGGTCGCGGTGCCGGGTGGCTTGGCCCGTGCCGAGGGCTGCAAGCCCGCGATCCGCCGAACGCCTGCCGTCCAGGCCGAGGGGACGCGGTCCGTGTGGGTGGTACGCGGTCGAAAACCGCAGGCAGGGGCGCCCCGCCGCCCGGTCTGGCGAGGCGCAGCCAGCGCAGCTTGGCCTCGGTCGAGGTCCAGGGTGGCTTGGCCGGTGCCGAGGGCTGCAAGCCTCCAATCCGCCGAACGCCTGCCGTCCAAGCCGAGGGGACGCGGTCCGTGCGGCGCGCACACGGCCGAAAACCGCAGGCAGACGCGCGCCGCCGCTCGGTCAGGCCAGGCGCAGCCAGCGCAGCCCGGCCTCGGTCGAGGTGCGGGGGGTGTATTCGGCGCTCACCCAGCCGCCATAGCCCGAGGCGTCGATGGCGCGGAACAGTTCGGCGAAGTCGATGTCGCCCTGCCGCGGCTCGTGCCGGCTGGGCCAGTCCGAGATCTGGATGTGCCGCACCCGGCGGGCATGGCGCTGCCAGACGGTCAGCGCATCGCGATGGATCATCTGCGCATCATAGACGTCGAATTGCAGGCCCAGGTTCGGGGCCCCGACCTCGTCCAGGATCTCGGCCGCCAGTTCGAAACTGTCGAGGAAATAGCCCGGCATGTCGTTGCGGTTCATCGGCTCGATGGTCAGGCTGGCGCGGGCGTCGCGGGCGCAGGCCCATTTCAGGTTCTCGACGAAGGTGCGCCGCGCCAGCCCGCCCTGGGCCTTGCCGGCCATCACATGCAGATGCTTGACCCCCAGCGCCCGGCCAAAGCGCAGGGCACGGTCGAAATCGCCGCGAAAGCGCGATTCGTTGCCCGGCTCGGCGGCAAAGCCGCGCGGGCCGCCGGCCCAGTTCGGCGGCGGCGTGTTCATCAGCACGAACTCCACCCCCGCCGCCTGCGCGGCCTGGGCCAGTTCCTTGACCGCGAGGTCATAGGGAAACAGGATTTCCACCCCGCGAAAGCCCGCGCGCTTTGCGGCGGCGAAGCGCTGCAGCATGGGCATTTCGGTGAACAGATAGGTCAGGTTGGCGGCGAATCGCGCCATGGTCAGGGCTCCAGGGGAAAGACCGTCCCTCCCGAGTGCAATTCCATACGCCCGTTTTCGCCGGGCATAGCCGCATCGGCCAGTCGGTAGAATGTCTTGCGGTCGATCAGTGCCCAAAGACCGCGGCGGATATGGACATAGGGCCGCGGCTCCTCCGGCGTCCCGCGCATTTCTATCGCATGCTCGGGGCCGGCGCTGACCCGGTCGCCCACATTGGTGGTGAAGACGATGTCTTCGCCGATTTCGGCATCGACGGCGATGAAGGGCGCGTCGACCACGCGGATGCCGACCTTTTCGACCGGGGTGACGAGGAAATAGCCATCCCCCTCGCGCTTCAGGATCGAGGCGAAAAGCCGCACCATTTCCGGCCGGCCGATGGGCGTGCCGTTGTAGAACCAGCTGCCGTCGGCGCGGATCTCCATGTCCAGGTCGCCGCAGAAGGGCGGGTCCCACAGATGCACCGGCGGCGGCCCCTTTTTCGAGGCGCGGCTGGCCGCGGCGGCGATTCCGGCCGCATCGCTCACGGCATTGTCAGTCTTTTCCTCCATTCCCTGTGGACCCCGTCACACCTGCCTTTATGTTGTCCTAGAACAGAAACGGGGCATTGTCATGGCCGAGAATGAGAAACTGGTTTCCGAAGTCCTGACGCTGACCGACCGCCTGGCCCAGGCCCGCGCCAGCCTCGAGCATCGCTTCGTCGGCCAGCATGCCGTGGTCGAGCAGGTTCTGGCGGCGATCCTGTCGGGCGGCCATGCCCTGCTGGTGGGCCAGCCGGGGTTGGGCAAGACCATGCTGGTCGATACGCTGGCCACCGTGCTGGGGCTCGACTCGGCGCGCATCCAGTTCACCCCCGACCTGATGCCGGCCGACATCCTGGGCTCCGAGGTGCTGGACATCCGGCCCGACGGCACCCGCGCCTTCCGCTTCATCGAGGGGCCGGTCTTCACCCGGCTGCTGATGGCCGACGAGATCAACCGCGCCAGCCCGCGCACGCAATCGGCGCTGCTGCAGGCCATGCAGGAGGGCGAGGTCACCATCGGCGGCGAGCATCGCCCGCTGGGCCGGCCCTTCCACGTGCTGGCCACCCAGAACCCGATCGAGCAGGAGGGCACCTATCCGCTGCCCGAGGCGCAACTCGACCGTTTCCTGTTGCAGATCGACGTGGACTATCCCGACCGCGACACGGAGCGCGCCATCCTGCTGGCCACGACCGGGGTCGAGCAGGGCCGGGCCCATGCCGTCTTCGACGCCGAGGGGCTGGTCGCGGCGCAGGCGCTGATCCGGCGCATGCCGGTGGGAGAGACGGTGCTGGACGCGATCCTGGACCTGGTGCGCGCGGCGCGTCCCGGCGCGCCCGAGGCGCCGGGCTGGATCGCCGACACGCTGGTCTGGGGGCCGGGGCCGCGCGCGGCGCAGGCGCTGACGCTGGTCACGCGGGCGCGGGCGGCGCTGAACGGCCGCTTTGCGCCGACGCTCGACGATGTCGAGGCCATGGCCGCCCCGGTCCTGCGCCACCGCATGGCGCTGAGCTTTGCCGCCCGCGCCCGCGGCGAGACCATCGAGGGCGTGATCGCGCGCCTGCTCGGCGACCGGATGCGGGCGGCGGCGTGAAACCCCAGGCCGATCAGCTGCGCGCCGGCGCCGAGGCTGCCTCGGCCGCCTTGCCTGCGCTGATGCTGTCGGCCGAGCGGCTGGCGGCGGCGCTGGTGCCCGGCGCGCATGGCCAGCGCCGCGCCGGCATGGGCGAGGATTTCTGGCAATACCGCCCGGCCACGGCGGGCGATACGGCGCGCAGCATCGACTGGCGCCGCTCGGCCCGGTCGGATGCGCAGTTCGTGCGCGACCGCGAGGCGCAGGTGGCGCAATCGGCGGCGATCTGGGTCTCGGCCGCGGCGGGCATGGATTACACCGGCAGCGCCGAGCGGCCCAGCAAGCGCGACCGCGCCGACCTGCTGGCGCTGGCGCTGGCCATGGCGCTGCTGGCGGGGGGCGAGCGGGTGGCGCTGGCCGGCCAGCCGCCGCGCCCCGGCCGCCTGCAGGCCGAGCGCATGGCCGAGGCGCTGGTCGCGCGCGCGCCCCTGCCGGGCGACGAGGACGCCCCCCCGGCCGAGGCGCTGCGTCCCGGCCAGCGCGTCATCCTGTTCGACGATTTCCTGGGCGATCCGCAGCCGGTGCTGGACTATCTGGCCCGTGCCGCCGGCCTGGGCGTGCAGGGCGCGCTGATGCAGGTGCTGGACCCGGACGAAGAGGGCTTTCCCTGGCGGGGGGCGGTGCTGTTCCGCTCGGCCTCGGGGGCCTTGCGCCACGACACGCGCGACGCGGCCGGGCTGCGCGCGGCCTATCTGGCGCGGCTGGCCGAGCGGCGGGCGCAACTGACGGGCGCCGCGCGCATGGCGGGCTGGCATTTCGGCACGCATGACACCGGGGCGGCGCCGTCGCAGGCGCTGCTGTGGCTCTGGTCGGTGCTGGAGGGCTGATGCTGCTGATCGGTCCCATCGGCTTCCTGACGCCCTGGATCCTGGCGGCGCTGGCGGCGCTGCCGGTGCTGTGGCTGATCCTGCGCGCCATGCCGCCTTCGCCGAAGCTGGTGCGCTTTCCCGGCACGCGGCTGCTGCTGGGGCTCAAGGATCCGCATCCGGTGGCGCGGCACACGCCCTGGTGGCTGCTTCTGCTGCGGGTGCTGGCGATCGCGGCCCTGATCCTGGGCTTTGCCGGCCCGGTGTGGAAGCCCTCGCCGGATCAGGCCGGGCAGGGGCCCTTGCTGGTGGTGATGGATGCCGGCTGGGCGGCGGCGCCCGACTGGCCGCAGCGCCAGGCCCGCGCACTGCGCGCGCTGGACCGCGCGGCGGCGGCGGGGCAGCCGGCGGCGCTGCTGGTCGCCGACGGCACCGCGACGGGCGCGCTGCCCTTCCTGCCCGCGCCCGAGCTTGCGGCGCAGCTGCGCGCCCTGCGTCCCGCGGCATGGGAGACGCGCTATCCCCCCGACCCGCAGGCGGCGCTGGCCGAGGCGCCCGCGGGCCTGTCGGTGCTGTGGCTCAGCGACGGGCTGGACCATCCCGGCCGGGCGGAATGGCTGGCGGCGCTTGCCGGGCGCGGCGGCGTGACCGTGGTGCCGCCCGACGGCCCGCGGCAGTCGCTGGAACTGGTGGCGGGCGACCAGCCGGCGCTGCGGCTGCGCTCGACCGGGGCGGCCGCTGTCGATGTGCTGGCCATCGGCCTCGATCCGCAGGGCACGCCGCGCGAACTGGCGCGGCTGCGCCCCGGCGAGGGCGGCGGGGCTTCGGCGGATGCGGGCGTGACCAGCTGGCTGGTGCCCATCGACCTGCCCTCGGAATTGCGCAACCGCATCACCCGCTTCGAGGTCGAGGGCCATGGCTCGGCCGGGGCGGTGCTGCTGGCCGACGATTCCCTGCGCCGGCGCAAGGTCGCGCTGGCCGGCGACGACCGCGCCGGCGAGGGCCAGCGGCTGCTCTCGCCGCTGCACTACCTGCGCCGGGCCCTGGCGCCGACCACCGACCTGATCGAGGGGGGGCTGGGCGACGTGCTGCAAGCCTCGCCCGACGTGATCGTGCTGGCCGACCAGTTCGGCCTGGCCGAAGAGCCGGGCCTGCGCGAATGGGTCGAGGGCGGCGGGCTGCTGATCCGCTTTGCCGGGCCGCGCATGGCCGCCTCGGAACGGCTGGCCGAAGAGCCGCTGCTGCCCGTGCGGCTGCGCGCCGGCGGGCGCGATATCGGCGGCGCCCTGGCCTGGGGCGAGCCGCGCAGCGTCGCGCCCTTTGCCGCCGACGGGCCCTTTGCCGGGCTTTCGGTGCCCCAGGACGCCACCGTGCGCGCCCAGCTTCTGGCCGAGCCCGCGCCCGACCTGGGCGACCGCACCATCGCCCAGCTTTCCGACGGCACGCCCCTGGTCACGCGGGCGGCGCTGGGGCAGGGGCAGTTGGTGCTGTTCCACACCACGGCCAATGCGGAATGGTCGAACCTGGCGATCTCGGGCCTGTTCGTCGAGATGCTGGACCGGCTGGTGCGCAGCGCGCGGGTCGGCAGCGCGGCGCCCGAGGCGGATCGCGCCGAACAGCCCTTCTGGCTGCCCGAACTGGTGCTGGACGGCTTCGGCCGCACGGCCGAGCCGCAGGATGCCACGCCGGTCGCCGCGGCCGATTTCGCGCGCGGCCCGGCGCCGGGCGCCCCGGCCGGGCTTTATCGCGGCGGCGAGCGGGTGGCGGCGCTGAACGCGGGCGGGCCGATGGCGCCCGCCGACTGGCCCGGCGCCCGCATCGAGCGTGCGGCCGAGGCGCCGGGCCTCGACCTGCGCGGCTGGCTGGTCGCGCTGGCGGCGGTCCTTTTCGCGCTGGATGCGCTTGGCAGCGCCTGGCTGGCGCGCGGCAGGCAGGGGGCGACGGCATGAGGTGGCTTCTGACCCTGGCCGGGCTGATCTGGGCCGGCGCGCTTTGGGCGCAGGACGATCCCGCGGCCCCGCCCGACCCCCATCTGATGCGCGCCGCCGACGAGGTGGCGCTGGCCTATGTGACCACCGGCGATGCCGAGGTCGATGCCGCTTCGGAAGCGGGGCTGCGCGGCCTGTCCCATGTCCTGACCGCCCGCACCACGGTCGAGCCGGGCACGCCCATCGGCATCGATCCCGAACGGGACGACCTGTCGCTGCTGACCTTTCTTTACTGGCCGGTGACCGAGGCGCAGGCCCCGCCCTCGCCCCAGGCCTATGTCCGGCTGAACCATTTCCTGCGCTCGGGCGGGATGATCCTCTTCGACACCCGCGACGGCGACATCGCCGGGCTGGGCGGCCCGGACGGCGGCGCCGCGCTTCAGGGGCTGGCGGCGCCGCTGGACATCCCGCCGCTGGCGCCGATCCCCGCCGATCACGTCATCACCCGCAGCTTCTACCTGCTCAGGGATTTTCCCGGCCGCTACCAGGGCCGCGAGGTCTGGGCCGAGGCGCCGCCCGCCGATGCCCAGGCGGCCGAGGGCGTGCCCTTCCGCAATCTCAACGACGGCGTCTCGCCGGTCATCATCGGCGGCAATGCCTGGGCCGAGGCCTGGGCGATGGATGAGAACGGCCTGCCCATGTTCAGCATCGGCTCGGGCTTCGAGGGCGAGCGGCAGCGCGAGATGGCCTATCGCTTCGGCGTCAACCTGATCATGTATGTGCTGACCGGGAACTACAAATCCGACCAGGTGCATGTGCCCGCCCTGCTGGAGCGGCTGCGGCAGGAGGAGGTCGTGCAATGAGTGGCCTTGCCTTCGATCCGCTGCTGCCCTGGCCCTTGGTCGGCGGGCTTGCGGCGCTGGCGCTGCTGGTGGCGCTGTGGTCGCTGTGGCGCGGCCTGCGTGGCTGGGCCTGGCGCGGCATCGCCGGGCTGGCGGCGGCGGCGGCGCTGGCCGGGCCGGCGCTGGAATCGGGCATCCGCCACAAGTTGTCGGACATCGTGATCCTGCTCGACGACCGCAGCGCCAGCCAGTCGCTGCCGGGCCGGGCCGAACAGACCGATGCCGCCGTCGAGGAACTGACCCGCCAGCTTTCCGCCCTGCCCGATACGGAAATCCGCCGCGTGACCGTGGGCGACGACCCGGACGGCACCCAGGCCGGCACCGCGCTGACCCGTGCGCTGGCGGCCGAGCCGCAGGCCCGGCTGGCCGGGGTGATCGCCGTCACCGACGGGCTGGCCCATGATGCGCCGATGGTCCCGGCCTCGGCCCCGGCGCCGGTGCATGTGCTGCTGACCGGGCAGGCCCAGGACTGGGATCGCCGGCTGGTGATCGAGGAAGCGCCGGCCTACGGGCTGATCGGCAAGCCCGTCACCATCCGCCTGCGCGTCGAGGACCAGGGCGCCGTTCCCGTCGAGGTGGCGCAGACCCCCGCCCGGCTGCGCATCCTGCTGGACGGAGAAGAGATGCGCAGCCTCGACCTGCCGCCGGGGGTGACGCTGGACCTGCCGGTGGTGCCGGAACATGCCGGGCAGAACGTGGTCTCGATCGCATTCGACCCGCCCGAGGCGGCGGTGCCGGAACTGACCGACCGCAACAATGCGGCCGCCGTGCAGATCCAGGGCGTGCGCGACCGGCTGCGGGTGCTGCTGGTCTCGGGCGCCCCGCACGCGGGGGAACGGACCTGGCGCAACCTGCTGAAATCGGATGCGAACGTGGACCTGATCCACTTCACCATCCTGCGGCCGCCGGACAAGATGGACGCGGTCCCCGTCGAGGAGATGTCGCTGATCGCCTTTCCGACCCAGGAGCTGTTCATGGAGCGGATCCGGGATTTCGACCTGATCATCTTCGACCGCTACCGGGTGCGCGGCATCCTGCTGCCGCAATATTACGACAACATCCGGCGCTATGTCGAAGAGGGCGGCGCGATCCTGGTCTCGGCCGGGCCCGAGATGTCCTCGGTCGAAAGCCTGAACCTGTCGCCGCTGGGCGCGATCCTGCCCGCGCGCCCGACCGGCCGGGTCTATGACGAGCCGTTCCTGCCGCGCCTGACCGACGAGGGCGAGCGCCACCCGGTGACCGCCGGCCTGCAGGGCGCCCCGGTCGAAGGTTCGCAAAGCCATTGGGGCCGCTGGCTGCGCATGTCCCAGGTCATCCCCGACCCGCGCACCCAGGTGGTGCTGAGCGGCGCGCGGGACGAGCCGCTGCTGCTGCTCAGCCGGGTGGGCGAGGGGCGGGTGGCGATGCTGACCTCGGACCAGGTCTGGCTCTGGGGCCGCGGCTTCGAGGGCGGCGGGCCGCAGCTCGAACTGCTGCGCCGCATCGCGCATTGGTCGATGCAGGAGCCGGAATTGGAAGAAGAGGCGCTGCTGGCCGATGTCGGCGGCGAGCTGACGGTGACGATCACCCGCCGCACCATGAACCCGACCGCCGGCCCGGTGACGATCACCCGCCCCGATGGCCGGACCGAAGAGGTGGCGCTGGCCGAGGCCGGCCCCGGCCGCTTCACCGCGCGCTGGACCGCGCCGGGGCCAGGGCTCTACCGGCTGGCGGATGGCGAGATCAGCCGGGTTCTGGCGCTCGGCCCCGCCGCGCCGCGGGAGTTCGAGGAAACCGTCGCCTCGGGCACCGTGCTGGGCCCCTTGGCCCAGGCCACGCAGGGCGCGGTGCTGCCGCTTTCCGACGGCATGCCCGGCCTGCGCACGGTGCGCGAGGGACGGCCGGCGCATGGCCAGGGCGTGGGCGGGGCGTGGATCGCCATCACCCCGCGCAATGCGGCCTCGGTCAGCGGCATGACCCATCGCCCGCTGCTGCCCGGCTGGGCCTGGCTTGCGCTGATCGCCGGGCTGGCGCTGGCCGGCTGGCTGGCCGAGGGCCGCGGCCGGCTGCGCGCCCAGGCGGCGGCAGGGGGCTGACGCGCGAAACTTGCCAAGATCGCGCGCCGTTGCTAGGCAAATGAAAACATTCCAAGAGGACCGCATGGCCGCCGCCCCGAACGATGACCAGACCGCCTATATCCCGCCGACCGAAGTCGATCTGGCGATGGTCAAGCGCATCCTGCCGCATCGCTATCCCTTCCTGCTGGTGGACAGGGTGCGCGACATCGTGCCGGGCGAAAGCTGCGTCGGCGTCAAGAACGTGACCTCGAACGAGCCGCATTTCGAAGGCCATTTCCCGCAGGAGCCGGTGATGCCCGGCGTGCTGATCATCGAGGCCATGGCGCAATCGGCCGCGGTGCTGGTCGGGGTGACGCTGGACCTCGCCGACAAGGGCATGGGCACCTATTTCATGTCCATCGACAAATGCCGCTTCCGCCAGAAGGTGGTGCCGGGCGACGTGCTGGAACTGCACATGAAAACCCTGCGCGGCGGCGGCAAGATCTGGAAGTTCGAGGGCCGCGCCCTGGTGAACGGCCAACTCGCCGCCGAGGCCGAGGTCATGGCCATGCTGAACCGTGGCGAGAATGGCTGAGACCCGCATCCATCCCTCGGCCGTCGTGGACCCTGCCGCGAAGATCGGCGCGGGATGCGAGATCGGCCCCTTCTGCGTCCTCGGCCCCGAGGTCAGCCTCGGCCGGGGCGTGGTGCTGAAATCGCATGTCGTGGTGGCGGGCGAGACCGCGATCGGCGACGAAACCATCGTCTTTCCCTTCGCCTCTCTGGGCGAGGTGCCGCAGGATCTGAAGTTCCGGGGCGAGCGCACGCGGCTGGAAATCGGCGCCCGCAACCGCATCCGCGAATATGTGACGATGAACCCCGGCACCGAGGGCGGCGGCGGCGTGACCCGCATCGGCGACGACGGGCTCTTCATGGCCGGCAGCCATGTCGCGCATGATTGCCGGATCGGCGACCGGGTGATCCTGGTCAACAACGCCTCGGTCGCCGGCCATTGCGTACTGGAGGACGACGTGATCGTGGGCGGGCTGTCGGGCGTGCATCAATGGGTGCGCATCGGCCGCGGCGCGATGATCGGCGCGGTGACGATGGTGACGGCGGACGTGATCCCCTTTGGCCTGGTGCAGGGGCCGCGCGGCCATCTGGACGGGCTGAACCTGGTGGGGCTGAAGCGCCGCGGCGCCTCGCGCGAGGACATCCACGCGCTGCGCGACATGTTGGCGCAGCTGGGCCGGGGCAGCTTCCGCGACACCGCCCGGCACCTGGCCGAGGCCGAGAACGGGCCGATGGTGCGCGAGGTGCTGGATTTCATCCTCGGCCCCTCGGACCGCAGCTTCCTGGCCCCCCATCCGTGAGAGCGCATCCATGAGCCGCATCGCCCTGATCGCCGGCGAGGGCAGCCTCGCCCCCGCCATCGCCGCGGCGCTGGACCAACCGCTGGTCTATGCGCTGGACAACCTCAGGCCCGAGGTCGAGGCGAAGCCCTTTCGCCTCGAACGGCTGGTGCCCTTCCTGGACGAGCTGGCCGACCAGGGCGTGACGCAGGCGGTCTTCGCCGGCGCCATCCGCCGCCCCAAGATCGAGCCCGAGCTTTTCGACCCCCGCACCTTGACCATCGTGCCGCGCATCCTGATGGGGATGCAGTCGGGCGACGACGCGGCGCTGCGCGCGGTCCTCGACGTCTTCGAGGAAGCGGGAATATCCATCTGTTCCGTCGACCAGATCCTGCCGGACCTGGTGCCCGGCGAAGGCGTCCTGGTGGGCGAGCCCGGCCCGCGCGACCAGAAGGACGCGGCCCGCGCCGCCGAGATCGTCGCCGGGCTCGGCGCATTGGACATCGGCCAGGGCGCGGTGGTGGCTCAGGGGCTCTGCCTTGCCGTCGAGGCGCTGCCGGGCACCCAGGCCATGCTGGAATTCGCAAGGCTGCATGCCGGGCTGAAACCCGATCCCAAGGGGGCTGGCGGCGTGCTCTACAAGGCGCCGAAACCCGGCCAGGACCGGCGCATCGACCTGCCGACCATCGGCCCCGAGACCGTGACCCAGGCCGCCGAGGCCGGGCTGGCCGGGATCGCCTGGGAGGCGGGCAGCGTCATCCTGCTGGACCGGACCGAGGCAATGCGCCGCGCCCAGGCGGCGGGGCTGTTTCTCTGGGCGCGCGGGTGACATGAGTATTCGGGACACGGTGAAAGAGGCTTGCTTCACCGTTTCGCAAATACTCAAGTGACAGGGCCGCGAGAGCGGCGGGAGGGTATTTGGAGAACGAAGAAGTCCAGGTCGCTTCTCTGTTCTTCAAATACCCATGTCGGGGCATGGCAAGCGGAGCGGCGCGATGAAATTCTTCCTGATCGCGGGCGAGCCTTCGGGCGACAACCTGGGCGGTGCCCTGATGGCCGGGCTGAAGAGCCTTGATCCCGGCGCCGAATTCCTGGGCGTCGGCGGTCCTGCCATGGCGGCGCAGGGGCTGGAGAGCCGCTTTCCCATGGAAGAGCTGAGCCTGATGGGCATCTGGGAGGTGCTGCCGAAATATCGCGCGCTCAAGGCGCGGATCGCCGAGACCGCCCGCGCCGTCGCCGCGGCCCGGCCCGATGCGCTGATCACCATCGACAGCCCCGATTTCTGCCTGCGCGTCGCGCGCCAGGCGCGGGCGCTGCACCCCGGCCTGCGCACCATCCATTATGTCGCGCCCTCGGTCTGGGCCTGGCGGGCGGGGCGGGCCGGGAAGATGGCCGAGGTGATCGACCATGTGCTGGCCATCCTGCCCTTCGAGCCGCCGCTGATGCGGGCGGCCGGCATGAGCTGCGATTTCGTCGGCCATCCCATCGCCGCCGAGCCGGTGGCGGGCGCGGCCGAGGCGGCGGCCTTTCGCGCCGCGAACGGCATTGCGCCGGATGCGCCGCTGGTCCTGTGCCTGCCGGGCTCGCGCCGGACCGAGGTGGGCCGGCTTGGCCCGCGCTTCGACGAGGCGCTGATCCGGCTGCGCGACCGGGTGCCGGAGATCCGCGTGGTGATCCCGACCGTGCGCGGCGTCTCGGTCCTGGTGCGCGACATGGCGCGGCGCTGGCCCACCGCGCCCGTCGTGGTCGAGAACCCCGAGGAGAAGCGCGCCGCCTTTGCCGCCGCCGACCTGGCGCTGGCGGCCTCGGGCACGGTCAGCCTGGACCTGGCCGCGAACGACGTGCCCATGGTGATCGGCTATGACGTGGCGCCGCTGAGCCGGCTGGTCATCGGGCTGTTGCTGCGGACCGATACGGTGACGCTGGTCAACCTGGTCAGCGAGACCCGCGCCGTGCCGGAATTCCTGGGCCGCAACTGCCAGCCGGGGCCGATGTCGCAGGCGCTGTTCCGGCTGATCGAGAACGGCGATGAGCGGGCCGAGCAACTGGCGGCGATGGCGCTGACCATGGAGCGGCTGGGGCGCGGCGGCGAGGCTCCGGGCCTGCGCGCCGCGCGTTCGGTGATGGCGGCGATCAGTTCTGCGCCGCGACCACGATGATCTCGACCTTGTAGTCGGGCGTCGCCAGCGCCGATTCGCCGGTGGCGCGCGCGGGGGCGTGGCCGGGGGCGACCCAGGCGTCCCACACTGCGTTCATCTCGGCGAAATCGCCCATGTCGGCCAGCCAGACCTGCGCCGACAGGATGCGGGTCTTGTCCGAGCCGCATTCCGCCAGCAGCCGGTCGATCTGGGCCAGCACCTCGCGGGTCTGCTCGGCCACGGGTTCGCCCGGCTTGCCGACCTGGCCGGCCAGGTAGACGGTGCCGTTGTGGACGACCGCCTGGCTCATGCGGGGGCCGGTCTCGATGCGCTTGATCTCGGACATGGAAAAACCTTTCGGGTTGGGCTGGCGTCAGAAGAGCCGCCAGAAGAACAGTGCCGTCATGCCAAAGCCGATGGCCGCGATCAATGCCCGTAGCGCCGGGACCGGGATGCGCCGCGCCACCGGCGCGCCCAGGTAGCCGCCCAGGATGGTGCCGAGGCTCATCACCGCCGCGGGCCACCAGGCGACCTGCCCGCCTGCCGCGAAGATCGCCAGCGAGATCACCGACAGCGCGAAGGACAGCCAGTTCTTCAGCCCGTTCATCTGGTTCAGCTGCGTCATGCCCCAAAGCGCGAACAGCGCCAGCAGCACGATGCCCAGCCCGCCGTTGAAATAGCCGCCATAGATCGCGACCGGCACCATGGTCCCGGCGCCGAAGGGCGCGGCCGCGTTGCGGTGCTGCGCCGCCCATTCCCGCACCTGCGCGCCCCAGATGAAGACCGAGGTCGCCGCCAGCAGCAGGAAGGGCACCAGCACCGCGAAGGCCTGGTTCGAGGAGACCAGCAGCAGGCACGAGCCGATGATGCCGCCGGCCAGCGTCCAGAAGGTCAGCCGCAGCACCAGCGCGCGTTCGATCTGCGCGATCTCGTGCCGGAACCCCAGCGCGGCGGACAGATAGCCGGGCAGGGCGGCGACCGTGCTGGTGGCATTGGCCGAGACCACCGGCACGCCGCTGGCGACCAGCGCAGGGAAGGTGATGAAGGTGCCGCCCCCGGCGACGGCGTTCAGCATTCCGCCAAGGAAGCCGGCGGCAAGCATCAGCAGGGTATCGGTCATGCCGGGCGGCTCCTCTTCGTGGCAGGCGCCCATGCTTAGCCCTGCGGCCCTTGGGCGTCCAGCCGCCGCGGGCCAGACAGGAAAGCGCCCGGAGGGGGGCTCCGGGCGCTGTCGGCTAGAAGATGCCGGTCAGGTAAAGCAGGATGATGACGAAGATCGGAACGCCCAGAAGCCAGGCGATGATGCCTTTCATTATTCTCTCCCTTGCTGGTCGAAAGCGGAACGCGACCCGAGGGCGATGGTTCCCGCGCCGCCTTGCCTGAAAAAATCGCCATCCGCCGGGAATGGATCGCGCCGTGCCGCGTAATCCCCCTGCAACCTTCGGATCAAAGGATGAAGCGCATGGCACATTTTCGCATGATTCTGACGGCGGCCGCATTCGCGGCGACCCTTCCGGCAACGGCCCTGGCGGATGACGACGACTTTCCCCGCCGTTTCCACCGGGATGGGGTCGAGCGGCTGTTGCTGCGCGTCCCGGACGGCTGGGCCTATCGCGGCTGGTGGCAGGGCGACGACGACCGCCGCGCCTTCCGCCATCGCGGATGGGGCGATGACGACGACGATGATCGCCCGAGGCGGCGGCGGAGGCGGGATCGCGACGACGACGAGGACGACGACGATTGAGGAGGGGGCGAACCCGCCTGATCCGCTAGCAAGGCCGGCCCCGAACGGGCCGGCCTTGTCCCGTCAGCGCCCCTGCCGCATGAACGGCGATTGCGGAAAATTTTCCATACACAATGTAAGGAATTGATATTTAATTATAATAAAAACGATGGGGGAACGCGTCTTTATCTTGCAATAAACGATAAACTCTGTCGTAATTATGGTCATGAAGCTCCCGTAAGCAGAGCAAGGAGGACAAGCATCATGACCCGCATCGTTCCCGCAACCGATAATCCGACGGCCGATGGCCGGTCGATTCGCTCTCGCGGCGCGGAGGAGTCCAGGTGCAGGGGTGCCGGTCCGGCGGCACCGGGATTGCGGCGCATCGCGGCGATCGTGGCCAGCGTGGTCGGGCTGGGGCTGGCCGGCCCGGTCCATGCCGACAACAGCCTGCTGAACGTCAGCTACGACCCCACGCGCGAGCTTTACCGCGAGGTGAACGCCGCCTTCGCCGCGAAATGGCAGGCCGAAGGGCATGCGGCGCCGACCATCGAAACCTCGCATGGCGGCTCGGGCGCGCAGGCGCGCTCGGTGATCGACGGGCTCAAGGCGCAGGTGGTGACGCTGGCGCTGGCCTCGGACATCGACCAGATCGCGACGCGGGGCCTCTTGCCCGAGGACTGGCAGTCGCGCCTGCCGCACAACAGCGCGCCCTATACCTCGACCATCGTCTTCCTGGTGCGCGAGGGCAATCCCAAGGGCATCCAGGACTGGGGCGACCTGGTCAAGGAAGGCGTCGAGGTCATCACCCCGAACCCCAAGACCAGCGGCGGGGCGCGCTGGAACTATCTTGCCGCCTGGGCCTGGGCGCAGAAGAACGGCCAGGACCCCAAGGGCTTCGTGACCGAGCTGTTCAAGCATGTCCCGGTGCTTGACAGCGGCGCGCGCGGCTCGACCACCACCTTCACCCAGCGCGAGATCGGCGACGTGCTGCTGGCCTGGGAGAACGAGGCCTACCTGGCGCTGAACGAGCTGGGCCAGGACAGGTTCGACATCGTCGTGCCCTCGGTCTCGATCCTGGCCGAGCCGCCGGTCGCCATCGTGGACAAGAACATCGCCGATGACGAGCAGAAGGCGCTGGCCGATGCCTATCTGGCCTTCCTCTATTCGCCCGAGGGGCAGGCGCTGGCCTACAAGCACTATTATCGCGCCTGGGACGACAGCGCCGCCGATCCCGAGGACGTGGCGCGGTTCCCGCAGCTCGATCTGGTGAGCATCGCCGATTTCGGCGGTTGGAAACAGGCCCAGCCCGAGCATTTCGGCGACGGCGGCACCTTCGACCAGATCTATTCGGGGCAATGACCGATGGCGCTGGCGTTCCGCTTGCAGAAATCCCCCATGCCGGGCTTTGGCCTCGGCATGGGCATCACCCTGGCCATGCTGTCGCTGATCGTCATCCTGCCGGTCGGCGCGCTGCTGGCACGCGGCATCAGCTATGGCCCCGAGGCGGTCTGGGCCACGATCAACACGCCGCGGGTCTGGGCGGCGCTTTACCTGTCCTTCCGCCTGGCCTTTCTGGCCGCGCTGGTCAACCTGGTCTTCGGCACGCTGCTGGCCTGGGTGCTGGCGCGCTATGACTTTCCGGGCCGGCGGCTGGTCGACGCGCTGGTCGACCTGCCCTTTGCCCTGCCGACGGCGGTGGCGGGCATCGCGCTGACCGCGCTTTACGCGCCGAACGGCGTCTTCGGCAGCATCGTCCGGGATCTGGGCGGCAAGGTCGCCTATACGCAATGGGGCATCCTGATCGCGCTGATCTTCGTCGGCCTGCCATTCGTCACCCGCACCGTGCAGCCGGTGATCGCCGAGATCGAGCAGGAGGTCGAGGAAGCCTCGGCCACGCTGGGGGCGGGGCGGTTCCATACCCTGCGCCGGGTGATCCTGCCCATGCTGCTGCCCGCGGCGCTGACCGGCTTTGCGCTGTCGCTGGCGCGCGCGGTCGGCGAATACGGCTCGGTCATCTTCATCGCCGGCAACCTGCCCATGAAGACCGAGATCGCGCCGCTCTTGATCGTCATCAAGCTCGAGGAGTTCGACTATGACGGCGCGGCGGCCATCGGCATCGCCATGCTGCTGATCTCGTTCGCCATGCTGCTGGCGATCAACCTGATCCAGATCTGGAGCCGGCGGAGGATCGGCCATGTTTGACAGCACGCTGCACGCTGCCGCCAGCGAAAAACCCGCGAAATGGCGTCCGGTGGCCGAGGAAAGCCGGCCGGTCCGCGTCCTGCTGATCGCCCTGGCGCTGGGCGGGCTGGCCGTCCTGGTGGTGGCGCCGCTGGCCGTGGTCTTTGCCGAGGCCCTCGCACGCGGCGCGGGCCAGGCGCTTGCCTCGCTCACCCGGCCCGAGGCGACCTCGGCCATCCGGCTGACGCTGATCGTCGCGGCGATCTCGGTGCCGGTGAACGCGGTCTTCGGCATCGCCGCCGCCTGGACGATCACCAAGTTCGACTTTCGCGGCAAGGCCTTCCTGATCACGCTGATCGACCTGCCGTTTTCCATCTCGCCGGTGGTGGCGGGGCTGGCGCTGGTGCTCTTGTTCGGCACCAACAGCCTGATCGGCGGCTGGCTGGTCGCCAGCGGCTTCCCGATCATCTTCGCCCTGCCGGGGATCGTGCTGGCCTCGATCTTCGTCACTTTCCCCTTCGTCGCGCGCGAGCTGATCCCGGTGATGATCGAGCAGGGCCGGGCCGAGGAAGAGGCGGCGCTGACGCTGGGCGCCTCGGGCTGGCGCACCTTCCTGACCGTGACCCTGCCCAACATCAAATGGGCGCTGCTTTACGGCGTGCTGCTGTGCAATGCCCGCGCCATGGGCGAGTTCGGCGCCGTCGCGGTGGTCTCGGGCAAGATCCGCGGCCAGACCGCGACCATGCCGATCACCATCGAGATGCTCTACAACGAATATCTTTCGGTCGCCGCCTTCAGCCTGGCCGCGGTGCTGGCGGCACTGGGCCTGCTGACGCTGGCGCTCAAGACCGTGCTGGAATGGCGCCACGCCGACCAGCTTGCCGCAACGCGCCGCCATTGAGGTGTCCCATGCATATCGAGATCGATGAAATCGCCAAGAGCTTCGGTTCCACCACCGCGCTGCATCCGGTCAGCCTGGCCATCCCCTCGGGGGCGCTGGTGGCGCTGCTGGGGCCTTCCGGCTCGGGCAAGACCACGCTTCTGCGCATCCTGGGCGGGCTGGAGTTCCCGACGTCCGGCCGGGTGCTTTTCGACGGGCAGGACGCGACGGGGCTGACGGTGCAAGAGCGCCGCGCCGGCTTCGTCTTCCAAAGCTATGCGCTGTTTCGACACATGACCGTGTTCGAGAACATCGCCTATGGCCTGCGCGCCCGCCCGCGCCGCTCGCGCCCCAACCGGGCCGAGATCGGGCGCCGCGTGACCCGGCTTCTGGACCTGATCCAGCTGCCGCAGATCGGCGGGCGCTTTCCCAGCCAGCTGTCGGGCGGCCAGCGCCAGCGCGTCGCCCTGGCCCGCGCGCTGGCGATCGAGCCGCGCATGTTGCTGCTGGACGAGCCCTTCGGCGCGCTGGATGCCCGCGTGCGCAAGGAATTGCGCCAGGGCCTGCGCGAGATCCACGACAGCACCGGCCTGACCACGGTCTTCGTCACCCATGACCAGGACGAGGCGATGGAACTGGCCGACCTGGTGGTGGTGATGTCCATGGGCCGGATCGAGCAGGTCGGCCGGCCGCAGGACATCCGCGCCCGCCCGGCGACGCCCTTCGTGCGCGAGTTCATCGACGCCTGACGCGGCGGCGGCGCGCGCGCATCCCGCGCGTGCCCTCAGTCGATCGGATAGTCGTATTGGCGCAGGAAGCGCCAGATGTTGCGGTTCAGCTGGGACAGCATCTCCAGGTCCTGGTCCAGCCGCAGCATCTCGTCGCTGCCCAGGGTCTGCTTGCGGCCCATGTGGATGCGGTCGCGCCGGTCGGCGATCCGCATCAGGATGGTCGAGACCGAGCCGTCCTCCTGGAAGGACCAGATGCTGTGGTTGTAGCGGTGGCGGACGGCGGACAGCCGGGCGAAGCGCGCCGTCAGCTCCAGCAGTTCCTGCTGCTCCTGCCCGGCGGGCAGGCGCAGCTTCGCAAGACGCTCGACCATCTCGATGCGGCCGCGCGTCGACGTGACCGACAGAAAGACCACCACCGCGGCGCTCTTGTCCATCCCGGTCAGCCCGGCGAGCATGTGGATGAGCAGGCTTTCGGTATTGCTCCAAGCATAGTTCAGCCGCCCGACCCGCAGCAACACGGCATCCAGGTCGGGTTCGACCGCGCTGGCCCCGGCTGTCGGCGGCGGCGCCGTCACGATCGTAATGCGCGATAGCGCATGGCGGCCTCGGTGCGGTTGTGGGCACCCAGGCGCAGGCTGGCATTGCGCAGGTGCAGCTTGACCGTATGGACCGACAGGCCCAGGCTCAGCGCGATGCGCTTGTTGGACTGGCCGTCGGCGACCAGGCGCAGCACGTCCTGCTGGCGCTGGGTCAGGCCAAGCTCGTCCGGGACCGCGGCCGGCATCGCGACGCCGGCCGAGGACATGATCTCGGGAAAGATGTAGTTGCCGCCATGCGCCACCAGCTTGATGACGGAAAGCCAGACGTCGAGCCGGATGTTCAGCGGCAGGATGCTGGCAGCGCGCCGCCGCAGCTCGGCATCCTCGTAGCAGGCCCGGCCGAAGGCGCCGGTGCAAAAGGCGATGGCCAGCGCCACGTCGTTCAAGGCCAGTAGATAGGTGCGATCCTCCTCGGTCAATCCGCGCATGGTCGGTTCGTCCAGAACCAGCAGCGTCGGCCTTTCGCCGGTCAGTTCGGACAGGCTGCGGAAGTCGTCGAAGGACAGTGCGGCCGCCACGGTGATATGACCCAGCTCCTGACTGGTCACTGAAATCAGGCTGTGGGAAAAGTTGCATTGCGTTCCGACAAAGAGAACCTCTGCCGTTCCACGCGCAGGCCGGCCAGACAGCGTACGAATTTCACTGGATACGCCATCGCAAGATGCCATGTTCATGTCATTCCTACCTTCTTGCGTATGGTTTTACTCCCCCGTCCCGGTCGGCCCTCCCAAGCCGACCGGACGGTTCAGCCTAGCAAGTTTTCGCCCGGCCTTAAAGGAAAGAGCGAAAGATAAGTTCAAGAATCACCACAACTTAGTTGTAATATGACCGGGCCACTCCCTCCAAGGTAGAGGCCCCGCTTCGGCGCTTGTCCTTTTGGCGAGGTCGGCCGGGGCCGGGCCCGGTGCCCCTGGCGAAAGGGATTAATCCTTTCGGGCGATGGGGGGGATGTCCGGGGCCGGTCGGCTATAGGCCCAATAGGGGTTCTTCGGGTATTCGGGCAGCCCCCCTCTAGCCTTTTCGAGCAGCTAGGCCGAATCGGTGGGCGGGGCGTAGCCTTCCTTCAGGTCGGCGAACCGGGTTTCCTCCGGGCCGGCCGCAGGGGGCCGCGCAGGGTGGTATGCGGATCCCCCTTATCAGCAGCAGGACGGGGACGGTCGTGCCGTCGTGACGGTGGGCATTTGCCCGGCGACCGCAACCGGCTTGCCTTCATCCACCGAAACCGGGCGGGCAGGCGTGCTTGTGAAGGATCTGGCCGCATCTTCCCCGCCTCTAGAGGAGGAAATGACGATGGTTGGCAGCCGCAACATGAATCTCTTCGCCTGGCCGATCAACAACCAGAACCAGGATCAGGACCAGGATCAAGACCAGGATCAGGGCCAGGGTCAAGGTCAGGGCCAGGGACAGGGCCAGCTGAACAAGCAGGGCCAGGATCAGGACCAGGACCAGGGTCAAGGCCAGGATCAGGGCCAGGGTCAGGACCAGGGCCAATCCCAGACCCAGAGCAACGCGAACGACAACGCGAACTCCAATGCCAATGCGAACAGCAGCGCCTCGGAGACGCTTGCCTATAACGCTGCGGGCAACGTGGCGGGCAACCTTGCCGGCAATGCGGCCAAGAACAAGGCCGACAACGACGCCAGCAACGATGCGCATAACGACGCCAACAACGACGCGCGCAACGATGCGACGAACGACGCCTACAACAAGGCGGTGAACACGGCCTATAACAATACCGATGTCGACACCAACGTCTCGACCAATGTCAGCGTGGGCCTCGACCTGGAGGGATGGCAGCCGACCGACAATGACTATGCCGACATCGACCTGAACAACGCGCATGGCAGCATGGGCGATTTCCTGGTCAACCGCGACGGCAACATCAGCATCGGCACCGACGACATCAATATCGAGAACGTGCTGAACAATGCCCTGAACGGCGGCGGTGCCGACGTGGGCATCATCATCCCGCAATCCGGGACGATGAACGACCAGGACGACCTGAGCGACGCCCATGTCTCGAACAATGCCGACTTCAACCAGAACGGCAGCGTCAACGGCGGCACGGCCACGGCCGAGCGCGGCATCGATGCCGGCAGCGAAGGCGGCCGGGGCGGCAGCGGCGGCAGCGCCGACGGCGGCTCGGGCGATGCGGATGCCGATGGCGGCAAGGCGCTGGCCTCGGGCAGCCATTCCGATGGCGGCAACGGCGGCGACGCCGCGGCCTGGGGCGGCGACGGCGACGGCGGCGGGGCCCTTGGGCTTGGCCTGGGCGCCGGCCAGGGCGGCTCGGCCAATGGCGGCGATGCGGCGGGCCTTGGCGCCGGCATCGGTGCCGGGCTGAGCGGTGACGCAAGCGGCGGCGACGCCGGGGCCGGCAGCCTGGCAGGCGCGCTTGGCGCCGGGGCCGGCGGTCCGGGTGGTGCTGGCGGGGCCGGTGGCTCGGGCGGCGGCACCGGCTCGGCCGATGCCGGTCCGACCGGCGCGCTTGGCCTGGGCCTGGTCGGCGTGGGCGTCAACAGCGACAGCGGCAATGGCGGCACCTCCGGCGACGGCGGCGACGGCGGTGCGGGTGACGCGGGCGGCGCCGGCGGCATCGGTGCCGGGATCGGTGCGGCGCTTTCCGCCGCGGCGGCCATGGCGGGCGATGCGACCTCGGGCGATGCCGGCGGCGCGGGCTTCGGCGCTGCCCTGTCGGCGGCCGGCAACGGCGGCCGTGCGGACGGCACCGGCGAAGGCTACGGCGATGCCGTGGGCGGCAACGGCCTGGGCGGTGCGGCCAATGGCACCACCGGCGGCGCCGGCGGTGCGGCCAGCTCGACCGGCGGCTATGCCCTGGGCGGCAGCGGCATGAACACCAGCAGCGGCAATGGCGGCGACGGCGGCCAGGTGATGTCGGGCGACGGTGGCTATGCTCATGCCGGCACCTGGGGGTCGAACAATGGCGATGATGGCTATGTCAACGGCTATTCGACCGCTTCGGCCGACTCGATCCTGGATACCTCGGCGTTCAACCAGAGCATCGTGATGGGTGCGAACGTGCTGGGCAACACCGTCGACATGACCGTGGTCGGCGGCGATCTCAGTTCGTCGGTGATCGGCCAGGACGATCTGGGCTGACAGGCCCCCACGCGAACGTCCTGCGCAGGGTCTTCCTGCGCAGGTTTCCGTTTAATTGATTTCCCTCGGCCTTGCCGGAATTGTTTTATCGAGGAAGGTGGCAGACATGCTGGTGATCGACGCGACAGAAGAAGCGATCTGGCACTTCATCGGAATTTTCCACCTTGCGGAAGAACATGGGCGGATGCGGATCGAATACGATCGCCTGACCGCCCGGAAGGCCGGCCCCGACCTGGGCCCGGTCGAACCGACCCACCAGGCGGCCGACCATCCCTATCGGCCGCTCGATTACCAGCCCGAGATCCGCTACGCACCGCCCTATCGCCCCGGCGAGGGGCTTTCGGCCGATCCGGCCCCGCCCGTGCTGGTGCTGGACCACCATTTCCCGCGCGCCTCGGTTTCGCCCGAGGTGATGTCCGCCAGCATGCCCAATGCCGGCGTGCCCTGGTCCGCCAAGCCGCCGGGCGGCGTGGTGACGCCGGTCCCGGAATGGGTTCTGCCGGTGCCGGGCTCGGTCGCCGTCATCGTGGTCCAGAAGACCCGGCTGGCCGATGACGACCAGGTGAATGCCGACGCCATGCGCGAGGGGGTGGTCGATCTGCAGCTGTTGACGGACCGGCTGGAATCGCTGGCCGCGCAGGCCGAGCAGCTGGGCATCGCCCTGCCGGTGGCGATGCCGGCGGACGAGCCCGCCTTTCGCCTGATCGCCGAGACCTTCCGCCAGACCGACCTGCCCGAAACCGAAGCCCCCGGCGCCGAGGTCCATGCGCGCCAGGGCGCCGATGCCGAGGGCCTGTACCAGAACGGCGTCAAGGTCGATGCCCGTCCCGACATCGACGCGCTCATGCCCGCATACCGCCAGGAGGTGGCCGCCGAACAGGCGCGCGAGGCGCAGGAGGGCGCCCCGGTCACCAGCCGCGACGGCCCGACCTCGGCCGGTCCCACCAGCGTTGCCGGCCCCGGCGAGATCGGGCAGGGCCATGACCTGATCCTGGGCAACAATACGCTGATCAACCAGGTCACGATCCATTCCGCCGCGGTGACGGCGCCGGTCGTCGCCGTGGCGGGGGGCGTCTACAGCTACAACATCATCAGCCAGACCAATGTCTGGAGCGATACGGATGCGCTGGGCGGCCTTGCCGCCGCCGCGCAGGGCCAGGCCAGCCCGACGCAGGGGCTGAACTTCGCCAGCTACACCAGCTTCTCGAACCCGATGCCGGTGCCGCAGGGCGACGACGATGCGCCGCAATACTGGGTGACGGCGACGCTGGAGGGCAGCCTCATCAGCATGAACTGGATCGAGCAGTTCAACCTGATGTCCGACAACGACATCGCCTCGATCACGCTTCAGGCCAACCAGATCCTGCTGCTGATGGGCGAGAACGGCGCGCTGAACCACGTCTCGCTGCTGGAGCTGGGGATGAGCTACGATCTCATCATCGTCGATGGCCAGGTCATCAACCTGAACGCGATCCTGCAAACCAACGTGCTGCTGGACGACGACCGCATCATGGTCAGCGACGGCCATGGCGGCAGGATCAGTTCGGGCGACAACCTGCTGATCAACGATGCGACCATCCATCAGGTCGGCCTGTCCGGCGTGGTCGCGACCGGCGCGGACCATGCGGCGATGCTGGCGGGGGCGGCGGCGGGCGATGTGAGCCTGCCGCAATCGGTGCTGAACGACCCCGCCTTCCAGGGCCTGGACCTGGTGCGGGTGCTGCATATCAAGGGCGACATGGTTTCGGTCAACCTGGTGCGGCAGACGAACGTGCTGGGCGATGCCGACCAGATCGAGGTCTATCGCGACGACCTTCTGCAGGCGGGGGGCGAGATCAACGTCGTCACCGGCTCGAACCTGCTGGTGAACGCGGCGGTGATCGCCGAGTTCGGCGTCGATGCGACGATCTATGCCGGTGGCGAGGTCTATTCCGACGCGCTGCTGCACCAGGCCGAACTGGTCATGACCCACGATCCGCTGATGCCCACCCCGCCGCCCGGCCTGGCCAGCGAGGCGGTGCTTTTCCTGGCCGAGGGGATGCTCGGCGACGATGCCGGCGACGGCGATTTCGTGCCGATCGGCACGAATGCCGATGTGCCCGCCGACATCATGCAAACGGTGCTGGCATGACCCGATCCGACAAGACCAGCGAGCGGCTGGTGCTCGAACCCGAGATGTGCGTCGATTGGCAGGGCGAGAAGCCCCGCCCGCCGGCCTCGAAGCCCATGGGCACCGGCCCCACCATCGAGCGGCAGGCCGGGCGCATTCCCCCGGCGCCCGCCACGGTGCAGGCAAAGGACGGCGCCGCCTTCCACAAGCGGGTGTCCGAGCCCGACATCGCCGGGGCGCTGGGCGCGACGATCCGCCGGATCTGGGCCAATATCCTGGGGGTTCTGCTGTTCAGCGGCGTCTCGAACATGCTGGTGCTGGCGATCCCGATCTACCTGTTCCAGATCTCGGACCGGGTGCTGACCAGCCGCTCGATCGACACGCTGGTCATGCTGACGGTGGTGATCGTCGGCGCCGTGCTGCTGCAGGTGGTGTTCGACGCCATCCGGCGCGGCATGCTGCTGCGCAGCTCGGTCGACATCTCGGCCCGGCTGGGCGCGCCCATCCTGTCGGCGGCGGCGCGCGCCTCGCTGCAAAGCGCCGGGCAGGAATACCAGACGCTGGGCGATCTGCAGCAGGTGCGCAGCTTCCTGGTCTCGGGCACGCTGCTGTCGCTGCTGGACCTGCCCTTTGCGCCGCTGTTCATCCTGGCGATCTTCCTGGTCCATCCGCACCTGGGCCTGATGGTGCTGACCACGGCGGTCCTGCTGATGGCCATCGCGATGATGAACCAGCGCGCCACCGCGAAATCCTTTGCCGAGGCGAACCGGCACCTCAGCCGCGCCAACCTGCACCTGGATTCGATGATGCGCAATTCGCAGATCATCAACGCGCTGGCGATGATCCCCGAGGCCGTGACCATCTGGGGCCGCGATGCCGCCAGCTCGATGACGGCGCAGGTGCGCGCCCAGGACCGCAACATCGCCTTTGCCGGCGCCTCGCGCGCGGTGCGGCTGCTGACGCAGGTGGGGCTGCTGGGCTGGGGCGCCTACCTGGCGCTGCACGGCGAGATCACCGGCGGCATGGTCATCGCCGCCTCGATCATCGCCGGCCGCGCGCTGGCCCCCATAGAGGGCGCCATCGAGGGCTGGAACCACGTGCTCTTGTCGCGCGCCGCCTATGGCCGCATCTCGGCGCTGCTGAAATCCTCGCCGCTGAACCAGCAGCGGCTGAAGCTGCCCCATCCCGAGGGCCGGCTGGATGTCGAGCGGCTGCTCTACGTCCCGAACGGGACCAAGCGGGTGGTGCTGAACGCGATCACATTCTCGCTGAATCCCGGCGCCTCGCTGGCCATCGTCGGCAATTCCGGCGCCGGCAAGACGACGCTGGGCAAGATGCTGGTCGGCTCGATCCTGCCCACCTCGGGCAGCGTGCGGCTGGACCTGATGGACCTGCGCAACTGGGACCAGCGCCAGCTGGGCCAGTGCATCGGCTATCTGCCGCAGGACGTGCAGCTGTTCCCCGGCACCATCAAGGACAACATCGCCCGGATGCGGCCCGACGCCCGCGACGAAGAGATCTACCAGGCCGCGGTGCTGGCCGATGTCCACGACATGATCGCCAAGCTGCCCGAAGGCTACGAGACCATCGTGGCCGCCGACGGATCGCCGCTGTCGGGCGGGCAGAAGCAGCGCATCGGCCTGGCGCGGGCCTTTTTCGGCGGCCCCCGCCTGGTGGTGCTGGACGAGCCGAACTCGAACCTCGACACGGCGGGGGACCGCGCGCTGTCCAGGGCGATGGCGCTGGCCAAGAAGGACGGCATCACCATGATCGTCGTGACGCAGAAATACCAGCTGCTCCAGGACGTGGACAACATCATGCTGCTGGCCGACGGGCAGATCGCCGCCTTCGGCGCGCGCGACCAGATGCTGGAGCGGCTGGCGAGCCGCAAGCCGCCGCCGGCCAACCAGCCCCCCGCCATGGCCCGCCCGCCGCAAGCCCAGGCCCCGCAGGCTCATGTTCAGCCCCAGGCCCAGCACCCGCAAGCCGCCCCGCCCCAGGCCGGGCCGGGCCGGCAGCCCGCGACACCCCCCGCACCGGAGGCAGGCCGATGACCAGCAGATCCGACCCCGACGGCCTCTATGACCGGGTTCCGCGCTCGGTGACGCGGCACCTGGTCTTTGGCATCGCCCTGCTGGTGCTGTCCCTGGGCGGGTTCGGCACCTGGGCCTTCCGGGCGCCGCTTGCCGCGGCGGTGATGGCGCCGGGCAGCTTCGTCGCCACCGGCCGCAACAAGATCGTCCAGCACCTGGAAGGCGGCATCATCCGCGAGATCCTGGTCGACGAGGGCGAGGAAGTGACCGAGGGCCAGGTGCTGATCCAGCTGGACCGCACCGCCGCCATCGCCAACCGGCGCGAGCTGGAATTGCGCCGCGCCCGGCTCGAGGCGATCAGCGCCCGGCTGCGGGCGGAATATGCCGGCGCCGAGACGCTGGTCTTCGACGGCTTCCTGCAGGAATATGAGGACGAGCCCAGCTTTGCCGCCATCATGGCCGAACAGCAGGCGGCCTTTCGCGCCGCCCGAGCCCGGCTGGATGGCGAGGTCATCCTGCTGCAAAGCAATATCGCCGCCAGCCGGTCGCGCATCGAGGGCTACCAGGGCCAGCTGGCCGCCATCGAGACCCAGCTTGCCCTGCTGCGCGAGGATCACGGCGCCCGCGACACGCTGCTGCAGCGCGGTCTGGTGCGGCGCAGCGACGTCAACGTCCTGGCGCGGGCCATCGCCGATGCCGTGGGCGAGGCGGGACGCATCAGGGCGCTGATCGCCGAGACGGAAGAGGCCGTGCGCAAGGCCGAAAGCGAGATCGAGCAGGCGCTGACCCAGCACAAGCAGGCCGCGCTGAACGAAAGCCAGGGCATCGAGGCCGAGCTGGACAGCGTCCGCGAGCAATCGCTGAAGGCGCAGGACGTGCTGGAGAGGGCCTATATCACCTCGCCCGTGTCGGGGACCATCGTGCGCATGCATTACCACACGCCCGGCGGGGTGATCGAGGCGGGCAAGCCGATCCTCGAGATCCTGCCGCAGGATGCGCCGCTGATCATCGAGACCCATGTCGCGCGCACCGACATCGACGAGATCGAGGTCGGGCAGAAGGCGGCGGTGCGGCTGACCTCGCTGAACCAGCGCACCACCCCGGTGCTTCAGGGCCACCTGGTCTATGTCTCGGCCGATGCGCTGGCCACGCAGGCCGACGGCATCCAGCGCGAGGTCTATGTGGTGCGCATCGACCTGCCGCCCTCGGAGCTTGGGCGGGTGCATGGCTTCCGGCCGACGCCGGGGATGCCGGCGGAGGTCATGATCGAGACCTCGGCCCGGACCTTCGCGCAATACCTGGTCAAGCCGATCGAGGACAGCCTGTCGCGGGCCTTCCGCGAGAATTAGCCTCGGCGGCGGCGGGCCGGGCCGGCAACGCCGGTTGGCGCGGCTTGCGGCGCGGAACCGGCCTTAGCATTGAAGAGAAAGGATAATTTCCCGCGCAGCGGTCGGTTTTGCCGCGGCACCCCTGCGGGCCGGCCCGGCGACGGGCCGGGCTGGGGATTGCCCCTTGCCCGGCCTGCGGCTATCGCAGGCAAAAAGGGGTCCGGCAATCATGAGCTTCAACACCTTCGGTCGCGTCTTCACCTTCACCACCTGGGGCGAAAGCCACGGTCCGGCGCTGGGCGCCACGGTGGACGGCTGCCCGCCGGGCGTGGCGCTGGACGAGGGCTGGATCCAGCAATTCCTGGACCGCCGCCGCCCCGGCAGTTCGAAATTCACCACGCAGCGGCAGGAGCCGGACCGGGTGCGCATCCTCTCGGGCGTCTTCGAGGGGAAAACCACCGGCACGCCGATCCAGCTGATGATCGAGAACACCGACCAGCGCAGCAAGGATTACGGCGAGATCGCCCAGGCCTTCCGCCCCGGCCATGCCGACATCGCCTATCACCTGAAATACGGCATCCGCGACTATCGCGGCGGCGGCCGTTCCAGCGCGCGCGAGACGGCGGCGCGGGTCGCGGCGGGCGGCGTCGCGCAGGCGGTGCTGCGCGAGCTGGCACCGGGGCTGAAGATCACCGGCTACATGGTGCAGATGGGCGAATTGCACCTGGACCGGGCGAATTTCGACGCGGCCGAGATCGGCAACAACCCGTTCTTTCTGCCCGACGCCTTGGCCGTGCCGGCCTGGGAGGATTACCTCAACGCCATCCGCAAGGCGCAGGACAGCGTCGGCGCCGCCGTCGAGGTGCTGGTCCAGGGCTGCCCGCCGGGGCTGGGCGCGCCGGTCTATGCCAAGCTGGACACCGACCTGGCCGCCGCGATGATGTCGATCAACGCGGTCAAGGGCGTCGAGATCGGCGAGGGCATGGCCGCCGCCGCCCTGACCGGGACCGCGAATGCCGACGAGATCCGCATGGGCAACGAAGGCCCGCGTTTCCTTTCGAACCATGCCGGCGGCATCCTGGGCGGCATCTCGACCGGGCAGGACATCCTGGTGCGATTCGCCGTCAAGCCGACCAGCTCCATCCTGACCCCGCGCCGCACCATCGACCGGCGGGGCGAGGAGATCGAGTTGATCACCAAGGGCCGCCACGATCCCTGCGTCGGCATCCGCGCCGTGCCCATCGCCGAGGCCATGGCGGCCTGCGTGATCCTGGACCACCTGCTGCTCGACCGGGCGCAGACCGGCGGGCAGCGCGGCCGGATCGGCTAGGCAAGGCGCGCGATGGGCGGGGAAGGGGAGGGGAACGCCGTTCCCCTCTTGGCCCGTTCCGGGCCAATTCACCCCATGGGGTATTTGGAAAACGGAGAAGGCCCTGGCGCGGCGGGTTTCAGCCGTTCACCGTTTTGCAGATACCCCTGCATTGTTGCGGAACTGTTACATTGCTTTCGCATAACCGTCGCACCGGCGTTCTAGAGAACGCACAGGCCGAATCCGGCCCCATGGAAATGTCAGGAGTGATCCTATGAAATCCGCGAAATTCACCGTGTCGGCGCTGGCCGTGATCGCCGCTTCGGCCACGGCTGCCGCCGCCCGCGACCAGATCCAGGTCTCGGGCTCGTCCACGGTGCTGCCCTATTCGACCATCGTCGCCGAGGCCTTTGGCGAGAATACCGATTTCCCGACCCCGGTGGTGGAATCGGGCGGCTCCTCGGCCGGGCTGAAGAAATTCTGCGAGGGCGTGGGCGAGAACACCATCGACATCGCCAACGCCAGCCGCCCGATCAAGGCCAGCGAGGTCGAGGCCTGCAAGGCCGCCGGCGTGACCGAGATCATGGAAGTCCGCATCGGCTATGACGGCATCGTCTTTGCCAGCGACATCGCCGGCAACGACTTTGCCTTCACCCCGGCCGACTGGTTCAACGCGCTGGCGGCCGAAGTCGTGGTCGACGGCAAGGTCGTTGCGAACCCCCATGCCAAGTGGAGCGACATCCGCGCCGAGCTGCCCGACCAGGAGATCCTGGCCTTCGTGCCCGGCACCAAGCACGGCACCCGCGAGGTCTTCGAGGAAAAGGTGATCGCCGCGGGCTGCGAGGAATCGGGCGCCGCCGAGGTGCTGAAGGCCGAGAAGGGCGAGGACGAGGGCGCATCGGCCTGCATGGCGCTGCGCACCGACGGCAAGTCCATCGACATCGACGGCGACTATACCGAGACCCTGGCCCGCATCCAGTCGGCCAAGAACGGCATCGGCGTCTTCGGCCTGTCCTTCTATGAGAACAACACCGACAAGCTGAAGGTCGCGACCATGGCCGGGGTCAACCCCTCGACCGAGACCATCGCCTCGGGCGAATACCCGGTTTCGCGCCCGCTGTTCTTCTATGTCAAGAAACAGCATATCGGCACCGTGCCGGGGCTGAAGGAATTCGCGGAATTCTTCGTCTCGGACGAGCTGGCCGGGCCGGAAGGGCCGCTGGCCGCCTATGGGCTGGTGGCCGACCCGGAACTGGCCGCGACCCAGGCCGCCGTCGCCGACGAGGCGATCCTTTCCGAATGACCTGCCGGGCGCGGGGGGCCGCCCCCCGCGCCCGTTCCGTTTCCCTGGCTCGAGGGCTCACATGCCTGTCTCATGGACCTTGCTCGTCGTCCTTGCCCTTGCCGGCGCGGGCTATCTTGTCGCCCGCGCGCGCGTCGTCGCGATGGCCGGGGGCGATGTGCGGCGGCTGCATTCGCGGCCCAGCTATCACGGCTGGAACGCCGCCTTGCTGACGGCGCTGCCGGCGCTGTTCCTGATCGCGATCTGGCGCTTCATGCAGCCGGCGGCGAACCCGACGCCCGTCGCCATCCTGGCGCTGGTGCTGGCCGCGGCCGGGCTGGGCCTTGCGCTTTTCCGCGCCGCGCCGGGCTTTCGCGCCCGCAACGCGGTCGAAGCCATGGTCAAGGGCCTGCTGATCCTGTGTTCCAGCATCGCCATCCTGACCACCGCCGGGATCGTCTTTTCGATGCTGTTCGAAACCGGGCATTTCTTCCAGAAATATTCCTGGCACGAGTTCTTCTTTGGCACCACCTGGTCGCCGCGTTTCGGCGGCGGCTCGCAGCTGGGCATCCTGCCGCTGCTGTGGGGCACGATCTACATCTCGCTGATCGCGCTGGCGGTCTCGGTGCCGATCGGGCTGTTCGCGGCGATCTACATGTCCGAATACGCCTCGGCCAGGCTGCGCGGCGTGGCCAAGCCCATGATCGAGGTGCTGGCCGGCATCCCGACCATCGTCTACGGCCTTTTCGCGCTGATCACCGTGGGGCCGATGCTGCGCGACTACTTCGCCCAGCCGTTGGGCCTGGGCAATTCCGGCTCGTCGGTGATGACGGCGGGGCTGGTCATGGGCATCATGCTGATCCCCTTCGTCAGCTCGCTGTCGGACGACATCATCAACGCCGTGCCGCAATCCTTGCGCGACGGCGCGCTGGGCCTGGGCTCGACGCAATCGGAAACCGTGCGCAAGGTGGTGCTGCCCGCCGCGCTGCCGGGCATCGTCGGCGCCGTCCTGCTGGCCGCGTCCCGCGCCATCGGCGAGACGATGATCGTCGTGCTGGGCGCGGGGGCCGCCGCCCGCATGGACCTGAACCCGTTCGAGGCCATGACCACGATCACCGTCAAGATCGTCAGCCAGCTGACCGGCGACAACGATTTCGCCGCGCCCGAGACGCTGGTCGCCTTTGCGCTGGGGCTGACCCTTTTCGTCATCACGCTGGGGCTGAACATCGTCGCCCTCTACGTCGTGCGCAAATACCGGGAGCAATACGAATGAGCGACGCAACCCTGCAAGGCGCGCAGCCCCGCCCGTCGCTGCTGGCCGCCGACCCGCGCACCCGCAAGCGCAACGCCGCCGAGGCGCGGTTCCGCGCCTATGGGCTGGGCGCCATCCTGGTCTCCATGGTGATGCTGGTGATCCTGCTCTTCACCATCCTGACCGGCGGCATCGGCGCCTTTCGCCAGACCTACCTGGAAATCCCGGTCGCGCTGGACGCGGCGCAGCTGGACAAGAACGGCAACCGCGACCCCGCCGACCTGCGCAAGGTGCTGACCCTGACCTATGGCAAGATCCTGCAGCAATCGCTGGAACAGTCCATCGCCGACAAGGGCATCGCCATCGCCGAGCTGTCCGACAAGGACGTCTCGGGCCTGATCTCGAAAGAGGCCTCGGCGCAGCTGCGCAACCGCGTGCTGGCCGACCCCGAGCTGATCGGCCAGACCGTCGAGGCCCGCGTGCTGGTGAACGGCCGGGTCGACGGCTATTACAAGGGCCGCGTCAGCATGGAAAGCGCGGCGCGCGACGCCAATACCTCGCCGGCGCAGCTGCAACTGGCCGATGCGCTGAAGGCGCAGGGCATGCTGGCGACCCAGTGGAACTGGTCCTTCCTGACCAGCCCCGACGCCTCGGACCAGCGCCCCGAGGCCGCGGGCGTCGGCATCGCCATCCTCGGCTCGCTCTACATGATGCTGGTGGTGCTGGTGCTGTCGGTGCCGATCGGCGTCGCCGCCTCGATCTACCTGGAGGAATTCGCGCCCAAGAACCGCTGGACCGACATCATCGAGGTGAATATCTCGAACCTGGCCGCGGTGCCCTCGATCGTCTTCGGCATCCTGGGCCTTGCCGCCTTCATCAACTTCGCCGGGCTGCCGCAATCGGCGCCCATCGTCGGCGGCCTGGTGCTGACCCTGATGACGCTGCCCACCATCATCATCGCCACCCGCGCGGCGCTGAAGGCGGTGCCGCCCTCGATCCGCGATGCGGCGCTGGGGGTGGGGGCGTCCAAGATGCAGTCGGTGTTCCACCACGTCCTGCCGCTGGCCATGCCGGGCATCCTGACCGGCACCATCATCGGACTGGCCCAGGCCCTGGGCGAGACCGCGCCGCTCTTGCTGATCGGCATGGTGGCCTTCGTCAAGAACTTCCCCTCGGCCCCGCCGGACGGGCTGTTCGAACCCGCCTCGGCCCTGCCGGTCCAGGTCTACAACTGGACCCAGCGCGCCGACCCCGCCTTCATCGAGCGCGCCTCGGGGGCGATCATCGTGCTGCTGGTGTTCCTGCTCTTCATGAACCTGCTTGCCATTCTCCTGCGCCGCAAGTTCGAGCGCCGGTGGTAATCTCGGGAAGGAGACCCGATATGAACGACATGAGACTTCTGGAGCGCAGCGTGGACCAGTCGGAAATCAAGATCGCCGCCCGCGACGTGCAGGTCTGGTATGGCGAAAAGCACGCGATCAAGGACGTGAACGTCGATCTGCTGGACAAGACCGTGACCGCCTTCATCGGTCCCTCGGGCTGCGGCAAGTCCACCTTCCTGCGCTGCCTGAACCGCATGAACGACACCATCGACATCAGCCGGGTCGAGGGCAAGATCACGCTCGACGGCGAGGACATCTACGACAAGCGCGTGGACCCGGTGCAGCTGCGCGCCCGCGTCGGCATGGTGTTCCAGAAGCCGAACCCCTTTCCCAAGTCGATCTATGACAACGTGGCCTATGGCCCGCGCATCCACGGCCTGGCCCGCAACCGTGCCGAGCTGGACGAGATCGTCGAGAAATCGCTGCGCGGCGCGGCGCTGTGGAACGAGGTCAAGGACCGCCTGCAGGATCCCGGCACCGGCCTGTCGGGCGGACAGCAGCAGCGGCTTTGCATCGCCCGCGCCGTGGCGACCCAGCCCGAGGTGCTGCTGATGGACGAGCCCTGCTCGGCGCTGGACCCCATCGCCACCAGCCAGGTCGAGGAGCTGATCGACCAGCTGCGCGCCCAGTTCTCGGTGGTGATCGTGACCCATTCCATGCAGCAGGCGGCCCGCGTCAGCCAGAAGACCGCCTTCTTCCACCTGGGCAACCTGGTGGAATACGGCAACACCGACGACATCTTCACCAATCCGCGCGATCCGCGCACCGAAAGCTATATCTCGGGCCGCATCGGCTAGGCCGGAAAGGGATCTGACATGAACAACGAACGCCACATCCTGTCCGCCTTCGACCGTGACCTGGAAACCGTGCAGGCGCTGGTCGTCAAGATGGGCGGCATGGTCGAAAGCGCCATCCACGACGCCGCCATCGCGCTGGAGACCCGCGACGGCGAGCTGGCCGACGACATCCGCCGCCGCGACAAGGCCATCGACGCGCTGGAGCACCAGATCAACGAGGAGGCGGCGCGCCTGATCGCGCTGCGGGCGCCGCGGGCGACCGACCTGCGCATGGTGCTGTCGGTCATCAAGATCTCGCATATCCTCGAGCGCGTGGGCGATTACGCCAAGAACATCGCCAAGCGCAGCAACGTGCTGGCCGACATGCCCGCCATCGACGGCGCCGGCATGGCGCTGCGCCGCATGTCCGCCACGGTCGAGGCGATGATGAAGGACGCGCTGGACAGCTATATCCAGCGCGACGCCGCGCTGGCCGGCGACGTGCGCAAGCGCGACCTCGAGGTGGACCAGATGTATAACGCGCTGTTTCGCGAGTTCCTGACCCATATGATGGAAGACCCGCGCAACATCACCGCCTGCATGCACCTGCATTTCATCGCCAAGAACATCGAGCGCATGGGCGACCACGCCACCGGCATCGCCGAGCAGGTGATCTACCTGGCCACGGGCGAGCTGCCCGAGGATCCGCGCCCCAAGGGCGAAAGCGTGCCGCGCATGGAGGGGGCCTGATCCATGGCGCAGACCCAACCCTGTGTCCTGGTCGTCGAGGATGAAGGCGCACAGCGCGAGGTGCTGAAATACAACCTCGAGGCCGAGGGCTTCGACGTCGTGCTGGCCGAGAACGGCGACGAGGCCATGCTGCTGGTGGCCGAGGAGCAGCCCGACCTGATCGTGCTGGACTGGATGCTGCCCAATGTCAGCGGCATCGAGGTCTGCCGCCGGGTCAAGGCCGACCCCTCGACGCGGCAGATCCCGATCATCATGCTGTCGGCGCGTTCCGAAGAGGTGGACCGGGTGCGCGGGCTGGAGACCGGCGCCGACGACTATGTAGTCAAGCCCTATTCCGTGGTCGAACTGATGGCGCGGCTGCGCACCCAGCTGCGCCGCACCCGGCCGGCCTCGATGGGCGAAAGGCTCAGCTTCGGCGACATCATCCTGGATGCGGGCGAGCATCGGGTGTTCCGCGCCGGCCAGCCGCTGCACCTGGGGCCGACCGAATTCCGCCTGCTCTCGACGCTGATGGAAAAGCCCGGCCGGGTCTGGACGCGCGAGCAATTGCTGGACCGGGTCTGGGGCCGCGACATCTATGTCGACACCCGCACCATCGACGTCCATGTCGGGCGGCTGCGCAAGGCGCTGATGGCCCATGGCGGCGACAACCCGGTGCGCACGGTGCGCGGCACCGGCTATTCGCTGGGCTGAGGATCCGGCCACCGCCGTTTTCCCGCCCGCTACCGTGGCTGGCGGCCCCCGCCTGCATGCGGGGCCGGTGCGGCCAAGGGGCGCAGAGCGTTCCAGGCTCACCCCTCCCACCAGGGAGCCTCGAGCCGCGAAATCCTGCGGCCGAAGCTCCGACCCGTTCTTGGGCTGGCGGACGCCCGGCGGACCGCAGCGCGCCACGCCTTCGCAGAGGAGCGCCGGCGGTCCTCCTTGGGCTCGGGAGTGCCGCGTGGCTTCCAGGTTCTGCACTCGCAAGCGGGCTTCCGTTTGGGAACGGTTCGTGCTTCGAGCGCCTTGGGGAGCTTGAATGGCACGTCTCGCGCTGAGGGATCGGGAATGGGCCCTGATTGCACCGCTTCTTCCCGACAAGCCTTGGTCTTGCGCGGACGCACGACCGGCGCGTCCTGAACGGGATCTTCTCCATCCTGCGGACAGTGCCGCCCTGGCGTGACCTTCCCA
>JAANMY010000390.1_pt1 | contig 62319 bp, 68 predicted proteins | sample 7279691 | NCBI WGS metagenome assembly JAANMY01 (sample SAMN14094543, study PRJNA606508) | bioreactor metagenome | isolation source: A lab-scale SPAN reactor treating ammonium-rich wastewater day 388 | place: Ireland: Galway | collected 2018-02-07 | reverse complement strand
GGAAAGCGAAAGCAAATAAGCAAACATCAGTAAAAATGGCTGTCAGTGCTTACCAGATAAGCATTGACAGCTATCAATAAAAAAACTGCTGGATCGCCAGACAAAGAAAAAGGGCTTAGATTTAATCTAAACCCTTTTTTTATTTTGAGTGGTGGGTGCTAACGGGGTCGAACCGCTGACCTACGCCTTGTAAGGGATAATTACATTATTAAAAATCAACAACTTAAAAATCATACCAACCAAAGCAACCAACCATGATTCAAGCATTGCCGCCATTGGCTTGGATCATAGTTTGCGCTGGCTTTGCCTTTCCGCTGTTTATGGCATACTCGCCCTGCCTCGAAAGAGGTGGAGCGTAAGAACTCCAGTAACAAGCGGGAAAGCCGCACCCCGAAAGACAGCGGCTTTTTTGCGACCCGGTTTTTAATTCCGTCGAATTCGACGGAGTTGAGTTTTGGCCGGGAGGGCGACGGATACAACACCCGCAAGGGAAAGAAGTCCGCCAGGCTTGTTACTGGTTCTTAACCTCCCGGCCGCCTCGTGGCTAGCGCGTAAGAACGCTTCCGCGAGGCTTCAAAGTCTCAACAAGGAGCCGCGCCATGACGCAATCCGCCATCGCCCTGACATTGGGCAACATCACCATCCGCCAACTCAACGGCCTGTTCTCGCTCAACGACCTGCACAAAGCAGCAGGCGGCGAAGCAAAGCACCAGCCAGCGCTCTTCATGCGCATGGAGCAAACGCAGGCGCTGATAACCGAAATCGGAAACTCTACGGATTCGCAGAGTTTCAAAACCAAGGAAGGCCGCAACGGCGGCACCTACGCCTGCCGCGAATTGGTCATTGCTTACGCGGCGTGGATTTCTGCAGCCTTTCATCTGAAAGTAATCCGCGTATTTCTTGCAGCTACCACGCGCCCAACAAACCCGGCCATTGATTACGACCGCATCAGCCCCGCCCAGGCGCAAGACCTGAAAGAGATCGTCGCCGCCATCGTGCAGGATGGCATTCAGGGCTACGGCGAAACCTGGGCACGGCTGCAGCGCAAATTCCGTGTGAACAGCTACCTTGAGTTGCCAGCCACCCAGCATCTTGAAGCGCGGCAGTACCTGATTGCCAAGCTGCCCAATGGCAATACAGTGGCCGCCGTTGAGCAGACTGAACATCTTCCATTGCTTGACCCGCTCAACGCCCAGGCCATGGCCGCCGCCAGCAAACAGGCCAACGAATACTTCGACGCGGCCCGCCAAGGCAAATACCTGCAGCAGCCCACCGCCTTCCCGTCCGAGGTGCTGTGCGGCCTGCTGGCCCAAGCCATGCTCAATCAGCGATTCATGCTCAGTTTTGACCGCTGCACCGGGCGCATGAACTTCAAGCCCGTGCCCGACGATGCCTACGTTCTGAGCTGGCAACAATTTGCCCGCGCCGTTGTCACCAACGATATCGACCCCAGCAACGCCGAACTGGCCGACCTGGCCAGCGCCTGCAACCGCCGCCTTGCCCAGCGGTTAGCAGCATAAAACTATAGCTGTAAGCGCTTACCCAGTAAGGGCTAGAGCCTTTTTTGTTAAAACAAAGCCCGCTAGATAAGCGGGCTTGTTCTTTCTCTGGCAATCATCTCGGCCACGCCCCCTGCAGCCCTTCCACCTGCGCCGCGCAAAGCTGATACTTGCGCACAGTGTCAGCACTCCAGCGCAGCACATCAGCCCCCGTCGCGCCCTGCAGGGTGGCCAGCTTCGGGCAGGGCTGGGCCAGGGCCTGGGGAATTGGTGCCGAGGATTTGGGCGTTGAGGACGCGCAACCCGTCATCATCCATACAGCGCTCAAGATACACAGGGCGCTCCACCAGCTTTTCCACTTCGCGCGTGACAGTGACATAGCGGATCTCCGTTTCGGTTTTCTTTTCGGCATGGATCTGCACTGCTTCAGACGTGCGCTGCGCCTGTTGCACGTCGGCCTGGGCCTGGACCTTGGTTTGATCGACAGTCGCGGCTTTGACCTGCAGGCCGCGCAGCCACCAGCCTGTGCCAAAGGCCAGGCCAAGGGCAATGACTGCCGCGCAGATTGCAATCTTCAACTTCAATGCGGGTGCCATGCCAGCATCCAAAAGCGCGGGTCGTACAGCAGTGCCATGAGGATGGGGTTCATGCCGCACCCCCGGCCAGTTTGGTGCGCAGCTCGTAGCCCATGAGGGGCCAGATTTTTGCCACTGCGCTCTGGCGCGCGATGTTTCGGCCAATCTCGGGGGCGAAGTTTTCGGGGCTGGCGCAGGCGCTCTCGCCGGTCACGGTGAAGCCGTTTTGCAGCACAAGCACGCAGAAAGTAAGCAGACCCAGCGCCTGGTGCTCTGCATGGCTTGGTGTGCCCCCGTGCGGATGCACATCCCCGCCGTTGCGGTAAGCACCCTGAACGCCGTCGGCAGCTGTGAAATAGCGCTCACTGGCGATGTTCGCTTCAATGTCAGCAGGCGTCACGCGGGCTGCAGTCTTGCCTTTGGCTTGGATTTGGGCCTCAATAGTTTGGTCGTTAGTGGTCATGCCAGCACCATCCAGTCCTCGGCAATGCAGTCGTTCACGCTGGGAACCCAGGTGCTGACTGTCTCGTCCACGTTCTTGATAGCCATGTAGGCGTTGTAAGGCACCATGGCGCCATCGCCAAAATGCGCCTTGGCTGCCCCTGTCTGCACCGGGTAGCTGGCCGCTGGCACCAGATAGACGAACATCCCCTTGCCATTCCAGCCAGTGCGCGCCACACGCTGGCCAGCCTTGAGTGCCTTGAGTGCATCGCCAAAGGACAGGCGGCGCTGGCCGACTTCGCAATACGCGCGCTCGAAAACATCCTTGGGACTCCAACTGATATAGCCTGCATGGTCGGGATGGTTGGATGCACCACCGTCCAGGTACTCCACCAGATAACCATCATCGGCAGGGTTTTCGTCGGCGGGCACTTCCCAGCCGCGATAGGTGTTGTAGTCGCCACGGTTCATGGGGCGCGCATGCACGCGCTTGGTGCCTTCGTAGGTCTTGGTTGCAGTGGTCATGGGCTTGCTTTCAGAATGCGGCGATGCGTTCGCCTAGGATGTCGGAATAGGTCGTCATGGCGCGGCGCTGGCGCGATAAGCGGCTTCGTTCCTCCTCGGGCAATCCATGGAAGATTGGGTTGCTAAAAAACTCACTCAGCTTCTTGAGGCGCTCGTCCAGTTCGCGCTTTTCATCGACGACGCGCTGCTGGTGGGGGGCAAGTTGTTTGCTCATAGTCACAGGCCCGGTGTCGCCGGGCATTTGCTTGCCGGGGGCCGCCCGGCGCGGTTTCAGAAGGTGGCGGCGGCCACAGATTCAGCGCAGCGCGACAATGGGACGTTGCCGATACGGTGATCCAGCCAGCCCGCAATGAAGCTGGCATTGGCCGCGCCCTGGGCCAGTTGCGCGTAATGCGCGGTCTGGTAGCCGTCCAGCAGCTTCAAGGTCAGCTCGCAAGCTTTCACGCGCCCGCGTCGTTTCTCCAGCGCTGCGTAGGCGCTCAAGGTGTCGCGGCCAATCGCGCCATCCACTTTGATCGGCGGGTAATCGCGCCCCGCACGGCTCAGGTCGTTCAGGCTTTGCTGCAGCCAGCGGCTGGCGCGGCCAGGGCCAGCATTCACCCCCGCGTCCACCAGCTTCGTGCCCACGGCAGGCGACATGGCCAGCACGCGATCAAACTTAGGTTGCTCGATGTAACTGCGGATGTAGATGTCCTGGGCCATGCCCTTGGGCAAGCTTTGCATCGGGCCGGTGTAGCCGTGCTGGCGGGCCACCTGCTCGGTAATGCCGTGGTTCGTGGCCCCGCCAGAATCATTGGGGTCGTTCACGTAGCCGCCTTCGATAGCAAACACGCCACCGACAACAGCCACGACAAGGGCAGCAAGGCTGCCCCATACCTTGGCGTTGCCGTGCTTCATGGCTCACTCCCTGGGGGGCATATTTCGCCCGCTTCAAGCTGGCGGCGCAGCATCTGCTTTCGCATGCGCTTCATGGGCAACTCATGGGCGATGTACCCATAGAGTTGCACCACCAGCCAGGCAGCAGACAAAAGGCCCACCGCCAGATTGACAAAGCCCAGGAAGGTGCCAATTCCCAGGAACGCTGCAAGCCAGCTGATAACTGACTTGAGCGTGAGCGCTTGGTCAGGCTGGAGGACGAATTCGTTTTTCATACCCCGAAGTGTTCCGAGGCATGGCCAAACCCTCCAACCCTATGCTGGGTCAGCGGCTCGCCTCCAGCGACATTTCACGGAACTGCTGGCGCAGCGCCTTGGGCGCGGTGTCGTTGATGCGCTGCTCGCGGTCTTTGCCCATTTCCCGCACGCGCTAAATCGTGCAACCAACGTGCAATTCGCGCTTTGCCTTCAAGTAGGCCTTATGCGCCTTCTCAGGGTCAGTGAACCGCCCTAGACTGCGAGTCCTGCCATCAACGGTGATATCTGCTCGGAAAGCGCCGTCGCGTCTATCTATGGATACCCCCATCGGAAGCCCGGATGGCTTGTTCTTGTGGGCACGTCTCCGATTCTCGGTATTAACCTTGTGCGGCACATCGCGCAAGTTGGTCCATCGGTTATTTGATGGCATGCCGTCACGGTGGTCTATGTCACCGCCAGGCCAATGACCTGTCATATAGAGCCAGGCTAAACGATGTGCGTAGTACAGCCTGCCATCAACTTGAATGCGAAGGTGCCCGTTTACATCCGGGGACCCAGTTACCGTTCCAGGTTTGATTCTTCCCCAGCGTCCAACTGCAATTTTCCAGCGGAAAATCCCTGTATCTGGCTCATAGTCCAAAATTTCTCGCAAACGCTGCGCACATAAAATAGGTGTAGCCATGTTGTCGTTACCTCCATAACGATGGTGTGGTTAGAGCCCGCATCGGATGCCAGTCCTTTGCGGGCTCGCCTATTTTAGATTGCTACTGCTCGAAAGCAAATCGCCCTGCGTCCATCGCATCGCGGCGCTTGCTGGGCAGGTAAATACCATTGTCCGAATCGCGGATGCGTTGCTCACGTCGGCGCACGCTTTGCCACTTCTGCGGTGCGGTAATGCGCATACCTGGATTGCGCTCATTGAATCGGACAATCGCATCATTGGCCTTGGCCATCCCCTCCTTGTCCTTACCCATGGCAGCCTTAGCAAACTGGCTCAATAGTTCAGAGCGCCGTTCACTCAACCTGCGATCTGCATCCAGCACAGCGGTTTTACCCTCCTGGGCCAAGCGCACCTCAGAAGGAGAGAAGCCCACCGCCTGCCCCAGCGATCCAGCTGCACTCACCTCGTCCTTAATCGGAACGCCTGTGCGGTCTTGCGCCCCATCAAACCAATAACGTGCCGCTTTAATGGGGTTGCGGGCTGCAATCGGTAGCAAATCCTCTAGCGCCCGCATGTAATCACCATCACCCATCTTCTGCGCGGCTTTGGCTGCGTTTACCCCTATACCAACCACTGGGCCAAGCATTCCGGTAGTAAACGTCTCGGCCAAGCGCTGCCCCTCCAAGCCTTCTCGCGCGTCCGGGAAAATCAAATCATCCAACCCCACCCGGCCAGAAATATCCCACGGGGTCAGGCGCGACACCCCTTTGGCCATCACCTCAGCAGGTTTTTGCCCCACCGTCTCGGCCAACATATTGCGTAGCGCCACCTCTGCATCCCATGGCTCGTCATCATCGCTGCCCAGCATCGAGGCTGCCGCCAGTAGCGGGCCTACCAACGGAAGGCCAAGCACCCCAGCCGCCATTGCGTGGGTCGTCATTAGGCCAGCGAACACCTTGCGGGCCTGCCTACGCTCTTCGGGAGACTTCCCTGCCACCGACTGGTACGCCTGCCGCGCCATGGTGTAAATCATGTTCTGTGCAAACTGCTTGAACAACAGCACCACCCGCGCCACATTGCCCTGCATCACCCGTGGGCGGTTGGCCGCGCCATAGTCAAAATGCCCGTCATAGGTAGCCTTCACTGCCTGCTCATACGCATCCTTGGGTGTAGCCCCCGCATCACGCGCCAGGCGGAAAGCCGCCATAAAAGTAGATTGCCTGTTGAACAGCTCCGCCTGGTGGAACATGTACGAAGCCATCCGCATCACCGGGCGCAACGCCCACGACACCTTCTGGTCTTCCCCTTGCGCAATTCCGGCCAAATCGTGCGCCATCGTCACATCAATCACCCCGGAATTCACTGCCTGCTCATACGCAGCAATCTCATCTTTATCAGTCAGTTGCGTGCGGATATTGTTCTTACCTGCAACGGACTCCTTAGACGCACGCAGCAGCGCAGCGCCCGCCTTCTGGTAACCCCACTTGCCCGCCATCACCGGGTAAGCAACCAGCGCAGTCTGCGACAAGTTCACCACCGCCGCCGCAGGCGACAGCCCAAGGTAATACAAAAATCCAAAGCTCGTCAGCGCCGTAGAAAGCGGGTTGCTCTTTGGATTCATCATCGAATCGTGGCGCTTTGCCATCTCATCAACCACCCGTTGCGCCTTGGGCTGGTCAAAATCCTCCGTCACCTCGGCCCACTCATCCACATGCTTTTGCATCGCATCCAGGTTATCCTGCATCACATCGCTGTAACGCAGCTTGGCCAAGTAACGCGCCCCGTGGAACATATTCTGGGCAAACGCCCGTCTGGCATCTTGGCTAAACCCAGGCGTACCTTTGCGGTGGATACCATGCTTTGCCCAGCTCAAATCCGGAAGACTCGATAAATACAACTGCCCCAGCGTATCCTCCAACTCGGCCAGTTGCTGCGCAGGCAAATCCACTCCCTCCAGCGCACGGTACAAATCCGTCATAAAGCCACGCCCCACCATCTTGTGGCTTGCAACAAACTCCTTGTCCAGCGTCACCCGGCCCACAGTAAACCCCTGGGCGGTTGGAAATGCTTTAAGCAGCGCTGCCCGCGCAGACTCGGCCTCGGGCATCGTCTCTGCCCGAGACACACTCACCACCTGGCCTGCACCATCCTTGACCACCGCCACATAACGGCCAAACCGCGCCAACGGAAAGTAAACCCCCTTCACTTTCTGGAAGAAATCATCATCCATCCGGGTTAAAAGCTCATGGCGCTTCTCGCTGGACAACTCGCTGCGCTCAATGCGCTCGCGAATCGCCTTACGCACCTTCTCATGGTGGGCCTTGTAGCCATCGCGAGATTCGCGATACACCGCCTGCGCCTCTGGTGAAAGCGCCTTGAAGCGTGCTTTGAGCGTTGTAGCCTGCGCGCGGTCATCGTCCGCAGCGGCCGCCACGTCGCTGTCCGCGTCGATCTGCGCTAGCGTCGCGTCATGCATCAAGTCGGCCAACTTCCCCTCATCGGGCAGTTTGGCCCAGCGGCGCACCAACTCATCGGCCTCGGCCCCTGATTCATTCTTGTCCGCCTCCATCTGCGCAGCCAGTCGGTCATAGTCGCGCATCTGCGGAATCAAATCGCCGTACACATCCACCAACTGGCGGCGACCCAGAAACTGCAAACCCAGCTTCAGCCAATCGGTCAGCTTGTGCCTACCCAACTGCTTCACATCCATGGCCGTCACCGCCTTGATGCCATTGCTGATGTTGCGCTGCACATCATCTGCCCCGAAGTTCAGAATGTTTGCGTCCTCTGGATCGAAGTTGCCGTTGTTGCCGATGGCGGATTTGATTTGTAGAGAGCTTCTTGCAACAACAATCTTGCTATTGATGAAGCCGTCATATTCGCTGCCTGTTGCAGTCATCGCCTCAAGCGTAGGGGCCGGGTTCTGAACACTCACATAGACAGGCATGACGTTTGCACTGGCACGCTCGGCATAGCGACCCGCAACTGCAGGGTCTTTGGCAAAAAAGAACCCACTTCCCATAGGGGTCTGTGTATTTGCGGAGCCTATGTATTCGCGTGAGAACTCAGAAAAATCCGCCTCGGTCCCGTGATACACCACCAGCGGCTTGCCCTCGGCATCCACCACCTTGCTATCCCCAAACCAGCGCTTGAACGCCTCGGTCTGGGTTTGGTCAATGGCATCAGTGCCTGCATTGGCGCGGCCCGAAGCACGCGCGCCTTGGCGGCGCAGCACCATATCCTGGCGCACTGCAGCCACCCCCAGCTCCAGCGCCTGAGATAGCACGCTGGTGGAGTTGTCGCCCAGGCCCAGAATGCGGCGCAGCACCTGCACAAAGCTGTGCCATGCCGATTTCAGTGGGCTACCCGTCGGGGCGCTCATGCCGCGCAGTGCGGCCTGGAAGTCGGGGTTGGTGAAAACCTCGACCACGAACTCGTCCACATTCTTGAGGCCATAGAAGCCCGCCGCGCCCGGTTGTTCGCGCACATGCTCCAGCAACTTTTGCAACTGCAGTTTGACCAAGCCAGGCTTTTTGAGGGCCCGCATCGTGGCCGCGTGCATGGCCTCGTGCATGAAGATGCGCTCGGCCGCGTACTCTGCACTGCCAGCAATGGCGATGGTGTCGCTCTTGCCTCGGTACTGTCCGTGGATGGGGTCGCCCTTTTCGGTCTTGCCGATGTAGCCAAACTGAATGTTGGGCGTGATACCGGACTTGAGCAGCAGGCGGGCCACTTGGCGCAAGAACGGGTCTTTCGATCCGCTGGCAATCAGGCGCAGCACATCGCGGGCGCTTTTGCCGTCCGCAATGGCTTGCATGACGGCTTTGTCCTGGGCAGTGCCTGGGCGGCGTGCGGGGTTGGCTGCGAAGTACAGCTCTACATTGCCATCATCTCCCTGGCGCGTCTCAATCGTCTCAAACAAATTGTCGAAAGCCTCTACCACTGGGCCTTCTTCAGCAGGGGTCAGGTAGGGATAGCGCTCGGCATTCTTGCCCAATGCCTGCCACTCATCGAAGTTGCGGATATTGGCCAAGAAGTCATTGCTGTAGCCCTGCAGCGCCATCTTGTTGATAACGTAATTCTCAAAACTACGCGCACCGCGCTCGATGATGCGGCCCCAATAGCCATCCGCAGCCTTGTCCATGGCACTCGCCCGCTTTGCCATGGGGGAATCGTTGAGCGCCTGCACCAGATCGGCAAACGCCTTCTCAACCTGCGGGCGCACGCCCTCCTTGTGGTTTGGGTCGCGCTCAAAGCCAGCCGCTTTCGCATTCTCTGCCAGCGTCTTGTTTGCGTCGTAGGTGAATCCTGGCAGACGTTGCAGCCGCTCGCGCAACTGCCCGCCGCGCATGAAGTGAGTGTATTTGCTGATTGGCGTTTTACCCCATGCCGCCTCCGGCTTGTAGGTAACAAAATTGTTCTGCCGGTAGGCGTTGTTGTCCCCAGTAAATGCCTCCTCGCCGCCGCGCATCCGGCTGAAATAATTGTCCAGCGCGTGAAACCACTCATGCGCCAGCGAACCCGCGCCCTTCGTCTTGGTCAAGTTAATCACCAAGCTATCTGGCTCAAAGTGCGCAGCCGCCTTGCCTGAGCCGCGTGCGCCCAAGCTCAAGCCCAGTGAACCATTCAAACTCATCGCTTGCGATGGCAGGCCCAGCACCTCGGCCAAATCCATCAGCGCGTCATAGGATTCGTTGAGCAAACCTTGGCGGTCTTTGGCACCAGCACCCTGGGCCACCCAATTGCCAAATTGCACCCCGCGAAAGCCAAACGACTCTTCAAACATCTGCGCCGTCACATCAGCGCCCTTGCGGTGGTCTGCACCCACACGCTGGCGGTTTTGCGCATTGCGCATATCACCCTTGCCCACGTTGTCGCGGACCTTCACCGCCTCCCACTCAGCCTCGGCCTGGGCCACATGGGCATTCAGCCACTGCCGCGCCTGGCTGCCCGAACCCTCGCCGGTAAACGTCTTGAGCGGGCGCAGCTCCTTATCACCCTTGCGGCTCACAAAACTCTCGGCACGGCTTTTGTAAGTGCGAATCTCAAAATCAGCCGCCGTCAGAGCGCCCTTCTTGGGCGCAGCCGCCCCCAGCAGCTCCTTGACCTTGGCCAACTCATCCGGGCCGATACCCTGGGCCCCCTTGAACTCATGGGGCTCGCCATCAATCACCACCACAGAAAACGGTGTGCTCACCTGCTTGCCATCTTCCCCGTAGCGCACGGCATTCGGGTACTCGCCCACCTTGTCCACCCGCCCCCAGGTATCGCGCGGCAACTGCGCAAGCAAGCGCACCTTGGCAAAAAAACCTTCCAAAGCACTGCCTGCCACAACCCGCTGTGACAGCCCATCCAGGCCCAGCTTGTCCAACTGCCCGGCCAACGCCTCATCACTGGTCACCAACGCACGAAAGCTCTTGACCTTCTGCACCCAGCGCTGCACTTTTACAGACTGGCGCGGCTTGGCTGGAATCTCTTGGCGGGCAGCAAAAACCAGCGCAGCAGCTGCATCGTTTTGAATTTCTTCGTGCGCATCGCTGGGCCAGATTTTGGACAGAGGCAAGCTGGCCATCTGCGCGTCACTGACCTCCTCCTTGAGCGAGAGCGGCAAATCCTTGCGGGCACCTTCCAGTTTCTCGCCAAAGTCCTCAATGGCCGCTGGCTTGGCCGCCTTGGCAACCGCTGGCGCAGGCGGTACACTGCCCGCTATCTGGCCGCGAGCGTTGGAACTGCCCTGACTGGACACATTTTCAGGAGAGGCACTAGCTGCAGTTGCGTATGCGGGCCGTTGTCCAGTAACGGCGGGCGTGGGTTCGCTCCCGTCCCAGATTTTCTTCATACCCTTGCGGGATTCGTAATCCTGCTGACGTACCGGGAAGGCAGAATTGATCCGGTAAAAGTCCCCTTCCTTTGCAATTTCCAATTGGACGTACATTACGTCCTTGCGGCCATCTCTGGTGGTCACAAGAAGTTGGCTGTTTCCAGGAACCTGCCAAACCTGCTGGATGCCGCCAGCAACTCGCGCCACAAAATCAGCAATTCCACCGAACCCTAGGCCGCGAATCTGCTCCCCATGATTGGCCTCAATATGCGCAAGCCCCCAGCCCGTGCCGTCGGTATTCTGCACCCCCTGCTGTAACCGAATCTTGCCCGCCTGCCGCCGCATGGCCTGCCCCATCTCAGGCGTAATCTCGCCATAGTCCAAGCCACCATCGGGCGCAGGGATAAATTCCGATGGGGCTTGATCTGCTTGCACCTTTTGCAGCACCTGCTGCAACGCCTTAGCCTGGGACGGCGCAGGCTGATCGCCAAACATTACATCCCCCGCCTGCCCGCCCAAGCCAAACACCTTCTGATTACGCCCCATCGCCCCAGCATCCTTCAACGCCTGGGCCACATCCGCACGCGTGCTGCCCTTGGGCACCGTCACCGGCTCGCCCGTGTCGTAATCCAGCGCCTCATACTTGCCCACGTACACCACACCGTCACGCACCGTCACCGGCTCGGCATTCCCAGGGGTCACGCCCACGGCCATCGGCTTGCCGCTGCCAGCGTCGGTAGCTCCACTTGGCGCAGAGCCGGGTTCAAGGCGAGTTGTGTCACCCTTGGCATCATTGCTGGCAGTGTTCATCGTCGTGCCAGCGGCGGCCTGCATCAGATTCGCGCTTGGCGAAGCCTTCACCGCCTCCAAAGCTTGTTCCACTGACGCATCAAGAACAATGGCCTTGACTGGCTTATCTTCCTCGGCTGCCGCGACTGCCTGATGGTGGCCGTCAATGATGTGACCATCACTCGAAACGATCACCGCGCGATCACCGCCCGCCGTCTTAGCGGACTCCACCTTGGACGGCGAATACTCGGCCTGGGTAGGCTTCAAGTCTGCCGCGTCCACGGTCTTGGTTTCGTGCGCGATGCCCAGGGCATTCAGGTGCTTGACCAGCCCGCCATGATTGGCAGTCGGCACTTGTGGCATTTCCGAGCGCGGGATGCCAAGCGTGCCAGAGTCGGCCGCGAACGGCGTTTCATCTCCCACCGGCTGCGCAGCTTTCGGCTCCATTGCATCCGCCATCTTGCGCTGGATGTCTGCATTCAGCTTGCCCCACTCGGCACGGGGCATGTTCTTGGCAATCACCGGTGCGATCCCCTGGGCGCGGGCTACAGCTTCCTGGCGCTGGGCGGTCGTCATGCCCTTCCACTGCTGACCGGCTTTGGTCACATCAGGCACACCCTGGACGCTTTGCTCTGCGGCCTTGCCTGCATCACCCATTGCCGCCAGCTCCACGCCCGCATTGGGGGCAGCATTGGGGCTTATTGTGGTTGTTTGATCGCCAGCAGCACTCGCGCTGTCAGTTGCGCCGCGAACTTGCACGCCTCCTTGGCCGCCTGCTTGCGCTGCTCCTGCTTGCGCTGGTTGCGGGCCTGCTTGCTGGGCTTGATCGGTTTGCGTGCCATCGGCTTTAACTCCTTCATTGATAGCTGCTTGCGCTTGTGTAGCGCGGGTTTGAATTGCTTTTTGAATCTTTTGCTGGCGGCTGTGGTCGGCGGGCAGCATGCTGGATAGCTGCTGCAACTCGTCGTCGCTCATTTCGGCCAGCTTCTTGCGGTTGAGCTGGGCCAGGGTCGCCACGTTCGCGCCTTCGGCATTCGCGCCTGGTGCCACGGTCTGGGCCTGGTCGTCCTGAATCTCGATGTTCTTTGGCACCGGGCCAGCATCCTCTTGCGTGCGTGCAAAGGCGTTGTCTGGTACATCGGGCATGCTCTCTGCGGCCTGCTCGTCGCGTAGTTCTGCCTGCAGCGCGTCTTCCTCGCGGGCGGCGCGGCGGCTCAGTTCATTGGCCAACTGCAAGCGCATGTCATTGGACTGGGCGTTGCGGAATGCCGTGGACAAATCAGCATCCGACCAGTCGGCCAGCGCGGGCTCGCTGAGAATTTCGCCCGTTTCTTGGTCAATCTCTTGTTGCTGCGCTTTGGCTTGACGCTCTTGTTTTTGAGTTTCTGGCTTTGCTTTTTGCGCGGCTTCTGCGGCTTCGGCCAGTACGGCTTCCTGCTGCATCTGGGCAGTGGCACCGGTATCAACCGACAGCGCAGCTGCGTTCTCCAGCGGGCCAGCATCCGGGCCAGTTCGCAGGCCCATGGCTTCGGAAGGCTTTACCTCAACTGGGGTTGCGCGTTCAATAGGGGTAACGTCTGTAATATCCCCTGTGGCAATGCGTTGCAGGCGTGCGTTTCGGTCGTCTGCGGTGCGGGCCACACCGTTGCTGCCAACGTCAATGACCGGCGCAGGCAGTGCCAGCAGGTTCTGGTTCTGCGCCTCTCGCACCATGTCCCCGTCATCCAGCACTGCATCCGGCTGCACACCGGCATTCTTTGCCAAAGCCGAATGCACATCATCCAGGCTGCGCGTTGCAGCATCATCGTTATCTGGAAGTCCTGCAGCCTTACGAAACGCCTTGCCGCCCAAAGCCATGGCACCACCTTGGCCAAGGCCAAGCAGCGCTTCGTCAATCACTTGCCCAGGATCGACCTCACCATAGGCGTATTTCTGGCCTACAGCCTCTGAAACACCCTCGCCAGCCATCTCGGCACCCACCACCGCTGCACCGCGCAGCGCTTTTTGCCCAAGCGTGTTGCGCGCTGCATTGGCCGCTTCCAATCGCGCCAGCGCTGCCGTTGCATCTGCCGCACTGACAACGCCATCATCAACCGCCTTCGCCAGTGCCCGCGCCTCATTGACAATGCCGCGCCCAGATAATCCAGCGGCCCCCATAGTCAGTACGTTCAAAGCGGCATCTGTGCCAGCAGTGCCTACCGCCTTGCGTGTGGCTGCTTCATCAATTTCAGCAAGGTTTTTGGCAACAAAACCCCTTGCGGCATTCTGATCCTGCAGATCAACACCTTGCTGGTGCGCCTTCTCCTGCACCTGCTCCAAGACTGAAGCACCCTTCTCCAGCCCATAGCCGCCAGCAAAACCGCCAGCCAAACCGCCCAACGCAGCACCAACAACCGTCCCAGGCCCAGGCGCTACAGCCGTACCGACCGCAGCACCCGCTTTTGCACCCGCAAAGCCGCCTGCTAGCCCAGGAATTGAATTTGGCAGCTGCTCTACGATCATCTTCCCAGCTTCTGCTGGATTGGAAATCAACTGGCCGGCTCGCTTCAAACCCAATGCGCCCCATGCACGGGCGCTATCGACAAAGCCCTCGGCATTTTTTGCAGCCTCGTTGTACGGCGCAATCTCTTCAGCCATCTGCCGCTGCAACGCCGTCTGAGGCAAGGCATTGCGCTGCTGGTCTGCAGCCACCTTGGCAATCACACCCTCATCACCAGAAAGCGCAACCTGTGCGGAATCAACGGCGCGGCCAATACCTTGCTTCAGGCGTGCGCCAAACCCGTCAGATGATTGCTGCTGTGCCTGCCCATCAGTACGAACACCAGGCGCAAACCCACGGTTAGATGGCGCATCACTCCACGGGTCACTCCATCCACCGTTGCTTTGATCGCCTGATGCTGTAGCTGGTTTATTGGAAGATTTACGGACAGCAATTTGCTCATCGGCTTGGCGCAGGATTTCGTCGGGTGTCATCATGGGCGCTACTCTCGCGCCCGATGAAAAAGTCAGCAAACCCTATGCTGGGCGGTGCTTGAACAGGCGAACCCCAGCCGGGGACAAAAAAACCGCCTCGGGGCGGTTATGGAGTGGGGCGGCCTGAGTCAGGCTACTTTGCGCATTTCATCCATGCGTTCTTCAGCCTCTTTAGCTTCTTGCTGGTGGTGGCTCATCACCTCTTTCAGTCCTTCAGGAACGAAGCGCTGCAGGATGTCCCGCATTAAGGGTTGGTAGCCCACACCGTGATGGGCAGCAATCAGCTTGTAGGCCTCAATCATTTCCTTAGGCAGTCGGATGGAAATCATCTGCATGCCTAAAGCGTCGTTGAGCGCATTCAAATGCTCAGAAGGGGCCACTTTGGCATGCTCGGCGCTGGCTCCAAGTTGGCGGTCTTCCCAGGCGGTGTCTGTGGATTCAATTCTTGTGTTCATGTTTTTACCCGTTGGCGGCGTTGCGATAGATCGATAGCTCTGTCTCGTTGGGTTCATAGCAGGTTCTTAAATGGATTTTTGAACCTCGTTGTATATACACAACTTTTAAAAGACGGTTGCGGTTGGTTCGTGCTAGGAACCAGAGTGTGGGTGGATCGCTTTGATGCTCTTCTCGATCATCAGTCAGCAGCGGCCCTTCTATATTTTCAAAGCACTGCTCCACCTCTCTCCGCGTAACGCCATGTTTTTCGTCAAGCTTTTGCAGGGTGGCTGTTGAGATTGCCAAGCTCTTCATCGCGTTCCTTGTCGTGCTGTTTGATGGTGATTGTATATACACGCAGCAATCAACGCAAGCGCGGAGTTTTTTTCATGCTCTCCTTGTGCGGCCCTCTGCTACATTGCCCAGATGCGCCGCACCCTCCCCGCCCTACTCCTGCTGACCGCCGCCCCAGCCTTCGCCGCCAACTACGCCACCTGCGTCTTGGACAAGATGCCCGGCGTAGCCAACGATGTTGCAGCTCATTCGGTGTATCAACTGTGCCTGCAAGAACACCCCGGGGGCCTGGCGGCTGTACCGCAAGGCTCTGGCCGGGGATTCTTCGGCTACAACAGCGGGGCTGAATGCACCGCCAAAAAGGCCGGTGACACTCGCAGCCAGCGGGCGGCGTACATCATTGGGGCGGCGTGTCAGAAGCTGTATGACACCGCGCCGCCAGGGATGAAGCCAGTTGGGACATCAGGCGGCAAGCCTGTCTATGAGGATGCCAACGGGAAGCGCTTTATTTCCGAATAATTTTTATTATTAAATAAATAGCGCCTACAACATGCTGTGCAACGATCTCAAAGGTTAAAGACCTTTAAGTTACTGCACAGCGTGCTGAGGTGCTATTGATTCAATCGTCCAGCCCGCCGAAGCGGGTTCCGTGTCACTTACACCGCCAGCACCAGTGCTGGGTTGCCTAGGCGATGCACCAGGCGCTGGTTGCAGGCAGATGCCAAGTCAATCAGTTCGGTTGTAGAAAGCTCCATGTCGCCAACGGCGATGCCTCGCGCAATTTCTCGAAATGATTTAACAAACTGATCGGGAGCCACCGGGCGCACCGTCTCTTTGCCATTCATGTCTGTCGATACCAGCCATTGACGGCCAAACATCGTTGGGGCGCTTGATTGCTCATCGTCAGCCACCTCCCATTCGGCAAACTCGGCGGTGTGCCGGGCAATGATCGAAACGGCCTCACTGAACTCATGGCGCGGAATCTCACGGTAGCCAACCTTGAAGTGCGCCTTGAGCTTGCTCCAACCCTGCATCATCAGTGCGCCTTGCTTCTCCTTCGGCTGGCGATCAACTGCACTCTTCAACATCAGGCGCAACGTCTCGGCTTCTTCGGCAGTCAGTTTGTCATCAGGGTTCACGGCATAGGCAGTGCGGGGATTGATGGCCATGCCATCGTTCCAGTATTGCCACAATGCATCGTCGCACTCATTTTGGTACTGGATGACTCGGGCGCGGACTTCGGGGTTCTTGACGCGTCCTGCATCGATTGTCGCGAGCCAGGCTGGGAGTTTGCGCAACATGATGCATGCTGCCGATTGAGCCCCCCCGGCCGAAGGTATCTCCATAACGGAGATACCCCAGCGTGATTCATTGGCAGCCACCTTCTTGTGCTGACCACCCCAATCCAAGCCAATGCCCTCCACGATGGGCTTCATCGGCGTGTACGGCTGGCCGTTGTACTCAACAACATACAGCTCAGCCCCGTGGAAGGGGACAGTGATTGCGCTGTTAGCGCTGACTTGCGTAGAATCAGTCACGTTGAATCCTTGTTTGGTTACTTGATTTTTGACACCTTGAAAGCCCTTGCGACTGCAATTCGCGGGGGCTTTCGCTTTTCCGGGGCCGCTCATGACAGCAGCAGCTTCTGCACCATGTCGAGCTGCTTCTGTTCGCCAAAAAGCTCGGCTTGGTTATCGGCGATACGCTGCCAGTCGTTGCGGGTGTCGTGCCCAATGGCAAAACGATCGCAGAACTCGGCCACGGCTGCGGATTGTTCCTTGGTCATTTCCTGAAAGCTGCGCGTGCCTGCAAACAGGTTGAGCAGGACATAGACCTTGTTGAACATCAGCTTGTGTTTGATGACGGTATCGACGGCGAAGTGGTACAGCGGCAGGCGGTCATGCTTGGTGCTGCGTTTGTTGCCATCGACAACAGGCTGGCGCTGCTGCCGCACAGGGCCAGAGAAGTAGGCATCTTCGAGTTGCTCGAACACGTCCCAGGCTTGATCGGTTTCCAGCATCTTTGCGTGCCGGGCCGCGCCGCGCTCTGTCCAAAGCATGATGGAACGAGCCTTCTTTGAAATCTGTGAGTAGATTTCATCTACTCGCAAATTTTCGAGTGCCGACCCTGTCACTTTGATGAAGTGCTTGCCCTCCTCAAACCGCGTTTTGTTGTTGCGGAAGTTCTGGCGCAACTGGATCGGTGCTGCGTGATAGAGCTGTGCCAGTTGTTCCGTGGTGCAGACGCGCTGATCCTTGTAGCTGATGACCGAGGTGGTCACGGTGCCGATAGTCACGATGTCAGTCATGCTTTGGCTCCTTGCTGCTGTTGCTTTGCGTTCTCGAAAATCTTGTTTACAACCCAGTTCATGGATCGGTCGTGTTGTCTGGATTGGTCTTTCAGCCAAGCCAGAAGGTGCGGCGCGATGCGGTATGACACGCCTACTTGCTTCTCTGCCATCAAACGCTCCTTGAGGGCGGCACGTCAAAATCAACGTGATGTAATCATAGTATGTAATTAATATCATCGCAAGTGCATACGATGGAAAAATATCAAATGGCTAGTACCATGCGGGCTATGAGCAAGACACTACCGCCGAGCCGGACCGCGCCGCAATTTGTTGTTCGGTTCCCGAATGAGGGAATGCGCGACCGCATAGCAGAAGCAGCGAAGGCAAACAACCGCAGCATGAATGCGGAGATCGTGGCGCGGCTGGAGCGAAGCTTTACTGCTGGCGAAGAAATTGAAGAGCTAGCGTTCGAGTCTGCTTTTGAAGCCACTGGGCTGAAACGGGAGGTCGAGCGTTTGGGCAAGCTCCTGGATGCACAGAAGGCCGAAGCGCGAAAAATCCAGCAAGACCAAAGCAAGGCACTAGCTGCGGAAGTTCTCAAGCACTTATACGCAGAGGCTGGAGAAACAATCGTCGCTGCACGGCAAGCTGCGGCAGAACTGAAGGCCGCAGGGAAGTGGCCGCCTTCAAAGCCATAACTTTTGCAGCATTTCTAAGCACTGCAAGGGGGAGCGAAACGCTACCCCCTCTGCACGCTGGAAGCGCGTCCGGGGTTCAGACGCGCCCACCTGCTATTCGCCATCCAGCTCTTCCCATTGAATGGCTTCATCCCTGGAGGAACAGCCGCACCACCCCCAATCAGCACTTGCTGATACTTCCCAGTGTTCGGATCAAACACCACTGCGTAATCCCCTTCGCGCTTGCCTGTGGACGGGTCTACTGAACCGCGCACAACGTCGAACCCAAACGGCTTGGCCTCCTTGCTGCCAAACAAATCTGGGAACTGCTCCCGCATCACCGAACGCTGCTCTGGCGTAGCCTGTTGCCATGCTTTTTGGGCATTCTCCCGGCGCTGTGCAGTGCGAACATCAAAGCCACGCACTTTGGCATCCAACCCAAGGCGCTGACCATCCAGGCCCAAGCGCTGCTGGTCGATGGAGTTGCGCTCCACGCCCAATGCGGCATTGGCATCGGTGCTGTAGCGTTGGGTTTCTGCGTTGAGATGCTGGCCAGCCAAGCCAAACATATTGCGCTCGGTGGCTTGGCGCTCTTGGCTTTCTTGGCCAAGCTGCGCCACCAGCTGCTGGCGCTGCGAAGCTGTCAGGTCGCGGCGCGGGTCGCCGGTTAGTGGCGTTTGCAGCATACCCATGATGCGGTTGCGCTCGCGCTGGCGTGCCTCGCGCTCATAGGCGCTCTCTTGGCGCGGCATCTCAAAGCCAGGGAAGCCGCGTGTTTGTGGCACTGCTTGCTGCTGGGCTGCCTGCACACGTGCGGTACTCTGCGCCTGCTGCTGGCTTGCCAGGGCATTAGCCGCCTGCATGTTCTGGGCGCTGGGCTGGCCGGTGCGTCCGGATGCAAAGCCCATGCCTTCAGAGTTGTCGCTGTATTGGCCTTTTCCATGCTGGTACACACCAGGCAAGCCGCGCACCTGGGATGAACCTTCAGTTGGCTGCACTTCTGCACGTGCCTGCTCTGGCGTGCGCCCTGCCGCTTGGAGCTGCACGTTCTGGGCGTGCTGCCGGTCAAGGCCGCCCAACTGCTTTGCCAGTTGTTCAGGGGTTCGTTCTGGCGCGGCTGCGCCCGTGCTGCCTGCTGATGATTTCTGTGCAGGTGCTGCAGAGGCTGGCTGCTGGCCAGCGCCACCAAAAAGACCACGGGCAAAGCCTCCAATACCTTGGCCAATGGGGCCATTGACAACCGAATCCACAGCATCGTAAGCAATAGCTCCAGGTGTAGCCATTGAGCCGCGCACCAGGGCGCCAGCGGCAGCGCCAACACCCTCAGCGCCACCACGCTGCCATGCAGCCTTGGCATCTTGGCCTGCTGTGCGCAGCACATCGCCGGTAAAGCTGGATGGGCCTGTTGCCGGGTCAGGCAAACCGCGTCCGGCAGGCTGCACACTGGCTGCGCCACTTTCCACCGGCAACCGATTGCCAGGGAAAGTATTGGTCGGACTGTTCAGGGCAGGTTGATACCGGGAATTCATCTCCTGCGTGCGCTCTGCCAGCCTGGCATTAGCAGCGGTTAGTTTGGCATTCTGGTCGGCAACAAACTGCGCCCGAGGTGTCTGCGCAGATGCAGGCGCAGTGGCAGCAGGCGCGGCTGTAGGCACCTGCTTTGTTTCCTCCTCCTGCGCCAAGCCACCACTGCTGAAAAACAGGCGCGGCTCAAACCCTTTTGGCACGATAGCTCCAGCATTGGCAGGGGTGTGGGTTTGGGCCACCGTGGCATCCAGCGCCTGGGGGCCGCCCATGGCTGCCACGGTATCGGGCGGCAACACATACTCGCCGGGCTTCATCATCGCCGGGATACTGTCGGGCTGCTGGTTCAGCGCCTGGGCCTGCGCCATGGCTTCATGGTTGAAGCCGCGTGCCTGCGGCTTTTTTTTGGGTTTGGTTTTTTCTGGCTGCAATACAGGCATGGGGTAACTCCACGAGATGGTTGCTCCGTAGTCTCTAGGGTTTGAAGGTGCATATCAAACCCTATGCGGGGGTTAGTAGTTGTAGTTGTAGCTGGTGCTTTTGCTCTCGCTCTCACTCTGGCTAAAGGAAGAGCTCTGGCTACCAGAACCGCTCACGCTGGCCGACACATGCAGCGCACTCATGGCACCAGCTGCCAGCTGGGCCGCGTACTGCCCGGCTGCCTTTGCGGCTTCCAGTGCAATCTGCGCTTGCTGGTAGGCTTTTTGGATATTTGCGTCGTACTGCTTGAGCTGCATTTCTGCATTGGCGATGTTGGTACGCATCACGCTCTCGTTGTACGACTGCTTCATCTGCGCATTTGCTACCTTCACGCGTTCGCCGGACTCCCATGCTGCTGCCTCGGCCTGGAACGCGGACAGCTGTTCTTTCACTTGCGAGAGCGATGCATCCACCTCGGCGCGGTAACGGTCGGTGTCGGCACCGTAGATGGCCGCGTGGTTGCGGTTGTTCTCAATGTGCAACTGCACTTGCTTGACCTTCAAGTCGGCCTGGGCAGCAATACCGCCGATGGTGGCCGCATGGGCGCGCGCCAGCGAATCAAACGCATCGGCCTTGGCTTTCTCACCGGCAATCTGAGAGCTGTAAGCGTCAAACTTCACCTTCTCAGCCCCAACCAACTCGGCAAACGCCTGCACGTCAGCGCGGTAGGCATCAATCTTGGCCTTGACCACATCGGCCTTGGTCTGAGCGCCACGCATCTTGGTAGCGAACATCTCGGCCTGGGCCTGCACCGCTGTGATTTGGGCCTTGAACACCTCCACAGCCTGCTCATTGAGTTGGCCCTGGGCGATGGCCGCATCCACCTGCGCCTTGAACAGCTGCACGCGCGAAAGCGTGGCCTCCACCTTGGTCTTGTAAACCTGGGCAGCAGTGTTGTATGCCTGCAGCTGGGCATTGAACAGACTCACGCGGGCGTTGAACACGTCGATTTGAGCCTGTGCCTGGAAGCGCGCTGCTTCAAACAAGCGCTTGGCCATGTTCTCAAACATGTTCTGCAGCAGTTGCTCCAAGGCCATACCCTGCTGCACCGCAAAGCGGATGTTCTCAATCTCCCACTTCGCAGCCTCAACCATGATGTCGCGGTTGAGCTCGGCGGCCTGCAGCTGGGCCTTGGCGCGGATGGCATCGGTTTGAGCTGCCAGCATGCCGGGGGGCATCGTGAAGCCGCGTGCAGCCCACGACTCAACAGCCTCCTGCACTGCCACATTGGTTTCGGCGGTCAGGCGGTCGCGAGCGCGGCCAAACAGCGCATCCTCCACAGGTGTGGGCAGGCCCGTGCCACCTTGCATGTAGCGCTTAACCCACTCCACCAGCTCGGGCAGCACTTCGCTCTTGTATTCTGGTTCACGCCAGTTGAGCAGTACCTCGGGCACCACCAGCGCATCGGCCACGGGTGCCACGGCGTTGAAGTCCTCGATAATCAGCTGCGGGGCATCGGGGATCGTGATTTCCTTGAGCTGCCCCATGGTGGGCATATCCAGCTGCGGCTCATCGGGCAGCGTCACATCGTCCACCTGGGGGCGCGCAGGCAAAGCGTGCTGGCCCATGGTCGGCACAGGGGGGATATACATGCCACCGAACACCGGCACATCGGGAAACTGCGGCAGGTCGCCCAGGGCCGAGTCCACATCCATAAACTGCGGGCGCTGCGGCGCATCGGGCAGATGCAAGCTGCTGGTGGGAAACACTGGCGGCGCGCTCAGGCCGGATTCTGGCGCTGGTTCAATGGGCGCAGGCACAAATGCAGGCTGGGGTACATCGCCAAGTTGAATGTTGGTCAGCTTATCAACGGCAGCTTTAAGTTCTGCTTTGTAATCCTGGGCAAACTCCTCCAGATCGGTGGAGCGCTTTTGCACCTGCTCAATGGCTGTGTCCATGGCGCGCAGCCATTCATTTCCTATACTCATCACACTCTCCGTTTACTTGGTGCCACCAGCACCGTCCAGTCGTTGATATAGGCACGCTTGCCGGTCAGCTGCAGCGTGTAAGCAAAGTGCCGCCCCAATAACCCACGGCCAAACTCAGCGCGGGCATTGGTCAAGGCATCGGCCACTGGGCGGCCATTAAGGGGGTAGCTGTAGGTTGCAGGCCTGCCGCTTTGCGTGGTGGTCACAGCAAAAGTCGCCGTGCCAATCAGCTCATACTCCAGGTAGGCCGCGTGCGGGATGGCCAAATTTCCACCAGACATATCCAAAGCGCCTGTGCGCACCTGGGCCTGCATCACCTCGCTGTCGCCATCCAAGGCAAACACGCCCTGGGCATTGCTGCCATAGAGCACGCCATCTATGGCCACCAAGCTGGTGAAGGTCATGGGCGCATAGCGGCTCATGGCCCAGCCGTCCGTGCTGGCCGTCCAGGCTTGGCCAAAGTCTCCCGACTGCTGCACCTCGTCAAACAGCGCCACTGTGTCGGTCACGCGGCCATGGGCCACCAAGCGCCCTTGCACCTCGTCGCCAAAGCGCACCACCTCCACCACGCGCACACCGGCCAAGCCTTCCACTTGCACCATCTCACCCAGTGCCAGCGCGTCAAACACCAGCGTGCGGGCGCGGGCACGGCCTTGCACGGCATCGCCAAACAGCGCATCGTCTTGCAGGCGCTCTGTCACGCGGCGCAGCGCCCAGTCCGACAGATAAAAGCCATCCTCCACAAACTGGCGAACGCGCCTTCGGCCAACAAACTCATCACCCAGGCGCAGGCCATCGCCCACGGGCGCGGCAAAGCCACCGTGCTGCACCTCGTCACCCAGCGCCAGCGCATCTGCTGCGCGCTCCTTGCTAGTGTGGCGCACGCGGTCAAACAGCTTGATCGTTTCCACCACCTGCTGGCGGCGCTTAACCCGGTGCAGCACCTCGTCGCCAAAGCTGGCGGCATCTGCATGGGCACTTAGCGCCCGGTCTTGCATCTCGTCGGCCAGCGCCACAGCGCCACCATCTAGGCTTTGGCGCACTCCATGCTGCATGGCATCGCTTAGGCGCAGCGCGTCCTCGGCGCGGCTGTGCTGCTTGCTGATAAAGGCATCTACCAGCACCAGCGTATCGTTCATGTCGTCGCGGTAGTTACTCATTGATTACCCCGATAAAGTGGTGGCTGCTTCCGTGCGTATTGGCCAAACGTGTGTACCCCCATCTCACGGGCTGCCCCTCGTCGTCCTTCGCAGACACGTTGCCGTAAGTGCGCTGCCCAAGCACCAGCGCGCAGGCATCGGCGTAAAAAACAGTCTGAAATTGCGGGTCAGGCGACAAACTGAAAACCTGATACGACACTTCCTTGGTGCTGATCTTCTTGGTCAGCCCAGGTGTGTCGGCATAGCTAACGTATGAAGGGTCTACAGGCTCAGGTGGTTTTGACCAGCTATACTCGTTGTATGTAGGAGTGGGCGCAGTACGCGTCACCGATATGTTGGATATTCTGTAAATCCAGCTCAAATCGGCTGGTAGCGCGCCCAAAAATGGTCCGCTATCTGCCCAGTCCGAATAGCCATCACCTTGTTTATAAAAGTGCTCTTCTGCCCAGGTTGGATTGGGCGGGTTGTATTGGTGCGGCATGGGTGAATCCATCCAGCTGGTATCCATGTCATACGCAGCCCAATGCCAAACCCAGTCATACGTCCAGGCGAGGTAATAATTCGGGTCAGCCACTTCATGGCGCTTAGCGGATTCACTGACCTTTACGGTGTCCGCCTGCGTCTTGCTCCCATACACAAGCATATTGCGCTGCATAAATGGAACGTAGGCATAGACGCTCTTGCGCTGATTTTTGATTTGGCGCACTTTGGTGACGCGGCCAAAATAGCGGCTGCGCGTCACTTCGGCAGGTCGCCAAAAGTAATAAAAAAACACCAAGTCGGGGCGCGACTGGTAGCCCAAGTCAATACCCTTTATCGTCGTGTGCGTGTAGTCGGATGCGATTTCCTCACGCTCGTCGAAGTCGCTTGTATAGAGGTTGCCTGCGATGTGCATTGGTGAGTTGTAAACCGTTTCCTCCCACTGCCCTACAGGCATCACATCTTCAAAGTTGCCATCTTTTTCCTTGGGTAGTGGCGCGGGCTCATAGAAATACTTGACGGTTTTCAGCTCGTCGCCTTGGTAGTACCCAAACAGCACCGTGTCCATCTTGGGCGGCTCTTCATTGGCATTGACTTCGTAGATGCTGCGCAAGTCCCAGCTCAACAAACCACCACCTGCAGGCTCCGGCAGTTTGAAATTGGGAATCACCAAGGGCACAAACCCTTTGCCCACCCGTGCGCAGTTACCGCTGTGCTGGGCAATTGGCGGCAACTCCAGGTTGTCCCAATAGTCCACATCGCTGGCACCGTCACGATGGGCGCGGTCCAATATCCCCTCGGCAGCCACGCGGCGAATTTTGTATTTGATGGCCCGCTCACGGTCTTTGTTGGCCGTAAGTTGTTCATACAGGCGCGATAGATAGGTGTTGATCTTCGCTCGCTGCTCCGGTGGCATCGCCATGCTGAACAATGGCAATAAACCCGCGTTTTCCGCTGGCCCAAAGCGCAGGCGCAGCTTAAAAGCGGCACAAAAAGGCAGCTGATTTGGGCTGTCCTGGCCTACGGCGGTGCAAAAACCCTCAGTGCCGTCTTTGTTGAAGCTCCAGCCTGCGGCTGTATTGATAGCATCAAGTGCGTAAAACTCGCGCGTTTCACACACTTTGATGACCACGCCAGCGCGGCGCCATGCTTCAAATGCAGCGCCATCGGGGAATTTCTCACCCGATGGCAAGCCACCAAAGCGCTCCAGAATAGCCAGCAGCTCCGTGTCTTGCTTTTCCTCCACGTAGGCGCGAAATGCCGCCGTGGTAGTGGCGGGAATCATTGGCAGAGGCATGGTATACACGCCCCGTTCGTTCACTTGCGTTAGCCAAGGCTTACCGACGCTATCGAACGTCACGCCATGCGTGGTGTCCCGGTGAAAGTCGTACTGGAAATGACCATCATCGTGTGGCACTCCCACATACCCAGGCAAACGCACATTGTTCAGCTCGAGCTCAATCTTGACCTTGACCCTTTGCGGAAGAAGAAAGCGGGCGCGCTCCAATGGGGTGTCTGGCAGCTCATCAAACTTCTGGCGGCCATAGCCTCCCACCACCTGAATGACCTCGGCCATGGCGCCAGACCACCACGTAGGGCGCACTTGGAATGCCTGGTGCTCCAAATCTTCCTGTTCAAACCACAGGCTAAAGTCCACCAGATGACTCGGCAGTCGGCAGTTAAAGCGCGCCAGACTGACTACACCCGGAACAGCAGGATTGTTTTCGCTGTAGGCGCGCAGACGCTCGCGCGTCTTGGCTGTCAGCGTTACTTCCAAGGGGCGTTCAGCCGGGGCTGGTGTTCTGGATACCTTGCCGCAAAAGAGCATGGGGACATAGCTGGTGGCCAGCCCTTCATGCATGGGCGCCCTATCAGGCTCTGCCTCGGGCTTGTAGCACAGCACCTTGAACACCCCACCCATGTCCTGCGCCACTGCAAAGCCACCGCCTTGCAACGGACGCACCAAGCGCAGACTGTCCACACCATACGTCGCTTTGAGGTTGGTCAGTCTGCGCACCCACGCATCCATCTCGGCGGAATCGGCTTCTGTGGGTGGCGTTCCATTGACGGCTTTGCCATAGGGGCGTGGCGAGTGCATGGCTTACACCGTGGCGTTCAGGCGATATCCCAGCTCATACAGGTCACCATCTTGGAAGGTGCGCGGCACAGCAAATTTGCTAGCAGACACCAGTACGCCAGTCGTGCCACCGCGCTGGCTGCTGGTCAGCAAGGCAGCACCCGTCACCGTCAGCGTGCCACTGGTGGCCATCGTCATTTCCGCAGCGCTGGTGAAGTTGTCAATGCTGGCATTGGCCGAAGCGTTCGCAGGTGTCCAAGCTGGGCGCGTCGCACCCGTGTAGCCCTCGGACTGGCTCACCACTTCACTGGACACCGCTGAAAAGCTGGCAGCCGTCCAAGTGTTGTCAGGTGCCGTGTTGCCAGAGAACAGCGCCATGAAATACCCGGCAGGCTTGGCCGTAGTGCCAAGCGCCACGTTCAGAATGTGGATCAACCCCTCTTTGACAACCAGGTTGTCGCCTTCCTTCTCCCACTTGCCATGATTGACGCGCGAAAAGTATTCGCCGTTCATCGTCACGCCATCGGTTGGGAAGTAAACGCCAGCGGGCGTGATAGAGAAGTTTTCGCGCTGCAGCTGGGCCGCGAAGTGAGTGCGCTGCTTGTCGCTCAGTTGGATGCTTTGCATAGAAGTGCTCCTGCCCTTCAAGGGCTTGGAAGCGCACTCCTGCGCGCTGATTGATTAAATTACGGCGCTTACTAAACGCCCTTGATTGGCCACCGTCACGGCTTTGGAACCAGCAACACCAGATATGCGATTGGCCTGGGGTTGAATTATCGCCCCATCATCGGTTCCAAGCACAAACCCGTTACCCGCCAGCCACGCAACAGCCCCTCTGCCACCCTCGCCAAACTGGCGGGCAGCCTGTGCATCCAGCGCCACGGCAGAGCCGGGCACCGGCACTTTGGTTGCGCGGCGCTGCAGCACCAAGCCCTTTGGTTCTTGGCCAGATAAGAACACCACATTATCCACTTGGCCAACAAATATCCCAGCCCCAACCGGGGCAACAAACGTGATGCGCTGGGGCAGCTCCACAAAGTCGTAGCGACGATCATGCACATGGTACGCCAGCGGCTGCGAAAACCGCAGCGTGCGCCCCTGCGCCACCACCAGGCGGCCTTGCCACATGTCCAGATACTGCCCGCTTGGCATAGGGTGCATGTGCTCAAACAGCGGCGCAGCGCCAAGCTGGGGCATTGCTGGAATCAGTGTTGCGGGAAGCCTGTGGTCAAAGTCCCCAACGCGCAGCAGCTGCCCACCTTGGTGGCGCGTCATAAACAGGCGAATACCCGTCACGTCATCAGGCGCAATAGCAGGAAAACCCACCGACACCGCGCCATTGTCTGGCACCTGCACCGTCACCAGTGGCGATAGCGAACCCTCTTGTCCATCGCGCAGCCACGCACTGGCAAAGCCATACTGCCCCGCAGGCAAAGAGCCAGCACCAACCGTCAGCATTGGAGCCCAGCCACCGGGAATAACCAATGGCTGCGCACGCTGGCCGTTGAACGTGAAGATGCCATTAGCACCGGCCACCGCCACCAAGTTATTGAGAATGACGTGGTGCAACTGCTGCTCTCCCACGCTGGCCAGCACCTCAAACCCCCAATCTTGCGGATTGATTCGCACCCAGCTACCACCCAAGCGCCCAAACAAATCGCCGTGCAAGCTGCTGTGCCAAAGGTCGGTATAGGGCGTGCTGCACACCTGACGACGACCAGGACGCATACTCGCGCGCCCCTCGTCAATGTCCACGTTCACCGCATCGCGCACGTAGGTCGCTGGGGCATCACCGCGCACTTGCAGCGCATCGTCGCGCGAAGAGGCGTTATCGATACCGGCCAGCGGGTAAATGTTGAATTGCTTGCTCATGGTGCTCCTTTTCGATATTGCTCGGCGTTGCCGTCTGGCCGGATGTAATGAGCCCTGTTGCGCAGTCCGGGAGTGCCGCATTGCGTGGCTACAAAGCCGTCGGCTGTGATGCGCTGCGCGACTGGTGCTGCGTCATGGTTGCGGCGCCATACCCGCATACGCCCATCTTTCCAGTTTGCCAAGTCGTAATTGGTATCTAGCTCGTCAAAACCTGCTACAAGTACCTCACGAACGCGCAACGACACCCACGTCTGCCCGAAAACGCTGGTATCAGCACCTTCAGTGATGGTAGGCATCAGCGGCCCAACACGCAGGCCTTTCCACATATACGGCTTGTCGTTGTTCACTTTGGTGCCCAGTAGCGCCATGTCGCTGCCCACGGGGAAGATTGGGCGATGCAATGGCTCAACGCGAGAGGCTCCCCAAGCGCTGGCCACAAAGCTACTCGGCGCCACACTCTGCGGCCCAACATACGGAGGGCGTGTTACCGCTGGCTTACCCCATCCAGGCCCAGCATAAGAGTCAAACTGCTCTACTTCTAGCAATCCAGGCATCAAGGGGTATCCCATGCGCAGTGAACGCATGCCCTCGGGGGTTACTACAGCGCGGGCATTGCGCACCGTTGGGTATGGGTGCGGAAAGCTTTTGTCGTTGGTGTCCTGCACCCATCTTGTGCCCTGCGGACGAATGACTTGCGTGCGCAGTGCCACCAGCACCTTCCCCCACTGAACATCAGCACCACCTATACGCTTGCCGTCAATAATGTGTGGACCAAGTTGTCCTGTAAATGGATGGTTTTTTCTTGCCTGCTCTGGCGCTTCCACGCCTGCATAAATCGTATGTGGCGATAAGCGTGGCATACCTGCGAAAGGCGGACGCAGGCCTTTAGACGCATCAAAGTCGTCGGACGTGTCCACGGCAATCGTGCGAATCCAAGCGCTGACTGTATGCTTGCCAACGGGGTCGTATTCGTGAAATCCTATGGGCGTGCGAATAACATTGCTGGTCAGTCGTGGCAGACCCCAAAGCGTTGAATCTCCCTCTTGCTTGTGGATGACACCTAGCATATTTAAGTGGTGCAGGTGGTATTTTTCCTGGTCAGGAGAAAGCGGGTAAATGGGCGGAATGCCACCTACGCCAATACGCTGCTCCACATAAGGTGGAGTGCCGCCCAGCTGCACCTTGTGCTTGTCACTAAAGCGGCTGCTCGGGAAGCCATGGCCCAACACTTTGCGGTGCAGGTCACCAATGCTGGTACGGCCAAACAAGGTCAGCGTACTGCCGTAGGGCTGCAGCGGGCGCCACTGCAAACGCAAGTTAGGCTGTCCGAATTCCTCGCTGTTGGCCCCCTTTGTCCATAAGTGCGGCGTGACATTGCGCACCGAAGGCGTTCCCCACTTTTGCTGCAGCACCCAGCGCGGCGCCAAGATGTTGCGGTGGTGAATCAGGTAGTGACGGCCGAACAGTGCTGGCTCCCAACCCGGCGGCTCCACGTAGCGGGTATGCAATCGCACATCAGGCAGCGCCACCGTGGGCGGCGCAATGCCGTAGCGGCTGTTGGCTGCAATCGTTCGGATACGGTCAGCAACCATGGGTGTGCCTATGTCCGCCGCCTCCCAGCCACCAATGCGATTGAACTCCCGACGTGTGTTCTCCTGGCTGGCATTACCAAAAATCGTAGCTACCAGTCCTTTAGGAGAAAGCACTTTAGCTGCATTTCGTACATTCACCCAGTTACTGATATAGGGTGCCTCGATGCCATCCAAACGCAGCGGACGAATCCGGTACGCCACCAAATAAGCGCGTGGTGGCGCGGGCTCGATGCTGACGTGCTCCATCACACGCGCGTTATTGTCGATCTGCAGATAGCCGAATCGGGCACTGTCGATACCCTGTACCCCCAGCACGCGGTTGCGGTTCTCAATGCGCGTCCACCGTGACCACGGCAAGGGCGCCATTTCGCTGTCCACATCATGCACATGCGCAATGTATTGGCGCGAATTGAACGCATCAGCCCAGCCCCAGCGGTCGGCTGGTTGCTCGCCCAACGACAAAAACCCGGCAGGCTTGGCCAGCTGCACATAGTTCCAAGGCTTGGCATCACCCCAAAAGCTGGCCACAAAACCCTGCCCGCCGATGGTTTGTGCTTCGGGGATGATGCGTGTGCCCCAGCGCGTCGCCTCAAAGCCCTGCGCAGCAATAAAGCGCAATCCCCCCGCCATAGGAAAGCCCACGCGCTCAGTATGCTTCCAGCTTGGGTACAGAAGTCGGGTCTTGAACTCCACACGCGGTGCTGGCACTGCAGCTTTCGTAAAGCCTTGCAGTATCAGGCGGCGCACGCCATGCGTGACCTGCTGCGTGCCGTAGCGCCCAGCAGCCAAGCCTGCAACTCCGACATACTGATCAAGGTTGAAAATGCCGGGATTACCGAGCGCAGTGCTTGGGGTGCCCAAACCGGCACGCACCTCACGATGGTAGTGCGACACCCATGGTGCGCCCATGGCGGTGGCCACAAACCCAGGGGGATGCAAGGAAGGGGTGGTGCGCACCGTAGGCCGGCCATACATGGCTCCCGCAATACCGCGCCCAGCCAAGCCAATGTAGCGGGTGTTCAGCCGCACCGATGGCGTGCCCAGCGCTGCGGATGCCATCCCGATGGCTCCCACGCGCACCAACGCCAGGCGCACGCTTGGCGGCCCATAGGCATCACTGCCCCACCCAAGCGGCAGAATGTGCTGATCTTCTGCCGGGCCTGTATTTCCGCTGTGCGTAAAGTTAAACGCCAGCAAATTGCCTGCTGGCGCGGCGGTGTGCGGCCCCTCAAAATTGAAGGCCAGCTTATTTCCATCAGGTGGGGTGTAGGGCTCCGTCATAAGCACCTCAAAGCGTGGTGCTCTCCACCAGCGTAGTGAACACCTGCCGTGCATCCGTAGCGCGCCAAGTCCATGTATAGCTGCCAGCGGGCACCGGCACCCCAAACGTCACCAGAAACTTGCCATTATCTTTTGGCTGCACCTCAACTGCGGCATCAACTGCCGTCGGGAACGCCCCATCATCAATCGTCAGTGTGTAAGGGGGCAGACCCCCCGTCACCAGCACCGTCATTGCACCTATGGCAAAGCTGCCGCCACCATCTAGCACGCCGCGAATCTGCATTGGCGCATACACCGGCTCTGGCGCTGGTGCTGGTGCTGGCGGGGTATAGCTCGCACTGAGTGGGCGGGCCTTGGAGTAGATCAGTCCCTGAAACCCATCTATCTCACAAGTCACATCGTAGGTGTAATCAGGGCTCAATCCCTCATAGCACCAAGTTCCGTCATGTGCACTATGCAAAACAGCAACCAGCGTTCGGTCTATCTCCGAATCGTCGGATCGCGCATAAATAGCAATTTCCGCAGGATGCGGCACCCCCTCTTTACGCGTTACACCTTCAGGAAAATCGCCTGCAAAATACCCATCACCGCGAAATAAATCATGCGCATCTTTTCTTTTGTCATGGTATACAGATAGCTTGCGCACCACCGAAAAAAAATCGTGCAGCTCATTCTGTATTGTCTCGATCATTCAAACACCTCCAACAGCAACGCTGCATTCTGGTAGAAAGAGTAAAATGCGTTGGAACTATAAGGAGAGTATAAGTGCAGGTAGTTTTTTGCGGCACCTGAAAAATCCATCTCCGTAATTGCCATACTAGACGCAACACCACGCTTAATGGTGTAAACGCCTTTAATACGCTCAAACCGTCCATTAGCAATCGTAGGTGCATAAACCGGGCACACCACAGGGATACCGGCTTCCGTCAGGCCGAGTTCCCCCATCGCTCTTGAGAAGGGGTTTTCACTCGACAAAATAACAATCCCACCCTCTCTGTATAAGACCCTGTGAGAAGGCGCGATTTGGCTGGATGATGGAATGCCGTTGGTTGTTAATGTATGCGAGTCTGCACCCCTGCTAATGACTGCAAACAACTTTGGCATAAGTCCGTTATTATTATTAAAACCTAACGACGCAGAAAATGAGTCTAATACCAAGACCAGTGTATCCCCACTATAGGAAAAAAAACTGCCGAGTCCGGGTTTTGTATATACGACATTAGTAGAGGAAGTGCTTTTTAAGCCTGATGTATATGATCCAACACCCAGCGGATTAGCGAAAGATGTATCGCCAGATACTTCGATATATGGGTCGTATGCCCACGCTGAATCATTAATTGATGTCGAGTTGTTAGTTCTTATGAGGTTAATACGGATGCGTATATAAACAGGATTTTCCGCTTGGCGTTGGCCTGTCATCTCAAAATACATCCATGCCGACGACCAAAACCCAGAAGTCACGGTAGGTCTGTCGGGAATCTGTGTTTCATCACCTGCCACGTCGTAGCTATCGAGTAGCTGCAATTCCGTCAGACCTAGCGTCGTCAAGACACTGTGCAATTTCACCATCATGGCGTGCGCATCCACCCGAAGCAACGGATTAAATATCGCAAAATCCGTAATCGTAGGCATCAGCTAACCTCCTTCAGGGCGCCCTCTGGCGTCTCACTCTTCCAATACCCCTTGGCCTCATGCCAACGGCAGTAAGCCATAAACAGCGTTTCTTCCCCTACGGTCTGGCACTGTTTGATGATGAAGTCGCGGCACACGGATTCTGGGTCGGCCATGGGTGAACGGATGGTTTCGGCTACAAACATCTGGAATGGCGGCAACGAGGCCAGCTTGAACCAATCCGTCACCGGTGGCTGTGGTTCGTGCATGGTTAATGGCGGCTCCCCAATACCATCGACACCAATGCCTTGTGCGGCGGGCTTGGCAGTGGAAGTGCTCAAGGCTTCATTATTCATCGCTCAATCTCTCCCTGTGCAGCGCGTTTGACGGCTGTGTATCCGCCTTGGGTTCCCTCGCGCGCGGACGATGCCAGTGCAGCCACCGCCTCTACAGTGGTCAGTGGCTGGCGCAGCTGGGAAGCCATATCAGCAATGGCTGCATGCACGTCGTCGGGCATGACCGTGCTACGTGCCATCTGTTCAAACAGGCATGCTTGGCTGCGCAGCACCGTCTGCAGCTGGTTTTGCAGCGCGCGGGATTGCTCCACCCAAAAGTCGCGCTCTACTTTCAAGTGCGCCAGCTGGGCATCACGCACTTCAATCTGGCGCTGCATCTCCTGCACCGTCGGCTTCTTTGTTTTACCCATGAATACGCTCAAGGTCATGCAACCTCCGCTTGGCTCACATGGGGGATACCGAATTGCACCTTTGGCGCAGCTACCGACCCGGCTGCAAGGCATCCAGGCACTTTGTCCGTCAAGTTCTGGTCTGGCTCAATCTGGCCAGATTCCACCAGATCGCGGACGGCTTGCACCGCTGCATCATCCTGCCCTTTAGGAAAGACCACGAACAAGCCAGCACCCGTCACTGGCGTGTGCACCACATGGATGGTCACTGTGCCATTGCCATACTGCTTGCTGGCTGGCACTGGGCCTTTGGCGGTTTCGATCAACTTCATGGGTCAAGCACTCCTGCGTTGCGGGTTCTGTCAGAGTTTGAAAATCTTGTTCGCGCCGTTGTCCCAGGTCACGATAATGTCGCCGCCGTTGGGCGTGATGGGCAGGCCAGTGGCCGTGTCGATGATGGCAATCAGTGGGCTAGTGGCTTCTGTGCCTGTGTCCACGTAAATGACAATGGCCTCAATCGATGCACCGGACACGCTGGTAAACGTCACGTCCGCGCCGTCTGCAGCGCCACCTGCAGTGCTCTTTGCTGTCAGCGTCACAGGGCCAGCGATGCGCGCGGAATTGGAAATGTCACCCAGGTACTGGTGAATCGCTGTTTGTGGGGTGTAGGCACCCGTGTCCACCAAGATTACTTTGATGGTGTCGCTCATCCAGTTGATCTGCGCTTCCAAAAAGCGTTGGCGCGCGTAGTCGTACAGGGTATTAGCCATGAGATTGCTCCTTGCCCGTCGCGGGCGAAGAAGCGCACTCCTGCGCGCAGGGTTTGGAGGGGGTCTGAATCTTGGTAGTGCGCGGTGCTTGCACCAGCAGCCGCACGCGGCGGCCATCTTTGCGCTCCAAGCGAATTAGCGCGTCGCCCACGCAAAAGGTTTCCCCGATGCGTAGGTCAATGCTCAAGTTTCCGATGGGTGTTTTGCTTTGCATGGCCTAAGCATCGCTGGATGCGTATGGGGCACAAAGCCCTATGCTGTGCGGCACAAGCTCATGGCAATATGGCGCGAATGTAGTGTTGAACGTCATGGCGCGTTGCGCGGCGCATGTCGCTGTCTGGCAGCAGGCCGAAGTAGCCCGTGAAGGTGCGCTCTGCCAGGGTGGAGCGGTCAGGGTCGAACAACTCACTGTCAGGCACACTGAAAGCCTTGTGCAGCGCCCACTGAATCAAATGCTCGTGGTGCGCTTCGTGAATCTCGGGCTCGGGCCACACTGCATCTGGCGCGTCTGGGTCTGCTGGTGCGGCCATGGGCACCAGCGGCAGGCGGTAGGCCTCAACATGCAGCACTTCACCGGCTTCCACCGTGCCCACCAAGCGCAGGCCGGTGTCGGTCTGGATGGCGATGCATGCAGGTCGCTGGTAGTCGCGCCAGTCGGGCACTTCAGCGTCCAACCACTCGCGCGACTTGAGCACCACCGCACGCGGCTTGTCGCCGGGTACAGCAATGCGCAGGTCGATCAGCTCATAGAGCGCGTGGTGTAGCTGGTAGGCGCTTTGGCCAGGCGTTAGCGCGATCTGGCACAGGTCTGGGTCGTCCTCGGCCACCAGCAGACGGCCACGAACGCAAGCCTGGGCCTGCGCGTCGTTGAGCCAGTCGATCACATCCTGGTCTTGGGCGCGATACGGAATCGCCACGTCCTTGGCCAGCACGCGAAAGCGGCGAATGAGGTCTTCCAGCGTCATGGGGCCCCGTACTGGTCAATGAAGCCCTTGGCGCGCTCACGCACCTTCTCCAGCCCCAGGTTGCCAGGGATGGATTGTTTGTAGTTGTCCTTTGCCCAGGCAATCAGGCCGGGCTTGTCCATGCTGTCCAGCTGGTCAAGCAAGGCAAAGCGGGCATCTTCCTGCTTGCGCTGGTCGTCCTGCTCCTGCTCCTGCTGCTCCAGCACCTGCTTGGTGTCGTCCATCTTTTCGGCTTTCTTGGCCGACTTGGCTTCACCAGCAGAACCTTCTTTGAACACGTCCGAGTGACGCAGGAAGCGCTGGGCCAGCGTGGCAGGCACCAAACGGGTTTGGCCAGGCGCGAACGTCAAGCCTGAGCGATAGATGCGGTCTTTAAAAGGGTCGTCAGTGCCGGTGTAGGTCACTGCAACGTCTTGGGGTGTGGTCATGTCGTGTCCCTGCTGGTGATGCCATGGCGGGGCAGGCCGCGAAGCCCGCCCCACTCTGCTGCTTGCGCCTTAGTTCGGGCCCATGCGCTCGCCGTGAACAATCACGTCAATGCGCGATGCCTTGGCATTGGCAATCACGCCTTGCGTCCACACCAGGTAAGCCTCCTTGGCCAAGCGCACAGGGGCCTTGGTGCTGGCAGTGCGAATACGGGCAGCGGTCGCGCCATCCAGGGCCGCGCCGAAGTAGGCCGCGTCTTGGGGCACTTCGGTGCTGTCCTTGCCATCGGCGTAGATGAAGCCCAGCGATCCGGTGGCGGTCGCGGTCATGCCGGTGGACACAATCACCTGCGCGTCTTCCAACAGGAAGCCCTCGGGCAGCTTTTCCAAAACCACCACATCGCCCACAGCGATGGCGGCAGCAGAGTCGGAATTGATGGCCGCGCCGGTTGCATTGGTCTGCAGCGTGGCGCGAATGGTCGTGACGTTGCCGTATGGCGTGAAACCGCCGAACTGCTTGTCACCGATGAATTTTTTCTTGATGGTTGCCATGGTGGCCTCCGGTAAATCAGTGGTTGAAGACAAGGCCAGTCATGCAGGCGACTGGCCTTGGGTCAGGTCATCAGCCGCGCGGCTTCATGATGGACACGGCGGTATCCAACACGGTCACGCCGTGGTCGGTAAATTCCGTGTGGTCGCCGTGATCCACTGCAAAGCGAATCTTGGAAGCGCCCCAGATGGCACCAATCAGCATTTCCATCTTGTCGCCGTGGTCACCCTTCTCCTCACTCCAGAAGAACGGGATGCCCGAGTGCTCGGACGCGCCGAAGGCCATGGCCAAGGCTTGGCCGCCCAGCAGCAGGCCACGATCCACCGCGAAGGTTGTGCCAAAGGATGCGGGCACCACGCAAGACGATTCCACTTCGCTGTCATAGGCGGCGCAATACTTGATTTCGTCGCCAGCGTAGAAGCGGATTGCCTTGGGGTTCTTCAGGATCAGGATGCCGTTCCACAGGCCAGCATCGCCCAGGAACAGCGGGTGATCCTTGGCCAAGCGGGCGCGGGCATGGGCGTTGGCCTGGAAAGAGCGGAAAGCGGGATCGGTGGCAAACGCGCTGTACTGGGCAGGCGAAGCCAGGAACACGCGAATCGGGCTGTCTGTCGCGGCCTGGTCGTTGTCAAATTCCACAGGCGGTGGTGGCAGCGGGATGCTGTCGCCCCACTGGCGCACCGAATCCAGCACATCCATGCTCAAGGTGTCGGTCGTGGAAATCACCAGTTCGCCCGCATTGACTTTCAATTCGGCCACGCTGCCAGCACCAGCCACCAAGTGGCGGTTCTTGGTGGGCGCTTTGACGCGGTTCACCATGACCTTGCTGAAGTCCTTATGGCTGGCCAGCGGCACCGACCATTCGATCTTGTGATCCTGAAAGCCGCGTGCGCCAGACAGATGCACCAGGATGGATTGATCCATGTACTGGTTCATCAGCTTCTGCGCCTTGGGCCGGGCCATGCGGCGCTGGTCGTAGGGCGTGCGGAAGGTCGTCATGGTGTTGCCCATGTCGATGGGGAAACGCGCCTGGTTGATGCGCAGCTTGTCCTCGCTGTAGGACATGCCAATGCCCTTGCCCTCGGCGTAGTCGCTGCCCATGATGGGGTAGCCACCAATGGGGTTATCCAGGTGGAAGGTGATCTCGTCGCCCTTGTTCTTGGTCAGGTTCTGCGCCTGAACAATGGGCATGGTGGTCTTGGACTGCTTGCCGCCTGCTGCAGCTACAGCCGCGCCGACCTGGGGCATGGAGCCCGTCAGGTGGCGCATTTGCGTGTTGCGCTGGCTGCAGGTGTTGAAAACACCCACGGCCTGCTGAATCATGTTGCCCGGTGCCCCGTGCGGGGTATTGGTTTTGCTCGTGCTCATGGCCGGCACTCCTTAAATCTGACGGTCTAGCCATGCCTCGATCTGCGCGGGCGACATGTTCTTTGTCGCCTCCAGCATGTCGGGGCCGGACATATCCGCCGCGCGGTCCAGCTCAGAAGCACCCTCCACGCGAGCGCCAGGAATGCTGGACAGGCTCGCGGGTGGTGTGGCTTTGGCTGCCGCTACGGCGGCGCTTGCAGCGGCCTTTGGGTCGGCTGCTGCTGGGGTGTTGGGATTCGGTGTGCTCGCGGCCTTGAAGGCATCGAACACTTCAACAATCTCGTCGGCTGTGCCGCCTGTCTGGGCATCGAAAAGACCCCAATAGGCGTTGCGAACTGCACTAGGCTGGGCATTGACCCAGGCCGCGAACTCAGTGCTTTGGGCAATCGAATCCGCGTCCGGGTGCTTGCTGTAAATCGCGTCGTAATGCGCGGCTGCAGCGTCCTTCGCCTGCTTGGTGGCCAGCGGCTCCAGTGCCGCGTTTACACGCGCCTGAACCTGCTGCTCCACCAGCGTGGCAATGCCCTTGGCCAGCGCCTCTTCCGAGAAGTCGCCAAAAATGCCCACATCCGCGCCCGCTTCGATGGCAGCCTCTGCAGTGGCCACCATGTTGTCGGTCTTGGTCGGGGCAGTTCCGGCATCTGCTCGGGCTTGCGCCTGGGTCTGCAGCTCGGCCAGCTGTTGCCGGGCGGCTTCTGCCTGGGCTTTCCAGTGCTGTTCACCTTCACGGTGCTTCACCAGCGTTTCGTAAGGGATGGTGTGTTTGCCATCGCGCGCCATAACCACGGCATTGGCGGGCTCTCCCGCCTCTGTCGTGGCGCTGGCTCCATCGCCAGTGGCTGCCGCGTCGGGCTTGGCCTTGTTGTCGCCATCGTTGGCTGCTGCGTCGTCCTGCTCAGTGGTGGCATCGGGCGCGCCACCGTTTTCCAGTTCTGCACTGGTATCGCCCTCGCCAGCGGCCAAAGCTGCGGCGGCCTGTTCAGGCGTTAAAGCGCCCTCGATGTTTGAATAGTCGAATCCCATGTTTTTGAGTCCTGCTTTCCCGCCACATATCGCCGTGGCCGCAAGGGGCAGCAATCAGGTGCGTGCCGTGGCTCGCTCCGTCTGCTCTCGTTTCCGAAGCGTCAAAGCGCTATCGGGCTTCGCATCGCGTGTGCGGTGCTTATGGGCAAGTCTCAAAAAGAAAGTGGGATTCGCTAAACCCTATGCTGGGCGGGCATGAAAAAGCCGCCTCGGTGGGCGGCTTGGTGTGGTGCTGGCGCGGTTAGGCGAGGTTGTCGGTGGTGGTCGGTGTCTCAATGCCGGTCATTCCCTGCTCTGCCTGCTGCGGCACGGGCGGGAATGCCGGGCTGGTGTTGGCCTGCACGTCGCCCAGCTCCGCGCCTTGGTCGGCTGGCGCTGGTTGCATTGGCACACCGGTTGGGGTCGGGAAATTGGGGTCGTCGCCGCCTGGGTTGGGCTTCTGGTAGCCCGCGCCCTGCATGATGGCGTCTGCAATGGGAGCGATCTGCGGTTGCATGGCAACCTGCGCTCCGCCTTGCATGGCACTGAACGCGGCCTGCACGCCGGTCTGCACGGCTTGCGCCATTAGCTGCTTGATTTGGGCCTCTGTCAGCTTCTCCTTCATATCCAGCTCGCGCGATTTGAGCTCGTTGCCCGCATCCTTGAGCGCCTGGGCCACAGCCTGCTGAATGCGCTGCTCCACCTGCTCGGGTGTCTCTTGTGCCCCAGCTTGCTGCAGCGCCTCGGTCAGCTCGCGTTTGAAAGGTACGTCCATCAGCGAAGCCATCAACGGGAAAGCTACGGCCTGGAACTGCGGCGGCATGGCCTTGACCACCTCGCTCATCACGTTGAGTTGTTGGCCGCGATAAGTCGGGCTGCTCGGCACGTCCTCCAGGCCAACCATCAGGCGTGTGCGCTGCAGATCGTTGGAAAGGTATGGGTAGCCTGCCGCGTCTGTCTCGGGGTGATTTATGACGATGGTGCGCTCCGGGCGGATTGCGTCGCCCTCAATCACCACGGTGGTCTCCTCCTTGCCCATGTCCTGCACGATCATAGCCATCAGCATTTCGCCCATCAGGGTGCGAGAGCGCTTGAAATTGCCCATCATGTGCGCCAGCGACTGGTTGGCCTGCTCCACCTGGGTCTGCTCCTGGATGCCGCTGGTCGCCGTGCCGCGTCGGCCGCTGAAAGCCCCTGCTGCTGCCGGATTGACGCGCTCGATGGCCTGGCGGGCGTTGGTCAGCATGTCCAGCTGCTGCTGGGTCATCTGATAGTCGCGCTCTACGGTAAAGCGTGCGCCCGGCTGCGCCATGTGGGCCGGGTCTAGCACGATGTCGGCATCCAGTCGGCCCACGGTGCGGCGGAATTGATCGTCCGACATAGCCACCGCGCCTTTGGTGCGCTCTACGCGGTAGGCGCTCATACCCCAGCGCAGGCGCGAGTTGCCGCTGTTGAGTGTGTCCTGTTGGTAGAGCATGTTGCGGATGTAGCCGAAGGGCACGCGAGTGCTTTCCTCGCGAAAGCCCCAAAAAGGCACATACGGAAAATAGCGGTGCGAGTAAGGCGTTGGCCCATCGAAAAGCACATGCGGGCCAAGCCAGTAGCTGCGGCGCACACGGGCCACCACGGCGCGGCGGTATTCAACCAGGCCATTGGCCACGGCATGCACATGGGCCGGGTTTGCCTCGTCGTACTCCACCACGCGGCCGTCTGGGCTCTTGAGCACCACCACATCCACCCAGCGGCGATACCACAGCTCGGTAGCGCACACCTCCTTGTTGTGGGGGTTGTGCCAGCGGTCTTCCTGAATCGTCCATTCACGGGCCACATCCCAAGCGCGGTTCAGGCCCGTGCTCTGGCCGCCCACATCCTCGCCGCTGTAGGCGCCCCACCAGCCTGTACCGGCCTTGCCAAAGCGCTTGATGAGCTCAGAGTGCTCAGGGAACACACGCGCCAAGCGGCTGGCGTGCATCCAGCGCTGACGGCGCAGCCAGCGTGCGTCAGTCATGTCGTCGCGTTCGCTGGCCCAGTCCCAGTGGATTTCGTTGCGGCTGACCGGCAAGCACTGGTAGGGGTAGCCGAAAGGGTCATCGCCCTTGCTGACCTCCACCCAGCCCAGGCCCACGCCAATCTGCGGGTAAAACGCCTTGCCGCAGGCATCGTCGGCCTTGCTGTTGCGCTCTGCCTCGTTGAGCTTGAAGCTGATAGCGTCGGCCACGTCCTGGCCGCCTGGCTGGCCGTTGGCTGTCACGCGCCAGTCGGTGCGGGTTGCTTCTTCGTAGCCGCGAATGCCTTCAAGGGCCGCGCCAATCAAGTTCTCCATGCTGGGGGGAATGCCAAGCTGTCGCTGGGCCTCCAGCAGCTCGGTCTTGAGCTGGTTGCCCTCGGCATAGTCCATCTCTTTGTCGGCAATGGCTCGCCACTCGCGCGGTTGATTGTCGATTTCCTCGTGGATTTCTCGGTATTCATCCACCGTGAGCGCGCCGTCTGGCGTGTCCACAGGTTCGGTTTCTTCGGGGGTGTACTGCATGGTGGTGTCCTCAATAGCAAACCGGGGCCGGTGCCTCGGTGTAGCCCTTGCTCGATGTGGCGAGGTTGGACAGCAGCCCCAGCTCCTTGGCCTGGGCGTACTGTCTGAATGCATCGGCTCCTTCGCTGCAGCCGTTGCTCTTGTCTGGGGTGTCGTCCATGAAGCGCGATTCAGCCGTGCTCCACTTCTTCTTGTAGTTGGCCAAGCGCTCCACGCCCTCTTGGGTGCCGTCCTGGTCGAACCACGCGGCTTTGAGGTGTTTGCGCGCGGCGTAGATTCCGGTCATCAGCTGCGTGGTTCGCGGCACGATGAAAAACGTCTGCCCAGGCATCAGGATCTGCAGCTGCTCCTTGGTGGACTTGTTGTAGTCGCTCAGGCGCTTGTGGTCAGCGTCGTGGGGCAGGAAGTGCGCGCCGTACAGGTAGCCGCGCTTTTGCAGCTCCACCGCGTAGTGGCGCAGGTCTTCGTTGTGGCCCTCGTAGTACCAAATGAAGCGGTCTTCTTGGTTCAGCATCTGCATGAACCAGATCGCGCAGCCGTCGCTGTTTCCGATGTCCCAGAACGTGTAAACGGGCAGGTCAAGCGTTGGCACCTGCGTAATGCCGCCACGCTTGCGCAGGATCATCAGCTCCTTTGCGAAGTAATTGCCGGCCACGGACTGCTGGAAGGCTTCGGCAGGCGTGCTGGGGTACTCGCGCCACATTCGTTCTTCGGCCCCGGCGAAGTCGTTGCGCTGCTTCTCCGCGTACCACGCGCGCTGCCCGCCGTCGATGGTGCAGCCCATCAGCTGCTCTATCTCATTGAAGTAGTCCACCAGCTCATTGCTGATGGCCACGCCGCCGGGGTCCATCGTGTAGCTGGGGTCTTGCCACCATGCGTAGAAGTGGAAACGGTACTGTGAGCGCGTCAGCAGCGCCTTGCCCGTCACCAGCGACTGGGCGCGCTGGCACATCTTGTAGAACTCGCCGTCCGTGCCCTCTGCCGTGGATTCCACCACGATGATGCCGCTCAGTGGCACGGCCTGGAAAGAGCCCGTGACCACTTCCTCGGCCTTCTGGGGGAACTTGGCGCAAATCTTTCCGAACTCGGACACATGCAGGCGGTGGATCGTGCCGCCGCGAACCGATGTGGCCACGCGCATGCTGCTGTTGTTGTGCGCGAAAAGCAGCTCCTTGGTGCTGGCGCGGGCCAAAGGGAAGCGCTCGCGGATTTCCTCGGGCAAGTGGTCGTAGGCGAAAACAACCTTGTCGCGGAAGATGGCCTCTGCAGTCTCGCGGTCCTGGGCGATCATGCCGCAGCGCTGATTGGCGTTCCACAGCGCGTGGTCTAGCCACATGATGGCAATCAGGGTCGTGAAACCCAGCTGGCGCGCCTTGAGGATCAAGTTACGGTGCCACAACCGGCGGATAAAGCGGCGCTGGGCGCGATTTGGAATGAACGGCTGCACAAAGCTCTCGTCGTCTTCGCCGTCGCCCTTCACGATGATCTGGTACAGCGCACCAGAAAACAGCCGCCACTCAGGGTCAGCCAAGCAGCGCGCCAGCTCTTCTTCGTTTGTTGGCAGCTGCGCAGCTGGCATGACGTGCGGGCCACGCTTTGGGCGCTTCGCGGCCTTGTCCCAGCTGCAATCAAGCTGCGCATCCAGATCGCGGCCTTGCTCCACCTGGATGACTGCATCGTCTTCGTCCAGGCTGCCGGGCTCCTGTAAGGCTCCTCGCTTAGTCTTCGTCGCCATCTTCACCATCCTGGCGCGGTGTCATCGTGTTTGTGGCACTGCCTGCTGGCGCTTCTGGGTCGTCCTGCACCGGTGTGAAGCCGTTGGAGTTGCCGCTTGCAATGCGGGCCAGAAGCGCGGCCAGAGGGTCGGCTTTCTGCTGGTTGTCCTTCTCGTAAACGCCCAGGTGCTTGGCCAGCTTCTCGATGGCATCCATCTTGGAGTGCATCTGCACTTCGATGCCGTGCTTTGTGACCTTCGCGCCGGCGTAGAGCGCTGCGGCCTGTTGGCTCAGGGTGCGAGTGTCTTTGAGCACCACGCGCGCATCGCCATCACCACCGCAGTTCGGGCACTCGGGATGTGGCAGCTTTAGGGGGTTGAAGCCAATGCCGCCCTGGTCTTCAAAATCCGCCAGCTCCTTGCCCTTGTTCAGCCACTGCTCTCGGTCATGGTTGTATTCGCCCACGGTGCGCTGGAACTTGAATCCTTCGCCCCAGCAGCAGCGGCAGCAACCTGTCTTGACCTCGGCCAGCTCACGGGCATCAGCAAAAGCGATAAGTCCCAACTCACTAATCACTCGGTCAGCGGTGATCTGTGTACGCTCCTGCTGTGCCTGTCGGGCATCGGATATTGCCCGCTGAACCATAACATTTGATAACAGGCGAGAGCTTTGCTCCTGCGCCGTTCCTGCGCTGTATCCCGCGCGAATCGCCGCCTGAGTGGCGTTCAGATCGACTAGGTACTCATCCACAAACCGCTGCTGCTTCTCAGTCAAACCAAGCTGGCGTGCAGGCGCAGCTTTACCCGCTACCTTCTTTGCAGGGGTGGCGGGCTTCTTGGTGGTGTTCTTGCGGGGTGCAGGCTTCATGCCTGCTTTGTCTTTAGCCATGCCGCGCAGTGTCCGTGCGGGTGCTTGGCGCTCCAAACCCTATGCTGGGCATAAAAAAACCGCCCGAAGGCGGTTGTGGCAAGCAAGGACGGCATTGGCAAATCAGCCCTCCCCATCTATTAGCACCGGGTAGCTAATGCAAAGCGCGCTTGGCTCAGCAAAAGGATACTGCACGCGCAGTGCAGCGGCTGCAGCACGGCAACGCTGCTCAACCCCTTTCGCTTGTCGCGCGCTGCGGCCAGCGCGAAAAGTTGGCTCCAAGCCTTGCTTGCGAGGATTCGCAGCACTTGCAGGCACGCCGCAAAATCCAGCAACAAACATCTGCAACTCAACGCCCGCCAACGCACGATCCTCTGCAATTTCTTGCGCAACGGCTGCAACGCCGTGCGCAAAAAGCTCTTTTTCATACTCGATTGCTTCGGCCAGCACTTGCTTTTCATGGGCGCGCTCCAGCGGCGCGAACAACTCAGCCAAAGTCATCTCACTTGGCGATTGCGCAAAGCTGTCATTTGCATCGTCGTCAAAATAGACTGTGTAGCTGGCTTCGTAGCCTTCTCCCGCTGGGTAGCCCGTCATGCTGATAGATGAAGGGTCTGCATCATAAGCAGCCTGGGCTGCAGCCTGTGACGTGAAAACTTGCTTGCGCATGACTTGCTCCTTGGTGGGCTGTGTTGCGATTGCTCTATTATATGCGTGCTAAATAGAGTATGCAAGACTTTATTTTTTACTCTCGATGCCACGCACTGCATCAAGCATCTTGCGCACCCATGCGCTGCCGCCAAGGGCTTTGAGCTGATCGCGGTGCGCAGGTGTCAAAGTCAAATTGACGCTGACAATGCCACCCTCCAGTGGCTTTCGGCCTGCGCCAGGCGCGCGCTTGCGGGCTGGCATGGGTTTTGGTGCTGTTGTCATGCGCGCCCCGGCTTGTGGCTGTATAGCTGGCCTGCTGCATTCTCTGCACGCACTTCGGCCAGCAAGTCTTCGGCCACCGGGTCAGCATCTCCACCGGCGGCGCGGTGGGCGCTGTACCAGGTGGTGATAAGAGATGCCAATGCATCCTCGTGCTGGCCCATGAAAAAGCCAGCAGGCAGGCCGCTCTCCTGCTCGATGCGCTCAATGACAGACGTATCAAAGGACACATCGCCCGTCTTCGAGTCGCGCCCCAGGCGCAGGTCGGCAAAGGTCATCCCAAGTGGGATGGAGATGGGGGTGATTTTTTTCATGGGTTGCGCCTCCACGCGCTGCACTATCCAATCGGTGAGCCGCATTCCAGCGGCCCGGCTTTCTCGAACCCAGCGGGCTTTTAGCTCGGCTGGGACGCGCAGGTGTATGAGAGCCTCTTGCATCATTCTGAAAGCTGAATGTCCAGCTCTTCGTCGTCGATCACTTCTTGCGCATCTTCGCGCGTAATCATCCCCTCTGCGATCAAGGCTTCAAAGTGAGTTTTTCCAAGACGCTCAGGATTGGATCGGAACTCGTCGTGCGCCAATTCCAGCAGGTCTTCCTTCGCGGATTCGGGGTCTGTCACCCACACACCATCGCGCATTGCATCGCGTGCGCTTTCCTCCGCCTCTTGAGCGGCTTCTTCAAGGGATTGGTCGGCAGCCCACAAGTCGCGCAGTTTGTTATTCCCCTCGGCGGACATCCACTCTGCCATGGAGCATACGTCTACCGTTTCGTCACACAGCGATTCGGCGGCTTTCTCGATCTCTTCGCTGGCCTCTTGAGCGTCTTCGTCAAGTTTTCCAACATGGTTGTTGCCGTCCCAATCAACCTCGTGGCCGAGGTACACGCGCTCAAACAGGGGTTGGTGCTCTTGGACGAAAGCGAGCAGCGCATCGCCGCGCACGTTCGATGGAACGCGCCATGTCAGTGTGCGGCCATGCCAAACACTCATCGACGTGCCGTTGATCTCACCGTTCACCCATGCGTCGATTTCCCCATCCTCATCCATGCGGATGAAGGCTGGTTGGGGTTGAGACTGCCCGTCATACTTTTCGTAAACCGGCGCGATGCCTTCAAAAGACGATACGTCGATGGTAGTTTGAAATTGTGCTGCGTTCATGATGTTGCTCCATTGTTGGAATCCCGGTGCCGCCGGGGCGGTGCAGTCTTTATCGTCTGCATGGCTCTATTGTATGCGCATTAAATTACACATGCAAGCATTTTTATTTTTATTTTTATTTTTTAGACTTGATCCAGTAGATCCCCCTGCAGCGGGGTTGGCTTATGCGCTTTGAGCGCCTTCATTTCGCGCTCCATCTTCTCCACCTTGGCGGCCAACTCGGTGGCTAAATACAAGTGCTGATTGGTGCTGTTGATAAGCACTGCAGTGCCTGCCGCGCCCATGGATAGCTCGGCCAGGACACGCGCCTCTTGCGGGCTCAGTGTCAAAACCTCGTCCCCGATGTCATATACCACCGCGCCATTGGGTAGCACCGTCTTGCTGATGGCTCTCGGCGCTGGGAAGCTCTCCACCAACTCATACACGCCGCGCAGCAAGCGCTTTAGCTTGCCATCGTCCACCAGTGTGCGTAGGCGGTCATCCACAACAGACAGCTTTAGCCCAGTCAGCTCGGCCACAGTATCCCGCGTGGCTATTTGATCCATCGCGCGAAGCTCGCGGACGGCCTGGAAGATGCGCTCCGTGCTCGGGATCGGCTTGCTGGCGGTTGCGGTGGATTCGATTTTGTCGATGGTGCTGTGCTGCATAGGCTCCCTTTCTCTCATTCGCGCCACATGGGCAGATTCACTGGCCACTGGCCTGATTCTTGGATTTGATTGCGGGTCTTCTTTGCCCAGGCGCGGCCCTTGGCGTGGTGGGCTTCTCTGCCACCAGGTAGCAGCCGGTACTGGTCAAAGGCCGCATGGCAGCCCTCGATGCCTGGGCGGGTGCAGCAAAGGGGCATGGCGCAGCGGTCATCTGCCTTCATGCTTTTTCCCTTGCCCGCGTTTTCATGGGCGTGCTGGCTGTAGCCCTCGATGCCGCAATGGATGCACGGCAGGCTGGCCACGGCGCGGCGGTAGGCTTCGCTTCGCAGGGGGTTTTCCTTCTCCACCTGCGCGGTGGGGGCGGAAAGCGAAACCAGCGCCACATTTGCGGTCCTTTCAAGCGCGTTTGCTATAGCAGACTTTGCAATATTTGCAAGGCGTTTCTCGCGTTCTGCCTCGCGCTTTTCAATCAACGTCATGCTGGGGCCCAACGCTGCGGTTTTGTAGATGCTGACGGGCTGCTTGCGCTTGAATCCTGTGCGCTTCATGGGCTTGCGGGCGGTCAGTGTGCTCACTGCGTAGCCCTCCCCTCGGCGCGATTGCTGGCCTCCTTGGAGCGCCATATCTCAACGTGCAGCTCGGCGGCCTTCAGCCGAAAGCGAAATGTCTCCTCGGCCTCGATGGCCACGCGCAGCCCTTCCAGCAGTTCGATGTAGTCAGGGTGCGAATAGGCGTATGCCTCGCGGTCGGCTACAGCCTTGCCGTCCGATTCGCGCATCAGCAACGCCTTTTTGGTCTTTCTAAATTCTTCGAGGAAGAGCCGCTGGGCCTTGGCTTTTGCAAAGCGCGGCGCGGTCTTGAGCATGTACTCAACCGCTGCCTGGGGGTCGTGGGGTACAGCTTCCTGGGTCATGCGATTTCCTCCACAGTCACCAGCACGCGGGGCGTGTCGCTGTAGCCCTTGCGGCACTCGCGCAGCACGCACACTTGGCTATCGTCTTTCCAGGCCACGCCGTTCAGGCCGTCCTTGATGGCTTTCAGAATGTTGTCCAAATCCGGGCGCTTCGTGTGCTGCTCAGTTCCAGCCCGGGCGGCGGCTTGACGCTTCTTTGTCCAGCTCTGCGGGATCGGGAAAAGCGCGGTCACAGACAGCGCTACTGGCCCAGCCATCACCGGGCGGCCTGCCATGGCCTGCTGGGCGAACAGGGCCACGCGTGCCTCGTAGCGCTCAGTTTTTGCCGGTGTGTAAAGGCGGGCGCGGCCTGCAACCATTGCCGCGCGGGGGCGGGCCTTGGCCACGGGGTCGCCGGGTATCTCGAAGGTCAGCATGCAACCCCCTCGCTTGTCAGGCGTTCGACAATCCACGCCTCCCCTGCCGTGGTGAAAAGCGGCTGCGAATAACCCAGCTCGGTTTGCTTGAGTTCGCCCAGGCCCTTGTCGATCACCCATTGCTTGAACACGCGGGCGCGCTTCACTCCCAGGGCGTAGATGCCCAGCTCGTCCAGGTGTTTGTTAAGTTTGATGGCCGACATGCCCAGCTTTTGCGCCACCTGGGTAGCGGTCATCAGCGTGGTGCGCTCGACCACCTTGTCGAAAAAATTGACCTTTGGCGCGGCCAGGGCCAGCTGGGCCTGCTGCTGCTCGATCTTCTCGGCTTGGTCAGCAGCCAGGCGAAGCGCCTGAGCCATCGTCTGGGGAACGCCCATGGCCTTAAGCTTGTCCAGCACCCAGCGGCGCACTGCCTTGGACTCGCGCATGGAAACCAGCATGCACTGATCCTGGGACAGCTCGAAAACAACGCTCTCAGTCCCGTTCTCATTGGTCACTACAGTTTTTTTGTAGTGGGTTCCTTCAAGCTCGTCCTCGACGCGGGCGTTGAACTGGTTGCGGCGTACCTCGGGCTCGTTGAAGGCGGCTCGCGCTTGGTTGATAAGGGCCAGCAGCTCAATGCTGCTCATGGTCGGCTGGGCCAATGTTTTTTCCAGATCGCTCATACCCGCTCTCCCAGGTCAATCAAAAAATCAGCCGACAGCGTGCAGCTATCGCCAAACTCAACCCCCTCGCCCACAAAAGGCCGGGGGCTGATCTCCACGTAGCGGCACCGGTACTCGCCCATATCCACACGGCCGGGCAGCACCTCGACCACGTTGCCGCTGGGCAGGCGAAAGCGGTCACCCGCATTGATTGCGCTCATGTCTTGCTCCTTTTTTTGATCCATTCGTCGCGCTTTTGCACCTCCGCCTGGGGCAGTGGGGCAAAGCGAATGCAGATGCGGGGGTAGTCCCCGCTGTGTGTGTTGCCTGGGCTTTTGTCTTGCTGGCACACCCCAAAGCCGTGGCGGGCCATGGCCGGGGTATCGCGCAGGCTCCAGTGCTTGCAGGCAATGCAGGTAACGGTGCTGGTCATCCCTTAATCCATGCCCCGGCTGTAGCGCTGCGGCGGGGTATCGCTCTTTGCGGGTGCATGCAGGGATTCGGTGGACTCACTCCAGCGCTGGTACTGGCCTTCAAAGTGCAATGACACCTCGCCCGTCTGGCCATCGCGGTTTTTAAGCACCGCGCAGCCCTTGATGTCGCTCTCCCCTTCCGCACCCTTCTTGTGCGTCCACAGCGCCAAAATCACGTCTGCGTCCTCTTCGATGGCACCGCACTCCTTCAAGTCGGACATGACCGGGCGCGGATTGGTGCGTTTTTCAACTTCGCGGTTGAGTTGCGACAGCAGCACCACGGTGATTCCCAGCTGCTTGGCCAGCTGCTTCATGCCGCGCGTGATTTCTTCCAGCTCCACCCGGCGCTGGGCCTCGCCCTTGCGGCTGGAACCCTTCATCAGCTGCAGGTAGTCCACCACCAGCAGCTTTACCTTGTGCTGGCGCACCAGCTTTCGGGCCTTGCCGGTCACCTCGCCCAGCGTCATGGCGGGCTGGTCGTACAAAAACATTGGCAGCGTGCGCAGCGCCTCCACGGCTTCGGTCACACGATCCCAATGACCATCTTTATCCGACAGCTGGCCGGTCTTAATGCCGCCAAGTGGTACGCGCCCCAGGTTGGCCACAGTGCGATTGGTCAGTTCCAGGCTGGTCATCTCCATGCCAAAAAATGCAGACGGAATGCCATCCTGTGCTGCGCTGATAGCCAGCTGCTGGGCAAAAGACGACTTACCCACCGATGGCCGTGCCGCCACAATCACCAGCTGCTCATCGCGCAGGCCACCGGCCAGCAGGCGATCCAAAGTCGGAACGTGCGTGGGCCGCGCCGCCTGCCTCTTTCCGTCCGACAGCTCCATCAGCCGGTCGATAAAGTCGGCTGCAAAAGCGCTCACGTGCTGCACATCGCTGCTGGTGCGCTCCTCCACCACCGCCTCCAGCGCGGTCACGGCTTGGCTTACGCGCTGCTCCACCGTCAAATCCGCATCAGCCACCAGCTCCACCACATCGCGCCCCACTGCCAGCAAAGCACGCGCCTTGGCATGGTCACGGATCACACCGGCACGCTCGGCAATGGCCTTGGTGCGCAAAAATCCCGCATCACTGACCGCATGCTGCACATAGGCCCAGTCCACATCCTGGCCGCGCATGTCGTCAATCAACGCCAGCACGTCAATGTGCTTGCCAGCACCCACCAGCCGCAGAATCACTGCCCACAACTGCTGATGCAACGGGTCGTGAAAGTCCGTGGCCAGCAGGCTTGCAGCATCCACAGCCACCGGCCCTTGGTGCAGCGCTGCGCCGATAACGGCAGCCTCCGCCTCATGGCTGTAGGGCTGCGCCTGGGGTAGGGAAGCTGGCGAAAAGCCAGCAGCGGAATCAATCCCGTCAAAGTCGAAGTCCTCGAAGCTCATGCCGTGGCCTCCTGACGGTTCTCATAGTTGCCCTGCAGCACCTTGGCAAAGTTGTCAGCCTTCACCAGCCACGCCAAGTCGCACCCGCTCCAGCGGCCATCCCTGCCGGTCAAAAAGTCCGATTTGCCGACATAGCCGAAGTAGCGCTTGAAAAAGTCCAGCGCCTCGGCCTTGCTCGTGGCGTAGCGCTCGCCACTGCGCTTTTTGGCGGTCAGGCACCACTTCCAGCGTGCAGCCAATGCCTTAGCCCTTGCACCCTCCCACAGCTCCGGCTTTGGCTGGGGAAGCTCAGGCAGCTTCTCGGCAAAGATGTCCAGCAGCTCCAGGTGTGGGCAAGCTGGCAGCTTCTGCTTGGTGGCTGGCTGGTCGGCTTGGTCTGCTGCTTCGGATTGGTTTTCAGGCTCGCCAGCATCGTCGTCGGGGAATCCCGGCGACAAAGACTCGTAAGAGTCTTCTTTATCTGTATCTGTATCTGTATCTAGCCGCGTGACATTTCCGTGACCAGTGCGTGACGTCACGCGTGACACGTCCGTGACATCATCGTTTTGCGTTGATTTATCAAGGGATTTTGCAGATGCCTTTGCAGCACGCTCGCGTCGTTTGCGCTCAGTGGCAGTGCCATCTCGGTCAGAGACGAATTGGCGCTTGTCCCAGGCGAGAGGCTGCCAGTTGGCATCAATCAGCCCAGCTGCTACCAGACGGCGCTTCACGTCGCGGATGATGGCGTGGTCGATCCACAAGCGCTGCGCTACGATGCGGTCTAACAGCGCTGAGTCAATATCACCATCTAAAGCACCATCAGATTTCATGGCCAGTACGCCGATGAAATGCCGTTGGTCTTCAAACGCCAAAGCAATCATCTTCGGGTCGTTCAGGAAGTCCGTGTACATGCGGAACCATGGCATCGTTTTGCTCATTGAATAGCCCCCTCTTGCGCATCGGCGTAAATCAGCCATAAAATGCGCTTCATTCGTTTGTTGAAAAAAACGGCTCTCTCCCGGTTGCCACCGAGATAAGCCTCTACCATCAGATCGCCTGCACGCTTCGCGAGAGCCTGCAGGCGATTTGTTTTTTGGTCGTTGGTGTTCATCAGATGCGGCTCCATCGCAAAGCCTTGAGCCTTGTGGCATCCGCCTTGGATGCGGCCGCATTGGTCACCACAATCCCAGGCCCAGCCTTGTAGGCCGCTTGGCGCGGTTTGACGGCCAGCGTCACGGCGCTGGTGCCAGTAGGGATGTCAAATGCCGTTCTGGCCTTCTTTCCCGCTGCGGATTGGGTAGATGTGTCGCGCAGATCGGGTTTGCCTGCGGGTGCGTACAAGCCAGCCCATGGGGATGCGGTTGTCATGCGTCACCCCCCAGGTTTCCTGGGTTTCCCTGGACGGGGGCTCCGCCTTGGCTGAAGATGGCAGCAAGCGCTTGGAACTCATCCCAGGCGGCCTGCAAGTCACTCTCAAGGAGGCGGCGCATGTATTCAGGAGCAACAACCCCCTTTTGTTCGGCACGAAGGTGCAGCGCCTTGTACTGCGCTTCGGTCATCTTTACCGTCAGCGCTTGTGTCAATTTTTCACCCATGGGCGGCCTCCTTGGTGGTGGGCGCAGGGGTAGAGATGGCGGGAGATTGCTCTGCTTGCTTTCGATACAGGGCAGCCTGAACGCGATCAATCAATCGCGCAGGCAATACATCGGGCCACTGCGAAATCGCCTGTGGTTTGATCCTTATCGCCTCCGCTGCCTTCACCACGGTTCCGCCGAGTAAAGCGATTGCTTGTGCTTTTTTCATAGGCACTAATGTTAGCACTCTTACAGGAAAGCAACAAGCACTCTAACAATTAAAAAAGGTAAGCTCCCTTACATGACGACACTGCAAGAACGCATCGCCAAACTGATGGCAGAAACAGGGAAGACCGTCGGTGACTTAGCGGAAATCGCTGGCGTTTCTTCGTCTGCGGTCACCCAATGGAAAGATGGCCCGACCAAAAGCCTAAAAACAGCTCCAGCCGTAAAGCTTGCAGAAGCCACTGGCTTTAGTGCGATGTGGATCGCGACTGGATCAGGCCCTGAGAAAAGCGGCGCAGCACTTTTTGACGCCAATGTAAAAAGCATTGATCCAGGTATGCGTCGCTACCCCGTTATTTCAAAAATTCAGGCTGGCGCTTTGTGTGAGATCGCCGCCCCATACGCGCCCGGTGATGGCTTTGATGTTGAGTACGGTGACGATGACGCGTCTCGGTGGTCGTTCTTTTTGGAGATTGAGGGAGATTCCATGCTCCCGGACTTCCGCCCTGGCGACCGGGTACTCATCGACCCCGAAGTCACCCCGCGCCCAGGCGACTTCGTTGCAGCCCGCAACACCAAACAAGAAGCCACATTCAAGAAATACCGCGTGCGCGGCTTGGATGCCTCAGGCAATGAAGTGTTTGAGCTGGTGCCTCTCAATGACGACTACCCAACCCTGCGCAGCGACGAACAGCATCTTTACGTCATCGGCACCATGATCGAACACCGCAGGAAGTTTCGCAAGAAGTAACCCCGGCAAAGCAACCATCTCAACGAGAGCGCCTCATGACCCCAGAACAGCAATCCGCCCGCGAAGCCGTCAGCCGTCTTGGCGATGAAACACGCACACTGCAAATTGCCGCAGCGCAAATGGCCATCAAAGCACTTATTGCCACCCACCCAGACCCTGCCGCCGTGCGCGCTGTTTACGACCAGCTCTTAGGGCAATTCATGGCATCCACATCCGGCCTTCCAAGTAACAGCGACCGCATGCTTGTTCTGCGCGACATCAGCGCAACTTTATTTGCGCCTCCTGTAGTGCTTGATATGTAAGCTCCAGGCTGCTTGGGCGCTCAAGTCGCCCCAGCTCCACCCCTTGAAGCAACGAATCCACCACCCACCGCACGCGGTCAGCATCCCGCAGCGCCAGCGCCTGCACAGCATCCTGCTGCACAAAGCTTTGTAGCCTCTCCTGCAAGCCATCTGGGCTAACAACCCCCTCGGCCACCAGCGTCTGTATCAGTGTGCCTACGCCGCCCGTAAGAGCGGCAAGCACCAAATCAACCCGCTCAAGGTCATGAGCGGGTTTTTTTTCGTCTGTAGCTTGTGTGTTCATGGGGCGAAATTTTAGCGTGCTTAAAAATATTTCGTAAGAGTGCTTGACAGTCGTTGTTAGCACGCTTACATTACACCCATCGCAGCAAACCACTGCACTCCACCCCTCGGAAGGAAGGCGCACCGAAGGGGGTAAAGGCCCAGCAAGCCGGTGGAGGTCAGCAACCCAGATGTTCTGGCTCTTGCTGGCAGCAGGTGGATGCATCACGCGATGGGCCCCAAGTGATCGAACTGGCCGCCCTGGATCTTGAGCAAGCACGGCTCGATAAACACAGCGCACCGCGTGCGGCAGCGGGATATAAAAGATGGCCGTCGGTGCGAAGGCTAGTAGCGCGGTGAATACCGCACAGCACCCCGGATGGGGACAGGGCAAGCGAACGAGATAGCGGCCACCAGGCGGGAGACCGCCGAATGGCCATGCACTGCGAAGTCCAGACCCTGGGGCTAAATACGGGGGTGAGGCAAACCGGGATGCCAAGACAAACAAAGCCCACCGCCACCGCGCGGCGTAGCCCCTGCACGACAGCAGGGGGAAACCAAAAGCGCATTCCACCGAGTGCGTTTTTGATTTTTAGGGAGATTTTGAAATGATTTGATAGCCCGGCGCGGCCAGCGCTGCCCGACTCCCTCCAGGGCTTTTGGAGGGCCATCAAGAAAGAGCGCGGTAGAGCAAAACTGCAACCGGGCGCGGAGAAAGGTAATCCGAGATACCTCCGCCGACATACGCAAACCGGGTGATCCGCTCTTTTTCTTGATGGCGCGTGACAGGCAGTTGCCCGCCTGCAATCGCTGAAAGTGCGAAAGTGACTACGCAGTCTCCACTCTCCTGGAAAGCTGGGGCGAACACGGCAAGCGCCATCAACCAATCTGCCGCGCCGCGCGGCTACATGCACAGGGACAACGCCGCCCAGCACTTATGGATTGAAGGCGTGACACCCAGGAGAGACTGGGGCCATTAAGAGTTCTGCTTGCGAATTTAGCTTGCAAGGCTGCGGAATCGTGGTTCGACTCCACGACTACGGCGGACGCAAGAAAAAGCCGAAAGGCGAGTAACAGGCAGAACCCTTGATGGTGAATGCGCAGGCAAATACGCCGCGTGACGATAGCCCGCTGAAATAGCACCGAGTGGCAGAGACATCTTTGCCAGCAACTGCTAAATCATGGTTACACCACACGCAAGCCGGATTTCAACACCGGCCACCATCAACCAACACGCGCCCTTAGTTCAATGGATAGAACGGGCCCCTCCTAAGGGTCAAATGCAGGTTCGATTCCTGCAGGGCGTGCCATTTTCACCCCGTAACCACCCGATTGCAGCGGGCCCAGGAAGGGGTAAATGCCTGGCGACACCGCCCCGGCTCGGTGCCGAGGTCTGCAAGAGCACCGATAACGGCAGCAGATAGTGATCTGCCCAGCGCTGGCCAGCAGCGCACCCCTATTCACCACGGCCCGCACCACGCGGGCTTTTTTTCGCCCAAAGGAAAGCCCCATGTACGCCGACCCTGTTGATATTGACCTGTCCCGCTATCACGCTGCCATGGATGCCGATGAGGCCATGACCGAATGGATGGCCGACCAGCAGATCAAAGAAGAGGCCAGCGCACAAGCCGCGCTTGCTAATCCAGCCAATTGGGAATGGGAAAGCGCCACGCACGTGCTGACAAGCACCAGCAAGGTGCCTTACACGGCCGAAGAAGTGCTTATTGAGGCACTTGACCACAACCACGAAGCCCGCGCTGCTTATGCCGCACTGATGGCAAGCCCAGCCGCCGAAAAGCTGCGCCAGTTGTTGGCAGAACACTGGGCCCACGAAATGTGGGAAACGCGCACCAGCTGCGAAATCAGCGCCGCGATTGCGGCAGAACGCGAGGATTTTTAAATGCCAAAGCGAATGCCGACCCCAGCCGACTACAACGACACCAGCGAAGAATTTCCGCGCAGGCTGCACGGCTGCCGCCGCGAGGACTTCACCGGCACGCCCACCAGCCCCTGGTACGGCCTGCTGCTGGTTCTGCTCCTGGGCCTGTGCCTGTCGGCGCTGACCAGCTGCGGCGCAGATGCTGCCACCACACCAAACCCGGCCCCAGCGACCCCACTCAAAGCCATCCCTCAAGGCGTATGCCCGCCCGGCCATGTCGGCGCGTGGGTGGATGGCGCAACCGTTCAATGCTTTAAGGAGCTTCACCCATGACCACCACCGCAATCGCCACCACCCAGGCCAAGCCCGCATTTGACCTGAGCCCGCAGACTTTCGAGCAGGCGCTGACTTTCTCAAACTACTTGGCCGACAGCGACCTAGTGCCAAAAGACTTCAAGGGCAAGCCCGGCAATTGCCTTATTGCCATGCAATGGGGTAGCGAGTTGGGCCTCAAGCCGCTGCAGTCCCTGCAGAACTTGGCGGTCATCAATGGCCGCCCTGCCCTTTGGGGTGATGCCGTGATTGCCCTGGTGCTCTCCAGCCCCGTGTGCGAGTACGTCACCGAGGACGACGACGGCCACACAGCATACTGCCGCGTCAAGCGCAAAGGGGCACCCGAGCAGGTGCGCACTTTCAGCATCGACGATGCCCGCGCTGCTGGACTGAGCGGCAAGCAAGGCCCATGGACGCAATACCCCAAGCGCATGCGCCAAATGCGGGCACGTGCCTTTGCCCTGCGTGACGTGTTTCCGGACGTGCTGCGAGGATTGCCGGTGGCCGAGGAGGTCATGGACATCCCGGAGGAAAAGCACATGGGCATGGCCGAAGAAGTGCCTCCACCACAGCCCAAGCAAATGCCTGAATGGCCCGCCGACAAATGGGCCGCCATCCTGCCCAAGATGCTCCAAGGAATCGCCCAAGGCAAGAGCGTGGACGTCGCCCTGGCATGGCTCCAAGCCAAAGGAACGGTCACACCAGGGCAAGAGCAAGAGCTACGCACAGCAGCCGCACAGCAGCAGATGGCCCAGGCACCGGCAGAACCGGCAGTCAGCGCAACCCCGGCCATAAACGCCGACAAGCTGGCCCAGGACATGCAGGCGGCAACCGACCTTGACACCCTCTATGAGCAAGCCGCTTTAATGGATGCCGTCACCGACGAAGCCGCCCGGCTGCGCCTGAATGAAATTTTTGATGCCAAGCAGGCGGAGTTGGAGCAGGCGCCATGAATATGAAACAAGCACTCGACCGCCTCAATGCTATTGAGGAAGCAAAAGATCAGGCAAACACCTTGAGCACCTTGCTTTCTCGCCGCAATGGACAAGCCTCGAAAGGGGTGACTGTGCAGGTTTACGGAGCACAAGGCGATCAGTACGACTCAACAAGCGGGCGCTACTGCGTCATCGACGCCGACCTTTTGCAAGCAGCAATCGAAAAAACTGCAGAGCGCCATGCGGCAGAGGCAGCAAAACTGCAGCCCATCATTGACATGGCTGAACTGGCGCTCAAAGGAATTCAAGCTACCGGAGACACAAAATGAGCATGCAAATCATCACCCTGCAACAGGGAAGCCAAGAATGGCACGCCCACCGCGCCACCGCACTGAACGCCAGCGATTCCCCGGCCATGCTTGGCATCAGCCCATACAAAACCCGCGCCGCCCTGGTGCAAGAGCGGGCCACAGGCATTACCCCCGAGGTCACGCCCGAGCAACAGCGTATCTTTGACCGTGGCCACGCCATCGAGGCACTGGCCCGGCCATTGGCAGAAGCCATCATTGGCGAAGACTTATCGCCTTGCGTGGGCACCGACGGAAAATACAGCGCCAGCTTTGACGGAATCACCTTTGGTGACGAAATCGCCTGGGAGTGCAAAACGCTCAACGCCAGCCTGCGCGAAGCCCTGCCCTACGAGATCTGTGACGACACCTACGGCGCACGCCTGCCCGAACACTATCGGGCGCAGATGGAACATCAGGCCATGGTATCCGGCTGCCAGCGCATCCTGTTCACCGCCGCCAGCATGGGGGACGATGGCCAACTTGCCGACGTGCGCCACTGCTGGTACACCCCCGACCCAGCCATGCGCCAGCGCCTGGTTGCCGGTTGGGCGCAGTTCGAGCAGGACGTTGCCGCCTACGACCCGGCAGCCGAGCGCCCCGCCCAGGCCGTGGCCGCGCCAGTTGAAAGCCTGCCCGCCGTCATTGTGCAAGTCTCTGGTGCATTGACCGTGGGCGGAAACCTGCCCGCCTTCGGCGCTGCGCTGCGTGCATTCATCGAGCGCATCCCGGCCAAGCCCAGCACCGACCAGGAATTTGCCGATGCCGATGCCGCCTGCAAAGCGCTCAAGAAGGCCGAGGACGCACTGACCCAGGCCGAAGAAAGCGCACTGGCGCAGGTTGGCGACGTGGAATCCATGCGCCGCACCGTGGCCGACCTTAAAGCCTTGGCCCGCGCCACCCGATTGGCTACCGAAAAGCTGGTCAAAGCTGAAAAAGAAGCCCGCCGTGTTGAGATCGTCACCACCGCAAAGATGGCGTTCAACACCCATGTGAAGCGCCTGGAGGTGGAATTGAAAGGTATCCGCCTGCAGATTGCACCGCCTGACTTCGCCGGGGCCATCAAAGGATTGAGCAGCGTCGCCAGCATGGAAGAAAGGCTCACCGCTGCGCTACTGGAAGGTAAGGCCCAGGCCGACACCCTTGCCAACCGGGTTAATGAGAACCTGCAAATGCTGGAAAGCGTGAAGGAATACCCATTCCTCTTTCCTGACCGCCAAGAGCTGGCCCACAAGGACAGCGAGGTTCTGGAGCTGTTGATTCACAAGCGCGTCACCGAGCACCAAGCCGCCGAAGCCGCCCGCCTGGAAGCCGAGCGCGAGCGCATCCGTGTCGAGGAAGCCGCCAAGCTGCAGCGCGAAGCCGAAGCCAACGCGGCAGCCAATGACGCAAATCAGCAGCAAGTGATTGGCCGCATGCCACAGGAAGAACCTGCACAGCAGAACAAACCGCTTGAATTACAAGCGCCAATAGCTATTAAAACAGCAGCAGAAAAAGCGCCCATCGAACAGCGCGTAGAAGCCGGGAAGACCATGACCCTGGGCGTAATCAACGGCCGCATGGGCATCTTTGACATCAAGGCGACCACCTTGGCCGCTCTTGGCATTGCCACGGAAAAGCATCGCGGCGCTATCCACATGGACATCAGCGACTTCGACGCGATGTGCGTGGCGCTTGTGGCGCACATCGAGGGCGTGCGTGCTCACGTTGCTGAGCACATCTTCTAAGCCGCCACTTCCTTCAATCCAGGCCCGCTACACCAGCGGGCTTTTTTTTGGACGAACCATGACCCGCCCCCTTTGCCAACCCGTCGCCAGCCCAGAAAAACGCCTCGCCGCCGATCGAGAGCGCAACCGCCGTTTTTGGGAGGGTAAAGCCTACACCCCGCAGCACATGCGCATCGCCAACGCGACGATGCCGGCCGATTCGCCATGGTCCCTATTCGCGCCACCCGCCCGCGAAGATGGCGAGCACCACCGCCGCTACCCGAGCCGCTTTGGGGAGCGCAGCGTGTTTCTGCACGAATGGGGGGCTGGCAGTGCTTAAATTTTCAAAGAGGCACGACTGGACAGCCGAGCAAGACAAATATCTTGCAGATCACCATTTATGCCAAACCATCGAAGAGATGGGGCGCACACTCGGAATAAGCAGGGGCCGCGTGAAATACCGGCTTGACAAGCTTGGGATTGAAAAAAAACGAATCAACGCGCTGCCCGAGGATCAAAGAATCCCAGCGCCAGACAAATATGCCACACCATGGGCTGGCGGCCGGTACTGGAACCTTCCACCAGAGGGCGCATGGCCAAAGGGCATCACCGGGCGGCTCATCCACAGGAGCACGACAGCGCGTGACCTGGAGGTCGATCAATGAAGAAGCGCAAACCCAGCCGCCGCGCCAGCACCCACTACGGCCCCTGGCACGTCATGCTGGCCAGTCCCGACAAGCCAATGAAGCCAAGCCGCTACCGGCACCAACTGACGCGCATGCACCTGGCTATGGCCAGCATCACCAGCGGCGAAAGCCCCACGGACGAAGACTGGCGCTTGATTGCAGATGCAATCAACCTGGTCGAAACCCTGGTGCTGCAAGGCATCGCCCAGGACGAAAGCGGCCTACTGCACGACGCTATCACCGCCGTGGCCGAAGCATTTGACCGCGCCGACCAGGACAGCGCCCGCATGCGCCTGACCGGCCACGGACTGGCCGCCATCCGCGCTGTGCTGGCCGACTGGGGCGCGTGCCTTGAGCAGCTGCCCGAGCGCACCGTTATCGAGGCCCACATTGCCACCGACCGGCGCATTGCCGAAAAGCTTCGCCGCTACAGCCTGGGAAACCGGGCAAAGGTGGTGACGAGATTTGAAACTGAAACTTGAATACCACCACATAAGGAGCCCATCACCATGACAACCAAACGCACCGCCCCTGCAGCCTTCTCTGAAAAAGAATACAAGGCCATCCCCATGACCCCCGTGCAGTCCAACCAGGTTGCGGCCGTGGGCTACGACGCGGCCAGCAAGACGCTGGCGCTGACCTTCGCGCGCGGCCCTGGCCAGATCTATCACTACCCGGGTGTTGCGCAGAAGACCTACGACGACATGATGGCCGCCGAGTCCAAGGGCGCGTTCTTCGGCCAGCACATCAAGCCGTTGGGCTTCGACAAGTTCCCGGCTCCGGAGCAAGCGCAATGAGCGAGGACCACACCTGCAATCTCGTGTTTGAAAAGAACGTCACGCACGTTCATATCCATCACACACAACCGGAACAGCAACAGGCCGCTGCACGACAAGCAGGCAAATACACCTGCAGCTGCAGCGCGTTTGAGCTGGGCGCGCCGGTTGCGCCACCACCCCAGGTGCAGCACGTCCCCGCCGACGACACAGAAGGCGGCGAAATCTAAGCTGCTCCCATCACCCACCCGCCCGCACTTCGCGGGCTTTTTTGTTTAGGAGGCCCGTATGGCTCACAAACTCATCAACCCCACCAAGAAGGTGGATCGCAAGTCGTTTGCCGACTTCCTGGCCGCGAATCCCGATCTGGCCGAAGAACTTGCTGACTCACTGAACGACATGGTTCATTCCAGCACGGAAACCGGCAAGGTCAGCGAGCTGGCTTTGAAGATCAAGCTTAAACCTCTTGGCGGCAGCGCCGGTCAGGTGGAAGTGGACACGGACGTGAAGACCAAGCTGCCCCAACCGGCACGCGGCAAAACGCTCATGTTCGCCACGCCGCAAAACAACCTGCAGCGCGAGAACCCCAAACAAACCACGCTGGACGGCCTGCGCACCGCAGACCAAGAAGCGAACGCGCAAACAGAACTGCGCCAAGCCTCCAATGGCGATACGAAAGTCACCCCGCTTCGCGCTGTCCACTAATCCCAACCGTGCCGGCTGTGTGCGCGGCACAAATCCAACCGTCCATATTTAAGGAGTACCCATGGACCTGAACGAAACCCAATCCGAAGTCATCGCCAACGACGCGCTGGCAGCCTGCAACCAAGCTACCCGCCTTGTGGGCGATACGCCCATGGTTGTGCTGCCCCCTGGCTTCTCTGTCAAAAGCCTCGAAATGAATCTGCCTGCGCCAACGCGCAAGGCCGGAACCACCGTGCTGAACGATGCGGAATCCTTCATTGCCGTGGTGAATGACCAGAAGGGCGACAACACCCGCCTGTTCTCCACCATCGACCCCCCAACGTTCACCGCTGTGTTCAACCACAACGCGCAAGGCGCTGGATGGGGTGACCACCGGGCCAAGTACAACGCGCCTATCTCTCCCGAGTGGGGCGCGTGGGGAGAAGCAGATGGAAAGCAAATGAATCAGGTGGACATGGCCCGCTTCATCGAAGCCAACATGGTGGACATCGTTTTCCTTGCGCCCAATCCAGAAACTAAGCACCCGGGCAGCCCTGATGGCGCGACCTTCCTGGAAATCTGCCGCACGCTGGAAGCCAAGAAGAAAGTGACCTTCAAGAGCAGCGTGCGCCTGCCCGATGGCTCTACCCAGTTCACCTATGACGAAGACGTGGCCGGCAGCGCCGTCAAGGGCACCATGCTCATCCCTGAGCAATTCACCATTGGCGTGCCGGTGTTCGAGAACGGCGACAAGTGGATGGTGGACGTGCGTTTCCGCTACCGCATCCAAGAAGGTGGCCACCTCGTCATGTGGCTGGAGCTGGTGCGCCCGCACAAGACCATCGAAACCGCCGTCAAAGAATTGCGTGAGCAGATTGGCGAAAAGACCGGGCTGCAGGTGCTCAACGGCTCTCCATCCAACTAACAAGCCACTGATTTAACCAACCAAACCGGCCACGCGCCGGTTTTTTTTCTGGGCTATGAGCACAGGGCGTACAGCGCCCTGTCCTGATGACCCCGACAAGGAAACCCATGGAACGCAGACAAAAAGACATCATCACGATGGCAGATCAAGCCGAACTGATCGCCGTGCGCACAGAAAAGCGCAACAGCCGCCAATACATCACCTGCCGCGCCGACAACGGCGTAGAGCGCGAGTTTTCCATCAGCCTGGGAAGCCGAAGCGATGCCCGTGGCGACCAAAACGAATTGAGCGCCATGAAGCGCTTTGCGCGCGAAAACGCTGAACAAACCCCTCAACCAAAAAATCGAGAAACCCTGACCATGGCCAAAGACACTTCCAAGCCCACCACCAAGATCAGCACAGCACAGCTGGCACCCATCGACTTCTACAAGGTGTGCGAATGGATCAAGACCCAGCAGATGACCACCTTCCCGAACATGGAAGCGCTGGCCCTGGGCGCGGCCAAGCACATCGGCAGCGCGGTGAATGAGGCCGACATCACCACCGCCATGGATGCCACCAGCATCAGCGAGCCAGCGCACTGGTCAGAGCCCACCGACCCCCACGCCATCCTGGTGCGCGAACTGAGCACCATGATGAAAGAACTGGGTGTGACAGAAAGCCCCGCCTTCACCCGCCTGCGCGACAAGCTGCTTCCCGCGTAACCACCCGCCACCAACAACCACAAGCCCGCCGCGTGCGGGCTTTTTCATTCTCCGCTGGCGCTGCGAACGCATTGAACAGCTGCTGCGCTTTCACAGCCGCAAGTCTGCGCTGGAAATCATCGCAGGCGAAGCACTGGAAAAGCCTTGGGAAAGTGACCCACGGCCAGCGCCAAAGCCTTTGCCCTTGGGTGGGCCGCACGGCCTGAACCCACCACACCTGCAGCCCGCATAAGCGGGCTTTTTTATTGGAGGATGCGCGTGCTTACACCGCAATTTGTCCTGTCCCTATCGACCGAGCTTGTCGTTGATCTTTTTGCCGGTGGTGGCGGGGCATCCACAGGCATCGAGCAGGCCATTGGCCGCGCAGTTGATCTGGCTGTGAACCATGACCCCGAAGCCATCAGTGTGCACACAGCCAATCACCCTCAGACGCGGCACTTTTGCAGCGATGTTTTTGAGGTAAACCCGCTAGTGGTGACCGAGGGGCAGCCCGTGGGCCTGCTGTGGGCCAGCCCAGACTGCAAGCATTTTTCAAAAGCCAAGGGCGGCAAGCCCGTCAGCAAGAAAATCCGCTCTCTGGCCTGGGTGGTGGTCAAGTGGGCCAAGCTGGCCAAGCCCCGTGTGATCTGCCTTGAGAACGTGGAAGAGTTCCAGACCTGGGGGCCGCTTGGCAAAGACCAGCGCCCA